>Ga0055528_1002293_pt1 | contig 10361 bp, 9 predicted proteins | sample AraplaCol_mMS_r2_2_FD_55006 | JGI IMG/M metagenome (GOLD analysis project Ga0055528, IMG submission 55006) | Arabidopsis root microbial communities from North Carolina, USA - plate scrape MF_Col_mMS_r2 | ecosystem: Host-associated > Plants > Roots > Endosphere | place: USA: North Carolina...
TTGACGATCGAAGTATTCGGCTTCCTAGACGAGGATGTAGACATTTTCACCGAGGTGCATGGGAATGCGTACTACTGGGTAGTTGATGTGTCATGGTGGAATCGGGGAAATTCTGCTGGCGTTGGATACTTCGGCGATCGGGAAGATTATACTTCGCCGAGTCTTCCGATGGTTCCGAATGAACATCATTCATCAAGTAAATCTACCTAGTCAGTACTTCGGCCGGTACCGTTATATTTGAATTTTTGAAGTTCTTTGAAGTTTAAATTTAGCTGTCATACGTGCTCCGTTTAAACTAGTACTACTAGTAGAATACCAATGTAATGATGAACATTTTCAAACTCAGTACCTACTGATCTATAGTATAGATACTATTTATATCGTATGTAGATAGCTTCTTTTCCTCAGAACTGTAATAATAATATATTGGTCTGGTTCTAAACGAACAAATTTCAAAAACATCTTTTGCACTTTCTTACTAAGATGATATAGTATAACGTAATTCCCGGCCACCCTGGCCACTATCTCCAAAATCGCGCATTCCCACTACCCTACCTAATTCAACCGCCTACCATGCCACCAATTCGCTCTGAATCTCGGCAAAAATTAGCCGAACAAGAGGGCAAGATCCTATTGGCCCTATCCGATATTCAAAGCGATCGCGTCAAATCGCTTCGCGCGGCTGCTAAACTATACGATATTCCCTACACTACTCTCCACGCGCGCGTCTACAGTCTATCCTTACGCGTCGATATTCGCCTATCTGGTTATAAATTGATCCAATACGAAGAGGATTCGTTTGCTGAGTGGATAGTATCTATGGATATATGTGGAGCAGTCCCCCGGTTCTCTACTGTGCGAGAAATAGCTAATATTCTACTGGCTGCGTGTGGTAAAATTTCAGCGGCTACTGTAGAGAAAAATTGGTTCTTTGCGTTTATACAAAGACACAATAAGTTTCGTATATACTTTTATAGACGATATAATCATCAGCGCATTTTTAACGAAGATCCAAAGACTAAACGACAATAGTTTACAAATATACAGCGCACAATTGAGAAAAATAGAATTCAATCGGAGAATATCTATAACTTTGATAAGACTGGATTCGCAATGGATTTTATTTCAGTGCAGAAAATAGCTATATAAACAGAATACTACGGTCGGCGATCAATTCTACAGTCAGATAATCGCGAATAGATTACTGCAATCGAAACTATATATACTAACGGCTATTCGCTACCGTTCTATATTATATACAAAGACCAAATTTATATCGCTGGTTGGTTTGAATCAAATCTTTTAGCGATTGACGAATTGAAATATCGAATAATAGCTGGACTACCAATAAAAACGGTTTTCGCTGGCTTCAAAATTTTTTTATTCTATATACTAATTTGTATATACGAAAACAATTTCGGCTGTTGATTTTTGACAGATACAGTAGCTATTTTATATCTCAGTTTGATCGAATCTGTACCGAAAACAATATTATACTATTTTGTATATCTCTATATTCGTTCTATTTACTACAGCTGTTTGATATTGGATATTTTGCAATACTAAAATATATCTACAGATATTTTGTAAACGATTTAGTCCGTACTGACTATAATTATATCGATAAACTTGATTTTCTTGCAGATTATCTATATACAAAAATAGAAACTTTTCAGTCTAATATTGTTCAAAATAGTTTTGTAACTACTGGTATTATACCAGTTGATACCGAAAAAGTATTTTCAAAATTTACAATTTGTCTACGAATATCTATACTACAGAACAGTCAACCAAACAGCAGATCTAGCGAATTTCTATACTTAAAGATCTACTAAAACAACGATCAAATAGTTTTTCTTCGCCATCAAAAACTCTACTAGATCAGATTATCAAAGAACACTGTATTGCGCTATATAAAACTGGAACGATTTACCTAATCCGCCGGTTCAGCCACGCAGGAGAGCTTTGCCTAAGTATAGTAGATACGGGGAAATTGGGCACAGGACCAATCATTGTAATAAATGGTAGATATAGCAGAATTGATGCGTTTTGGTTGATTTATTATGTTTTAAAAAATATTATACGGGAAAGTGATCGGGACGGCTGGGAACTACGTTATCATTTGAACTTCAGTATCCGAGTTTGAGTATATCCGGGTTACATATCCACATATACCCCGAATATACTCCAATGGATTGGATAGTATTCCTACTGGTTGTAGAACAAGGCATGGTCTCGTTTTTATCGTGATTATGTCGTAACGTGGCAAAGAATGTTTAGCGGATCACAAAATGACTCAATCTGAGGGAACTGAGAATAAGAGAGATTCACGAGTAGCGGGCATTCGGAGAATTTTGGAAGCTATCAACAGGAACCGGCCTACTGATATAGTTCTCCCTGCTTAGGAATCTCGACATCACCACTAGTAAAGCTACAATGACCAATGGGACCATTTACAGGTACAGAACCCCACTTCACCCGTGCGAGTGACATGTCTTCCTCCTCCATTTCAGAGTCCAGGTCTTCTCCATCACATCTGTGTCTACTTCCTCCCTGATCATTCGGATCAAGGATCGGATGGCACGCTGCCGCAATCGCTAAGCTGCAACTCGATGCAATAGGCATCGCGGACTCAAAACGCCGACGACCAAGACCTATCAGACCCAAGATCATCACCAATCCAACCATGATAGAACTGAAGATCCCAACTGGAGACCAGCCACAGGTAATGAAATCGCTCTCAGGATCACGGAATCCAGCACTATCGAAGGCCTCGACACCAATCATAAATAAGCTCTGTGAAAGGAGCCAATGCAGGAGTGTTGAAATAATCAGCAACGGAATTGAATAGCGATACGGGATTGAGAGGAAGTAATTCGTCCTCTGCTCTTGCTGTGGACTCTGCGAGACCCGGAGACCCTTACGCTGCTTTGCATACCCGCTCCACTCAGCAGCCAAAGTCATCGCAGTAACCAGTCCGTTGAAAGCGAAGTATAAAAATGAGAAAATGAGTTGAGGCAAGTTGGCAATTAATACGTTCGATATCAAAGATGTGGGCCAGTTATCGCCGTGTATCATGTACTTCGAGCTCGCTGATCCGAGCGACTGGTTCCAGTCGATGGATGCCATTGTACTTGTACCTGAGTCACTCGCCGCTGTGTTTAATCCGTATATCAGCAATCCGATACAGACGACGATTGCTAACACCCATAGCACTATGCCGAATGCCCACCGGCGACCAGATGCGGCCTTGCTCCATATCATCCGCTTACCCTTGAAGGGCCTCGGTTCGTGTAAGGGTTTGGTTAGCTTCTTTGAGCTAGCCTCGTGACCAGTCAAGAGGCAGCCATTCTGTGAGTGGGGATCCGATCGATGTAAGAAAGACGCGATTGCATCTCCGACAGTCAGGAGGGGGGCATTTCTGATCCCAAGCCATAGAAATGCCAAAATGCAGCTCTTGACAAGATTAAATACGATCACGACAATCATAAGTGGGAATGAATATTGCAGTTTGCAATGCCCATCGGCCGCCTCGGCCATGCAATATTGGACATTAAAGCTGTTACCGTAGGGACCGGAAGAAATACCATTAGTGGGGATAGTCACTGGCCAGTTACTGTTGAGAGATCGCATATGAAGTTTGGGCGATTCGGATCGTTTGCAAAGGCTAGAAATTTCTTCCACTTCGTTTCTACAGAGCCACTGATATGGGCTTGCATTTGGTCGGGTGCTCAGAATTGGACGGAAGACAGAGTTTTCAAAGACATATTCATATGTATCGTTGTTCCCGAGATCATCTGTGACGAGCAATAATCTATTGAAGGCACTTTGAAATGTGACTCCGAATGCGTTGACACATTCGTCGTTATCCAGGCGGTGCAAGGTTCCATTTATAGCCGAGGAATAGAGTTCGTGGAAAGATGCATTTTTGTTCACATTGATGTCGTCGACATAGGTCAGATTAAGACTTGAATACTCTTTTTCTCCCAGATGACTAGAACCGGCGAAAATATCGTAGGCTGTAGCTGACGTCGTAGAATAGATAGCCGAGTTGTACCTGTGATTCACGGCTCAGCGAGAGAACTTAATGCAGGGCAACAAGGATGGATGTTATACATAAGATGGAAAGGGAGGGATGATAAGGCTAAGCATAGCCATATGCATAAGCGCTTCCTGGGTATCTTCGAAAGATTGTGTACACTAGGAACCCCGATATCAAACCAGCGACCTTTTTCGTGTGCTCGGTCTATGTACCGCCTGGTCGGTGCGACTAAACATTGCTACATAACGTTGTGAGCTCCTTAATGCATAGTCCCCAGAAAGTTTTACCGATGTTCTCTCTCCCCGAGTCTTCACATACCATTCCAAAATTGCTGGCACTCAGTAAAGTGGTACTCAAGACGTTGATCAAAAGATGGAATCCTATGCTGAGGTGGTGCACTTTATCACAATTGCCTTCAAAAAGAAGCGTACTGATCTGATGTTTTATCTTCGCTCGATAGGTATCTTGGTCTGCGATAGGATAAAGGTCGACGGCATCATGTTTCGGATGTGTGACGCAGTAGAGCAGAAAACCGACATTAAAGAATAGAACAACTAAGCTTGCGATGAAAGCTCCGAAAATAGTGAATTTCCAGCCTTCAAATCGGTGTCCACCAGCGCGGGTTATAAACTTGTCGCGCTTCCGTTTAATCCCCTTGTTTTCAAATGGTAACTGGCCAGTTCTCTCCTCTAGCTTCTCTTCAGAATTGAGCAAGGGATGTGCTGCAGTTAAAAACCCTTCGATTGGGGTTAATTCTGTACCATTGTGCTTCAGATCATTTTTTCCCGACATCATTGTCGCGGAACTCTTCAAGAAGAGTAGTAAATGCCCAGGGGGCGGGATGGTGGGATGTGAAGATCAATTTTTGGGGGCGATTCAGGTAATAAAGGTCGGGCCTCAGCCGCATTGACGGACACGGCACGATTAATGCATCTTTCCCGAAGTTCGTTAGTTCGTTCGCTGGTCGTGAGGGAAAGAGTTGAGCTAAAAGGACAATGACGGCTGATTCATTTGGGGGCCATAAGAGCAAAAGAGGCTTACACTCCGCACAAACTCGGCCTTCGCTTTCTAAAACAGATCATAGGGACGAAAGTTTGGCACTATAACTTTCTGAAAATAACAGGACCACCTGTACGAGTCTTCATAGGACACAGACTTCCTGGCCTTACTTGGATCACATCATCAAACATGAATTTCAATCTCCGATCTCATATTACTTGCTCGGAGAATCTCTGCGGCGGCTATTCGCTTTAAAGCACATGTTCACAGCTCTTATTAAGTACTCCTAGGTTATCCCAAATATTCAAAGACAACATTAACCTAATTAGTAGTCCAAACTAATACTTATTTACACTAATATACTCTTTTGACGGGGGCAAATTCTGTGCATTCACACCCGTGCTTAGACTTGGGCACCCGCTCATGGTGGGACAGACTGTAGCGATATTGATTCAATCAGAGCTAGGCCAACATGCTGTTTACAAGAATCTTGAAGAAGAGAAAATCATCTACACGTTCGCACCGCCGTTTATCATCGCGGGGAAGGGTATGCTTACCACGGCCCGCGGGCCGGTCCATGGGCCAGCCTAAGCGGGATTTTTTGAAATCCGTCCATCAATGAGCCGCCCAGATGGCCATCAGCAATTCGGTAGTGGGGCCGATTTTAGATTTTGGCAAAATTTGCATTAATTTGCAAAGGTTGTGTAGGATTGCTGTTGTATTGGTGCTATTGTTTAATGGCAGATTGATAAATTATACAATAATAGTAAAAAAGTAGTATCTCAAATGGTTTTCCAAAAGCCATAAGGTGATGGCCCAATAATATGCCATTGGACTTCAAACTCTCTACCAGCAACCTTGCTGCTTGGAAGTTGTATTCTTTGAGAGAGTTTGCTGGTAGGAGATTTGCTGGTGTAATCCCAACCCTGGTGTTAGAAAATATAACGATATATAGACTTCTCCGCGCGGATGAATACCGGTGTGAGAATACAGATATTCTTTTCTTTGATTATCGTTCCAAACAGTATGTCATTGATCTATCCCCAATTGAATCAAAATCGCTACAGCCCCTGCGCTGTGGCGATATTGTTTCAGTGAAAATATATTCCAGATTACTTGGATTACAATAGAGATCCATCTTTAGTATGCCCATACTATACTAAACTCAACAAAATTCACAGTCAATTTTTGCTATTCCCTTACTTATAATAGAAAAAAATATTCCAGCTAATCTATTTTTGAGTTGTTATGTTGGAATTGGTTGATAATATTCAAAGGGTTCAAGCTGTACTATAATACAAAATAAACCCCCAACCCTTTAGTATTTTATTAATTCTGTGCAAAAAGTTATACAGGCCAGGCTTTTTGACAATCAAATTTTGAATTTTTCTTTTTGATTCAATTCAATTTAATATCTGTTGACAGTATTTGTCCAGTAACGAACTAGTATTGAAATTGAATACTGTATCGGCGAAAAATCCGCTCTCCGAATTTTCTTCGATCGCCGAAGAGCGCCGCATACTACCCAGGTATATAATCAGTTAGTACTATTCGAGATTGGCAGGATCAAGTATTTGAAGATATCACCGAAATGAAACGTCCCTCAGTGGAAATACTCTTGCAAAACTCTGGAGAGTCGACAATATTCAAAACAGATGATATTATCCAAGGCGAAGTGATCTTCACACCTCATCACGCAACTCGAGTAGAACACATCAACATCAGCTTTCAAGGTAGTATCTCTAATGAGGATAGAGCCCCAGAGACCAAAGCTAAGACCGCATAGGCGAAACGGTTACCCAAACCGAGAACCTGGAGAATCACATTCCCCTCACAGGAAACATACTACGACGAACGTTCTTGCATGTGAACTTTCCAATCGAACAATTTGTGTCTGAAGCTGTACTCGAACCGCAGCAGACCCATAAAATCCCATTCAGCTTCATTGTACCTTCTCATATTCCCGTACAAATGTGCCATCATGCTTGCGCCAACTCCGGCATCTACCAAGAACATCTCCAGCTCCCACCGAGCTTGGGGAATGTTTCTCAATATTTCGAGGGATTTCAAGATATGTCGCTGGCGGAAGCAGAGGTAAAATACAGCATCAAGTTCTCGATAATTGAGAAGCTCTCGAAAGCAAATTGGCCGAAAACCCTTAAGGAAACAATCTATCCAGTTTATATCCTGCCGCGACGACTGGAAGTTGCTCCTCTTCTGATTGATTGCTCGAGTAGATACTACCAGCTTCGAACGACTAAGTCGCTCACAAAAGGCGTTCTACGTTCAAAGGTTGGGTCGATGGTACTCTCTTCTTTCCAGTTGCCAGGAATCGATCTACGCAATAAACCACGGTCACAGCATGACCACGAGGCGTCCACGAAAGTGCGAATAAACCTTCGATTCGACCCAGAATATGAAAACCAGTCCGAACAGCTACCTCGGATAATATCGAGCGATACCAAGCTCAAAATAGTGACATTTTTCGGTGTGCAGCCATGGCATGAATTTCCCAATCTCTCAAATCCATCATCCTGGGATCCGAGACAAACGTATCGGTCTGAAACGATTCACTTGTCTTCAGAAAATCATTTGGTAGTCTGGGTACCTCAGAGCCAGAGCAAGAGCACGAGCGGACGTCCAGGGGTATTTTACACTGCGACACTGGATATACCGGTTTTACTCTCTTATGATCGTGTTTATCCACCGACGTTCCACTCTTGCTTCATTTCGAGAACCTACTCCCTGAAAACGACAATTTACTTTCGGGATCATGCTAAGGCGAAAAGACGATCGTCCGCGTCTTTGACTGTCCCTGTCCAGATATATTCCTCGTGAAGGAGAATTCCAGATGATAAGCTTTCCTATCCTCTCGTTTATTTATTCTTGGGATACCCGGTTGCATCTGCTAATCTGCTAAATGATGAACCTTTTTCTGATGGTTAGATTGAATCTGATTAATCCATGTCTTTAATTTAAGACACCGGAACATGAAGGTTGTTGTGTTTTGTTAATCCATGCGGGGAGACGCATAAACCATACCCCTTGTTGTAAACATCCCATGAATGCCATGGATTAAGTTTCTAGCCCCGATCTTCCTCTTGTAGATTCAAGTTATGATTGGTCATGTTTTGAAGATGCAAAGATCGAAGACCTCTGCTGTCAAGTACTCACGATCTCGGCCAATACCCGCAGCCATATGGAAGAGGTTTCCCACTAGCTCTATTCTAGATATCCAGCCACAAACTGTGTCGTGGATTGACAGCAAGTCAAAAGACGATACATTCCGAAAACACATTCAAGCCATCCTATGGCTCGGCCAGAGTGACAGCCAGTGTGAAATAGAAGATGAATAGCCCCTTCATTCCAGATCGACATACCTTTTGAGCTGGCGAGTATTTCACAAGGGAATATAGGACACTATTGGATGATTTGGAAACCATGACAACAATCAGTACACAAAATTATGGAAATTGTCTCTTATCTCATTTTCCATGCGTTCGATCACATATCCGAGCCGGGCCAGACAAGCCAGATATGGGATGCCTCGTCCGCCCAGCCCCCATTCAAAGGCCGTATGGCTGGCTCTGAATTCCACAGGTTGCATCTGACCACACAGCCCTTGTTATCAGTAAGTTAAGTGTGCTGAATCCCCTCGATCCCTCCCTATCTAATCTTCGGCTCTTCGTTAACGCCCAGATCCCACGTCTTACGGTCGCACCTCACATCATCACATCAGCTCTGGATCGTTCCAAAAAAAGCGCAAACTCATTTTAAACCCATTGGAACAAAGGAATTCATCTCATTCGATTAAAACGAGTCCTCGATTGAAGCCCAATTTGGCCTGAGCAAGGGATCAATTGCCTGCCTTGCAAATAAAGACCGAGCAGTTTCGTTGTTATTGCAGTTCAAGGCTGCCTACTTTAAACAACATGGCACTCGTACGAGATCCATACTTCTGGAAGAGATTCTCCACCGCCGTTCACCAAGATGATGAAGCCAAAACCCAAAGCCAACTAGATCTCGAACTCGCAGTGAAAAAGTCCGTTCAATCCCTTGCATCCCTGCAGCATCTTTACTAACATCACACGCAGACAACCCGAAGGCTGGCTTGAGCGAGAACGACAAAAACGCAAACGCTCGCTTATTTGCGGATTTATTATATTCTTTTGCATTGTTTTGGTCGCGACTGGCGGTGTGGTTGTATGGTGGTTGGCCAAGCACAATTGGCTCCAAACACCAGAGCCATAAGCAAAAGAGACAACAAAAATTATGAACAAAGGAAAAACATATTACTGGAGGGTGTTTATTGGGGGGTTTGGACATTTGATTGCATTTCTAGCGTCTGTTTTATTGAGGAATGGAACATGGAGATATACCCGCCGCACCTCCAGCGGCACCGAGTTGGACTGAGATAGTATAGTCTATAGTATAGGGGTAGCATTGAAAATAATAAACGATACGATATAGCATGATATTTCTGTCTCTCGGAGTAGATTATGCTCTTTAGTGGTAGAAGATAATACGTATCTCAATACTGTGGGGCGGCCGTAGATACTCTCATCCTCCATCCAGTGGATCTCCTTTTATCAGGAAGCTGGACGCACTCCAGATCCATTCAATATCTGCGATAAACGATCTAGATAATGATTCGCTGAAGCTTGTATCCTATTACAATCTATCTAATCAATTACTATTCATAAATAATATACTACTACCATAGTAGTTAGGGTAACTAACATACTAATCTGATAAACGCGCATAGAAGCGGCCTCCGAAATGCGGACTAAACACCGCCAGCCTCGGCTTTCCCCACTTCCCCGCACTCTTTTTCTCCTCCACTCCAACTTCATCTTCATTCAACTTCAACTTCAACCTCTACAAATTCCCTCTTCGTTCTCGTTCATGCTGGATAGAACAAGCTACTGACCATAATGCTCCCTCCGTTTGACTACTTCACCTACCGTCGCATACGGTAAGCTCTGACTCCTTCCCTACTCCACCTACTACATCCCAGTCAGCATCTCTGATAACCCTTCTCCAACAGGAATCAAAAACAAGCGGAACGGGCAGCTCGCTTCACTTCATTGCCATACCCCTACCTTATTAAGATATCAGAAGATGACAAGAAGATCATCGACCAGCCGATTGAGGACTTAGTACGCGATGTGCAAAATGACGCTATTCCCCCTCTCAATGTACTCCGCACGTATGGTAGAGTCGCAGTGAGAGCCCACAAGCGCACCAACTGCGTTACAGAGCTACTTCTTCCCGAAGCAGAGTCATGGCTGAAGTCTGAAGTGAACCTGAAAGGCCCCTT
>Ga0055528_1002308_pt1 | contig 10333 bp, 6 predicted proteins | sample AraplaCol_mMS_r2_2_FD_55006 | JGI IMG/M metagenome (GOLD analysis project Ga0055528, IMG submission 55006) | Arabidopsis root microbial communities from North Carolina, USA - plate scrape MF_Col_mMS_r2 | ecosystem: Host-associated > Plants > Roots > Endosphere | place: USA: North Carolina...
CACTGGATCACCTATGTCGGTGAGCTATGGGTGCTTCTTGCGATCTTCGTCTGCGCCCTGGCATACCTCGTCTTCAGCCAAAGACGTGCGGATAGACGATCAGCGCCGCCGAACCCGAAGCCTGTATGATCGCATTCCGGTGATCAGTTACCAGGCGATGGTTGCTGCTCGCGATGCCGGGCGATAAAGGCTTTGACCGCCGGAGCGCCTTCGCCCCTGCGATAGGCGATCGCCACGTCCGAGGTGACAGCGACGCTGCCGAGCGGCCTGTAGTAGATNTCAGGCAGTTCCACGCGGCTCATCGATTGCGGCACCAGCGCGATCCCCATGCCGATGCCGACGAGGGCGGCGATTTCGGTGAAGTCGTGCGCCACCGCATCGANGGTTGGTTCGAAGCCGGCCTCACGGCAGGCCTGTAGCGTGTTGCGGTGAAAGCCGACGTCCGGCGGCTGGCGCGGAGTGATGAACGTCTCCTGCGTCAATCGAGCCAGCGTATCGATCGGGCGCTCTGCGAATTCATGGCCGTCGGGGATCATGGCGACCAGCGGTTCGCGCAACACGACCTGTACGGAAACACCTGATGGGATCGGGGCCGGCGCGCGGATATAGCCGAAATCGAGCAGGCCGTCGGCGATGCGCTGCAACTGCTGGCGCAGTTCCATTTCCTGCAGTTCGACCTCGACATAGGGATAGTCGCGCTTGAAATCCCTGATAGAGCCGACGACGGCACCGGAATAGGCGGCCGACGCCACATAGCCGATCGAGATGCGTCCGCTTTCGCCGCGCCCGGCGCGGTTGATGGCGGCAACCGTCGCTTCCGTCTGGGCGAGCACTTTCCTNGCCTCCTGAAACAAGGTCTCGCCCGAATGCGTCAGCTGCACGCCTCGTCGGCTGCGATCGAGCAGCGGTGTGCCGACAATCTTTTCAAGGCTCCTGATCTGCTGGCTGAGACCCGGCTGGGCGATGCCGAGCNTGGCAGCCGCACGTTCGAAATTCCGCTCTTCGACCAGGCTCACGAAGTATCGCAGGTGCCGGAGTTCGAAGCCGGGGTCGTTCAGCGCCATCATGTTCTCCTGGAAGAATTCAAATCTATGAGATCGGGCGCATTTCATAATCCAGACTTATGAAAAATTCGAGCCNCGTTTATTGGACCTCCGAAAAATAACATGATTAGAAAAATCCAGTTTTACGGCATATAACGAGTCCCCAATGACCGGTTCTCTTCATCTCCTCAAATTTGCTTCCACCACAGCGCTGGCAAGCGCGCTTCTGGCGCCGCTGTTTCCGGCGGCCGCGCAGGATGCCGGTCCGACGACGCTTGCCCCGATCGTGATCAGCGGCAAGGACGAGGACCCGACAGCGCCGGTAAGGGGCTTCGTTGCCAGGACGAGTGCGACGGCCACCAAGACCGGCACACCGCTTCTTGAAACCCAGCAATCCATATCGGTACTGACGGCCGATCAGCTGAAGTCGCAGGATGCCGAAACCGTCGGCCAGGCGCTCGACTATGTACCCGGCGTCGTCGGCGAACCCTACGGCGCCGATCCGCGCTTTGATTCACCGCGTATTCGCGGTTTCGACAGCCGCCAGGCGCAGTTCCTGAACGGGCTGCGGATGATGCGCACGGCAGGTGCGCCTGCGGTCGACCCCTATCAGCTCGAGCGTATCGAAGTGCTGCGTGGCCCGGCTTCCGTCATGTATGGCCAGGGCAATCCCGGCGGCATGATCAATCTCATCAGCAAGCGGCCGGTCTTCGAACGTTTCGGCGAAGTGGGCGTGCAGGCCGGCAGCTATGATACCTACGGCACCTATTTCGACTTCGGCGATATCATTCCCGGCAATTCCGATTTCGCCTATCGCCTCACGGGGCTCGCAAGGACGGCGTCGGCGCAGGTCGAAGAACTGGACAATGACCGCTATTTCATTGCGCCTGCGCTCACCTGGCAGCCCGACGACGATACCAGGCTGACGATCCTGACCAGCATCCAGCACGACAATCCGAGCACGCCATCCGGCCTGCCGGCGCAGCTCACGCTGAATGCGACCGATACCAACCGCCTGTCGCGGGATTTCTTCGTTGGCGACAAGAGCTTCGATACGTCCTCACGGACGCTCACCAATCTCGGTTATGAGTTCGAGCATCGGCTGAATGATACCTGGACCTTCCGCCAGAACCTCCGCTATCAGAATTTCGACTGGGATTATAAGGCGCTCGGCATGTCGACATTGGGCCTTACCGGCGGGCGTACGATCAATCGCAACGCCACGATCCAGGACGAGCTGCTCAACACGTTCAACGTCGACAACAACCTGCTTGCCGAATTCGATACCGGGGACGTCCAGCACAAGATGCTCTTCGGGCTCGACTATCGCTATTACAGCAATAATGTCGGCACGCAGTTCTGGCGTGCGAGCCCGCTCGATGCCTTCAATCCAGCCTATGGTTCGGTCAGGCTGATCGCCCCGACGCTCAGCACCTATGTCGATTCTCAGATGACGCAGGTCGGCCTCTATGTGCAGGACGAGCTCGCCTATGAGAACTGGCGCGCAACGGCAGCCCTTCGGCAGGACTGGGCAAGCACTGAGGGGACATCGACGAACCGGCTGACGGGTGTGTCGCGTCCTCTCGATCAGGACGATCACAAGCTGACGGGTCGGGCCGGTCTCAGCTATGTCTTCGACAACGGCATCGCCCCCTATATCAGCTACGCCACCTCCTTCGAGCCGGTGCCGGTTTCCGCAACGAGCGGCATTCTCCAGCCGACGACGGGTGAGCAGGTGGAAGTGGGCATCAAATATCAGCCGGAGGGCTGGAACGGCTTCTTTACCATCGCCGCCTACGACCTGAAGCAGGAGAACGTCCTGACGACTTACGCTCTGCCGGATGGCACGACGAGAACCGGTCAGATCGGCGAAGTCGACGTCAAGGGCATCGAACTCGAAGGCGTTGCCAGTCTCACAGACGGCCTCGACCTGCGCGCCGCCTACACCTACATGCAGGCCGAAATCGTCGGCGGTATCGACGATGGCAAGCGCCCGGACAATGTGCCCGAGCATGCCGCAAGCCTCTGGCTCGACTACACCTTCCCCGAGGATACGGCGCTCGAAGGCTTCGGTCTCGGCGGCGGCGTGCGTTATGTCGGCCAGCGCTACGGCGATATCAAGAACACGCTCGATCTTGACGCCGTGACCCTCTTCGATGCAGCAGTGCATTACAAGAAGGACAATGTGACCGCCTCGCTGAACTTCAAGAACCTTGCCGACAAGGACTATGTTGCAAGCTGCAGCTCTTTCGGCTGCACCTATGGCGATGGCAGAACGGTGATGGGCAAGCTGACCTTTCAATGGTGAGTGAATTTCGAGACGAAAACGGACGAGGCATCAGCCGTCGGCGGGCGCTTGCCCTGCTGGCGGCCTTCGCCGTTCCGGGAAAGGCCCTTGCGGAAACACCGAAGCGCATCGCGGCGATCGACTGGGCGATGCTGGAGACACTGGTTGCGCTCGGCGTCATGCCGGTCGCCGCGACCGAACTCGTGCAGTTCCGCAAGGATGCGGTCGAACCCGTGCTCGATCCCTTCGTTGCAGACCTTGGCCTGCGCGGATCGCCGAACCTCGAACTCCTGCGCCTGCTGCGCCCGGACCTCATCCTGATTTCGCCCTTCTATGTCAGGTTCGAGGCAAGCTTCCGGGCGATCGCGCCTGTCTTGTCGCTGCCATTCTACAACAGGGGAGAGCCGCCCTATCAGAAGGCAATCGATGCCGTCTCCGCGCTCGCCAGCGAACTCGGCCTCGAGGAGCGAGCACGTGCTGTGGTGGAGCAACAGGCAGCACTCGTCGAGGAGACACGCCTCAGCCTGCAGGCATTTGCGTCCCGGCCGACCTATCTCGTCAACATCGGCGATGCCAGGCATGTGCGCGTCTTCGGCGCAGACAGCATGTTCGGCGATATCCTCGGCCGTCTTGGCCTGCCGAATGCCTGGACGGACCGCTCCCGCTATACGTTTGCCGCGCCGGTGCCGATCGAAAATCTCGCGGCCGACCCCGAAGCCCGCATCGTCATCATTTCCGATATCCCGGTCGAGGCCCGCAACGGCCTGAAGGAGAGCATGATCTGGCAATCGCTGCAGCCGGTGCGCTCTGGCCGCGTGCTGATGCTCGGCAACATCAATCCCTATGGCGGCATCATCGCCGCAGCCCGCTTCACGCGGCTCTTCAAGGCGGCGCTGCTGTCGTCGGGGGAAAAGCCGTGACGAGATCCGCCGCATTATCAGCAGCACTTCTGGCCCTTGCCGCCTCTGCCGGCCTCTTCCTGTGGTCAGCACTGAACCATCTGCCCCTGGCCGACTGGCCGTCCCTGCCTTTCGATGCCGGGCGGATGACGACACAGCAGATCATTTTCGCCTATGCCGTTCTGCCGCGCGGGGCGGTCGCGATACTGGCTGGTGCCGCTCTCGGGCTTGCCGGCGCCCTCTTGCAGCGCCTGCTGCGCAACCCGATCGCCGATCCCTCGACGCTCGGCGTCTCCTCCGGAGCGCAGCTTGCAATCGTCGCAGCGACGCTCTTCTATCCTGAAGTGCTCGATGGCTACCGCGCCTTCGTCGCGCTTGCCGGTGCCGCTGCGGCTATGGCTCTCGTCTTCCTGCTCGGTTGGCGTCGCAGCTTCGAGCCCATCACGATGGCGGTCTCCGGTCTTCTCGTCGGCATTACCTGCAGCGCGCTGTCAGCGGCAATGACGCTCTCGCAGGGTGAATACCTGATGTCGCTGGTGACCTGGAACGGTGGCTCGCTCAGCCAGCAGGACTGGTCGACGACGATAACACTTGGTCTGGAGCTGCTGCTCGGCATCGCCGTCACCCTGCTGTTGCTGCGTCCGCTGACCGTGCTCGGCCTCGGCGACAGCGGTGCCCGCTCGCTGGGTGTCGCGCTCGCCGGCACGCGCATAGCCGTTGCCAGCCTTGCCGTGGCGCTGAGCGCCGGCGTTGCCGCTGCCGTCGGCCTCGTCAGCTTCGTCGGTCTTGCTGCCCCGGCACTGGTGCGTCTGGCGGGTATCCGCACGACACGCAGCATCCTGCTTCTGTCGCCTGTCGCCGGCGCCCTCTTGCTCTGGTTTTGCGATGGCGTCGTCCAGCTCGTTGCCGCCTCGGCCGGCGAAACCTTCCCGACGGGATCGGTGACGGCGCTGATCGGCGGCCCGCTGCTCATCTGGCTGCTGCCGCAGGTGCGCGCCGTCGAGCCGCCGCAGCCACCCGACAGCATCGTCGTTTCCCGTGCACCATTGTCACGGCTCCTCTTCATCCTTTGCCTCCTGCCGCCGCTCGTCTGGGCGGCCCTCTGCATTGCCCGCCTGCCTGACGGTTGGATGTTGCTTGGCGGNGATCTCTTCTGGGAGCTTTTCCCCGCCCGCTGGCCGCGACTGGTTGCGTCGGCCGCCGCCGGCGGCCTGCTTGCCATGGCNGGCACCATNCTGCAGCGCCTCACCGGCAATCCGATGGCNAGCCCGGAGGTGCTGGGTGTNAGCGGCGGTGCCGGTGTCGGTTATGCCGTTGCCTTGAGTTTCTCCGCCAGTGCCGGCGCGTTCGAACTCTTCCTCGGGGCCGGCGGTGGCGCAGTCATCGTGCTCGCGCTCGTGGCGCTCTTTGCCGCCCGCCGGCATCTTCCGCCGGAGCGGTTGCTGCTTGCAGGTATTTCCGTCAGCGCCTTCAGCTCGGCGATCCTCAGCGCTCTTCTTGCCGTTGGTGATCAGCGCGCCTGGCAGATTCTTGCCTGGCTTGGCGGCTCGGCTGCGGCGGCGACGCCCGACGTAGCAGCGTTCCTCGCCGCCCTCACTGTCCTGATCCTGATCATCGGCCTGATCTTCACGCGGTGGCTGACAATCCTGCCGCTTGGAGCACCCACCGCCTTGGCCCTCGGCCTGCCGTTGGTCGGCGCCCGCATGATGATGGTGCTGACGGCAGGCATTGCGACCGCTGCCGCCTCGCTGCTTGTCGGCCCCTTGAGTTTTGTCGGCCTGATGGCTCCCCACATCGCCCACCGCGCCGGCTTCGAAAAGCCAGGCAGCCGCCTTGTCGCCTCGGCTGTGATTGGCGCTGTGCTGATGGTGATCGCCGATCTCGGCGCCCGCACCGTAACCTTCCCCTACGAGCTGCCGCTCGGCCTTTTTGCGGCCTTCGCCGGTGCGCCTTACCTTGTCTGGATGATCGGCAAGAGGCCGTGACGCGGCCGCTTTTTAAAGACGATCAGCCGTTCAGGGTGTGGCAGCCGACTGTGGCCGCATGGCTTCGGTGGATGGCAATGACGAGACGAAGTCAGCCAGCGGCACAGGGCGGGAGAACAGGAAGCCCTGCAGGTCGTTGCAGCCTGCAGCGACGAGAAAATCCCGCTGCCCTTCGGTCTCGACGCCTTCCGCCGTCGTCGCTTTTCCAAGCGTGCGGCTGAGGCCCAGGATCGCCGAAACGATGGCGGCGCCCTCGGCCTGCGTTCCCAGCAACCGTACGAANGACCGGTCGATCTTGATCCGGTCGATATTGAACTGGATGAGGTGGCTGAGCGACGAGAAGCCGGTGCCGAAATCATCGAGCGCAATNCGNATCCCCTGGGATCGAAGCCTGCCGAGTGTGCCTTGCGCNCNCTCGTCGATGTTGAAGAGGGCGGCTTCCGTCAGTTCCAGTTCGAGGCGCGATGGTGACAGGCCNGTTTCCGAAAGGATCGACAGCACGTAGCGGTCGAAGTCGCGATGCCGGATCTGCGAGGGGGAGACGTTGACGGCGACCGACATATCGGTTGGCCAGCTTGCCGCTGCCTTCGCGGCGTTCCTCAGCACCCAGCCGCCAAGCTGGTCGATCATGCCGGCTTCCTCGGCGATCGGGATGAACTTGTCCGGCGACAACAGTCCAAGGGTGGGATGGCGCCACCGCACGAGCGCTTCCGCCCCCGAAAGTCTTCCATGCGCGTCGGCACGATGCACACCCTGGAAGAAGACCTCGAGATGGCCGGGATCACTCGGACGTACAATCTCTGCGCTGTCGGAGAGGTGCATCGGACCCTCCAGCACCAGGCGAAGATCGTTCTTGAGATTTTCCCGTGCCTCGACCCGATGATCCAGGGAGGGTTCATATTCGATCAGGCGCCCGCGCCCGCTGGTCTTGGCTTCATAAAGGGCGACGTCCGCACGCCGCAATATCTCGCTGGTCGCCTCAGCCGCATCATGAAAGGCTGCGGTGCCGATCGAGCATCCGATGCGGACGACAACGTCGCCGCCGCGCAGCTGGAACGGCCTGCTCAGGGCCTCGATGATGGTGTTGCAAAGCAGGATGTAGCTGTCGTCACCCTCCCTGACATGGGGAAGAAGCAGGGCGAATTCATCGCCGCCGAGCCTTGCAAGCGTGTCGCCCGTTTCGATCAGGGCATTCATCCTGTCGACGGCGCCGCGCAGCAGCTCGTCTCCGGCGGCATGCCCGTGGATGTCGTTCACCTCCTTGAATTTGTCGAGATCGACAAGGGCAAGGACGGCATGCTCGCCAGGTGATTTCATGGCCGCGAGGCATTGCTCGAAACGGGCCGCAAAGAGCGCCCGGTTCGGCAGGCCCGTCAGCACGTCATGCAGCGAAAGATGCCGGGCATGAAGTTCGCTGGCGCTGAGTTCCCTGAGGCTGCCGCGCAACCGGCCCATCAAGGCGAAGAACAGGCCCGCGATGACGAGACCGGCAACGGAAAGCACGGGAACGAGCCGGCCGATGACGCGTGTGCCCGGCAGGTCCGGCCTCCAGATGATGAAGCCGATCGGTTCGCCCGTCGTCGTCGCCTCGATTTCGAAGGCGACCTCATTCTGCTCCTGATCCGCAGTGCGGGCATAGCGCGCGCCTGCCAGCCCCTGTTCCCGGCTCAGCGTATCGAGCGTGGCGCCGTCGAGGAAGCGGAAGGCCACGAGGTAGAGCCTGTTGGCATCATTTGCTTGCTGCGGATCCACTTTCGAAGAGCCCGTGACCGAAACGACGCCGGCGACCGAAGGCCGGCCCTCGAGACGCATCAGCTCCACCCGGCTGGGTTCCGGATCCGAACTCGGTCCCTGCGGCGCACCGTGTTGCCTTGCTTCAAGATCCTGGATCATCGGCTGAAGCAGCGGCCGCACCCATTTAAAGCGACGTTTCGTTTCGGTATCGGACTGCAGGGCGAGCTCGCCTGCCGGGGTCACCAGGAATGCTGCATTGTAGCCGAATACCGTCGTCGCGATCTTCCCGAACGCCCCGGCCGATGTCGCGCCGCTCTTGCCGCCGGTCGTCGCCGAATCCGACACCAGCAGCGAGGCGTAACCGGCGCCCATCAGCTGGATGTCCTGCGATACCCGCTGGACCTGATCCAGAAGCCGGCTGTTGACGAGCTGGCGCTGCCGATCGAGAGCGGCGGCGTCGCTTTCCCTCCCGGCCCAGATGGCAGCCAGGAACACCAGCCCAAGAATTGCCAGGCCGCTGATCGCAAGCAGCACCAGTATCGACCCGGACGATGTCCAGGCCTTTCTATGAGTGAATAATCTTAAAGACGGATCAGCAGGCACGCAGTCTTCTCCCGAGCGCGCCAATACTGACCTCGATTGTTTACAAAAAGCTTTTCAAGCAGCATCAAAATTAATGGCCCAAAATGATGAGCTTTTTAATCGTTTTGTGATTGGCTGCTCATTGCGCAACGCTTGCCGATGCAAGCTTGGCGATCGGGCTCTACGTCAAGGTGATTGATATGTTGCGATTGGGATCTCTCTACCGTTCGAAGTTCTTCGCATTTGTTTGTGCGGCCGTTGTTTCGGTCGGCATTTTTATGCCCGCGGCCGTCCGTGCTGCCGAAAGCGACAGCATCCGCATAGCTGTCGAGGGCGCGTTTCCGCCGTTCAACTATGTCGATTCCAATAACCAGCTTCAGGGCTTCGACGTGGATATCGCCAAGGCCCTCTGCGAGGCCGCGAAATTGAAGTGCGAATTCGTCATCCAGGAATGGACGGCGATGATCCCGAACCTGCTCGACAACAAGTATGACGCAATCATTTCGTCGATGTCGATGAGCGCGGAGCGGCGAGAAAAGGTCGCCTTCACGCAGAAATATTATGACAGCCCGACGGTCTTCATCGCGCGCAAGAAGTTCGACATTGCCGGCACGTCACCCGAAGATCTGAAGAAGCTACGGCTCGGCGTGACGGCAGCGACCTCCCAGGAGTCCTACGCCAAGAAGTTCTACGGCGGTATCGCCACGACCGTATTCCAGGCATCGCCGGATCTCTACAAGGGTCTTGCTGACGACAAGGTCGATATCATCCTGGAAGACAAGCTCGCGGTCTATGACTGGCTCGCAAACACCAAGGCTGGCAGCTGCTGCGAATTCAAGGGCGACGATATCAAGAATACCGAATATTTCGGCGACGGAGCNGGTATCGCCGTGCGNCCGACCGACAANCCGCTGCTGGACAGGCTCAATGCNGCGCTCGANGAGATCCAGGCCAACGACACCTACGATACGATCAACGCGAAATATTTCCCGTTCAGCATCCGCTGAAGGCGCCTAGCCCGTTTCTGGTGACCTAGCTCTCGGTAATGCGCCGATCCTCGTCGGAGCCGACCGAGAGCTGCTTCCAGTCTAGATCTTCCTGCAGTTCGAGATATTGCGTCGCGCCGATCCTGTCCTTGTCGCGCAGTTCCTCCAGGCGCTGGCGCTGAGCGATCACGGCAGCGATTGTCAGTTTGCGGCGCCGCTCGAGCGGCGAGGCTCCGTCAAGATCCGAGGGCACCGTCAAGTGGTCCTTGCAGACCGTCCTGATCGCCTCGGCCTCGACGCCGCCTTCCTTTTCCAGCCGCTGGAATGCCGCCTCGGCGAGCGAGCGCCTTGCTGCTTCCAGTTCGTCATGGACCTGGCGTTGCCGCCCGAGTTTCAGGAAATGGATCATCGGGGCGAGTGTCGCTCCCTGGATGACGAGCGTTGCCAGCACCACCGCAAAGGCTGTCAGCACCACGAGATCGCGGTCCGGAAAATCGGCGGGCAGCGCGAAGGCGGTGGCAAGCGTGACGAGGCCGCGCATGCCCGACCAGCCGACCAGGAAGGTCTCNCCGTGCCTGAAGGGCGCCAGAACACCGCCGCGACGGTGACGCAAGGTGACGAACGCATGCAGCAGGAAGGCCATCGCCAGGCGCGCCAGGATGACGCCGACAACGACGATTCCGGCAAAGCCGAGCGCCCGCTCGAGCGCCTCGGCCGACATGGATTCGACGATGCTGCGTGCCTGCAGCCCCATGAGCAGGAAGGCGACGACGTTCAGCAGGAAGACGACCGTCGTCCAGACGGCGAAGGAATGCAC
>Ga0055528_1002310_pt1 | contig 10331 bp, 9 predicted proteins | sample AraplaCol_mMS_r2_2_FD_55006 | JGI IMG/M metagenome (GOLD analysis project Ga0055528, IMG submission 55006) | Arabidopsis root microbial communities from North Carolina, USA - plate scrape MF_Col_mMS_r2 | ecosystem: Host-associated > Plants > Roots > Endosphere | place: USA: North Carolina...
ACCACCTTCACCGAATACCGCGGCATCTTCGAGAAGGACGCGGCCCTGTCGCGCCGTTTCCAGAAGGTCGACGTGGTCGAGCCGTCGGTGCAGGAAACCGTCGACATCCTGAAGGGCCTGAAGTCGCGCTTCGAGGAGCACCATGGCGTGAAGTACGCCGTGGCGGCCCTGCAGGCCGCGGCCGAGCTCAGCGCGAAGTACATCAATGACCGTCACCTGCCCGACAAGGCGATCGACGTCATCGACGAAGCCGGCGCCGCCCAGCGCATCCTGCCGCCGAGCAAGCGCAAGAAGACCATCAGCAAGACCGAGGTCGAGGAAATCGTCGCGAAGATCGCGCGCATTCCCCCGGCCAACGTCAGCAACGACGACCGCAGCAAGCTGCAGACCATCGAGCGCGACCTCAAGAGCGTGGTGTTCGGCCAGGACAAGGCTCTCGAAGTGCTCGCCTCGGCGGTCAAGATGGCGCGTTCCGGCCTGGGCAAGGGCGACAAGCCGATCGGCTCGTTCCTGTTCTCCGGCCCCACCGGTGTGGGCAAGACCGAAGCCGCGAAGCAGCTTGCCTACATCATGGGCATCGAGCTGATCCGCTTCGACATGTCGGAATACATGGAACGCCATGCGGTGAGCCGCCTGATCGGCGCGCCTCCGGGCTACGTCGGTTTCGACCAGGGTGGCCTGCTGACCGAGGCTGTGACGAAGAAGCCGCACGCGGTGCTGCTGCTCGACGAAATCGAGAAGGCGCACCCGGACATCTTCAACGTGCTGCTGCAGGTCATGGACCATGGCACGCTGACCGACAACAACGGACGCAAGGCCGACTTCCGCAACGTCATCATCATCATGACGACGAACGCGGGTGCCGAGACCATGAACAAGGCGACCATCGGCTTCACCAACCCGAGGCAGGCCGGCGACGAAATGGGCGACATCAAGCGCCTGTTCTCGCCCGAGTTCCGCAACCGGCTGGACGCCATCGTCAACTTCAAGGCGCTCGACGAACAGGTCATCCTGCGCGTGGTCGACAAATTCCTGCTGCAGCTGGAAACCCAGCTCGGCGAGAAGAAGGTGGAAGTCACCTTCAGCGACAAGCTGCGCAAGCACCTGGCGAAGAAGGGCTTCGATCCGCTGATGGGCGCACGCCCGATGCAGCGCCTGATCCAGGACACGATCCGNCGTGCGCTGGCCGACGAGCTGCTGTTCGGACGCCTGACCGACGGTGGCCGCCTCGAAGTCGACCTCGACGACAAGGACGAAGTGCTGCTCGACATCCAGCCCCTTCCGAAGAAGGAAGGCAAGCAGAAACCCGAAGCAGANGAAGCAGCGGCAGGCTGAATGAGCCCGCAGCGGTTTCTGCAATGAAGTCAAAGGCCGGTAGCATCGCTACCGGCCTTTTTCTTTGCGGCCACGCATATCGAACCGCGCACCAGCACCAACCGTTTTTCCNCCTTGATCCTCCCCGAACTCAGCCACGAATGGAAAACCGGCCTCTCCCTGGCATGGAGCGGCTACATCGCGGTGTTGTCGGTCTGGATCGTGATGCAGAAGCGCGCGCCGGTCTCGACGATGAGCTGGATCCTCTCGCTGGCGCTGCTGCCGTTCGCGGGCTTCGTCGTCTACTACTTCCTCGGGCCGCAGCGGCTGAAGAAGCAGCGCCTGAAGCGCCTGCGCAGCCGCGCCAGTGCCTTCGCCCAGGCCGACGTGGCGCGGCTGCGCGACGCGGCGCGCGACGCTCCTCCAGCGCTGCAACAGATGGCCAAGCTGGGCACCGCGACCTGCGGCCTGCCGGTGTCCAGCGCGCTCGATGTCGAACTGCTCTCCGGCGGCGCGCGCACCTTCGACGCGATCTTCGACGCCGTGCGCGCCGCGCGGAACCACATCCACCTCGAGTACTACATCTTCGAGCCCGACCGCATCGGCACCGCGCTGCGCGACCTTCTGATCGAACGCGCGAAGGAGGGCGTGGCGGTGCGCCTGCTGATCGACGCGCTGGGCTCCAAGCGCATAGGCCGCAAGTTCATGGCGCCGATGCTCGACGCGGGCGTCAAGGTGGCGCTGTTCCACGACACCAAGATCGGACGCCGCCTGCGCCCTGTGACCAACTACCGCACCCACCGCAAGATCGTNGTGTGCGACGGCCGCGTGGGCTTCACCGGCGGCGTGAACATCACCGACGAGGAAGACAAGCGCACCAACCCCGACGCGTATCACGACGTGCACCTGCGCGTCGAAGGCAGCGCGGTGCGCTGGCTGCAGACCACCTTCNTNGAAGACTGGACCTACGCCACAGGCGAAGATCCGCGCGGCATGGACGACGCGCTGAACGCCATGCTGCCGCAGCTGGAGGCCGGCGACATCCCGGTGCAGATCGTCACCAGCGGCCCCGACAGCCCGATGGAAGCCATCCACCGCATGCACGTCGAGGCCATCCATTCGGCCACGCACCGCGCCTGGCTCACCACGCCGTACTTCGTGCCCGGCGAGCCNGCGCTGATGGCGCTCACGAGCGCCGCGCTGCGCGGTGTCGANGTGCGCCTGCTGGTGCCGCGNCGNAGCGACTCGGCCGTCGTGAGCGCCGCCGCGCGTTCGTACTTCGACGAGCTGATCGCCGCCGGCGTGAAGGTCTGGGAGTACAAGGCGCGCATGCTCCATTCCAAGACCCTGGTGGTGGACGACCATTGCGCGATGATCGGCACCGCCAATTTCGACAACCGCAGCTTCCGCCTCAACTTCGAGGTCTGCGCGGTGGTCTACGGCCCCGAGCTGACCCGCCCGCTGGCGGCGCAGTTCGAGACCGACCTGCACAGCTNCGGCGCGGTGCGCGCCAACCGGCGCCAGGGTTTCTGGCGCCGCCTCGGCGACGCGATCGCACGCCTGTTTTCACCCTTGCTCTGAATGAACCACACCTTTCTCTGGCACGACTACGAAACCTTCGGCGCGGTGCCGCGCCGCGACCGTCCCTCGCAGTTCGCGGCCATCCGCACGGACGCCGAGCTCAACGAAGTCGGCGAGCCGCTGATGATCTACTGCAAGCCCGCGCCGGACTACCTGCCCAGCCCCGAGGCCTGCCTCATCACCGGCATCACGCCGCAGCTGTGCCTGGAGCGCGGCATTCCCGAGCATGAGTTCGCCGCCCGTATCGAGAANGCGTTCTCGCAGCCCGGCACCATCGGCGTGGGCTACAACACCATCCGCTTCGACGACGAGGTCACGCGCTTCCTGTTCTGGCGCAACCTGATCGACCCGTACGCGCGCGAATGGCAGAACGAATGCGGCCGCTGGGACCTGCTGGACGTGGTGCGCCTCACTTATGCGCTGCGCCCAGAGGGCATCGAGTGGCCGAAGAAGGANGACGGCAAGCCCAGCTTCAAGCTCGAAGACCTGGCNCGCGCCAACGGCCTGCTGCACGAATCGGCGCACGATGCNCTGTCGGACGTGCGCGCCACCATCGCGCTGGCGCGCCTCATCCGNAGCAAGCAGCCCAAGCTGTTCGACTTCGCCTTCGGCCTGCACAGGAAGGACCGCGTCGCCACCGAGCTGGGCCTGCCCGCGACGCGCGAGACCGCCAAGCCCTTCCTGCACGTCTCGGGCATGTTCCCGGTCGAGCGCGGCTGCCTTGCAGTGATGTGGCCGCTGGCCAGCCACCCCACCAACAAGAACGAACTGCTGGCCTGGGACCTGGCCCACGANCCCAGCGAGCTGCGCGACATCGACGTCGAGACGCTGCGGCTGCGCCTCTTNACCCGCACGGCCGACCTGCCCGAGGGCGTGGTGCGCCTGCCGATCAAGGGCGTGCACCTCAACAAGTCGCCGATGGTGGTCGGCAACCTGCGCACGCTCGCGGCGCCCATGGCCGAGCGCTGGGGCGTCGATCTCGAAGCGGCGATGCGCCACGCGGCCATTGCGCGCGACCTGCCCGACATGAGCGCGATCTGGTCGCAGGTCTACGCCCGGCCCANGGAGGCCACGCCCGATGTCGANGAAGACCTGTACGGCGGCTTCGTCGGCAACGCCGACCGGCGGCGCCTGAACCAGCTGCGCGGCTTGTCGCCNGAGGAGCTGGCCAAGGATCGCACGGGCTTCGACGATGGCCGTCTGGAAGAGNTCCTCTTCCGCTATCGCGCGCGCAACTGGCCGCANCTGCTGAACGAGGACGAGACCGAGCGCTGGGAATCNCTGCGTGTCGCGAAGCTCTTCAAGGGCGAGGGCGGGGCGCGCACCATCGANATGCTGTTCAGCGAAGTCGACGCGCTCTCCGAGAACGCCGACGAGCGTGGAGAAGAGATCCTCGGCGCGCTCTACGAATACGCCGAGGCCATCGCGCCCGAGGCCTGAGCAACGCAACCGAGCGCCCAGCCCATGAGCCTGACGATCAACGCCGAACTGTCGAAGGGGCTCGAAAGCTACGGGCTCTTCCTGTCCGACGGCTGCCTTCTGCCGACGCCGTTCCGCTTCGAGACTCCGGTGCGCATCTGGCACTCGGCCCAGCTGCATGCGAGTTGCTCCGTGGGTGCGTATACGAGCATCTCGCCCGGCGCGCTGCTCGTCGACGTGCGCATGGGGCGCTATTGCTCCATCGGCGACGGCGTGCAGACCCTGTCGGACCATCCGGCCGACTGGTTCACCACGCACATGCTGGCCTATGCGCCGAATTTCCCCGAGCCGTACCGCCACCAGTCGGTCGGCCAGTTTCCGTCGCACTCGCCGGTGACCATCGGCAACGACGTGTGGATCGGCTCGCGCGTCAGCCTCAAGAGNGGCATCACCNTCGGCGACGGCGCGGTGATCGGCGCGGGCGCGGTGGTGACGCGCGACGTGGCGCCCTTCACCGTGGTGGGCGGCNTGCCTGCCAAGGTGATCCGCCAGCGCTTTCCCGACGCACTGGTCGAGCGCATCCGCGCCTGCCCCTGGTGGGACTGGGACCTGCGCACTCTGGCGCTGGACTGGCNGCNCCCCGAAGCCGCCCAGTCGATGCTGGAGGAGGCCGTTGCCGAAAACCGCCTTTCGCGCTGGAATCCCGGCTGGCGGCTGCTCGACCGCGGCCAGCCGCCCGCCGAGGGCCAGCCCGCGCCGCTGGTCTTTCTGCCGGGCTGAACAACGACGATGCAAGGAGGTGCGCGCATGACAACCAGAAGAGCGACCCTGTCTGCTGTCCGCGTCGCGCTTGCGGCCGCCGGGGCCACCCTGGCGCTGGNCGGCTGCGGCACCTTGCCGCCCCCGGGGGCTGGCGGCNCAAGGGCCTGCGGGAGNGGCTTCGAGACCTTCGAGCGCGACACCCTGTTTTTCGGCCGTGCCATTCCCTCGGGCGGCCAGGTGTCGGACGCCGAGTGGACCGCCTTCCTCGACGGCACCGTGACACCCGCGTTCCCGCAGGGCCTGACGGTGATCGATGCGGCGGGCCAGTGGCGAGGCGTGTCGGGCGAGGTGGTGCGCGAGCGCTCCAAGCTGGTCGTGCTGCTGCATGCGCGCAGCGAGAAGGACGACGCCGCCATCGCCGCCATCATCGGCGCGTACCGCCAGAGGTTCGCGCAGGAAGCCGTGCTGCAGGAGAGGCAGGCTGTCTGTGTCCGTTTCTGAGGCCTTGCCGCGCGATCGCAACGTCGTCCGCCGCCTGAGCGCGGCCGACGCCGAGGCCTATCGCGCCGTGATGCTCGACGCCTACGCCAGGCACCCCAGCGCCTTCACCTCCACGGTGGAGGAGCGTGCCGCCTTGCCGCTGAGCTGGTGGATGGAGCGCCTCGGGGCCGCAGATGGTGCGAGCGGCGACAGCGTGGTCTACGGCGCATTCGACGACAGCGGCGCGCTGGTCGGCGCGGCTGGCCTGAGCTTCGAGACGCGCGAGCGAGCCAGCCACAAGGCCACGCTGTTCGGCATGTCGGTGAAGGCCTCTGCGCGACGCGTGGGCTTCGGCCGCCGGCTGGTGCTAGCCTTGCTCGACCACGCGCGGGCGCGCGCCGGCCTGCGGGTGGTGCAACTCACCGTCACCGAGGGCAACGAAGCCGCGCAGAAACTCTACGAGGACTGCGGCTTCCGCAGCTTCGGCGTCGAGCCGATGGCCATTGCGCTCGGTGGTGCCTTGCTTGGAAAGGTGCACATGTGGTGCGACCTCGGCGAGGGCCGGGCCTGACCCTTGGAGCTTGTCAGGCCGATGGCGCGGGTTCCGCGTCCGCTGCAGGCAGCCCGCTCAGGTTCTCGGACCACGCCAGCGCCGAGCGGCACCATATCCGGCGGCGCGGGGCCAGCAGTGCGCGCTGCGCCAGCGGGCCGATGCGAAGCGTGTAGCTGGGAGGCGTGTCGCTGTCGGCGCTGGCCCAGACCGGCGTACCGCAGTTCTCGCAGAAGCTCTGCCGGCGCAGCACGCCGCTGTCGGCCGTCTTCACGTAGCCGCGGGGCTTGCCGCTCAGCAGCCTGAAGCCGGCGGCGGGCACCGTCACCGACACGCGATACGCCGTGCCCGAGAGCACCTGGCAGTCGGTGCAGTTGCACAGCCCGACCTTCTCGGGATCGACCTCGGCTTCGTAGCTGATCCGGCCGCAATGGCAGGCGCCCTGTACTTTCATCATGCGAACTGGCTCCTTCGAGGGAAAGACCGCCATCCTAGGAACGCAGGCTGCCGTACGCAATGCCGGCTGCCGCCAATCCCCGGCGCGAGCGGCCCACGGCGCGCCCACGTATGCTCGCCCGCATGGACGCCAATTCCGCCGCGCTGGCCGACTTCGCCACGCGCCACCGCAAGCTNTTCGTGCTCACCGGCGCAGGCTGCAGCACCGAATCGGGCATTCCCGACTACCGCGACCTCGACGGCGAGTGGAAGCGCCCGTCGCCCGTCACCTACCAGGCCTTCATGGGCGAGGAATCCACGCGCAAGCGCTACTGGGCGCGCAGCNTGATCGGCTGGCCGACCATGGCGGGCGCACGGCCCGGCGCCGCGCACCGCGCGCTGGCGAAGCTGGGCGACGCGGGGCGCGTCGGCCTGCTGCTCACGCAGAACGTCGACGGCCTGCACGACGCGGCCGGCAGCCGCGGCACCGTCGACCTGCACGGGCGCATCGACACCGTGCGCTGCATGGGCTGCGAGCGGCGCACGCCGCGCTCCGAACTGCAGCTCGAACTGCGGCGGCGCAACCCGCGCTGGGCCGAGNTGGAAGCCCGCGCCGCACCCGACGGCGACGCCGACCTCGAAGGCCGCGANTTCTCCACTTTCGACGTGCCCGCCTGCCCGCACTGCGGTGGCCTGCTCAAGCCCGACGTGGTGTTCTTCGGAGAGAGCGTGCCGAAGGAGCGCGTCGCANCCGCCTTNGCCGCGCTNGANGAGGCCGATGCGGTGCTCGTGGCNGGCTCTTCGCTGATGGTCTATTCGGGCTTCCGCTTCGTGCAGGCGGCCGCCGCGGCAGGCAAGCCGGTGGCGGCGGTGAACCTGGGGCGCACGCGGGCCGATGCGCTGCTTTCGCTGAAGGTCGAGCAGCCTGTNGGCGAGGCGCTGACGACGCTCGCGCGGCAGCTGGCCTAGCTCCGGCCGGGCGTCCCGGTCAGCGAGCGGACGAAGGCATCCACCGCCGAGGTGTATGCGCCGGGCTGCCCCAGTTCGTCGTTGATCTGCGCGTGCGAAAGATCTTCCGGCACCACCTCCGCACGGCCACCCGTTGCCCCGATGCGTGCCGCGAACTGCCGCGCCTGCGTGCACGAGCCNTCGCGGCGCTGCGTGGAGCACACCAGCAGCATCGGCGGCGCGCCAGGTGCGAGCGCGTCGGAGGGCGACACGCTGCGCCAGAAGGCGGGGTCGCTGCCGAACACGCGGTCGTAGAAGGGCATGTGCCGGCGCTGCATCAGCGCGGCCGTGTCCAGCGCCGCGCTGTCGAGCGCCACGGTGCCGAGCCANGGGCGGGCGCCTTGCTGCCGCGCGATGGAAGGCGATGCGCTGAGCAGCGCGACGAGGTGCGCGCCNGCCGAATGGCCCATGAGCACGAAGCGGCCGGCGTCGCCGCCCCACGACGGTGCATTCGCCTGCGCGGTGGCGACGGCACGCGCCACGTCCTGCGCCTGCTGCATCACGTCGACCTGCGGCACGAAGCGGTAGCTCACCGAAACGAGGATGAAGCCCTGCTCGCGCACCCAGTGCNCGATCTTCCGGTTGACCACGGATGCGGCTGCCTTGTCGCCGAACATCCAGGCCCCGCCGTGGACCATCACGAGCACCGGCGCGCCTTGCTGCGCCTTCTGCGGCAGGTAGACGTCCATGCGCTGGCGCGGATCGGGGCCGTAGGGCTGGTCTGCCAGCAGGCGCACCCCGGCGGGCGGCGCGGCCGTTTCGCCGCCGGGCTGCTGCGCGTTGGCCGGCGCGAACGCCAGCGCCAGCAGCCAGGTCGCGCAGATCCGTGCAAGACGCTTCATGAAAAGGCTCCCGGTGGACCGATGAGGGCAGGATTTTCGCGCGCCGGCCCTGTAGCAGGGCTGGCCCTNGGGTTCAACCGGCGTGCTTCGGCGCCATCCAGCTCGTCGAGGCGCCCCGGCCCGGAAGGTGCAGGCTGGCCGTGGCGGCCGGCGTCTCGGCCAGCAGGCGGCCCTTGCGGAACACCTTGAGCCGCGCGGCGCGCAGGCGGATCGCCTCGACCGGGTCGCGCGCCTGCAGCAGCACGAAGCTGGCGTCGCGGCCGGCCTCGAGGCCGTAGTTCTCCAGGTGCATCACACGCGCCGCGTTGGTCGTCACCGCCTCGAAGCACTGGCGGATGCCGTCCTGGCTCGTCATCTGCGCCACGTGCAGGCCCATGTGCGCCACTTCGAGCATGTCGCCCGAGCCCATGCCGTACCAGGGGTCCATCACGCAGTCGTGGCCGAAGGCGACGTTAACGCCGGCCGCCATGAGTTCGGGCACGCGCGTCATGCCGCGGCGCTTGGGGTAGGTGTCGTGGCGGCCCTGCAGCGTATGTTGATGAGCGGGTTGGACACCACCGACACGCCGCTCTGCGCGATCAGCGGCAGCAGCTTGCTCACGTAGTAGTTGTCCATCGAGTGCATCGAGGTGCAGTGCGAGCCGGTCACGCGGCCCTGCAGCGCGAGGCGCTGGGTTTCGAAGGCCAGCGTCTCGATGTGGCGCGAAAGCGGGTCGTCCGACTCGTCGCAGTGCATGTCGACCAGCTTGCCGCGCGCCGCGGCGATCTCGCACAGCAGCTTCACGCTCGCCGCTCCCTCGGCCATGGTGCGCTCGAAATGCGGAATGCCGCCGACCACGTCCACGCCCTTGTCGAGCGCGCGCTCCAGGTTCTCGACGCCGCCGGGCGAGCGCAGCACGCCGTCCTGCGGAAAGGCGACCAGCTGCAGGTCGAGATACGGCGCAACCTTGCGCTTGACNTCNAGCAGNGCATCGACTGCCAGCAGGCTNGGGTCGCTGGTGTCCACGTGCGAGCGCACGGCCAGCAATCCCTTGGCCACCGCCCAGTCGCAGTACGCCAGTGCGCGCTCGATCAGCGCGTCTGCCGTCAGCAGCGGCTTGAGTTCGCCCCATAGCGCGATGCCCTCGAGCAGAGTGCCGCTCTGGTTGACGCGCGGCAGGCCGTAGCTCAGCGTGGCGTCCATGTGGAAATGAGGGTCGACGAAGTGGGGCGCGAGCAGCAGGCCCTGCGCGTCGAGCGTTTCGTGTGCCGGCGCATCCANGCCCTGAGTGATTTCGGCGATGCGTCCGCCCTGCACGGCGACCGACATGCCGGTGCGGCCGTCGGGGAGGGTGGCGTTGGTGATGAGGAGGTCGAGCATCGTGGGGGNCTTTTCCTGTTCCTCGCGAGGCTATCGGAGAGCCCAGCGGTTGTTCCGGTTGTGGATGTAGATGTACACGTTGTCGCTGCGGTCGCGGGCGACGCCGGCACGGCCCCAGGGNAATGCCGCCGGGTTGCNGGAAACGCCCATGGAGGCCAGCCAGCGCTCGTGGAAGCGATAGCGCTGGTCTACGCTGCCGTAGAAGTCGGCNTCCTCGAGCTTGCGCAGGGCGGGCGTCGTGAGAGTNAGGGAGCANCTGACCAACAGCAGTTCTTCGAANCGCANCATGAGCTGCACGGCCATGTCGCCGGATGTCGTGGTTGCGCNTGCGAAGACGCAGTCGACGAGCCGGCCTTCGACAAGCACGGCCNGGGCCGTCCGTGCGAAAGAGTCTGGCAGGCTGTCGGCGCGGGTGTCGGTACAGGCAACGACGCCGGCCGCCGAGAGACAGCCGTTCGTCGTGTCCAGATGGAGTGCCGTGTTCACCTCACCGCCCGGATGCCAGCGTCTCAGCGCGTGTTCTGCGCCCGGTACCGGTACTGCCCTGGCGCAGGCCCGACCTCGATGGTCACGCGGCGCAG
>Ga0055528_1002320_pt1 | contig 10314 bp, 10 predicted proteins | sample AraplaCol_mMS_r2_2_FD_55006 | JGI IMG/M metagenome (GOLD analysis project Ga0055528, IMG submission 55006) | Arabidopsis root microbial communities from North Carolina, USA - plate scrape MF_Col_mMS_r2 | ecosystem: Host-associated > Plants > Roots > Endosphere | place: USA: North Carolina...
GGGGGGTAAGGGGGGGGGCGGGCGCTAAGAGTAGCGTGGAAGTGCTGTTTCGCAAGTGGGTATCAAATTCAAAGACGGGTAATTAATTACCCGTGCAGACGTCTGCACGGTCGCATTCCCATGTTACAAACGGGTCACTTGCAGTGCTCAAGGGCTTGAGTCGCTACCGGTTAGCCGCCCAAAACGTGTGATGGCTCGCCTCATTCCTTGGCCTAAATCCATGCTGGACCTCCGTTCTATACCCAGATGATCGCAAACGACCCTAGCCACAGCCCACAGATTGAGATAACACCCTTCCTGAAATGGGCGGGCGGCAAGCGTTGGCTAGCGCCCCGTATTCAGAAAATGGTTGAACAGCTTGAGGGGCGCTACATCGAGCCATTTGTTGGTAGCGGTGCTATCTACTTTGCGTTGGCCCCTCACAGAGCGTTGCTTTCGGATGTGAACGAATCGCTGATTGAGACCTACCGATGTGTTCGAGACTCTCCTCACGAGGTTTCTAAAGTGCTGGGGCGTCATGATGCACGGCACTCTTCGACCTACTACTACGAAGTGCGGAAAAAGGTATTTACTAAGCCAATTGAGCGGGCTGCCAGTTTCATCTACTTGAATCGAACATGCTGGAATGGCTTGTATCGCGTAAATCAAAAAGGGAAATTCAATGTGCCTATAGGCACCAAAACTTCAGCGTTACTTCCCACAGACGATTGGGGTCGAGTATCTGAGATGCTCAGCGGGGCGCAGCTATGTACACAAGACTTCGAGAAGACGATTGATGCTGCCAAAGAAGGTGATCTGATTTTCGCTGATCCCCCCTATACGGTGAAGCACAATTTAAACGGATTTATCAAATACAACGAATCGCTATTTAGCTGGGAAGACCAGATTCGATTGCGAGATAGCCTGCTCCGGGCAAAGAAAAGGAATGTGTTGATCTACGCAACAAATGCGGATCACCATTCTGTAAGAGAGTTGTATGCAGCTGACTTCGATTTGATTTCGTTAGAGAGGGCTAGCGTGCTCTCAGGCAATCCGTCGTATAGGGGTAAATTCAATGAGCTTTTCATCATGGCTAACAAGGGCCAGGGGCGGTCTGACGCATGCAAGAGCCAAATGCCTGGACTGGCTGCAGAGGCCTCGTGACCTTCTACATCAGAAGCTCACTAAAACATGGCTGATAGGCACGCTCTTTAGCTGTAAGCCTAAGAACTTCTTGGGCGCGTTCTATGAGTTTCTGCATGGCTTGATATTTGCCACAATGCCCTTCTGGTTAGGCGGGCTGGTGCTTCTGGTGCTGGCACAGCCGCCAACGCCAGATGAGCTGGCGCAGAGCAATGTCTATCAAGTATGGATTAGCAAGTATTGGGTCGGAGCTGTCGAGACTTTCTCTCGAGGTGAATTGCTTGTGTTCTCGATCTCATTACTAAGTCCTACTCTATGGTTGACTACGTATGAGCCAGAGGGCGCAAGGGTGTTGCCGCATCGACGGCCAGTATCGACGCTTGCCGTCGTCGTAATTATCGTTGGTGCGGTTCTATTTGCGCTGCTTAAGCAGGGAGATACGGTCAACGGCAATGCGGTATTCTGGATCTCAGTGGTACTGACGGCCGCAGCCTTCGTCTTGCGATATTTGGTGTTGGTCTATCACGGATATAGGTTGCCTGACATTTCCGAACTGCAATTGACTCGGCCAACCGATGACTGGATGAAGACGGTCGAGAACCATCGAAAGGCGACATCATGAGAGGCACTGATGAAGCACCTGTCGATTTCCCTGTAAAGGCGATTAGGGTAAAGCAGCCGCTCGGAGAGTTCTTCATCGCATCGATGCCTTTCCGACGGCTGGTTGAGATCTCGTATTTCGATGTTCGACGCATGCTCAGAGAGCGTGAGGTCGAGGAGTATCTCGGAATCCAGCGCCCTCTAAGTAGAAGTCGGGTAGCAGAGCTGGGTGAATATGTTCAAACCGTAGACGCTTGCTTTCCTACGGCAGTTATTCTTGCGGTGGAAGCACGGTGTGCTACTTATGACGAAGCCACTGGGTTGCTGCATCTTCGTAATGACATTGATCCAGAAGATGGTGCTGAGCCCATCCTATATAGGCAAATCGCAAAAGTACTCGATGGCCAGCATCGAATTGCGGGATTAGAGCAATACACAGGCGAAGATTTCGACGTGAATGTCAGTATTTTTGTGGACATCGAGCTTGAGGACCAAGGCTACATTTTCTCAGTAGTGAACTTAGCTCAAACAAAGGTGAATCGCAGCCTTGCCTACGATTTGTTCGAACTCGCAAAGTCCCGAAGTCCACAAAAAACCAGTCATAACATTGCGGTTGCGTTGGATAGACACAAAGACAGCCCGATGTTTGGACGCATAAAGCGGTTAGGGTCAGCTACTCCTGGCAGAGTTGATGAAGTGCTCACTCAGGCTACCGTCGTGGAATCGCTCTTGCCTCTCCTGACAACTTCCCCGACCTTGGATAGGGACTTACTTAAGAGGGGCAAGTCTCTAGCCCGTCCTGCTCCTGAGATGCTTCTAAAAACACCCCTGCGCGCAATGTTTGTAGGGGAGCGTGATGTCGAAATCCTAGACGTTATTTGGAATTACTTCTCCGCAGTGCGACAAAGATGGCCCACTGCCTGGGGCAATACAGGGGTAGGTACGGTTCTACCGAGAACGAACGGTTTTCGTGCGTTGATGCGAGTATTCAGGCCTATTTATCTGCGATTGGCTAAGGCGGGTGCGGTGCCGACTGTCGAGCAGTACTTCCAAATGTTCCAGAAGGTAGACCTTGCAGACGCGGATTTCAACGTCGATCGTTTCAAACCAGGAAGTAGTGGAGAAAGCGAACTGGTTGCCAAACTTCTGGCAGACATGGAGCTAAGTGCCCAGCGTAGCTTGATCTAATGGTGGTGGGGGGCATTCCACACGCCCCAGCGTCCTCTCCGGGTTCTGGGGCGTTTCTACAATTCCGCCGAACGCGGGCAGGGGGCCGTTATGTCGCTTCTTTCGGAAATCCAAGCGGAGTGCATCTCCAAGGACGCCAGCATTTCTCGACTTCTACGGCTATGCCTCCAATTGGCTGCGCGGCTGAAACACGCCCCTCTTAAAGAGTGGGTGCTGCACGAACTGAATGGCTACCCAGACGGGTCTACGCTTCCTGACTATCGCGTGTTTGTGGTTAGGTCGATGGGCTATTTCTATGATCGCCTGCTTGGAGAGGCAACCCTTGAGGTTCCGGTCAGCGTGCTGCCAGAAGAATTCCGGGCAGCATATCGCACGGCACGACTGGATCAACCCATAAGCCTATATGAAAGCCTATTACAGGGTAATGACGGTGAATCGCTGCAAGTCCCATGGCCCGTGGGATTAGCTATCAAATATGGCTCAAAAATGTCGTCAATGCAATGTGTTCGAGCCTGGAAAGAACTCCCGTCGGCGGCGCTTGTTGGAATGATTGATACCGTTAAAACGCGAGTGCTCTCGATGGCGCTCGAAATTGAAGCCGAAGATCCAACAGCGGGGGATATTCCTTCTTTGTCTACGTCCATACCGGAGGCGACTGTGACGCAAATCATCAATACCAACATTTACGGCGGGCAAGTGCAGAACCTAGCTGCGGGGTCAACTGGCGTGCTGCAAACTGCCGGGAACCAAGTTGTAGCTGGCGACACGCAATCACTGGCAAGCTATCTAACGTCCATTGGCGTTTCGCGGGTCGATACAGATGAGCTATTGGTAGCTATTAGCGCTGACCAGAAAGAAGGTTCCCCCGGAATCGGGGCGCGGGTTGCGCAATGGCTCGGCAAGTTACGCGTGCAGGCAAATGAGGTTGGCGCAGATATCGCTAAGCAAGCTGTAGCAGGGTTAGCCGCACAAGCCGTGCTAGCTTTTTTAGGCATTGGTTCGTAAAGCCAGCCATTGCAGCAGATTTAAATTCTTGCTATCAAAAGTGGTTTAACCCGAGCCCTGATGCTTTTCGTGATCGGCCATGCGCCAAGTGGGTACATGAAAATGAGATTTCGCAGCAGTTCGGTTTTTCCCCAGCCCTTGCCGATAGGACTGATGCCGCCGTAGCGAAAATATCCACAACTCGTTAAAAGACTCTAATGTCATCTTCTGAAATAATCTTGCCTCCAAGAAAATCTGTACGTCCAAGTTGGCCTGTTGCCTTAAGCTTTCTAACGGCGCTGGTAACTGTAGGTACCGTCACCCTCCATTTGATCGGCGTTATCAGGCATCGCACTCATCTAGGCTATTGGGGGATAGACGCAGACCTTTTTCCTAAGGCGACAGATTGGATTCTGATCAATGGGTATTTCGGCCTGTTTGATCGATTTTTCGCGATTTTGGGCGCGATTTTTGCCAACCTGCATTGGTTGCTCACTGCCGGTATTGTTCTTGGCCTGTATGTATTCATACTGGTTACGCCTGTTGGTGGTGGAACGGGAAAATTCCCAAATTGGCTAAGGCGTCAGCCGGAATGGCGTCAGCGGCTGTTTAAACACGTAGTGCTCACAACGCTTGTCGTTGGTATTGCGCCGCTGGCGTTATTCATGCTTACGGCATTTATGGCTGTTCCTGCGGCGCTCGGAGAGCAAGCGGGAAAAGCCGCCGCAGAGGCAAATGCGTTGGAATACGAAAAGGGCTGCGAAAAGTCGCGGTATACCTGTGTGCAACTTAGAAAAAATGGGCAGCTTGTTGCCACCGGGTTTGTGTTGGATGACTCGCCCGCTCAGATCGCAATATTCGACACGCAGCTCCAGCGTGGCCGCACTTTGCCGAGAGACGGGCTTGAAATGATTTCTACCAGAGCTCCCAAAATAGGTTTGGCAGAAGCTTCAGATAAGACTAGTCCAAAGTGATTTGATTCACTAAAGAACCGTATTGTCGATTGACATCTTCAAGAACGCACTATCGAAAATGCTGAACAAGACATTGACGCTGCTCGAGGAAATACTTCCCCCGGAGGAATTGCACGCCAAAGAAGAAGGCTGGGAACATACTGCGCATCTATTCACGGAAGAGCTAGCTCTGATCATTGATCAACTGTTTAAAACAGTCGCGCTAACTTTTCCTAGGAGAGTATTGGACGAGTCCAAGCAGGAATATTTGATATCGCGGGTGCCTACTACAGTTGTGGCGGAGTTTCGGCTTAGGCCAGAAGCGTCCTACTACACTCGAATGCACCGCCGCTTGCCTCGACCTGAAGACAAGTCAGGAGATGACGCAACAGGCCTTCAGGTGTCAGCGGTGCTTTGTCGAGGCTACGCTAGTGGCACGCTGGTACGTCGCCCGTTCTTCTCTGTTGACTTCGAAGTGTGGGGCGTACACGAGCGAGAGCGTTTTGGCAAACTGCTGCGCGATCATCAGTACATGGTCGAACAGCTAGTTAATAGTTCACCAGCTACGTTTTCCACATCGTGTGTCTTTGAAAATCTAGCGTGTGCTCATAGGGCCAGTGCCTTTGAAAAGCTGGTGCTTTATTACGAAAATCCGCAGGACGATGAAAATACCTTTTCGTTGCAAAGTGAGTTTGACGCGAATGCAACCGAAGCAGATATCACCTTTGCGCTACTGCCGATGATCGCTCTTTATGATGCTTGCATGGGGTACTGTCTCCCCAGCCAAAAACGTGACCGCCTTCTTGAACACATTGGCTTAATTCAAAAGTAAAGGGAAGCATGACTGCCTCTCCGTCTATACCAACGAAATTACTCTGATGGTCACGTATCCAATTCGCGTAGAACGCTCTAGCTATCGAGGTGCTGATCCAAAAAAACGGCAAAAAGCGATGCTGGAAAATCAATCTGCCGTGGCGCTTGAAACGTACATCAATAAGCAGTTACTTGAACAGACTTCGCCCATTCAGGTCTATACCTATGCACGAATAGCGGCCCAAACGGGCTACCCGGAAAAGACCGTCCGTGATCTTTGTGGCCTCATTGATGGCGGAGGCAACGGCTTCACTGCCATCAAGCATGGCATCACATATGAAGATGCTATGAGTGCGCATCAGCGTGGCGAGTGAAAAGGCGTGTCTCTACACTCCCGTTCGGCGCTCAATTCGATAAATTGCGGGAAAGGCCTCCAAGACTTTCCGCTCTAGCATGGCGTGCATGTCTTTTAGTAATTGAAAACTTGGCGCATCGCTCATGCAGTTTGAAACTAGGACAACCACATAACGTTCGCGCATTTCAATAGCTGCCTTCATCTCATTTGCGGTGAAGTCAAAGCTTATGAAGGATGCACCAGTGGTACCTTTAATCTCGTATCCCATTATCTTCTTAGGGTCACGTGCATCTTCAATATCGTATCCCGGAGTGTTCCCCTCTTTGGCGTGCCAAAAAATGCGTCGCCTCTTCTTCTCGTCTGGTTCGCTGCCTAGGAGATACTCGAAAAACAGACGCTCTGCTGCATCCCCGATAAGTTTGGCGTTGCGGGACAGTCTTTTAGGATTGAAGTTCTTTCGATTACCTGTTCCGGATTTGGGTGGGGTAACCCGAAGCAATCCTTCGCCAGCGGATGTAAGCGCTCCTATGGGGCCGATCAGCGGTTCTGGATCTTGTGGAATTCCACCCGCGTCCGAGATGAGCTGAAACTGTCTCGCATCAATAGTCCGAACTCCGTCGCCCCAAAAGTTCTTTGGGACTCTGGAACTTCCCGTCTCTCTGTATATTCCCTCTGGGTCGCGGAGCAGCACCGGCACTCTGAAGGGGGTGTATTCGGCGATATCTGCTAGCCACTGTTGTCGGCCTTTCGCTAGAGTCACTGTGGCGGGGTCAAGGTATACATCCCCAATTATTCCTGTGCCAAAGTACTCGGCTGGCTTTCGCTCTCCGGAAGTTCCGCGTGTTCCCCGGTAATAGATGAAGCGTACGCCAGGAAGTATCTTGTTTCTGTATTTGTTGGGAAAGTGATACCTCTCGCCTGTCACATCTTTCCACGCAAAGTCTCTCGCATTTCTTTCGTTTTCAGCTAGCACTAAGCCCCCAACTAAATCGCTGTGTGCGATTCCGGTGGGAGCAACACTCTTTGACCTTCGAAGCACGCACGCTCCGGTTGAATTGTTGTAGCTATCGATAATCCAGGTCGCATCGTCTAGATGCCTTGTAGTGCGGCCTTTGTCGGACTTATCAACAATCACAGCCCTTACCAAAAGGCTGTCGCGTAGAGCTATCTGAATCACCCTGTCCATCTCTTCAGCTCTGAGTCTTCGATTGGCGCTGCCTCCTTTGACGCTCTCTATCGCGACCTGCTTGCGGGAGTTGAATGAATACCAGTAGTCATTCTTTTTGTAGTCAATCTTCTTAAACCAGATAAACAGTACGGCGACCTTACTGGGCTCTAGAAACGACCAACGGTATATTTGACTCGGATTGGAGATGGGACTCTCAACTGTTTTGCCGCCCTTTCTCTTCTGCCAACTGCTGACGTCCACCCCGGCGCGTGAAACGACGTCCATCACGCGGTCCGCCTTTTTTGGCTTCAGAAACTCTTTCATCCCCAGGCCCCTCTTTATGTCTGTGAGCAAGCATTCTGAGGCATGCACTGGAGCTGTACACAAATCCGCCGTTGATATGCCAGGCAGTATCCTGCGGCGGTACACTCCTGCTTTTCTTTTGATCAAAAACCCCAATCAAAACAATGGGCTAGCGCAGTTAAAGGCGTGTCGGTGGTTCGATTCCATGCAAGCTAGCTTTTGATGTCCCTCGAAATTCGTTTGGCGGAATCCACTTCACTCCCGGATTACCTCGTAAAACTCTTCTCATTCCGCAACCCCGCAACCCTGCGGCCCGGAGCCTCGGCTATCTGCGCGATCGCCTTCGAAGTCCGCAGCAACAAATCCTTGGCCTTCTCAGCCGCCCCTCATCCTTGAGCTGCTGCAGCGAAGCCCCTTCCTCGTGGCTGGGGCACCTGTCGTCCCACCGCGCCTTCGCGTACTTACGGGCAGATTGACGGTCGCCAATGCCCTGCTTATTCACGCTGCCTGTTTTACGGGCATCCTGCCGGAAGCCACGCCAGCCAAGGCTTTCCGCCGTTGTCCCCACGGCAACACACAAAGTTGCCCACAGAAGCTGTGAATGACCCTGCGGGTCATCTCTTCCTCGTCCCGCTCACTTCTCCGGCCGCATATCCGGCGCCGGCGTAGTAGGGACACCCTGGTCCAGCGCGGCCTGGTGCTGCGCCTGCAGGGCGCGCTGGAAGGCCGGGCGTTGTTCCAGCCGCTGGTGGTACTGGCGCACGGCGTCGGGAAATTGCTTGGCCAAGCCTAAGTGGCCGGCGAGCATGAGGGCGTAATGCACCGACACATCGGCCGCGGTGAAGCGGCCAGCGCAGAGGAATTCTTGTTGCTGTTGCTGCAGGGCGGCGTCCACCGCTTTCAGCCGGGCGAGGAACCAGCGGCTGTAGTCTTGCGCGACCTGGGGCTGTTTGCGGTCCTCGGGCTCGAAGTGGGTGTAGCGCAACACCAGGGTTTGCGGGAAGGTCAGGGTGGCTTCGCCCATGTGCAGCCAGTTGAGGTAAGCGCCATGGGCCGGATCTGCCAGTGGCACATCGAGTTGGCCGGGGCTGTGCCGTGCCGCCAGGTATTGGCAGATCGCGGCGGATTCGGTCATGCGGGTGTCGCCGTCGACCAGCAGCGGCACGGTGCCCAGGGGGTTGTCGGCCAGGAATTCGCGAGCCAGTGCGCGTGGCGGGAAAGGCAGCATGCGCAGCGTGTAGGGCAGGCCCAGCTCCTCGAGCATCCACAAAGGCCGGAAGGAGCGGGCGCTGACGCAGTGGTGAAGGGTGATCATGTGCAGAGTCTAGGGCGCCCTGTGTCACAAGTCTTGCCACGAAGGGGGCAAATCAGGCCAGTGGCTGTTTGCTGCCTTGCCGGAACTCCGCCGGTGACTGGCCGCTCCACTCCCTGAACGCCCGGATAAAGCTCTTCTCATTCCGGAACCCCGAAGCCTCGGCCACCTGCTTGACCGGCTTGGCAGTCCGCAGCAACAAGTCCCTGGCTTTTTCAAACCGCACTTCGTCCTTGAGCTGCTGCAGCGAAGCGCCTTCTTCCTGAAGCTGGCGGTGCAGGGAGCGGGGTGACATGTTCAGGGCCTCCGCCAGGGTTTCCGCGGTGTGCGAGGTAACCGCCGGGTTGGCCAGCGCCTGCCGCACCTGTTCCACCAGCAGGCGGTCGCGCCGGTATTGCAACACCGTCAAGGGCAAGGCCCGCTGCAGCATCTGCTGCAAGGCTTTCTCGTCGCGCCGCAAGGGCAGGGCCAGGTAGCGCGCATCAAACCGGATCTCAGCCTGGGCGCTGTTGAACTGTAGGCTGGGCCCGGGAAACATCAGCCCATAAGCCTCCGCATGCGGCGGCGCCGCAAACGGAAAGCGCGCACCCTGCAAGGGAATGCGCGAATCCACATACCAGCAGGCCAGCCCGTGGATATTGCGCAGCACGTGGACCAGGCTGAACTCTCCGACCTTGCCAGGGACTTTCTCTTCCACCGTGATCGCGGCCGTGTCGCCGCTGGTGGCCAGGCGCAGGCTGATGTCGTCGGCAATCAGCCCATGGTGGCGGCACCAGCGTTTGAGCGCGATGCCCAGATTGGGCGAGCTGATGGAGGCCCTGGCCAGCATGCCGTAGCTGCCCCAGGGCAGTTTGCGGCTGAAGGCGCCCAGGCCTTCGTCGTCCAGCTCCTGCATGGCGGCGCCTGAAAGAAGCTCCATCTGGCGGGCGGTGATGTGGCCGTTCAGCTGTTTGAGCTGGTTTGGCGTGATCTGTGCCAGTTTCAGGGCCTGCTCGGGGCTCCGGCCGTCGCGTTTGTAGGCGGCCACAATGCTTCTGGCAAAGGCCATGGGCGTGGCGGCGACGGGTGGGCTGGCGGGGCTGCGGGCGGGCATGGTTGCATTTTCTGTGTCGTTGGCAGGATTTGCAACCTTGTTGGCGGCCCGGCGGGAGCGGGTTTTCCTTAAGCTTGTGGTTTGGCGTTAAGGTGTGGCTTGGTGCGGGGCTTGGCCCTTGGGCAGGTTCGGGGACTGGCTTCGATACCTCAGCCCGAACGGTCGGGGGGCAGGCTTCGACAAGCTCAGCCCGAACGGGGTAGGGGCTTTGGTGTCTCAGCTTGAACGGCGGGAGAGAGGGGCTTCGATACCTCAGCCCGAACGGATAGGGGAATACCTATGTCCGAATGGGGAGAGGGGCTCAGCCCGAACGGTGTGCCCACGAGACCCCGGCCACAAACGTATACGCAGCCGCTTTGCAACGAGGAAACACATGTCCGCTCTTGAGACCCAGCTCAACGCCCGTTCCGCCGATTTCCAGGC
>Ga0055528_1002328_pt1 | contig 10284 bp, 9 predicted proteins | sample AraplaCol_mMS_r2_2_FD_55006 | JGI IMG/M metagenome (GOLD analysis project Ga0055528, IMG submission 55006) | Arabidopsis root microbial communities from North Carolina, USA - plate scrape MF_Col_mMS_r2 | ecosystem: Host-associated > Plants > Roots > Endosphere | place: USA: North Carolina...
GCACGCCGTACTCCATGTTCGCGGCTACTTTACGCAGGCGAACATGGAGTACGGCGTGCCGGTCGGCAAGATCCAGTACTACAAGGCCGACCTGCAGGCGCAGTACTACTATTCGTTCTCGCGCGGCTTCATCCTGGGCCTGAACCTGCAAGGCGGCTACGGTAACGGTATCGGCAACCCGTACCCGATCTTCAAGAACTACTACGCGGGCGGTATCGGCTCCGTGCGTGGCTACGAGCCGAGCTCGCTGGGCCCGCGCGACACGAAGACGAACGACCCGATCGGCGGTTCGAAGATGCTGGTCGGCAACATCGAGCTGACGTTCCCGCTGCCGGGCACGGGTTACGACCGCACGCTGCGCGTGTTCACGTTCCTCGACGGCGGTAACGTGTGGGGCAATGCGCCGGGCGGCACGAGTACGGGCGCCAACGGCCTGCGTTACGGCTACGGTGTGGGTCTCGCGTGGATCTCGCCGATCGGCCCGCTGAAGCTGAGCCTGGGCTTCCCGCTGCAGAAGCACGAAGGCGACCAGTACCAGAAATTCCAGTTCCAGATCGGGACGGCGTTCTGACCGAACGCATGACAACAGCAACGAGAGGGTAATTTTGCTAACCGGTAAGTTTTCGAAACGAGTGATGTGCGCGCTGACCGTTGCGCTGGCCCTGGGCGCGGCAACGGTGCACGCACAGGACGTCGCCCGCATCGCGGCGGTCAATTCGGATCGGATCCTGCGCGAGTCGGCGCCCGCCAAGGCGGCGCAGACGAAGCTCGAAGCCGAGTTCGCGAAGCGTGACAAGGATCTGCAGGACCTGGCGGCGCGTCTGAAGTCGATGTCCGATTCGCTGGACAAGAACGGCGCGTCGCTGTCGGCGGCCGATCGCGCGCAGAAGCAGCGCGATCTGGCGCAGCTCGACACCGACTTCCAGCGCAAGCAGCGCGAGTTCCGCGAAGACCTGAACCAGCGTCGCAACGAAGAGCTGGCGGCCGTGCTGGAAAAGGCGAACAAGGTCATCAAGCAGATCGCCGAGCAGCAGAATTACGACCTGATCGTGCAGGAAGCCGTGTACGTCAGCCCGCGCATCGACATCACCGACAAGGTGCTCAAGGCGCTCGCGTCCGGCTCGACGAACTGAACGGAGCAGACGACGAATGGCATTGACGCTTGAGGAACTCGTAAAACGGTTCGGCGGCGAGATCGCCGGCGACGCACAGTGCACGGTGGGCGGGCTCGCACCGCTCGACCAGGCGGGCCCTCAGCAGCTCGCGTTCCTCGCGAACCCGAAGTACCTGTCGCAGGTCGAGTCGACCCGCGCCGGTGCGGTCCTGATCGCACCGAAGGATCTGGAAAAGCTGGGTGCGGCCGCGACGGGTCGCAATTTCATCGTGACGCCGAATCCGTACGCGTACTTCGCGCGCGTCGCGCAGATGTTCATCGATCTCGCCACGCCGCCGCGCGCGGCCGGCGTGGCGAGNCCGAGCGCGACGATCGATCCGGCCGCGAAGGTCGCCGCGACCGCGGTGATCGGCCCGCACGTGACGATCGAGGCCGGCGCGGTGATTGAAGACGGCGTGCAGCTCGACGCGAACGTGTTCGTCGGCCGCGGCACGACGATCGGCGCCGGCTCGCACTTTTATCCGAACGCATCGGTGTACCACGGCTGCAAGGTCGGCCCGCGCGCGATCGTCCATGCGGGCGCCGTGATCGGCTCCGACGGCTTCGGCTTCGCACCGGATTTCGTCGGTGACGGCGACGCGCGCACCGGCAGCTGGGTCAAGATCCCGCAGGTCGGCGGCGTGACGATCGGCCCGGACGTCGAAATCGGCGCGAACACGACGATCGATCGCGGCGCGATGGCGGATACCGTCATCGAGGAATGCGTGAAGATCGACAACCAGGTCCAGATCGGCCACAACTGCCGGATCGGCGCGTACACGGTGATCGCCGGCAGCGCCGGCATCGCGGGCAGCACGACGATCGGCCGCCACTGCATGATCGGTGGCGCGGCCGGGATCGCCGGCCACGTGACGCTCGGCGACTATGTGATCATCACCGCGAAGTCGGGTGTATCGAAGTCGCTGCCGAAGGCCGGCATCTATACCAGCGCGTTTCCGGCCGTCGACCACGGCGAATGGAACAAGAGCGCGGCGCTCGTGCGCAACCTCGACAAGCTGCGCGAGCGCATCAAGGCGCTCGAAGCCGCGCTCGCCGCCCAGGGCGGCACCGACGCCTGAGCGCATCATGCGAGACCACGAACCGGGCACGGCCAGCGCAACCGGCCCGGTTTGCCAGACGGGGCCGCGCGGCGGCCCGCTTCAGCCTTTGCATCACCACCGCGCAGCCTCTGCGTGAGACGAACCATCATGAGCACTGAAAAAATCAATCTCGACATCCACAAGATCCTCACGCTGCTGCCGCATCGCTACCCGATTCTGCTCGTCGATCGCGTGCTCGAACTCGAGCCGCACAAAGGGATCAAAGCGCTGAAGAACGTGTCGATCAACGAGCCGTTCTTCCAGGGGCATTTCCCGAAGCGGCCGGTGATGCCGGGTGTGCTGATCCTCGAGGCGCTCGCCCAGGCCGCGGCGCTGCTGACGTTCGCGGAAGAGCAGCCGAAGGACCCGGAGAACACGCTGTATTACTTCGTCGGGATCGACGGCGCGCGCTTCAAGCGCGTGGTCGAACCGGGCGACCAGCTGATTCTGAACGTGACGTTCGAGCGCTACATCCGCGGCATCTGGAAGTTCAAGGCGGTGGCGGAAGTGGACGGCAAGGTGGCGGCGGAAGCCGAACTGATGTGCACGGTCAAGACGGCCGACGCGGCGCCCTGAGCGACGCGGCACGCATGGGTAACATCACGCGAACAACGCGACACATCATATCGAGAGGCAACGGCGCATGACCAGGATTCATCCTACCGCGATCGTCGAACCGGGCGCGCAGATCGACGAATCGGTCGAAATCGGCCCGTACGCGATCGTCGGCCCGCACGTCACGATCGGCGCGCGCACGACGATCGGCTCGCACAGCGTGATCGAAGGCCATACGACGCTCGGCGAGGACAACCGCATCGGCCATTACGCGTCGGTCGGCGGGCGTCCGCAGGACATGAAGTACAAGGACGAGCCGACGAAGCTCGTGATCGGCAACCGCAACACGATCCGCGAATTCACGACGATCCACACGGGTACCGTGCAGGACGTCGGCGTGACGACGCTCGGCGACGACAACTGGATCATGGCCTACGTGCACATCGGCCATGACTGCCGCGTGGGCAACAACGTGATCCTGTCGAGCAACGCGCAGATGGCCGGTCACGTCGAAATCGGCGACTTCGCGATCATCGGCGGGATGTCGGGCGTGCACCAGTTCGTGCGCATCGGCGCGCACTCGATGCTGGGCGGCGCGTCGGCGCTCGTGCAGGACATCCCCCCGTTCGTGATCGCTGCCGGCAACAAGGCCGAGCCGCACGGGATCAACGTCGAAGGGCTGCGCCGGCGCGGCTTTTCGGCCGATGCGATCTCGGCGCTGCGCAGCGCGTATCGCGTGCTGTACAAGAACGGCCTGTCGCTGGAAGAAGCGAAGGTGCAACTGCGCGAACTCGCGGAAGCGGGCGGCGACGGCGATGCACCGGTGACGGCGCTCGTCGAGTTCATCGACGCGTCGCAACGCGGCATCATCCGCTAAGCGATGCCGCTCCCGACCAATCAGCTGCGACTCGCGATGGTGGCCGGCGAGCCGTCGGGCGACCTGCTCGCGGCGTCGCTGCTCGGCGGGCTGCGCGAGCGGCTGCCCGAATCGGCCCAGTATTACGGGATCGGCGGGCAGCGCATGATCGCGCAGGGTTTCGACTCGCACTGGCAGATGGACAAGCTGACCGTGCGCGGCTATGTCGAGGCGCTGGGCCAGATTCCCGAGATCCTGCGGATTCGCGGCGAACTGAAGCGCCAGCTGCTCGCCGAGCGGCCGGACGCGTTCATCGGCGTCGACGCACCCGATTTCAACTTCAACGTCGAGCAGGCCGCGCGCGACGCGGGCATTCCGTCGATCCACTTCGTGTGCCCGTCGATCTGGGCGTGGCGCGGCGGCCGCATCAAGAAGATCGCGAAGTCCGTCGACCACATGCTGTGCCTGTTCCCGTTCGAGCCGGCGATCCTCGACAAGGCTGGCGTCGCATCGACCTACGTCGGTCATCCGCTCGCCGACGACATCCCGCTCGAACCCGACACGCACGGCGCGCGCATCGCGCTGGGCCTGCCGGCCGACGGCCCCGTGATCGCGGTGCTGCCGGGCAGCCGGCGCTCGGAGATCGCACTGATCGGCCCGACGTTCTTCGCGGCGATGGCGTTGATGCAGCAGCGCGAACCCGGCGTGCGGTTCGTGATGCCGGCTGCGACGCCCGCACTGCGCGAACTGCTGCAGCCGCTCGTCGACGCGCACCCGCAGCTCGCGTTGACGATCACCGACGGCCGCTCGCAGGTCGCGATGACGGCCGCCGATGCGATCCTCGTGAAGAGCGGCACCGTTACGCTGGAAGCCGCGCTGCTGAAGAAGCCGATGGTGATCTCGTACAAGGTGCCCTGGCTGACCGGGCAGATCATGCGCCGGCAGGGCTACCTGCCGTATGTCGGTTTGCCGAACATCCTCGCGGGGCGCTTCGTCGTGCCCGAGCTGCTGCAACATTTCGCGACGCCCGAGGCGCTCGCCGATGCGACGCTCACGCAGTTGCGCGACGACGCGAACCGCCGCACGCTGACCGAAGTGTTTACCGAAATGCATCTGTCGCTGCGGCAGAACACGGCCGCGAAGGCGGCCGAGGCCGTCGTGCGTGTGCTCGAACAACGCAAGGGGCGCGCATGACCGCAGTCCGTGCGCCACGCCGCCGCGCGTCGAGCGACGTGCAGGGCGGTTTCGATTTCAGCCGCCCGGACGAGATCGTCTGCGGCGTCGACGAAGCCGGCCGCGGGCCGCTCGCGGGGCCGGTAGTCGCCGCCGCGGTGATCCTCGATCCGGCGCAGCCGATCGACGGGCTCGACGATTCGAAAGTGCTGTCCGCGAAGAAGCGCGACGCGCTGTACGACCTGATCGTCACGCGTTCGCACGCGTATTGCGTCGCGTCGGCGAGTGTCGACGAGATCGATACGCTGAATATCCTGCACGCGACGATGCTCGCGATGAAGCGGGCCGTCGAAGGCTTGTCGGTACTGCCGACGCTCGCGCAGATCGACGGCAACCGCTGCCCGACGCTGAGCGTGCGTGCCGAGGCGATCGTCAGCGGCGACGCGCTCGTGCCGAGCATCTCGGCCGCATCGATCCTCGCGAAGGTCACGCGCGACCGGATGCTGGTCGACCTGCACGAACGCTTCCCGGTGTACGGCTTCAACGTGCATGCGGGCTACGGCACCGCGAAACACCTTGCCGCACTCCGCGAGCACGGCCCGTGCGAAGCGCATCGGCGCTCGTTCGCGCCGGTTCGTGCGGCGCTTGACCTGATTCGATGAAAAGCATCACTTCCCGCGACAATCCGCTGTACAAGCGCCTGAAGGCGCTCGCGGGTTCGACGCCCCATCAGCGCCGCAGCGGCCAGGCGCTACTCGAAGGTTTTCATCTCGCAAGCGCATACCTCGATACGGGCGCGATGCCCGAGCTGTGCGTCACGACCGAAGGTGCGCTCGGCCATGCCGAGGCGCGGGCGATCGTCGCGCGCATCGACGCGCAGCGGATCGTCACGCTGCCGGACGCGCTGTTCGGGCAGTTGTCGAACGTCGTCAACGGCGTCGGCTTTCTGCTGCTGGTCGACCGGCCGACGCACCCGCTGCCCGAACGCGTGACGCACACGTCGGTCGTGCTCGACGGCGTGCAGGATGCCGGCAACGTCGGCTCGATCCTGCGCAGCGCGGCGGCAGCCGGCGTGCGTCACGTGTTCTGCGCGCCGGGGACGGCCTATGCGTGGTCGTCGAAGGTGCTGCGCTCGGGCATGGGCGCGCATTTCCTGTTGTCGATCCATGAGGACGTCGAAGCGGCGGCGCTGGCCGAACGCCTCGACGTCCCGGTCGCGCTCACCGACTCGCACGGCGCGCAGGCGGTCTATGACTGCGACCTGTCGGGGCCCGTCGCCTGGGTGTTCGGCAACGAAGGTGCCGGCGTGTCGGCATTCTGGCGCGACGCGGCCGCGCATCGCGTGACGATTCCGCAACCGGGCGGGATGGAGTCGCTGAACGTGGCGGCGGCCGCCGCGGTGTGCCTGTTCGAACAGGTACGGCAGCAGCGGCCGGCGTGACGCCGCACGCGGTGCATGTGCCGTAAAACGAAACAAGGCCGCGTTTGACGCGGCCTTGTTGCTTTCGGCGACGGCCTGACGGCCGCCAGCGCTTCCGCGCTCAGTACGACTGCCGGTCGAGCCGGATTTCCTGCAGGATCGTCGTCGCGATTTCCTCGATCGACTTGTGCGTCGACGACAGCCACTTGATCCCTTCGCGGCGCATCATCGCTTCGGCCTCGTTGATCTCGTAGCGGCAGTTCTCGGGGGCCGCGTACTTGCTGCCCGGCCGGCGCTCGTTGCGGATCTCCGACAGGCGCTGCGGGTCGATCGACAGCCCGAACAGCTTCTCGCTGTACGGCGCCAGCGCCGACGGCAGCTTGCCGCGTTCGAAGTCTTCCGGAATCAGCGGGTAGTTGGCCGCCTTCACGCCGTACTGCATCGCGAGATACAGGCTCGTCGGCGTCTTGCCGCTGCGCGACACGCCGACGAGGATCACGTCGGCCTCCGACAGGTTGCGATTCGACTGGCCGTCGTCGTGCGCGAGCGAGAAGTTGATCGCCTCGATCCGCGTCTTGTATTCCTCGGTGTCCGCGTTCTGGTGGCCGCGGCCCATCGCGTGGCTCGACTTGAGCTCGAGTTCCTGCTCGAGCGGTTCGACGAAGCGCTGGAACATGTCGAGCACGAGCGCGTTCGAGCGTTTGACGATGTCGTTCGACTCGCTGTCGACGAGCGTCGTGAACACGATCGCGCGACGGCCGTCGTGCACGGCGGCTTCGTTGATCTTTTCGACGGTCGCATAGGCCTTGTCGAGCGAGTCGACGAACGGCACGCGCACGAGGCGGAATTTCTGGTCGAACTGGGAGAGGATCGAGTGCGCGAAGGTTTCGGCAGTGATCCCGGTGCCGTCGGAGACGATGAATACGGTAGGCAGCATGAATCTGGACGTCGAGCGTGAAGGGCAGTTGCGCGGGCGGCTGGAGGCGAGCCTCCAGACCCAGTGACAAGGTCGCGCCACATCCGGCAGCCGGCACGGTAGAATAGCGGCAACCTGTTGGATAAGCAATTGCGGGGGCAGGGCGCGAACGGCGCTCCGTGGCTGGGCCGCGCGATTCCGGAACTCCCGGCAAGTCTGGCGATTTGTCTGAAAATATCGCCCTTCTGCCGGGATTTTTGCAAATCGGGTCGGAAGATTTCCGCCGCTGCGAGTGTTTATCTAACAGGTTGCGCAAGACGCGCCGCGCCTTTTTGCAGGCGCCCGCGTTCGAGCCCACTTGCGCGATCGAGCATTTTTTTCACACTTAGGGGCTTGTATGACTAACGCAGCAAACGTCGCAAAGGACCAGGCGTATGTAATTCCGTTCGAGCAGTTGCGGATGACCGATGTGGAAATCGTTGGCGGCAAGAATGCGTCGCTCGGCGAGATGATCAGCCAGCTTTCCGAAGCAGGCGTTCGCGTACCCACCGGTTTCGCCACGACCGCGCTCGCATTCCGCGATTTCCTCAAGCACAACGACCTCACCGATCGCATCGCCAAGCGTCTCGAGTCGCTCGACATCGACGACGTGAAGGCGCTCGCCGAAGCCGGTGCCGAAATCCGTAAATGGATCGTCGACGCACCGCTGCAGCCGCGCCTCGAGCAGGAAATCCGCGCGCAGTTCGAAGTGCTGAAGAACGGCTCGCCGAGCGAGCTGTCGTTCGCGGTGCGCTCGTCCGCGACCGCGGAAGATCTGCCCGACGCGTCGTTCGCCGGCCAGCAGGAGTCGTATCTGAACGTCGTCGGCATCGACGACGTGCTCGACCGCATGAAGCACGTGTTCGCGTCGCTGTACAACGACCGCGCGATCTCGTACCGCGTGCACAAGGGCTTCACGCACGCCGAAGTCGCGCTGTCGGCCGGTGTGCAGCGCATGGTCCGCTCGGACGTCGGCGCCGCCGGCGTGATGTTCACGATCGATACCGAATCGGGCTTCAAGGACGCCGTGTTCATCACGTCGAGCTACGGCCTGGGCGAAACCGTCGTGCAGGGCGCGGTGAACCCCGACGAGTTCTACGTGTTCAAGACGACGCTCGCGCAGGACAAGTACCCGATCATCCGCCGCTCGATCGGCTCGAAGCTGATCAAGATGGAATTCACGCAGCCGGGCGAGCCGGGCCGCGTGAAGACGGTCGACGTGCCGCACGAGCAGCGCAACCGCTACTCGATCACGGATGAAGACGTGATCGAGCTGGCGAAGTACGCGGTCATCATCGAGAAGCACTACCAGCGTCCGATGGACATCGAGTGGGGCAAGGACGGCCGCGACGGCAAGATCTTCATCCTGCAGGCACGTCCGGAAACGGTGAAGAGCCAGGCATCCGGCAAGGCAGAGCAGCGCTTCAAGCTGAAGGGTCAGTCGCAGGTGCTCGCGACGGGCCGTGCGATCGGCCAGAAGATCGGCGCGGGCCCCGTGCGCGTGATCCAGGATCCGTCGGAAATGGAACGCGTGCAGCCGGGCGACGTGCTGGTGGCCGACATGACCGACCCTAACTGGGAGCCGGTGATGAAGCGTGCGGCGGCGATCGTCACGAACCGTGGCGGCCGTACCTGCCACGCGGCGATCATTGCTCGTGAGCTTGGCGTGCCGGCAGTCGTCGGCTGCGGCGATGCGACCGACATCCTGAAGGACGGCGCGCTCGTCACCGTGTCGTGCGCGGAAGGCGACGAGGGCAAGATCTACGACGGGCTGCTCGAGACGGAAGTCACGGAAGTGCAGCGCGGCGAGCTGCCGGAAATCCCGGTCAAGATCATGATGAACGTCGGCAACCCGCAGCTCGCGTTCGACTTCTCGCAACTGCCGAACGGCGGCGTGGGTCTCGCGCGTCTCGAGTTCATCATCAACAACAATATCGGCGTTCACCCGAAAGCGATTCTCGAGTACCCGAACATCGACCAGGACCTGAAGAAGGCGGTCGAGAGCGTTGCGCGCGGCCACGCGTCGCCGCGTCAGTTCTACGTCGACAAGCTGACGGAAGGCGTCGCGACGATCGCGGCGGCGTTCTATCCGAAGCCGGTGATCGTGCGTCTGTCCGACTTCAAGTCGAACGAGTACAAGAAGCTGATCGGCGGTTCGCGTTACGAGCCGGACGAGGAAAACCCGATGCTGGGCTTCCGCGGCGCGTCGCGCTACATCGCCGAGGACTTCGCGCAGGCGTTCGAGATGGAATGCCGTGCACTGAAGCGCGTGCGTGACGAGATGGGCCTGACCAACGTCGAGATCATGGTGCCGTTCGTGCGGACCGTGAAGCAGGCGGAGCGCGTGGTCGGCCTGCTCGAGAAGTTCGGCCTGAAGCGTGGCGAAAACGGCCTGCGCCTCGTGATGATGTGCGAAGTCCCGACCAACGCGATCCTCGCCGAAGAGTTCCTGGAACACTTCGACGGTTTCTCGATCGGCTCGAACGACCTCACGCAACTCACGCTCGGCCTCGACCGCGATTCGGGCATGGAACTGCTGGCAGTCGACTTCGACGAGCGCGACCCGGCCGTCAAGTTCCTGCTGAAGCGTGCGATCGATACCTGCCGCAAGATGGGCAAGTACGTCGGTATCTGCGGGCAGGGCCCGTCCGATCACCCGGACTTCGCGCAATGGCTGACGGACGAAGGCATCGTGTCGATCTCGCTGAACCCCGACACGATCATCGATACGTGGCAGGCGCTCGCCGCCAACCGCAAGTAACGAGTCGTGATGCAACTTCGGCGAAAGGGCGGTCCGCCGCGCTTTCGTTGAAGGCAAAATGCAAGGTTCGTGCTATAAACACCCCGGTAAGCACCGGGGTGTTTTTTTTCGTCGGTACTCGCCGGGCCGCCCCAAGAGTGCCGACCGCCCCCGCGGGGGGCAGCGAGCGCAGTGAGCGTGGGGGTCGTTTTCCTTCGGTACTCGCCGGGCCGCCCCAAGAGTACCGACCGCTTCGCACAGCCGCGAGCGCAGCGAATATAGTGAGCATCGGGGACGTTTTTCTGGAGACCACAATGATGTCGGGGCATCTG
>Ga0055528_1002330_pt1 | contig 10275 bp, 10 predicted proteins | sample AraplaCol_mMS_r2_2_FD_55006 | JGI IMG/M metagenome (GOLD analysis project Ga0055528, IMG submission 55006) | Arabidopsis root microbial communities from North Carolina, USA - plate scrape MF_Col_mMS_r2 | ecosystem: Host-associated > Plants > Roots > Endosphere | place: USA: North Carolina...
TGCGGCCATATGTTGTTCGGGTTTACTGCCGTAATAATCACTGGATTTCTTACAACAAAATATTATTAACAATTTGCCGATTGAGCTGGTTCTATCCATAGCCAAATTTTTGAGTAGTAAATATTATATCAATGCCTTCTTGCAAATTTAATCAAGACCGCTGCGGGTTTTGCGGTTATCTGAGGTCTTGTAAACAAAGCAAATATACCAAGATCTGCGATTTATAAATGTCGAGGCCAGTTTTATGAAACTAAAATCTTATTTTTATTTAGAAAATTTTCTAGACTCATATAAATAGATAAAATTTTTATTACTTGTAATACTGTAGTTACGCAAAATAATCGTATCGCGGTTTTGGTGAACCACAAATTGTGGATTTAGATTTAGATGGAATTTCAAAACCGGAAACCGAATCGATTCGGTTTTGGTCAGTATAGTATATCAAGACCAAATCCAAGACCGAACCGCAGTCTAGTAGTCTACTTTCATATAGTTCCCCAACACTTATTTAGTATAGACAGGTCGGGAAGGCACGACCCTGCTCCTGCTCCTGCTCCTGCTCAGTATACGCGACACCAGATTGTGTCTCTTCGACCTCAGACACTTTCTCTTCTTCTATTCTTCAACGCTTGCAAAATGCCTACTACAGTCAATTTGACTGTATCTCTCTCTAGTGCCCCTGGTACCACCACCGCCTCAAATATCACCTCCACCACTACCGCAGCAATGTCCGCTTCTACCTCCCCCGCCGCCGCCAACACCAACACCAACACCACCACCACTAATCCCCCGGGGGATTTGATCCCCCCCGCGGGTATGTCGGCTTTGGCATCGTTGTGGGTGCTACCGTGGTTGTTGCCGCCTTGCTCCTCCACAATGAGTGGAAGAAGAAGGAAAAGAAGCAGCAGAGAGATGCTGAAGAGGGCCTTGCTTTAGTGAACTAGTGTCCCATAGAGTAGATATTTTCTGCTGAATACTGACAACTTGTGATATCCATAGCCTCTGCGATTTTTCTGCCTCCCTCGACCCCCAAACTGCCATGAAATGGGAGTGGATGCGTGATCGCCGTGCTGATAAGATAGCCTCAAGAGCCCTCTTGTTGCTCTCCATACAGTGGTGGGATTTTAGTCTGAAAATAATCTTCTTTCGACCGTTCTTTCTATCCTTATCTCTGCTTACACCATAATGCTCAGGGGTTTGGTGTAGTAGAAAGAAGAGTAGAAAGACCGGCAGGAAGAAGGGTAGTTTCAAAGTAAAATCCCGGCGCTATAGCACCTAGGGATTGTCAACGCTGACAATATTATATATATGAAAGGCAAGGCGCCCTGTCCACTCCCTGTGATAGTCGAGCCGATTCCCGAGTCTGCGCCATCTTCTTCGTCCCGCAACAAGGATTTGCTGGTTGCGTGATAAGGCCATCGGCCACTTAAGGTGCTCCCCTGGGCGTTTACCGGGATTTCTTCTCTCCGAGAACCCTCAAGCGAGGTGAGATGAAGGGAAAACCCAATGTCACAATGAAGTTCTGTTGTGAATTTTTTTGGTATGGATACTTGGGCCTATCTTTGTTTTTTTATTTTTATATATTCATTGTCGTTCCGTGTGCTCCTCCTGCGTGGCTCGCGAGTATTGCCATTCTCGTGCTTACCCGTAGATCTCACTGTCCGCCGTAAAGCCTTTCACATCAAAGGTGAGTCTTTTAATCATTCGTATCCGTGGCACAATAGATAGCGTATAGGGTGCCTACTAATAAGTTACACACGACTCAAGAACCCCTAACCTTTACCAAGGTTGGAAAGTTTACTCAAGATGAACACTATTGTGCTATGTTACAAGTTATTGAAGGGCTTATTCAAGTGTGGAACTATTTCAAGTCTGACGGATTATGTTACTAGCAATTCGTCATGAAGAATGAGCAGTATCAAAGCTCTTTTCTAGCCAGTAAACAATAGGGTGAATCAGATATCGAGATATATGGACTTTGTGTTCATATACAAGAAGAGACGAAACACAGAGTGGAAGCAAATACCAATACACCCTTTCTCTTTATGATACCCCACTAGGGCTCTCGGAGAGAAACAAAAGACACTTTATTTTCCCCATGTTTTTCAATTCGACGTAGGGGATTATTCAAGGAAGTACGAATTTCCAGCATACGAGCCGTGATACCAACCTGCTTGCCCCATGGAGCACTCGAATTTTCACACAATCAGCCAAATGCTTTGCGATGTAGATTCTGGTACGTAGAACCTTGAACGAGCTATTTGGCTCTCTCTCATTTACAAATTTCAATCCGATTATGGAATATGAGCATCTCTCTCTACACATGATTGACCATGCCAGCGTAGGAACTTGGCTGAAACTCGATTTTTAATTTGATATAAAGACCGGCTCAGGGAACAATTTGGTGAAAGCAATGGCAATTGGAAGAGTCAATTTCTTTAAGATCGCGGTTTCGACTCGAAGGGGTTTAAATTTGGTATCGGACCTCTCAGATGATTGCGGTAGATACTAGATTCGAAGGGCTAGTTCAACTTTTTGTTTCCAATCGTGACTGGTCGACCCTGGCGCGACTTCTTATTCAAATAGACATAGATCCCGATTCCAATAAGAGCGAGAACAAATATGTTGCCTTTTATCGCCTGGTTAGTACGTACACACTTGGGGTTGAGTGCTTACATAAGCACTTACTAGCAATGAACTTGCCGACTCCAGCTGTAGCTCCCAAAGCGTCTTTGAAAGTGTCGAGGATTTGACCAAAAATTGAGATGACAGAAGTGAATAAGAAATGGAAAACAGAAAACACTGCATCGAAGGCCGTCTTGATAGTAGAGAATATGACCTCAAAGACCGAACTAATGAGGTCTTTGATGGACGCGATGATTGACGTCATTTTGGTTCAGAGGTAAGAATCGTTAAATTTGGAAATATGAATATTTACTAGGGTATGATTCAGTGAATATCCACGGTAGATTTTGTATGTAAGAGAACAGGATATTCAGGAGTATAAATACTCACTTTGTTCTAAGTTCTATGTTCCAATATCGCGATAATACTTGTTTGGCAGTGGCAATGACGTAGGCGCGAACATTCCGCAATTCTACTGGGAACGCGACTTCAATTCATTCCCTTGGAATTTATACAGTATAAAGCAGGAAATACAATTTGAATTTGATCAGGAAATACATTTTGGATGTGAAACTAATATATACATCATTTCTTCGTCACTGAAGTTACCTAATCCGGAGTTAGTACCTGCTGTGGCTAATAAGCATTTAACACAGGGTATAAAAATGTATTGCCGTAACTTACCATTATCGCTGTTCACTCATTCTATTTCCCCGTGAAATTTCTTCATCTGCCATCATGCCACCCAAGAAAGTTCTCATAATCCTCAGCGACTCGGACTCTTTTCCCCTCAAGAAGGTATCGGGATCTGATGCCGGCACCACAGAAACAGTCAACCAGCCTTCAGGTGTCTTCCTTAAGGAACTTGCCAAGCCACTACAGAAAATGCTAGATGCAGGACATGAAGTGACTTTTGCTTCTCCAAAAGGACAAACTCCCGCCGTGGATTCTAACAGCAAGTCGCTGCTTGTCTATGCTGGAAACTTCTATGAGCGTCAGCAAGAGGAAAATCTCATCGAGAGAATGAAGCAGAACAACGGATTTGACCACCCGCGAACATTCGGCTCTTTTGACGAACAAGAGCTCTCAACTTTCGCAGGCATCTTCATTCCAGGCGGCCATGCACCCCTGGCGGATCTGGGAGATAATGCAGAATTGGGGAGGATTTTGCGCTATTTTAACAAAGAGAATAAGCCAACAGCGGCGATATGCCACGGGCCCTACGCATTACTCAGTACGACAAAGGCGGGCGATGGCTCCTTTGTATACAAAGGATATAAAATTACGTCTTGGAGCGATGCCGAAGAAAGATTTATGGAGACGCTATTGGGTGGAGAGGTGGAGAAAGTCGAGTCCACTTTGAGCGATCATGGTGCAATTATGCTCGAAGGTGCACCGGAGAAGCTTGGAGGTACGACTTTACATAAGGAATTGGTGACAGGTGGTAATCCTTTGGCGGCGAATGCTCTCGGAGATAGATTCTTGAAGATGCTCAGCGTATGAATGTACTGAGTACGTTCAAGAATTACTTTGTATCATAGTTGGCCATATTGCAAGCCTTATACAACATCATCGAGAAATGAAGACACACATTTCTCAAGCTATTTCGAGGTTCAAATCCAGGTCTCAGATATACAATGGATGCAGTGGATGTCAAAATATTCAAAATCATAATCAATCTGATACCGTACATCCCACACTTTAGACATGGAATAACGATCAAAAGCTAGTATCAATATCTCAATATTTCTTAAACCGTGATCAAGACGCAATCAAATATGTAGATAACTGCCTTTATTCCATCCTCAACCGTAGCCTTAGAATGAACTAAGAGTATATCAATATACATATTCTTGTCAAGACGATTGTCTATCGGCCCTGCCATCTTCCCTCGCATGATCCGAGCAGCCGGTCGATTACCAGCTACAAGCTCCGCTTGTCATCCCAAAATAAGCAGTATGCGCATCATTCACACCCTGTCCACCCTGAGCCTCACAGCACTGAACGTCATCACCAGTACAGACAAACATATTCTGGGCGCTGTAAGGGTCAACGCTCCAGTATTCTATACCACCATGGGCGTACCCCTGCTCCGCCGGGGGCAGATTCGGGATGCCATCGTTGGCATGAGTAACGCGGAAGTACTTGGTCGTGTCAGGGCTCGAGGTTTGGAAATTTTCACCCATGTACGACGCGAAGGCTTGGTTGCCGGTGCGTGGTTCGCCAAACGTGTATAGATTGACATTGTCGTATGTCGCGGACAGTTGGGCGGCGACGAGTGCTGCCATCGATGCTCCCAGGCTGTCATACAGTTAGCAACTAGCAACTATCAAACAATGGTTTGTAAGAGGTTAAAAATGCATACCTATGGCCTGTCACAGTCAGCGCATAGTCCGGATACTGACTGGCCTGCTGCTTGACAAGTGACATAACTTGATCTTGAACAGAGATCCATCCGATATAGTATCCACCGTGTACCTCACAACCATTGCATTGAGGTAAGGTTTCAAAAGAGGTGAGGGTGTAATTGGTATCGAGCTGTAGATTCACGTCACTGCCAGTACCACGGAAGACAGTAATAATTTCTTTGCTGCTATCATCGCGAAGGATCCATCCGTTAATATCAGTTTCAGCGTTGTAAATCTTCTCCCCCTTGACAATAGTCGACGGAATATTGCACAGGTCGGCATAGGCAGATTGGGAGATAGTGGCCATTTCAACTAGACGTTTGTAAAGGTCTTCGGAAATACCTTGCTTAGAGACGGCTAAGGCTTGTCCAACGACTGCCGAAAGGGCGAGAAGGTAATTTGGAGAGAATTGCTTCATATTGAAAGTTGTGATTGACAAGGGAGCTAAAAAAGGAGATGAGAAGTCTGTTGCTCAAATTTGTCACGGCACCTATATCTTAAATAGAATACAGATAGATCAATTTAGGATAAAATCAACAAACAGCGGACGATCGTTTCATGTTATCTAACTTGACATGGCATACTCATACACCGCTATAGACTTCCAAGTACATAGATTCGGCAAATGCATGCCAAACCCTAGCCGAGATATGTAACATTGGAGGGTCTACATGTTTAACTTCGTTCAAGAGAGGAATAGTGCGATATGGACACGAATAGAGTGCCCAAGTCTACTTATCAAACTAACCCGGGCTTGTGTCCTTTCCTAACGTAGATATTATAATAATTCCCAGTTTCGTCTGTACATATCTCTCAGATACATCCGAGGCAGATCACTTAGACATGCCCAAAGCTTTCGTTAAGTACAAATGTCGATATCGACAGGATTACGAGAACATGCGAATATTGGCTCGAGACTCCTGTGTTTGATAGTGGAACAATTATATGATGAGCTTCCATCGGTATAGCTCCGTGAAGACCCACGGGCGGACCCCTAGCCATCCTTCGAGACCTTGCTATGTTCGCACGGGCTCTGCTGCTACTGTCTATGGTAGGCTTTGCCCAACAGGGTCCTAACTCAGATTTTCAGGGTCTACCTCGGCGGAATAAGCGTCTGTATTAGTGCTAAATTGATCGGCGGTTCATTTATCTGAGACAATTAAAGGCTAAATCTCTGCCTCACCGATACAGACTGCCGGGAATTTGATGGGAATGGAGGATCTGCCAAGTATTCCAAAAAACATTTAGTCACGGAATGGATTGTTATTTAGTTCCATGCCATGGACCCCGATCCGGCGCCGAGTGTTTCAAGTGCCATGATGAGCGTACTAAGTTCTTGGCAATCGACACTAGTGACACGTTGCCGTCTCCTCGCATTTGCCTAATTATCTATAACACCCTTTAGTGATGGTGACCGTTCATAGGGAAGGACTGTGGAAAGCAATGATCCCTCTGTTGAGAATTGAACTTCGTAGCACGGAAGATCTCCTGTATACTCAGCAATTGTTATCAGTGGAGGAGACCTAAGGCACACCGAAAATTGAAAGTCCAATAGAAATATATAAGTACTACTTATATATTGCTCTAGTAGCAATTCTGTCGGAATCATTAGTCTGTAATATTTTTCTGTCAAGGAATTATCATATGATACCTGACCAAAGATTCTTTCTCTTTAGATATTAGGCAATTTAATGCCGGCTCCAGTGGTGTATTTTGGTAACTCAGTTGAAAAAGTGACAGCAAGCGTCCAGTAAAAAAAAAGATGGGAAACGCGGTCGTCTAATTCTTCGTCGTATATCGGTATCATTTCTTCCCACTTGAAGATTTATAATAATAATTGCGGCCCATCAGTGACTCAACGTGATCCCGCATTCGATTTTCCTGAGATCCAATGTTCTGTTTGAATATAGGTAAAACGGACAAGTGCTCCTCTGCAAGGTCAAAGCATTCGATGGCTAGGTGGTAAGTATCTCTTGGATATGAGAGAAGTGATCCACCGAAGAAAATGGCCAACAGAAGTGGCGATGACGCAAAGAAAATACGTGACATTGGAAAATCAATAATGGGGCATTGTCGGTGGAAGCATCGCAGGTAGAGTTGAGTATATGGAATAAAATGGTTATCGAGAATAATCCTTGATCAATTGCAGAATCTAAGCGACTCCGAGCTCGCTCTGTCGATATCTCACAGTAGTTAGCGATAAGCCTTAGCTCCTTAACTATTTCTTCGCTCTGCTCTCTGAAACCCAAAATTTGCGATTCAGCCATATTTTGAGGAACAGTTTCATCAATAGGTTCCTGGCCCCATGATTCAATTCCGAGAAACCCAAATAATGACAAGCCACCAAATCTTTTATAATGAAGGCTAGCCAGCGCAATATCAGATGGAGCACCTGCCATGTCGGTGTAAATGGCTGTTTGTGGAAAAGCCTTTCAAGCATGTGCTGCATTTTTTCATCTTTGAAGATGATGATTTGAGTCGGGTGAACTCTACTGTCTTTTTTGCTTTCTTGTCTTGCTCTGTACTCTAGCTCATACCCTTATTGTCGAGTATTTGATCATATTTCAATTCGGACTGGCAGTTCAAGTTCTATCGCATCTCAGGTGATCAACTGTAGCCAATGGTTCTACTCGCGCATTGATACTTTTCCTTTCTAGGGACACCACCAGGGATGCACTAACAGCTAGCAAGGATACTTGCATTATAAAGGCAACTCGTGGGGCCATGGAAGAATTTTCAAAGACCTAATTGAATACCGGACGTCCAAGTGTAATGAATCGATCATGGAAAGGGGTTCATATACGATGCCCGAATGGGCGAAGTTGCTATCCTCAACTCACTTTTAGTAGAGGTACTGTAGCGCCAGTGATCCTCTCTTACGTTAGACCAATATCAAGATCCTACTTTTTGGACAGACCACCTATTAAGCAAAGTTGGCTGAAATATGCATTGAATGCGGCAAGACAGTCGAACTTACTCATCGGTACTGGGAAACCAACGAGAAGCCTTTGCAGCTTCAAACAGGAAAATTATCTCAAACATCTTATTCTAAGTTTCAGGTAGAACTCTTGGTACATGGCACTGCAAATGGTGATGCCAGAGTACATACCCGGTGTGAAAGAGAATGATATGGTATTTGCATGACTATGGAGGTTAAGATGTTAGATAAATGATTAATTGATAGGTCCTCAGGCCCTGATCGTACTCTCAATTATCAGTATATATCCCATTTTAGATCAGCGTCTACACAAAATACTTAATACAGAATACAGCTCTTACCTGGAGTAGGGTATCCACAGCGGCGATAGCATAATTACTAGGCGGCACCCTGCAGATATGGGAAGGTATACAATGGCCCCAAATTTGAACATGGATTGCGTTTATCCGCTAAAGTTGCGGAAGATGCCGCGGCCAAACTGCAGCCTATTTCGGTTATTCATCTGTGGTCAGATGTGTCACATTCAATCCACGAGTAATGGTCAGGATAGCCCGCATCATTTAAGGTTCGAGTGTGCCAGACCCTTCTTGCGTGAGCGTATCGCTGGCCTTGAGGAGTCGATCCCGACTTCTTGTGGCTGCTTCTCATTGCTTCCATCCGGGCTGATCTGGAAAGATATCTCCATCTTAGTTGCGAGTTATGGGAGTAGCGGGAGAGTGAAGCATCGCCAGAGGGGATTGATCCCGCCGTTATACTATTTTAGCGGGTTTATATAGTCGGATTGCGTTAGTCTGGCTTGGTTCGGCCAAGCGCCGTGGCGAAAGCGTACCTAATGTTCCTCCATCGACATAGAGTAGATACTGGGGAGATTCTGGCAGATAGCCAGGCCGTTGGGTTCAAGTGGCATGTAGAGAAGTTGACATCATGAGGTGGCTCGTTTATGGGTGTTGCCAAGGCCTTTCTATATCGACTAACTTGCGTTAGCCGCAATGAATACGAAGGTGGCTGATGGTTGTGTTGCTGCCTGCACGAGAGACGGGCGAAGGCAGCTTTTAAACTCGACGCGGCTCTATGGATAACCTTCAGTCAATAGAATTTTGAGAGCCAGGCTCTTAATGTGCAAGCGGCTCATTTCAAGGATCTCAGAGCCACTGACAGTCTACTGCCTGTTTTACTGGTGACCGCCAAGCATAGAACATTGGACACAGACCCCCTGACCCCCTCCTTGAACGAACCGGGGATTTACTAAGAATTTTGCATAATCGCCTTATGCCTGATGGGTATTAGTGAGTAGTGCTCCGGTCTTTGGCCTCATTCTAAAGCTCTTGGCTTCACGATCACATTGTTAAGAAATTTCGAGACCACAAGGTATAAAGGAGAGACAAGAACCATACTTGACTCTCGATTTCTCATATATCTCGTACTCGACTCTAGGTGGAGCCTACACCTAAACAAGATGCCCGTTACGCTCACCACAGCCGCGCATCCTCCTCGCAAATGGGACCATCCCAGCGTGTCTAGGGCGGAGGAGTTGTTCGCTCGCTCATGTCCGGAAGAGCAGCGTCAAAGCAAAAAACTCATTCAGAGCTCATTTCCTCGGAGGTTCTTTCGCGAGAATCATATCTCTGCCTCTCAACACGGCTTTGTTTGGGCTGTATTTCATGCCTATAGCCACCATCACCATTTGATCTTACGGCCCGAAGATATTTGGTTCTCTATCTTAACGCAGCTCAGTTTCTTTATCAATGCCCATACAGAGGAGCTTCGCTCCCTGTTTGTTGCACATGAAGGAAAGAAGAAGCTGGACGTAAAGACTACAGGAACGATTCATACTGTGGACTTCGGCGCACTGGCCTTGCAGATGACCAGGTTGATTGAAGAGAACATCATAGATAAAGAGTTTCGGACATGGATCATGCCAGACTTCAGTACTACAACCGCATCGGATACCGTAATGGCGGCTATTTTGATGATGGGCACCTTGCAGAAATATTTCTCCTACCAAATAAGCCTCGACTGCGGGATTCCGTCCGTTACTTTGTTAGGCGAGAAAAAAGACTGGGAGAAACTCGCGAAGAGACTCGATAAGATCTATCAACTGGGTGATGAACCGGCACGATTCGGTCAGCTTCTTCGACCGGTTCTGAATCATTTCGTTGCCTCTTTTGATGATCCATCCTCGCCTGATGTTCTGGATTTCTGGAGCAGATGCGCCCACAAGGAGTCCATGGGCAGCGGGCCAGACTATCTTGGTGGCTGGGTCTCGGTTTTCTGTTTCTGGGATGTAGATGGAAGACTGCTTTA
>Ga0055528_1002334_pt1 | contig 10265 bp, 9 predicted proteins | sample AraplaCol_mMS_r2_2_FD_55006 | JGI IMG/M metagenome (GOLD analysis project Ga0055528, IMG submission 55006) | Arabidopsis root microbial communities from North Carolina, USA - plate scrape MF_Col_mMS_r2 | ecosystem: Host-associated > Plants > Roots > Endosphere | place: USA: North Carolina...
GTGACGGAGTCCTGACTCGTAAAGGCCGGGAAAGCAGATTGTGGCAGAGTCGAAGATATTCCAGTAGCGATGTTTTGCGAGTGAACTGTGTATTGCGGTCTTCTGCTGACCTTCGTTGTTCTTCTGCTAGCCTCCGTTGTTCTTCTGCCTGCTTCTGCTCTTCTTCCGCCTTTTTGCGCCGCTTTGTTTCGAGTGCGAGGAGTTCTTTATAATTCGGTGAGCTGTTTTGGTCCATGTGTGTGAACAGTGTCGCGAAATGAGGAAACCAATGATGTGTTATGGGAGGGTCTCTGAACGGAGGTCCACTCCACCTGACGGGACCCGGAGCAGGCGAAACTGTTTGACCGACAGGATATCACATGACCAATTTCAGCATAAACAACGAAGTTGCCGGCCCAAAGATATCGAGGTAAACAAGTCACAATCGTCATTCCTTTTTTTTGGACAGAGAGGGTGGCGATGTGCAAGTGCCAAGTAGAGTAGTGCTTCAGACGGTGGTAGACTAGACAACGATGTATGCTTCACTTCAGCTTCGAAGCTCAAAGCGCAATCCTTGCACGACAAAGTATTATTCTCACCCCAGCTCACCCCATTCTCACCCTGTCTATTGCGCACTCATCCTAATTGTTGAAAATATCCCGGTTGTTGAGATAATAATAAGGCTATGATCACGTGCATACATATATACTTGACTCAGTCTACTTGTATCTTAGACAACACACACTCTGAGATATCCTTTTACCCGGTCAGCCATGCACACACTTCCCGGGCAAAAGTAACAGAACCTACATTTTTCGGAGTTTCCGCTGCCTGCGACATTCCATTCTGAAGAGTTTCCGGTGTAACAGCCTCGAGGGATCGACCAAGTTCCTTACAAATGGTCTGGAAAAAGCGAAGGCCTCCGCTGCTCAGACATGTCTTTAGGAGAGAAGCATGGGATGCCGTGACCGACCAAGCGTACCCGTCCTCGACTGCTGGATGGAGACGGACTTTGCTAAGCTCTACGATGAGGCCAAGGCGGTCAACTACGCTGTTCAGCATTTATTCGTGGCACGTCTGATGCGGCGAGCAAGGCGCGCGGCAAGCACTTACAAATGTGGGCCGACATAGCTTCTCGACATTGCTGTTTCAGCTGGGAACGCTTCTCGTTGCTATTTTTGGCCATGACTCGGGGGAATACGTCCAGCAATGGAGAGCCTGCTAGGGACCGTTTTGTGTAGAAAGTAGGACTTGGGGGGGACGGTGAAGCTCTAGAACTATCTTGACACCTGCCATTATTGAAGGCTGTCCCTGGAAGTCTCCGGCTAGAAAATTTGCGCAAAGTCGTTGAAAAAAATTGTAATGGCCGAAGAGTTTTCAGGGGAGAGTGGGGAATGGATTATTCCGCAGAGTCGTCAAAGTCAATTCCAAAGCATTGACAGTAATATTCACAGTCTACAGTAAAGCTGCAGAAAATTCTCGTAGGTAAATTTTGAGGCCGACACTAGAAAAAGGTGAAAAAAATACCTACTAGATCTTTCTCGACAATACTGATTTTGAAGACAGTTAGTAACCGAATGCTAGGTAGACGTTGAAACGTTTGTTTAAGAATTTCGGAAAGAAACAGCGAACTAAATCCCATCGATGGATCTAAATGCGGTGTGAGATCGTAACTGGCTGGTTAAAAGACAGATTTTGGAGCTTCGTTGAAGGAATCAACAGAGTTTCTATTGGTGGATATTGTGGTGAATAACGCAGATGAACGAATACCCGACGAGTTGGCGATGGTTTCAATTTTGGAAAACCCCGTTGAAAGAAGTGGAATTTTCAGTAGAGCTGATTGTACCAGATGATAAAGGAAGTTGACGAAGATAGTGTTGAAGATAGCGTTGAAGATAGCGTTGAAGATAGCGTTGAAGATAGCGTTGAAGATAGCGTTGAAGATAGCGTTGAAGAGGTGCGTTGAAGAAGTGCGTTGAAGAGGTGCTTTGAAAAATTGCCCACAGAAACGGTGGACTTAGCTGATGGGAGGTGTTGAACACAAGACCGATAGTCTCTACAATAGAACGGTACGACCTTTGAACGGGATAGAAACATCGAAGATGTTGGGAGTTACTGGTAGTTTGGTAGACGATTCCCGAGAAAACCATTCTGAAATCGTTGAAGCATTGTCTCGCAGAGTTCAGGGTGCTTCTTGAGGCAGTCGTTGAAAAAAAGAATTCATTTTAGTCGTTGGAACGGTCAATTGAGCATATGCAATGGATAACATATAAGCCGTTCAAATAAATAGTTAGGAAATAATTAGCTAGCCCATTCTCAGGTCGTCTTGGAGGGGACTGTTGAAGGAAGTATTCGAGTGCTTTATTGTGAACGTCGTTGAAGCCGATCGTTGAAAAACGCTGCGGATAGACACTTTCGAACGCGTTCCTTTCCACAAGCCCTGGTTGATTCTGTCGAGGCAATGAAACCGCACAGAGATTTTCTTGCTTCGCTGGTACTGTACAGCGCGACTTCAGGACTTTACTTCTCCCAGCACGACGTATTTTCTTGAATCATCTCCCGGACTTGGGTCGGCCCACTTGATTACTTTCCTAGTTTAGCCTCCAACTGATTTCCTCCAGAATTCAGTCCGCACAGTAATTGGAGATGATAAACATAAAATGCAGTCCGACAAAGTATGAAGGAGACAATCATGGGAAAACGGAGGCTAATTGTTTACTGTATCCTCCAAAGCCAAATATCGGATAGCACTTACGCTGACTTCCTACAAACAAAAAAGAATCGTGGAGTACAAAGTAGGCGATCAGCCGCAACGGAAGCCCTCAAGATTTGACGCCTGTTTTCGCAAGACCAAGGAAACACGACTTATATCTAAGCGTCGTATACAAATAAGCACTGTCGCTCGAATAAAGCACGATCATCCAGTCCCACTGCATCTCTGAAAATGACCCAAACCTTCAGCCGGCGCAAACGGGAAAGCATGCAGAGTGAAGCGGACACGCTCCCTTTGCTGGGACCAGCCAACGGGCACCAATCACCGCGAAAACCTAGGCCCACACCTCGTAACGCAAGCCGTCAGGAAAAGCCAAAGCCGGCACACGGGCCAACCCGAGCCCCTAGTGTGGATAGAATCAGTCGTCCACGAACTCGCTCCGGATATACTTCTCAGGCTTCGTCGAAGGCGTGGTATCCATGTAAAGGAGAATCCTTCGATATATATGAGCATGAGAACGTAGCAGACCAGCGTGAGCATATGCGATTGAGGTGGATGGGACGCCTGCGCCGCATGCCCCATCGTCAGCGGGGCTGTTAGTGATGTGGTGATATATATGTGATATATATATCAAACGCCGTGACTCATGAACCACACAGAAAAGACAGACCCATTACCTAGTTCAAATCAAATTGCCTCGATTCGCTCATAATTCCATACTCATCTCCGCGAATTTTTCTTTTACAATACTGTAGCACATCGACAGCGGGGCATCATGCCGAGTGTAGAGAAGCACATTCTATAGAACGGAATACTTGCATAAATAATTACAGCATATAGGATGGATCGAAATCAGTTTCACCGCTTTATGCATAAAGATTTCTTCCTGGACCCTATTTTGGAGCAGGCTAATCTATATTTGAATTAGTGTGTTTCAGTATATTGAAATGTATTGTAATAGCGAACTGTGATATTGCCCTCTTCTAGTTATTAGGAAATACCAATCAATACCTTCGTACTCACGTGCAGCTCATCAGGCACATTATGGGCTAAACGTCGATCGGCTCCTACATCTCACAAAGCCTACTATTGCTTCGGTGCTAATCCTCACTAAAATCGCAACTATTTCTTCGAGAAGGCTGATAAGTGACTGGGTTTTCTGCGGATGGGTTTGTGATGTCCACCCCGCAGGGTTACAGTGTTGGCTGGATTTGTGGTATCACCACTGATTACGTGTCCGCACAAACGCTCCTCGACGAAGTGCATGACCGTCCTGAATATATTGCGCCTGACGACCATAACGATTACACTTTAGGGAAAATTGGGAAGCATAATGTGGTACTGGCTGTTTTACCCATGGGAGAATACGGTGCTTCTTCGGCAGCAAAGGTGGCTAAGTATCTGATGCTCAGCTTTCCGAATATCCGAGTCGGGCTATCGGTCGGCATTGGCGGGGGTGCACCGAGTAAAAGAAATGATATCCGCCTTGGAGATGTTGTTGTTAGCATTCCATACAACGGCCAAGGAAGTGTACTTCAGTACGACCCCTGCAAACCGATAGAGAGTCAAAGCTTTCCTACTATCTTGGATCGCCCACCCTTGATTCTCCGTACGGCTGTGAATGGACTTCAGGCCGAGTATGAGACTAAAGGCCGTCAATTTGAAAAAACAATCAACAAGGCTCTCGAAGAAGAGCCAAGATTAAGGAGGAGATTCAAGCGACCAGACCCAATCAGCGACAAGCTATACTGCAGTGACTTCACAAGTCCTGCCGACATGGGGTCAACTTGCACTTTGCTTTCCGAGGATGATTCATTTAGACAGGTGTCACGACCCGTTCGCAGCCATCAGGATAGTAACAATCCTGTTGTCCATTACGGCCTAATACTATCAGGTAACCATCTTATGAAAGATGCCTTACTTCGAAATAAACTTGCCGCAGAAAGAGGTGTTTTGTGCTTCGAAATGGAAGCAGCTGGACTGATACAAAACTTTCCCTGCCTTGTAATTCGCGGCATCTGCAACTATGCCGATACCCATCAGAGCAAAGAGTGGCAAGGATATGCTTCAATGGTCGCAGCAGCGTATGCAAAGGATCTTTTATCTCGAATTGCGCCTCAGAGAATGGAGAGTGAGACAAAAGCTAAAGACATTCTCATAGGTAGCGATCATGATACAAATGCTACATTTGGAAAGAAGAATTCTGGTTTACAGATCGGTGTAAATTATGGACCTATTAATGGAGTCAACTTTGGTGCCCAGTGAAGGAAATAAATACATACTACTTCTTGATACACTTATTCCGCTAACTAGTGTCTAAACCAGTTATATGTGTGGAGTAAAATCGGCACCTTTTCAGAGATTAGATCGCCCCAAATCAACCGCAGTATGATTAAATCCCTCTGTAATATTAGAATACAATATAAGTCTAATACTGTATCTATTTTTATGCTATTTTTTTATAAGTGGTGTATACTGAAATACTGCCAAGAACGTGTGTGAGAGGCAGAGTAAATGTAATAGACGTAGCATGTTTCGAAAAAGGGTTCGAGGAATAATCTCTTTGTGCAAGTGGCGAAACTGATTTCGACCCATGCTGTAGCAGGGTGAGCATGGAGGAAACGTTCTCCACCGTTGTGCCAACGATACAATGGTCAACCTCCAGCGATCCCGCGGAAATGGCACATCGGCTCCCTCCCTCTAACCTGCACATGGTTGAATGTCGGAATGCAAGCTGCAGAGGTGACCAGACCACTGGCCGCACTGTTTGACTTGTTTGCAATAAGTTGGTTCTAGAAAACAAAATCGTCCTTACAGCACGTTACGGAATCTGTGTTTATTCATTTATTTACACTTGTATGGAAATACCGCCGCATTGTGGGCCAGGGGTAGTCTAGCCCAAACCGGTATAATCCAATGCAAGATAAGGTTTCGAAAAGTTTCGGAAAAGAATAAACAGGTGAAGCTAATTTCGGGCAGCCCTGTACGTGAAGTTGTACTTTGACATGCTGTTGAGCGGCCTCGTTCTCAATCCATATTGCCTAGATTGAATAATTTCCGTTTCAGGTAGATATGAAAACTATGAGACGACTGCTTCTACAATACAGTACGTCCCGAAACTGGTGCAACCACCTACACTCCTTACGGGATTATTTAGGCCCACTGCCAAGAAGCACCAGACCATAATGGGAGTATATTCGGGATAACAATATTCCTGTATCAGTCTCGGTACCGTGATTTACCTTGGTTAAATACGCTGCCTCGTCCCGTAACTGTACAGTCCGTCTCAAACTGTTGCAACGAGACGCACTCTCCAGTTGTTTCTGACCAGAACTAGTACACATTGGGAATTTTTCCGTAGTGCGCCTCAAAAGTTGGGGGTCCGGGGTTGGGGTTTAGGCTTGTAATGCAGATATACAACCTCCTTTACCTCACCATGAAAACTATTTTTATTCACAATGTCTTGACAATCACTCACCTATTATTGGCTAATATTAATTGGCTCGAAACTTAGCTGCTATGAGCATGAGTTTATCTATTATAGACCAGCAGCAGAGAACTATTAATATCGGAGATGGCAGGGGGGCCAGCTGTAACGAGAATACATACCAGTTGTGGATATATTTCGATATACGTCTCTGGCAACGTCAAAGCACCCCCAGTAAAGGTAGTGGTCACGAAGGATGGTTGTACTTAATTAAGAAGCTTTCCCCTATTATCTACTGGAAAATTCCAGCCTTTATATTAACGAGGTAGCTATCTTTCTGTGTGACAATTCGACACCCAGATGACAAAGCCAAACATTCGCTCTACCCCTCTGTCAAAAAGAGAACATAATATAGACCTACCCAGTAAATCCGCTTACTCTATCTCAGATTTCCATTGATAGCTGAATGTGATACATATGAGGGTATAATTCATATAAACTTTTGATCTCTCACTCGGTACCCACAAGTTCAATCTAAATTTCATCGCAAGGTAAAGTATGGTGCCTTGGCTCTCTGATAACACAACGTCGGACACCTGACATGGGGCCTCCTATTCATTCCTAGTCCATCCCTGGCTATTTATCCTCAAAATAACATCCCCAGCGACAAGGCAAATCATATTATCTTGGGACAGCTCAAATAAAGCTTCGCCATCAAGCTGCTGCAAGTCAACAACCGGACATTTCCCTTTCATGTATTGGAATCTATCGGCTGCGAGTCTTTCGATCTCATAACGTAGAGTTTTTGTTTTAGTCTTAGATTTTGATTGATCCTCCAATCCGAGATAAACTTCAAGGGATTCTGCGATATAAAGGCAGGAGGGCTTGATGAATCCTACAGAACTATTGATTGGCTCCCCCTCAGCCAAATAAATGGTCTCAAGGTAACTGCTTGGGGGTGACCCAGATTTTGGATTTTGGCTGGAAGCCAATGAACGGTTGTATCTGGGTGAACCCTTCGACGAAGTACTACATGAGCTAAAAGAAGTCAATCTGCCTTCTAACTCGTGTGAAATGAGGCCCGGTAGATTGACAGTTGTTAATGAGTCCGACAAGGTGAGCAAGTTGCTTTCATTTGGAAACGGATATACTGGCAGTTTTTTTTGGGCTAGGCCTAGTGAAATATCGCGCCGAAGACTTTCACCTAGCCTTTCTTTGAATTTCTGCTGGAGAGCTCCAAATTCTGGCAGACTTGGGAGTCTCCAGCCGGGATAAAGCCGGCCATGGGCTCTCGGGGTATACATTCGTCCGTATAGCTGAATGAAAGTGTCACAGAGAAAGCATGCATCCTTGCTTGAACTGACCACTCGTGGAAATGGCTCTTGGGCTTCCATTTCGCACCAAGCAATAATCTGGATTTCAGCGTGGATTTTGGATTCGGAAAGAGCCTTCTGGGCTCCTTGATACCTGGCACGGGCAGCGTTTTGATCAAGTTTCAAATTTTGGCACAAGAGGGGAACATTTTGCTGGTCCTTGGATAGCCCAAGCTTGGATAAACATAAAGGTATGCTCGATATCTGGCTGGAGTGTATTTGACTTTCGAATGCCTTCGGGGGAAGGTTCACCAGTTGAATTTTCATGTGTCGGACGAGAGGAAACTTTTTGGCCATCCGATACACTTTCCTAGCAGCTTCCCTGTATCGTGACACTTTTCTGATGATGTTCAGCAAGCTCGATCTCGAGGACGGATCCATCTCATTATTCGAGATCAAACTTAGAAGCTCTTGGAGTCGTGGGGCTGTTTGCTGCAAGGCATGAATTCCTTCCACAAGATCACTCAGCTCGTCAAGATTCTGGTGCTTCAACCATTGATTAATAAGATGTAAGACTTTGTTGGCTTCTGATATGAACAACGTCAATGAGAGAGATAAATCCTTGCTGTGAAGTTTCTGACTATGAATCCGCCGAACACTAAAAATAGCCTCTTTTAGAAGATGTTGAATAGGCCTCTTAGTTGCCTTTCGTTCAAGTCGCAATCGAGATAGTATTTGTGACGAGCACATTGAGACGACTGACAACAAGACTCTCCTTTGGAGTCCTGGATTACCTATAACTTTTAGAAGACTGTTCAAGTTTATCATCATACCCAAATCAGGCTGGACTAACTGTATTCGGAATCATTAAAAACCTTGAAGACTTCCTCAAAGCTTCTTTTCAAATTCCGTAAAATTTCATCTCCATCAGCGTACGTTTTTTTGTTGATGGCTAGGATTACATTCAAGGCTGTTCCAGATTGGTTCTGTTTAATACAAATTGCCGGTATATGATCCCATCCATCCTTTGTCTTCGCCATGAAGGCAAGGACTTCAGTTAGCTCAAGCTCGTTCAAAAACGGCAAAACGTATTTTTGGCTCGTTGACAAGTGACTGTGTGCATTTCGGACGACTAGGGTAGGGACCTGGTGAATGAACGACCTGAGAGCGATGTACTCGGCATATGTTGTGGAGTTCTGGGTTGCTAGAGCCATCGAACTAGAGGATAGAGAAAGATGCTTTGGCAAGTGCGGGGCGCTCCAAAGGGACAAAGTGGGTCGAGGAAGGTGGGGAGGGAGGGATCTGAGGCACACTCCAGCTTTGGCGTTTGACTTGTTTGCATAGCCATGAGAAATTCTAGTTTTCTTGGGTCTGGAATACAGTTACGAGACAACATCTTGTAATTTAAGGAGAGTCAGATATGGTACTGAGAATTTACAGGAATATTGATATTCCGGATATATTCCCGATATTGACTAGTGTCTCTTGGGAGTGGGATTAAAGAAACAATCGAGGAGTGAAAGGTTGTGGCACCGGTTTTGGGACGTACTGTACAGTCGAAAGCAGCAGGGAAACAAATCGGCTATTGAGCCACGACAGGCCTCGGCGAGGCATCAAATTCGCTTAGGAAGTAGTTAACGGCATCTGCATACATAGAGATATATATAGTTGTAGATCCTGCATATCGTTCGCGAGGGGTCAGGGTAAATGAAATCATCATCATCATCATCATCTACTGTACAGTCGATAGCGAAAATAGCTTCAACCCTGGTGGCAGCTTTTGTTCTCTGGGGTTTCACTGCCAAGGCCCTAGCGCAGATCTTCAATTGACGGGGTGGACTAAATTGAGGACCACTGTAAAATACCGATTGTCTAGTACCACTATTATCAAGCTTGACTATTGAAAGTTCAACCCAAAAAAGTAATATTACAATTTGGATACTTTACCATACACAGGCACGGCCAAATGACCCTCAAGTTTGTCTACCCCCTCAATTAATGATCTGCGCTGGAGCCTTCGCAGTGGGGCCCCAGAGAACAAAAGCTGTCACCAGGGTAGAAGCTGTTTTCGCTATCGACTGTAACATAGCACTGTAAAGATTATGACATCTGAAAACGTGGAGCCGTGTATTCTACCTTGCTAGAAATGTAGGTAAATGAAAGTCTGTAGATGAGAAGGTTGCCAACAGCTCGTGTTTGACTGGAGCAAGATGTGATCTAAAAAAAGCCTTTCACTAAAACTGAACTGTCTGCCACGAAATCTGATGCCAAAGCAGAACCGCAGCGGGATCCAGCGGACGTAAACGTAGTCCACGCTCCGCTACTATTGCCCTTTCCTCTGGTGTAATTACTTCATCCCCGATCCTCTGTTGTTTGATAGCACTCGATACCTTTGACACAATCTCTTATCAAAATGGCGGGCGAAAAAGTGACGTCTTTCACCGAACCTGCTGGACAACTGCACCGCCAGTGTCCCTCTTATAGTCTCTGAGCATGACTATAAATTGATTTTAGGATAGCAACACAGCCATGGCGGTATAAAATAGCTAGCATGGATATTCCAAACGACCCCGCCCTCGCAGAGCAGCCAAAAGAGCTTGGAGCAGTGTCCGCTGCACCAGCGGTTGAGGACGCGACGTGTGCTTCGGATGAAGCCACTCCACCGGTAAGGCATCACGTGACTGGGATTGCGCACACGCTCACCCTCCCTCGCAGCCCCCCTGGAGCAAGAATTGCGATCCGATCGAGGACCCATTCCAGCCCGCTTTGGAAGTTCTGCAACGGCTGGAACGGGACGACCCCAAGCTGGCCGCCCAAGGCGCACGTCTGTTGA
>Ga0055528_1002348_pt1 | contig 10236 bp, 9 predicted proteins | sample AraplaCol_mMS_r2_2_FD_55006 | JGI IMG/M metagenome (GOLD analysis project Ga0055528, IMG submission 55006) | Arabidopsis root microbial communities from North Carolina, USA - plate scrape MF_Col_mMS_r2 | ecosystem: Host-associated > Plants > Roots > Endosphere | place: USA: North Carolina...
ATCACCATGCAGCTGCGCGAAGGCTTCGTGCGCAGCATCGAGGGCGACATCGACGCCGCGCTGCTGCGCGAGTTCATGGAGGCCTACAAGGACCCCGAGGCCTACGCCATCGCGCACATCGGCTGGGGGATGCAGCCGCGCTGCTACTGGCACACGCTGTCGCTGGTGGACCGCGAAGCCACGTCCGGGCAGGACGCGCGTGCGTTCGAAGGCAACTTCCTGTTCTCGCTGGGCCCCAACAACGAGGCCGGAGGGCCTCGCACCACGCCCTGCCACCTGGACATTCCCTTGCGCAACTGCACGGTGAAGCTCGACGACGTCGTCGTGGTTCGCGACGGCAAGGTCATCGACGAGGCCTTCCGATGAGCGCCGATCCGGACATCTACCAGAAGCAGGGCTTTGGCAATGCCGTCGCCCCGAAGGCGCCATACGGCCTGCTGATCATCGACTTCGTCAACGGGTTCGCGGATCCGCTCACGTTCGGCGGCGGCAACATCGAGCCGGCCATCGAATGCACCCGCGGCCTGCTGGCCGCTGCGCGCGAGCGCGGATGGCCCATCGTGCACACGCGGGTCGTGTACCAGGACGATGGCGCCGACGCGAACATCTTCGCCCTCAAGGTGCCGCCCATCCTGGCCCTGCGCGAGGACGCGCCGCAGAGCCAGATCGTCGCGCCGCTGCAGCCACGCAACGGCGAGCTGGTGCTGCGCAAGATCCATCCGTCGGCCTTCTTCGGCACCTCGCTGGCTTCCTGGTTGTCGCAACGCGGCGTGCAGACCTTGCTGATCGCGGGATGCACCACCAGCGGGTGTGTCCGTGCCAGCGTGGTCGATGCCATGTGCCACGGCTTTCGCCCCCTGGTCGTCACGGACTGCGTGGGCGACCGGTCGCTGCAGGCGCACGAGGCCAACCTCTTCGACATGGACCAGAAGTACGCGACCTTGATGCCTCGCGACGCCGCACTGCAGGCGACCGAAGCAGTGCAGCCGCGCGGCGTCCCGGCCTGAAGCCTGGCCGCACCCCACGACTCCCGACCGACCTCTCGTCAAAACCCGGGCGAATGAACCCGCCAGCGACCCCCACTACCTGGAGAAGAAGATGACCCTCAAACTCATTGCCGCGATCGCGGTTTCACTCGCATCGCTCGCGCTGCAAAGCCGCGCCGACGTCATCAAGGTGGGTGTGATCGCGCCCATGTCCGGACCGTTCTCCGCGGTGGGGCAGACCTGGGAAGGAGCGACCAAGGCCTACCAGAAGCTCAACGGCACCACTGCAGGCGGGCACACGATCGAGGTCGTCTACCGCGACCTGCCGGAGATCAATCCCGCGCAGGCCAAGGCACTGGCCCAGGAGCTCATCATCAAGGAAGGCGCCCAGTACATCGCCGGCCTGTACTTCACGCCCGATACGCTGGCTGTCGCCGCACTCGCGCAGGAGGCGAAGGTACCTGTCGTGATCTTCAACGCGTCGACCTCGTCGCTTCTCGAGAAGTCCGACTACCTGCTGCGCACCTCCTACACGCTGCCGCAGATGGCCGTGCCGGTGGCCAAGTACGCGCTCGAGAAGAACGTGAAGAACGTCGTGTCGCTGGTCAGCGACTTCGGTCCCGGCCTCGACGCCGAGAAGGCCTTCAACACCGCGTTCGTCGCCGGAGGCGGCAAGCTGCTCGAGGCGATCCGTGCGCCGCTGAAGACGACGGACTTCGGCCCCCTGATGCAGCGCGTGAAGGCACTCAAGCCCGACGCGCTCTACGTCTTCGGACCCGGGGGGCCGGCCACCTACGCAATGATCAAGGCCTACAACGAAGCGGGGTTGAGGGCCGCAGGCGTGCGCTTCCTGGGCACGGGCGAGACGGATGAAGACCAACTGCGCGCGATCGGCCCCGAGCTGCTCGGCATCGAGACCGGCATGTTCTATTCGGCGACGCACAACTCGCCGCTGAACAATGCTGCCGTCAAGGCGCTGGCAGAGGTGGCGCCCAAGGCCATTCCGACCGTCCAGCTCGCAAATGCGTACGATGGCCTGCATGTGATCTATCACATGGTCAAGGCAACCGACGGCAAGCGCGACGGGCCCAAGGCCCTGGCCGCCGCCAAGGGCTTTTCGTGGGAGAGCCCGCGCGGCCCGGTGAAGATCGACCCGGCTTCCCGCGAGTTCGTGCAGAACGTCTACATGCGTGTGGTCGAGAAGGACGCCTCGGGGCGCTTCGTCAACCGCGAGTTCAGGACCTTCGAGATGCAGCCCGACTACGGGCGCATCCAGGGCGCGGCCAAGTAACGCAGAGACTGCAGCATGTCTTTCGCGCTTCTGAGCAGCATCCTGGTCGACGGCGTCACGTACGCCATGATCCTGTTCATGATCACCGTGGGCCTGTCGATGACCATGGGCCTGATGCGTGTGGTGAACCTGGCCCATGGCGCCTTCGCGATGCTCGGCGGTTTTCTCGCAGCGAGCATTCCGCAGCGCCTGGGCGTACCCATCGGGCTGGGCTTCGTGCTGGCGATCGCCCTGGTGGCCCTCTTGGCCTTGATCTTCGAGCGCACCTTGCTGCGCCGCTTCTACCGCCGCGACGATCTCGACCAGATGCTGGTGACGATCGGACTGATGTTCGTCGCCACCGCGGCGGTCAACCTGATGTTCGGATCGTCGGTGACCTCCGTCGCGCTTCCCGAGGCGTTCGGCGGCTCGGTGGACCTGGGCTTTCGCTCCATTCCCCGGCACCGGCTCATCGTCGTCGCCTGCGGGTTGCTGGTCGTCGTCGTCCTGTGGTTCGCAGTGGACCGGTCGTCCTTCGGCATCCGGGTGCGCGCTGCGGTCGACAACGCGCCCATCGCCCGGGCCATCGGCATCGACACGACGAAGATCTACGCAGCCACCTTCGCGATCGGTGCCGCGCTCGCGGCGCTGGGCGGCATCGCCGGTGCCGAGCTGCTGCCGATGGAGCCGACCTATGCCTCCAAGTACCTCGTGATCCTCCTGGCCGTCGTGGCCGTGGGTGGAAACGGAAATCTGTTTGGCTCTTTCTTCGCAGCATTGCTGCTCGGCATCGTGGAGACCTCGATGAAATACATGGTTCCGCAGCTCGCATCGGCTGCCTTNTTCCTGACGATGATCGTCGTCCTGCTGTTGCGGCCCCAGGGGCTGTTCGGGAGGCAGGCATGAGTGCGGTGATTCCNCCCATGGNGATGGCTGTGCCGCCCCGCGCCCGCCCGTGGACGCAGTTGCGCGCCGAGATCGTCCTGACGCTGGCGGGGCTGCTGGCCTTCGCGTTGTTCCCGCAGGACNTGGGGTTGCTGACCAACATGGCNACGATGTCCATCTTCGCGCTGTCGCTGAGCCTCGTGCTCGGGCAGGCGGGCATCGCGACCCTGGGCCAGGCCGCGCTCTACGGCGCCGGTGCCTACGTCGCGGGCTGGACAGCGCTGTACCTGACGGCCGATCCGATCGTCGGGCTGCTGCTCGGCGGCCTGGGCGGAGGGTTGATCGCGCTGCTCAGCGGTGCCGTCATGCTGCGCTCGACCAAGCTCACGCTGGTCATGCTCACCATCGCCGTGGCGCAGTTGCTGCTCGAGCTCGCCAACTGGGCCCGATGGCTCACGGGCGGCGACGACGGACTTGCCGGCTTCGAGGTCGCCCCGCTGTTCGGCATCTGGGAGTTCAACTTCATGGGCCACACCGGCTATTTCTACGCGCTGGGCGCGCTGGTGCTGGTGTTTTTCCTCGTGCGCAACCTGGTCGATTCGCCCTTCGGCCTGACGGCCAGGGCGATCCGGCAGGACCCGGGCCGCGTCCAGGCGCTGGGCGGGCGCGTGTACCTGCACCTGCTGGCCGTCTACACCGTCGGCGGCGTCGTGGCGGGCCTGGCTGGCGCGTTGACCGCGCAGACCAGCAAGGTGGCCAATCTCTTCATGCTGGACTTCACGACGTCGGCGGGCGTCGTCGTCATGATCGTCCTGGGCGGCACGCGCCGCCTGTCGGGTGCGGTGCTCGGCACCGTCGCCTACATGACCATCCACCACATCGCATCGACGTTGAACCCGTACCACTGGCTCTTCGTGATCGGCTCGATGCTGATCTTCGTGCTCATCGTCCTGCCCGAGGGCCTGATCGGGCTCCTGGACCGGGCCGCGGCGTACGCCAGGCGTCTGGGCCGCAAGGGAGGAGCCCGATGACCCNCCGGCTGCAAACCCGCAACCTGTGCCACTCCTTCGGCGGCCTGGCCGTCACGCAGAACGTCACGCTGTCGCTCCCGCAGGGCGCGCGCACGGCACTGATCGGGCCGAACGGCGCCGGCAAGACCACGCTGGTCAACCTGCTCAGCGGCGCGATCCGTCCGAAGTCCGGCGACATCCAGCTCGACGGCCGCTCAATCGTGCAGCTGCCGCAGTACGCACGCGTGCGCAGCGGCATCGTCCGCACGTTCCAGATCAGNCGCCTGTTCAAGGACCTGACCGTGGCGGAGAACGTCAAGGTCGCGGTGCTCCAGCGGCTGCGCGCCTCCATGCAGTGGTGGCCTTCGCCGGCGCGTTCGGCGCGTGTGCACGACGAGGTCCACGAGACGCTCGGCATGCTGGGCCTGCAGCCCTATGCGAACCGGGTGGTGGGACGGCTGGCGCTCGGCGAGCAGCGGCTTGCGGAGATCGCACTCGCGCTCGCCATGAAACCCGAGGTGCTGCTGCTGGACGAGCCCGGCGCGGGCGTGCCGCAGGGAGAAGGCGGCCGCATCATGAGCGCCATCGAGAGCCTTCCGAAGGACCTGTCGGTGCTGCTCATCGAGCACGACATGGACCTGGTGTTCCGCTTCGCCTCGCACATCATCGTCCTGGTTGCCGGCGCGGTGATGGTGGAGGGGACTCCGCAGGAAGTCGCGGCCAACGAACAAGTCAAGCAAATCTACTTCGGACGAGACGGCCACCATGCCCAGCACTCCCATTGAACTTCGGTTCGACGACGTCACGACCGGCTACGCCGGCGTGCCCGTGGTCGAACATCTGAGCTTCAGCGTGCGCGAAGGCGAGCGGCTGGGGCTGATCGGGCGCAACGGCGCCGGCAAGACGACGACGCTGGCGACCGCGACGGGCCTGGCCGATCTGATGAAGGGGCGCGTCCATTTCGGCGGCAAGGACATCAGCGGCGCCAGCACCTTCGCCCGCGCCCGCGACGGCTTGGGCTACGTGCCGCAGAGCCGCGACATCTTCCCTTCGCTCACGGTGGAGGAGAACCTGCTGTCGGGTCTCCAGGGGCGCTCGGCCGGCGCGGCGCTTCCTGCGGTCTATGAACTGTTTCCCGGGTTGAAGGAGCGGCGGCGCAACGGCGGCACCCAGCTGTCGGGCGGCGAGCAGCAGATGCTGTCCGTGGCGCGTGCGCTCGTCGGGCAACCGCGCATCCTGCTGCTCGACGAGCCGCTGGAGGGCCTGGCCCCGATGGTGCGCGAGGAGCTGATGGATGCCATCGTCCGCATGAGCGACAAGCTCGGGGTCGGGTGCATCCTCGTGGAACAGCACGTGGACGTCGTGCTCGACTTCTCGACGAACGTCATCGTGCTGGAGCGCGGCGTCGCCGCGTATGCCGGCTCGGCAGCCGCGCTGCGCCAGGACGAGCAACTCCTGAACCGCACCATCGGGATCCAGAAGTGCTAAGGCCGATGCCTGCTGCGCGATCGGGGCGCGGTGTGCCGTCGCCGGCTCGCGCCTTCGTCGGCAGCGGCAGCAGCGGCTGAATGCGGCACGGCTTCTATCCGCCATGCAGAACCTTCGCGCTCTCCTGAGTCCGCTGCGGGCTTTCGATGCGGTGTACCGGGCCAAGGGAGTCTCGCGGGCAGCCCAGCTGCTTCACGTCACGCCCGGGGCCGTGAGTCAGCAGATCAAGCAGCTCGAGGCCGGGCTGGGCGTGCAGCTGTTCCAGCGGTCCGGCCGCGAGATCGGGTTCACGGCGGCGGGCGAAAGGCTCGCCCACCGCGTCTGCGATGCCTTCGACCGCCTGCAGGACGCACTCGGCGACCTGGCCGAGCATCGGAGTGAAAGAAGGCTTCGCCTCAAGGTGACACCGAGCCTGGCCATCCGCTGGCTCGTTCCTCGCCTGCATGGCTTCTACGCGGAGCACCCCGACATCGCACTGGAGATCGCAACGATCGCCATGGCCGACGACATGCGGCTCGAAGGCGCGGATTGCGCGATCCGCCATGGCATGGGCGAGTGGGCCGACGTCGAGCTGGACCACCTTTTCGACGACGAGTTCGTCCCGGTCTGCGCACCGGGCCAGGCGGGGCCGTTGCAGACACCTCGCGACCTGCTGCAGGCCAACCTGCTGCACTCCATGATGCGGCCGCAAGCGTGGCCGCTCTGGTTCGGCTCCGCCGGTCTTGCGGATCCCGCCCGCCCGCGCGGCATCACCCTGGCGAACGCCGCGTTGTGCTATCAGGCCGCGGCCGATGGCCTGGGCATCGCGATGGCCCAGCGTGCCTACGTGGAAGACGACCTTCGAACCGGCCGCCTGGTGGTCGCTGTCGACCACATGGCACGGACGGAACTCGGCTACTACCTCGTCTGCGACCCGATGAAGGCGGCCACCGCCCCGGTGCGGCTGTTCAGGGAGTGGATCCGGTCGGTCCGCTAGGCGTGCCCCCGGGGGCCTGCTAGTCGGCCTTGAAGCCCGAGGCCTTGACCACGGGCTCCCAGAATGCGNGCATCTCTGCGAACCTGGCGCGTGCAGCGGTGGGTGAGCTTCCCGTGTTCACGAAACCGAGCGCGCCGACCTTCTTCGCGAACTGCTCGGTCGAGGCCGCCTTTCGCACGGCGTCGCTCCATTCAGCGACGACGGGTGCAGGCGTCCCGGGTGCCAGGCAGATGGCCAGCACGCCGACCGTGGTGAGTTCCTTGCGGCCGAGCTCGGCGAAGGTCGGCACATCCGGCAGGAGCGCGGAGCGTTGGGCCGAGGTGACGGCAAGCACGCGCAGCTTGCCGGCCTCGTGGTGCTGCGCGAAGTCGCCGACCGTGGAAGTGCCCGCCGCGATGTTGGCGCCGGCAAGGTTCACGATCATCGGGGCCGCGCCCTGGAAGGGGACGTCCTGCAGCGGCGTTCCGATGATCTTGCCGATCTGCAGCCCCAGGAAATGCGTCGGTCCACCCGACGCCGCATGGCCGAAGTTGGCGCTTTGCGGATGCGCGCGCACCCACTGGGCGTATTCGCCGAAGGTCTTCACCGGCGAGGAGGCGGGTACGGCCAGCGCCATCGCGAACTCGACCACCGTCGACACCGGGAGGATGTCCCGCTGCGGGTCGTAGTTGAGCTTGTTGAAGACGAAGGGGTAGATCGACGTCAGGAAGTCGGGGCACAGCATGGCCACGCTGCCGTCGGCAGGGGCGGCACGCATCGCATCGATCGCGATCCTTCCGCCAGCGCCCGGCCTGTTCTCCACCACGACCGTGCGGTGCAGCGAGTCGTGCATCTGATCCGCGAGCGCACGCGTCACCACGTCGAGGGTGCCGCCGGGCGAGAAGCCCACCAGGATCCTGGCCGGTTGCCGGCCGCCTTGCTCAGCAATGGCCGGCGGTGCGCCGACGAAGGCGGCGATGGCGAGTGCGAGGCTGCAGCGCCAGGAAGCAGGCAGTGTCTTCAAGAGATGCTCCAGGAGGAAGCCGGATCGGTCGTCCGGATGCAAGTAGGGCAAGGTGGGGCGGATCGGCTGGAGGCGGCGTCTTCGTCGACGCCGTCATCCTCCAGTCGAGGAGTTCAGCGGCCTCGGAACACCGGGGCGCGCTTCTCGGCGAAGGCGCGGCGCCCCTCCAGCCGGTCCTCGCTGTCCCTGAGCAGCCCGAAGGCCTGGCGTTCCAGCGCCAGCCCGCCGGCCAGCGGCAGCTCGCGCCCGCTCATCGCGAGCCGCTTGGCCGCCGTCATCGCCAGCGGGGCATTGGCCGCCATCGTGCGCGCGAGCCGGATGGCCGTTTCCTGCAGCGCCGAAAGCGGCACCACCTTGCTGACCAGGCCGATGCGCAGCGCTTCGGCGGCGTCGATGCGCTCGCCCGTCAGCAGCATCCACATGGCATCGGACTGGCCTACCGCGCGGATCAGNCGCTGCGTGCCGCCCGCCCCCGGGATGCTGCCGACGCGCACCTCCGGCAAGCCGAACTGGGCGTTGTCCGAACAGATGCGGATGTCCGCCAGCAGGGCCAGCTCGAGTCCGCCGCCGAGGGCGTAACCATTGATCGCCGCGACCACGGGCTTGTCGGTGTGCAGCGTGCCGAAGTTGAAGTGCCGGTTGCCGCCGCGAAAGACTTCCCGCGCGACGCCGTCGCCCGACGGCATCGTCTTCTTGAGGTCCGCACCCGTGCAGAAGGCACGCTCGCCCGCGCCGGTGAGGACGAGCACGCGGACGTCCTCNTCGTTGCAGACCTGGTCCCAGATGCCGAGCAGTTGCTCNTTGGANTCCGGGTCGATGGAATTCATGGCCTCGGGCCGATTCAGGGTGACGATGGCGACGCCATCCTGGACTGTGTAGACGATGGGCATGGTTTTCTGTTCTTCAGGTCTGGGAAGGGCTGGCNGCGGCCACCGAGTCGATGGCGCCGGCTGGCATGCCCAGTGTGGCCAGCACCTCGCGGGTGTGCTCGCCGAGCGTGGGGGCGGCGCGTCGCGCACGTGGCCGCTCGCCCACCGCGCCGAGCACGCTGCGCGTCAGCGTCAACGTGCCGGCGACGCGGTGCTGCACGCTTTCCGCGAGNGNCGCCTCGACGAAGGGGGCGGACTGCGCCACCTCGGCATAGTCGTTGATGGGNCCGCAGATGATGTCCACCGCAGTGAACTTCTCCAGCCAGAAGGTGCGCGGATGCGCGAGCATGCGAGCTTCCANCTCGCGCAGCAGCGCNTGGCGGTGCTGCAGCCTGCTCTTGTTCTCTGCGAAGCGCGGATCGCAGGCGAGCTCCGGTGCACCGATGGCGGCACACAGCGCCTGCCATCGTGCAGGGTGGTAGGCCGCGACCATGATCCACCCGTCGGCGCAGCGCAGGGCCTCGTTGGGCGTCGAATACGGCGCTGCATTGCCTTGCGGTCCGGGCACGAGCCCATCCGCGAAGTAGGACGCGAAACTCACGTGCTGGAGTGCGATGGCGCTGGCGAACATGCTCGCCTCGACGTGCTGACCGAGCCCCGTGCGTTGCCGCTCCTGAAGGGCGGCCAGCACCGAGATGGCCGCCAGAGAGCCAGTGACCAGGTCGACGACCGGCACCGGTACCTTGCACGGCTCTCCATCGGGCGCCCCGGTCACGCTCATCAGGCCGCTCACGGCCTGCAGCACGCCGTCCACGCCGGGCAGATCCTTGCTGCTGCCATGCTGGCCGTATGCCGATACCGAGCAGTAGACGAGCCGCGCGTTGTCCGCGGACACCGTGGCGTAGTCGAGCCCGAAACGCGCCATCACGCCGGGACGGAAGCTCTCGACCAGCACGTCGGCCTGCGCGATCAGTTCCTGCGCGGCCTGCCGGTGCGACGGCTGCTTCAGGTCGAGCACGATGCTGCGCTTGTTGCGGTTCAGCGCCAGGAAGGCGACGCCCTCGCCGTTGACCCATGGCGAAAGGGCCCGCGAGAGATCGCCCGTGGGCGTCTCGACCTTCACCACGTCGGCGCCGAGATCGGCCAGGCACANCGTGCAGGTCGGCCCGGCCATCACCTGCGTGAAGTCGATCACTTTCAAACCGGTCAATGCATTCGCGAGCATGCGATCCGGCCCGCTATACCGACGGGCTGCCGAGGCTGCGNCCGCCGCAGACGTACAGGAGCTGGCCGGTGACGTAGCTCGATCCGGGTTCCGCGAAGAANCGCACCGCCCGGGCGATGTCCTGCGGCTGGCCGATCCGCTCCATCGGCACGGTCTTGTGCAGGCTCTGGCGCACTTCTTCGGTGAGCGTCGCGAACAGCGGCGTCTCCACGATGCCCGGAGCGACAGCGTTCACCGTGATGCCCTTGCGCGCATATTCGAGCGCCAGAGAGCGGGTCAGGCTCACCACGGCGCCCTTGGAGGCAGAGTAGGCCGCCTGGCCGCGGTTGCCCAGCCATGCGCGAGAGCCGATGTTGATGATGCGCCCGAACCGGTTCTGCGCCATCTGCGCCAGGACCGCCTTGGAGCAGATGAACTGCGAATTCAGGTTGATCTCGATGACGCGGCTCCAGAACGCGAGATCCATCTTGGAGACCAGCTTGTCGCCGCCGATGCCTGCGTTGTTGACCAGGATGTCGATGCGT
>Ga0055528_1002349_pt1 | contig 10235 bp, 9 predicted proteins | sample AraplaCol_mMS_r2_2_FD_55006 | JGI IMG/M metagenome (GOLD analysis project Ga0055528, IMG submission 55006) | Arabidopsis root microbial communities from North Carolina, USA - plate scrape MF_Col_mMS_r2 | ecosystem: Host-associated > Plants > Roots > Endosphere | place: USA: North Carolina...
GCATCAGGCAATCGAGATCGATGTCCCAATCGGCTGCGGCGATGTTCCTGTCTTCCCGGGCGACGTGGTGGTCGGCGACAATGAGGGCGTGGTAGTCATCCCCCTGCATCTTGCCGAAGAGATCGCCGACGAGGCCATCGAGATGACGGCCTACGAGGATTTCGTTACCGAGGAGGTGTTCGCCGGCGCGACCATCATCGGGCTTTATCCGGCAACCAGCGAAGCGCCGCGCGAAAAGTTCGCTGAATGGCGGAAGAGGAATAATCGGTAAGCTCGCAAGGGGCAGCTTCTGCCCCTTTCATTCCTTGACCGCCCCGGTCATCGACGAGACGTAATAGTCCACGAAGAACGAATAGAGGATGACGACGGGCAGCGAACCGAACAGGGCTCCCGCCATCAGCGATCCCCATTCGAACACATCGCCACGCACCAACTCCGTCAGCACACCAACGGGGATCGTCTTGTTCTCCGACGACTGGATGAAGGTCAGGGCGTAGATGAACTCGTTCCAAGACAGGGTGAAGGCGAAAATGCCAGCCGAGATCAGGCCGGGCACTGCCAATGGCAGGATGATCTTCGTCAGGATCTGCCAGCGATTGGCGCCGTCCACCAGTGCGCTTTCCTCCAGCTCGAACGGGATCGAGCGGAAGTAACCCATCAGAAGCCATGTGCAGAAGGGAATGAGGAAGGTCGGATAGGTGAAGATCAGCGCGAGCCGCGAGTCATAGATGCCGAGCTTGAAAACGATGAAGGCAAGCGGAATGAACAGGATCGATGGCGGTACGAGATAGGCAAGGAAGATGACGAGGCCGATGGAACGGGAGCCGGTAAAGCGCACGCGCTCGATCGCATAGGCGCCGAAGACCGACGCCACAAGCGACAGGAAGGTCGAGCAGACGGCGACAAGGATCGTGTTCCACATCCAGCCCGGATAGGACGTTTCGAAGAACAGGTATTTGATATGATCAAGCGTCGGCCCGACCACCCAGAACGGGCTGTAATTGCTATAGTCTGTCAGCTGTTCGTTTGGCTTCACCGCGGTGATCGCCATCCAGTAGAACGGGAAGAGCAGCACGAAGACGAAAACCGCCATCGGCAGATAGAGCATCACCACCCGCCGCGGCAGGCGGTTCAGATAGCTCATGCCCTCGGCATTATCGGTCAGGACGACGTTGGCGGTATTGGAATTGGTCGACATTGTTTTTCTCCCTAGTCCTGGCCGCCCTGCTGCCATTTGCGGCGTTGCAGACCGAAGAAGCTGAACATGATCGCTCCAAGCAGGAACGGGATCATGGCGACGGCGATCGCAGCACCCTCGCCGAGCTGGCCGCCGGGAATGCCGCGTTGGAAGGACAATGTCGCCATCAGATGCGTGGCGTTGACCGGGCCACCCTTGGTCAGCACGTAGATGAGCTGGAAATCGGTGAAAGTGAAAAGCACCGAGAATGTCATCACGACCGCGATGATCGGCGTCAGCATCGGCAGCGTCACGTAGCGGAAACGCTGCCAGCTGGTCGCCCCGTCAAGTGAGGCAGCCTCCTGCAGAGACGCTGGAATGGTCTGCAGGCCGGCAAGCAGCGAAATAGCCACGAAGGGAATGCCGCGCCAGACATTGGCAATAATGACGGAAATGCGCGCATTGGTGGGATCACCGAGGAAGTTGATCGGCGCATCGATCAGGCCAAGCTGCATCAGCGACCAAGAGATGATCGAAAACTGGGAATCGTAGATCCACCAGAAGGCAAGGGCCGACAGCACGGTAGGCACGACCCAGGGCAGAAGCACGATCGCGCGGAAAAAACTTTTGAACGGCAGATGCTGGTTCAGGAGCAGCGCCAGCCAGAGGCCAAGGGCAAACTTCAGCAGCGATGCGATGAAGGTATAGAGGACGGTGTTGAAGACCGACAGCCAGAAGACGTTGTCGTCCATCAGGTACTGGTAGTTCTCCAGCCCGATGAAGATACCGTCGCGGCCAATGCGCGTATCGGTGAAGCCAAGCCAGACGCCAAGCCCCAGCGGATAGGTCAGGAAGCAGACCAGGAAGACCGCCGCCGGCAGCATGAACAGGAATCCGAGCACGTTATTGTTCTGCAGGAGCGCGGACGTCGGCGCGCGCGTATCCCCGGAATTCACCGTCGACATTGCTTATCTCCAGATTGCTGTAGATTTCAGGCTTGCGGCACGCCGGTTTCCGGCATGCCGCTTGTCTTGAAAAAGGATCAGACGCGGTAGTAGCGGTTCGCCCGGCGCTCGGCCTCTTTCATCGCATCTTCCGGCGACATCTGGCCGGTAACCGCGGCGGCATACATGTCGACCAGAACATAGTCAGCCATGGTGGCAGCCGAGGCATAGCCGAGCGGGCCGGCATAGCCGTTCGGGCGCAGCTTTTCCGAGGCGCGTGCGTAAGGCGCATGGATCGGATCGGCAGTCCAGATCGGGTTCTTGGCGAATTCCTTGAGCGGCTGGCAGCAATAGGCGCTGGAACCCTGAATCCAGGCATTCATCTGATCGGCTTCCATCATGAACTTGATGTAGGCCTTCGCGGCTTCCGGATATTTGCTGTGCTTGAACAGAAGCAATGAACTCGTCTGGCAAAGCTCGACGCTCTGGCCGACCGGGCCGATCGGGAAGTTCGTCGTGCGAATGTCCTTGGTGATTTCTGCAAGCTTGGGATCGTTCTTGGCGGTGTAATAGACCGACACACCATTGGCGATCAGCGAAACCTGGCCGGCAAGGAAGGCGCGGTTGTTATTGACGTCCTGCCAGCTTTCCGTGCCCGGAATGAAGGTCGCATAGAGCTCCTTGGCATAGTTGATCGACGCCAGCGTTTCCGGGCTGTTGATCGTTACCTTGCCGCCTTCGTCGACCATCTTGCCGCCGTGGCTCCAGAGCAGCCAATGGGCATAGTTGTTGCCGTCACCAACAGCCTTGCCATGCGGGAAGCCGGCAGGCGTGCCCTTTGCCTTCATGGCCTTGCAAAGCTCCAGGAAGCCGGCAGTGTCCTTGGGGAATTCGCTGAAGCCGGCCGCCTTCACATGGCTGTCGCGATAGACCACGGCATTGCCGATCGCCGTCAGCGGCATGGCAATGAACGTATCGCCGCGTGAGGCATAACCTTTGACCCCATCGTACCAGCCGCCATATTTGTTGCCGAGATAGTTGGCGAGTTCGGTCAGGTCGACGAGTTTGTCCGGATATTGGTGAGCATCATCGAACCAGCACATGATGAGGTCAGGCCCGGAACCGACATTGGCCGCAACAGCAGCCTTCGGGCGAATGTCCTCCCAGCTCTCCTTGTCGATACGGACCTCGACACCGGTTGCCTCCGTGAATTTCTTGGTATTTGCAAGCCAGGCCTCCTCATCGCCTTTCACGAAGGGTGTCCAGCGAAGCAGGCGCAGGCTCGCTCCGCTTTCCGGCGTGTAGGTCGGCTCTGCCTGTGCGAAAGACGGCCTGATGCCGAGACCGGCGACGCCGGCCGCTGCTGCCGAAGCGGCAAGAAATCACGTCTCTTGATCGTCATTATATTCCTCCTCCTGGAAAAAGCGGGAGAGAATTCTCCGACATTCATCTCCCGCTTGATGAACGACGGTACCCGCATCCTGAAATGGGATGCCAGCCATCTGGCGAATGGGCGGGAAGACTCCTCCTCTGCCGCGCCCCGCCTGAAGGCTTAATTGGTCAATCTCTGGCCGCCTTCTGCATCGAAGAGATGAACATGCGAGGCGTCGATCATCACATGCAGGCTTTCGCCCGGCCGTGCATTGACGCGTTCGCGAAAGACACAGTTGAGATCTGTGCCGCCAAGCTTCAAAGTGAGATGTGTCTCGTAACCGGTTGGCTCTATGACGACGATCTCACCTGGCAGGCCGCCGGCATCGAGCACGATATATTCAGGCCGAAGCCCGTAGACGAGATCACGTCCTTTAGCGCTTTCCGGCGCATTGGCGACCGGAAGCGCCGTGCCATCGGCAGTGATAAAACGCGCTGCATTCTCGGGATCGAGCCTGCCCTTGATCATGTTCATCGCAGGCGAGCCTATGAAGCCGCCGACGAAGAGATTGGCCGGCTTGTCGTAGAGTTCCAAAGGCGAACCTACCTGCTCGACGATCCCGTCATGCATGACGACGATCTTGTCGGCCATGGTCATCGCTTCGATCTGGTCGTGGGTGACGTAGACGGTGGTGGTCTTCAACCGCTGGTGCAACTCCTTGATCTCGGCTCGCATGGCGACGCGCAGCTTCGCATCCAGATTGGAGAGCGGCTCATCGAAAAGGAAGACTTCCGGATCGCGCACGATGGCGCGGCCCATNGCGACNCGCTGGCGCTGGCCGCCGGAAAGCTGGCGNGGATANCGGTCGAGCAGCGCATCNAGCCCGAGAATGCCGGCGGCATATTTCACCCGCTTTTCGGCTTCGGCCTTCGGCGCCTTGTTGAGCATCAGCGAAAAGCCCATGTTCTGCTGCACCGTCATGTGCGGATAGAGCGCGTAGTTCTGGAAGACCATGGCGATGTCGCGATCCTTCGGCGGCAAGGTGTTCACCACCCGCCCGCCGATCCGGATTTCGCCCGCGGAGATGTTTTCCAGCCCCGCCAGCATGCGCAGCAGCGTGGACTTGCCGCAGCCTGACGGGCCGACGAGAATGACGAATTCACCATCGGCAATATCGATGTTCACGCCTTTGATGACCGGAAATGCGCCGAACGATTTGCGCACTTCCGCGAATTGAACACCTGCCATACTCCCTCCTCCCAGATATCGAGCATCACATGCTATGTATTCGTATTCTCATGCTTTTCGCTGGCGCAGGACCGCTGGTCACCCGCGCCCGACGAAGGGCATCCTGGTCGCCATCACGGTCATCGTCAGCACGTTGGCGCTGAGCGGCAGGCCCGCCATATAGACGACCGCATCGGCGATATGTTTGGGATCAATCGTCTCCTCCACGGCAGTCGTGCCATTGGCCTGAAGAACGCCGGTGGCCATTCTTTTCGTCATGTCGCTTGCCGCATTGCCGATATCGATCTGGCCGCACGCAATATCGAATTCGCGACCGTCGAGAGCGGTCGATTTCGTCAGTCCGGTGATTGCATGCTTGGTCGCCGTATAGGGCGCGGAATTCGGACGTGGCGTCGTTGCCGAAACCGAGCCGTTGTTGATGATGCGGCCGCCACGCGGCATCTGACCCTTCATCAGCCTGAACGCCTGCTGCGTGCAGAGAAAGGCGCCCGTCAGATTGGCCGATACGACGGCGCTCCAGTCTTCGAAAGATACGTCNTCCAACGATATCCCCGGCGCCGAGACACCGGCATTGTTGACCAGGAGATCGAGGCGGCCATACCGATTTTCGATCGCATCGAACAGTGCTCTGACTGAAAGCGGATCGCCGACATCGGCGCGGATTGCGGTAACTTCTGCACCTGTCTCGCTGGCGAGTTCGGCGGCGGCTTTTTCGAGAATCTCGGCACGTCGCCCCGAAATGACCACTTTGTAGTCCGCAGTCCCCAGTCCTCTTGCGATTGCGCGGCCAACGCCGGTGCCTCCGCCAGTCACAAGGGCAATCTTTGACTGCTCGCCGGAACTCCCGCTCATGCAACCCTCCCGCCGAGTTCGTCCTCGATATGCACCTGCAGGATCTCGTCGAANCTCGTCTCCGCCGTAAAGCCGAGCTCGGACGCTCGCTTCGCATCGAATTGGGTGGGCCAGCCGGCNACGATCCGTTCGATCACCGGGTCACGCTCGCGCTTGATCAAGGCAACCGCCTTGTCGCCNGCAACCCGGCGCAGGGCATCGATTTCCTCCGAAACCAGCGCCGAGAGACCCGGCATGGTCAGATTGCGCCGCGACCCCACCTTTGCCGTATCGATCTTTGCAGCATGAATGAAGAAACCAACCGCCGCCCTCGGACTTGCGAACCAGTGCCGGACGCCATCGCCGACCGGCAGCACGGCCGGCTTGCCGGCGAGCGGCTCACGCAGAATATTGGAGAAGAAACCGGATGCGGCCTTGTTCGGTGCGCCAGGGCGCACGCAGATCGTCGGCAGGCGAATGCCGACGCCATCGAAAATCCCGCGGCGCGAGTAGTCTGCAAGCAGCAACTCGGCGATGGCTTTCTGGGTTCCGTAACTTGTCAGGGGCGTGGAGAAGAACTCGTCCGGAATGACATCAGGGAAAGGCGTGCCGAACACGGCGATGGATGAAGCAAACACGACACGCGGCATATAGTNNGATTTCAGACCCTCTTGGCGGATTGCGTCGAACAGTGCGCGCGTCCCATCGAGATTGACGGCATAGCCCTTATCGAAATCCGCNTCCGCCTCGCCTGAAACGATCGCCGCCAGATGAAAGATCAGATCCGGCCGGGCCTCGATCAGCTTGTCGGCNACACCCGCNCGGGCAAGATCGAACGTCATGGCGTTTGACAGGGACTGAAGGGCTTCGGGTACCGGCGGCTGAAATGCATCGACCAGCGTCAATCGACTGATCGTAGTGCCGAGCGCGTCAGGTTCGCGGGCAATTCTTTCGACCAGCTTGCGGCCGACCATGCCTGCCGCACCCAAAATCATCACATGCATGTCTGCTTACCTCCCAGCGCCGCCGGTCTCGTTCTTCGAGACGACCTCGTGTCAGATCGGAACCCGTTCTCCCCGGTTGGATTCCGCGCGTCACACCAAGCGCAACGCCATCTATTCCTTCAAGTTTTCCAAAGTCCGGACCGATATGCAGGAACGTTAGCGACCGGATAAAATCAAACAAAACTGCAACCTGCAGGTCAACTTACCTTGCATGATCTGCGGGTGGTAGCAATCGAACATAAGTCTCATGTCTCCTTTGCCCAGTGCCTGTCAGCGAATAACAGTCATGCCCGGCAGGACGACGCCGCTCTTTTCGGCAAGGACCTTTGCCACGGCGGCATCATCCTCCTTGCCGAGACCGGCTTCGGCTGCCTGCTGGAACAGCGAGAGCGCGGTCGAAGCGAGCGGAGTGGCGGCGCCTGCCCGCTCTGCCTCAGAGGCGACGATGCCGAGATCCTTGACGAAGATGTCCACCGCCGAGCGCGGTGTATAGTCTCCCGAGACGATATGTTCGCCCCGGTTCTCGAACATCCAGGAGGAGCCTGCCGAAACCCGCAGGACCTCGTAAAGCGTCTTCAGGTCGATCCCGGTCTTGGCTGCAAACGTCATCGCCTCGGCCGTCACGGCGATATGCACCCCGGCCAGCAGTTGGTTGATCATCTTCACCTGCGAACCGGGGCCGGGCCTGTCCCCGAGCCGGAAGACCTTGCCGGAGACCGCATCGAGCGCCGGTTGTGCGCGCGCAAAAGCCTCCGGCGAGCCAGAGCCCATAACGACCATCTCGCCGGAAAGCGCCTTGGCGTGGCCGCCCGAAACCGGCGCATCGACGACAAGCATGCCGGCAGCTTCCAGTCGGTCGGCAATCGCGACTGTGGCGCTCGGCGCCATGGTGGCGCAAAGCAGAAAGACGGTGCCGGCGCGAGCCGTCTCCAGCGCACCGCCCGGCCCGAACAACACATCCTCGGCCTGACTGCTGTTGACGACGAACACGAACACCACATCGGCTTCCGCTGTCGCTTTGGACGGTGTCTCGCAGGATTTGCCGCCCGCTTCCGAAAAGCGCTGCAACACATCCGATCGGACATCACATCCGTGGACGATAAAACCCGCCCTCAGAAGCGACAGGGCAGCGCCCCATCCCATCGATCCAAGGCCGATGACCGCTGCTGTCCGTATGTCCTGCACAGCTCCTCCTCCAACGTGGAATACCAGCGTTGAGTACGGTGTTATCGATACCGGTATCGATAACAAGCCTCAATTTCGTAACATATGTCAAGCGTCGGCAATTCCTCTTTTTGCGAAATCGGCTTATGATTTATGCGCGTGTGCTGGTGTCGGCACTGATCGGGGGACCCCTTGGGGATACGCAAATCCACTCTGGAAGAGGTTGCCGCTGCGGCCGGCGTGAGCAAGATGACTGTATCCCGAGCGCTGCGTGGTGCACCTGACGTCTCCGCGCAAACTCGCCAGAAAGTGCTGACGGCGACGGAACAACTCGGTTACGTCGGCAATCGGCTTGCCCTTTCATTGTCGTCACAGAAAACCAATCTCGTCGCCGTCGTAGTCCCGAGCATGTCCAATATCGTCTTTCCCGAGGTACTCGCAGGCATTTCGACCGGGCTCGAAGGGTCCGGAATGCAGGCGGTCTTCGGGCTCTCAGACTATGATACGCGCAAGGAACGGGACGTTATCAGGGACATGCTGTCCTGGCGGCCGAGCGCCATTATCGTCACCGGTCTCGACCAGCCCGAAGATACGGTGAGAATACTGAAAAGCGCCGATATTCCCGTCATTCAGATCATGGATCTCGATGGTACGCCGATCGATTTCAATGTCGGCCTGTCGCACGGAAAGGCAGGCGAGGAAATGGCGAGAGCGCTGATTGCCTCCGGCCGAAAGCGTTTCGGCTATATCGGCAGTGCGCTGGAGCGGGACCTGCGTGCCGCAAAACGCAAGGCCGGCTTCGAGCGCGCCCTGCATGAAAACGGCCTCGCCTTCATCGGGCAAAGGCTGGGTGACACCCTTTCCTCCGTCAGTCTCGGCAAATATCTGACACAGCAGTTGCTGCGTGACGAGCCGAACCTCGACTGTATCTATTATTCCAATGACGACATGGCCGCGGGGGGTGCATTTGCCGGCATCGAGGCCTCCCGGACTGACGACATTCTGATGGCGGGTTTCAACGGCCTTGAACTCGCGGCTGCGCTTCCCGTGAGGATCGCTACATCCAAATCGCCACGGCGTCTGATCGGTGAAGTCGCAGCACGTCTGGCATGCGGCTCCATGGCGCCGGATATTCCGTCGAGCGGCAAGATCACCGCCTTCGTTCCCGAGATTACGGGTATTGTACCGGGCAACTCCGGTTCGTAACTCCGGTTTGCCAACCGACGTGGTTTTGCGGAGAGACGCGCTTGTCAATTTCAACGAATGCTGAGATTTAAATCAGGGAAGTCGATCTATATCCACGCACGGCTTGCTATATCAGCATTGTCGATATAAATCGATATGTGATGCAGCATGGAGAAGCCATGGAACGCTCGTTTTTGACGATCGATGCCGGAGTCAATGACACCGTAATCAAAGCTCTCTCGGCGCCTGGGCGCCTGCAACTCCTTAAACTTTTGTGTTCAAAGGGTCCCATGAACGTCAACGACATGGCCCGGGCTCTGTCGCTGCCGCAGTCGACCGTCGCAACCGGAATTCAAATTCTGGAAGAGGTAGGATTGGTCGAATCCCGCCTCGCCAAAGGCCGGAAGGGCAATCAGAAGATCTGCTCCGCGGTTTATGACGAAATACTCATCAGCTTTGAGGACAAGTCCGTCAACAAGGCGGATGACGTCATCGAGGTCGAGATGCCGGTTGGGCTCTACACGAGCTGCGATATCCACGCCCCATGCGGCCTTTGCTCCAGTGACAGTGTAATCGGCTTGCTCGATGTTCCTGATTATTTCCTTGATCCACAGCGCATGCAGGCCGGTCTTGTGTGGTTCGGGAGGGGTTATGTCGAATACAAATTCCCGAACAATGCCAAGGTTTTGAACAAGGACGTGCGCGCCATTGAATTCTCGATGGAACTGTCTTCGGAAGTACCTGGGACCAATCCCGATTGGCCCTCGGACATCACGATCTGGGTCAATGGAATACCGGTCGGCACCTGGACTTCTCCGGGCGATTACGGTGACAAGCGCGGTGCTCACACACCTGCCTGGTGGAAGCTGGAAGGCTCTCAGTACGGCAAGTTGAAGACCTGGCGTATCTCCACACGAGGCACATTCATCGACGGCATCTCAACCTCCAACGTCACGGTGGAAGACCTTGCTCTCGCGCAGCATTCCTCGATCCGCCTGCGGATCGGCATTGCCGAGAACGCCAGCCATACCGGTGGCGTCAACATATTTGGCCGTGGATTTGGGAATCATGGCCGCGACATTGTTATGCGCCTCTATATTTAACGAACAATATCGGAAATCCTGATTTCGAAGGCGCGAGAAATTTTTCTCCAGATGACGGAAATTTCGCCCTAAATTATTGTTAAATAACTATTATTTTTTACTGGCAGGCTGCCAACAACTCACACGCTGTTCGATTGACTCGCACTCATCAAGCTATCAAGATAGCTGCACAAGAACGAAGAAATCGATATTTACGGGAGGGTTCGT
>Ga0055528_1002355_pt1 | contig 10223 bp, 7 predicted proteins | sample AraplaCol_mMS_r2_2_FD_55006 | JGI IMG/M metagenome (GOLD analysis project Ga0055528, IMG submission 55006) | Arabidopsis root microbial communities from North Carolina, USA - plate scrape MF_Col_mMS_r2 | ecosystem: Host-associated > Plants > Roots > Endosphere | place: USA: North Carolina...
GCGCGCCGCGTGGTGCTGCTGCTGGCTGCCGCCGATGTCTCGCTGCTGAAAGTCAAAATGCCGCCGCTGTCGGGCGCCAGGCTGAAGGCNGCCCTGCCCAACCTGGTGGAAGAACAGGTCCTGGGCGACCCGNCCGACTGCGTGCTGGCCCTGGCCCCCGCCAGCGGCGACAGCGACGAGCGCGTGGTGGCCGTGGCCAACCGCGCCTGGCTGGAAGTGCTGGTCAAGGCCCTGGTGGCGCAAGGCGCGCACGGCGTATCGGCCTTGCCGGTGCAACTGAGCCTGCCGCTGGCGCCGGGCAGCGTGTCGGCCGCCCTCGGCGTGGACGACGCCGGCCTGGAACTGACCCTGCGCACAGCACCCAACGAAGGCCTGGGCCTGACCCTGCCGAATGCCGCCGAACCGGCGCTGCACACCCTGCGCGCGCTGGCCGGCGAAGCCCCGGTCACGCTGTACGTGGCGCCGGCCCAGCGTGCCGAATATGCCGCGGCGGCAGCCAATGTGCCGGGCATCACCATCGAAGAAGACAACTGGGTGCACCGCATCGCCGCTGCGAAAGCGGCGGCGTTCGACCTGGCCGCCGGCCTGGGCGCCGTCAGCGGCGCCACCGCCCGCGCCTGGGCGCGCTGGAAATGGCCTTACCGCATCGCCGTTGCGGCGGTACTGGTCAATATTGTCGGCATGAACTGGGAATGGATCCGCCTCAAGCGCGAAGCCGACGCCGTGAAGCAGAACATGGTGCAGGTCTTCCGTGCTGCCTATCCGAACCAGCCGGTCACCGGCGACCCGGTGGCGCAAATGCGCCGCAATATTGCCGTGGCGCGCGCCAGCAGCGGCGGCGGAACGCCTGATGAATTTACCAATATGAGCGCGGTCCTGGGTGAAGCGCTTGCCGTGCTGCCCAACCGCGAAGCAGTGGCCGGCATCGAGTACAAGGAACGCAGCATGACGGTCAAGTTCAAGCCGAACAGCGTCGACGCCAATGCGCTGGCGCAGGTCCAGGCCGCGCTGGCCCAGCGCAAGATGAGCGCCACCGAAAGCGGGCCGGGCGTGTGGCTGGTCAAGGCGGGGGGCAAGTAATGGCGAAACTGAACGACACCATCAACGGCTACCGCGCCGCTGCCGCGACCTGGTGGAGCGCACGCACCGAGCAGGAGCAGCGCATGCTGGCCATCGGCGGCGTGGTGGTCGCCCTTGGCCTGGTCTGGGGCGTGCTGGTCGACCCGGCGCTGACTGGCCGCGCCAAGCTGCAGAAAGAGCTGCCGCAGCTGAACCAGCAAGTGGCCGAGCTGCAATCGCTGGCAGGCGAGGCGAGCCAATTGGCGGCCCAGCCGCCGGTGCAGCCGCAGCCCCTGAGCAAGGATGGTGTGGCGGCGCGGCTGCAAGCGGCCGGCCTGACCACGCAAAACCTGGCGGTCACCGGCGATTACATTAAAGTGGAATTCAAGGGGGTGCCGTTTCCCGGCCTGGTGACCTGGCTGGATGCGATGCGCCGCGAGCAGCGCGTGGTGGTGCAGGAGGGCAGCGTGACGCAGCAGGGCCCGGCCGGCCAGGTCGACGCCAACCTGACCTTGCGCCAGGAGTCGTCCGCACAATGAAGCGCGCAGTATTGTGGTTGCTGGCAATTGTGCTCAGCGCAGGCTTGACGATCCTGGTTTTCCTGCCCGCCAGCTGGATGGGGCAAATAGTGGAAAGCCAGAGCGGCGGCCGTTTGACCCTGGGCGATGCGCAGGGTACGCTGTGGCGCGGCTCCGCCTTCGTCGGCGGCGCCGCCAGCAAGGACGGCGCGGTGACGCCGCTGCTGCCGGGACGTTTCAGCTGGCGCCTGTCGCCGCTGGTGCTGTTCGGCAGCGTGGACGTGGAATTGCAGAACCCGGACGCCCTGACGCAGCCGGTAACGCTGCGCGGCGGCTGGAGCAGCTGGGAAGTCAGCCCGGCGGCCCTGATGCTGCCGGCCGATGGCCTGGCGGGACTGGGCGCGCCATTGAACACGCTGGCGCCCAGCGGCCAGATGAAATTGTCCTGGTCTTCGCTGCACCTGGCGCGCGAAGGGCAGGCGGTGTCGCTGAATGGCCGCACCACGCTGGAAATGCAGGACATGTCGTCGCGCCTGACGCCGGTGAAGCCCCTGGGCAGCTACCAGCTGGCGTTCGACTGGAAAGGCCAGCAAGCCGCGCTGGCGCTGAATTCGCAGCGCGGCCCGCTGCTGCTGAGCGGTGCAGGAAAATTTGCCAATGGCCGGCTGGAGTTTTCCGGCCAGGCGGAAGCGGCAACCGGATTTGAAGACCAGCTTGGCGGCCTGTTAAGCATGCTGGGCCAGCGTAAGCCAAATAGCGTTAAAAACGTCATTGCACTAGAGTTCCGATAATGAAAACACACACTGCAAGCCCAACCCCCTTCCCGGCACTGCGCCGCCTGAGCGCTGCCGCGCTGCTGTGCTGTGCGCTGGCGCCCGCCGCCGCTCCGGTCACGGCCTGGGCCCAGCCCAATGACGAAGCCGCGCTGAATTTTGTCGGCGCCGACATCGAATCGGTGATCAAGGCCGTCGGCCACTACACCAACATTACCTTCCTGATCGATCCGCGCGTCAAAGGCACCCTGACCCTGGTCTCGGAAAAGTCCATCACCAAGTCGCAGGCTTTCCAGCTGCTGGCCTCCGCGCTGCGCCTGCAAGGCTACGCCATCGTCAGCGGCGACGGCTACGCCAAGGTGGTNCCGGAAGCGGAAGCCAAGCTGCAGGCTTCGCCGACCGTGATCGGCGGCCAGAAAAGCCCGCAGGGCGACCAGATCGTGACCCAGGTGTTCCACCTGAACCATGAAAACTCGGCCAACCTGGTGACCGTGCTGCGACCGCTGATCACGCCGAACAACACCATCAACGCCAACCCGGGCAACAACACCCTGGTCATCACCGACTACTCGGACAACCTGAAGCGCCTGGCCAAGATCGTGGCTTCGCTCGATGCGCCGTCGTCGGCCGACCTGGACGTGGTGCCGGTGCGCTATGCCATTGCCAGCGACCTGGCAACCATGATCAACAAGCTGATGGAACCCGGCGCCGGCGGCGATTCCGGCCGCGTGACCCTGGTGCCGGACCCGCGCACCAACTCGCTGGTGGTGCGCGCACCGTCGGCCGCGCGCGCCAACCTGGCCAAGTCCCTGATCGCCAAGCTGGACCAGCCGACCGCGCAGGCCGGCAACGTGCACGTGGTCTACCTGAAAAATGCCGAAGCCACCAAGCTGGCGGAAACCCTGCGTTCCGTCGTGTCGGGCGACGGCGGCAGCAGCAGCCAATCCAACAGCGGCAGCCTGTCTTCGCTGGGCGGCGCCGGCAACAGCAACAGCCAGATGGGCCAATCCGGCCTGGGCTCGTCCTCGCAATCGGGCACCGGCCAGTCCGGCCCAAGCAATCCTGCGCTGCAAAGCGGCAGCCGCAGCGGCTCGCAGTCCTCGGGCGCAGGCGGTTCGGCCGGCTACATCCAGGCCGATGCGACCACCAACACCCTGATCATCACCGCGCCTGAAGCCGTGTACCGCAGCCTGCGTACCGTGATCGACCAGCTGGACGTGCGCCGCGCGCAGGTCTACATCGAATCGATGATTGTCGAAGTCAACGCCGACAAGCTGTCCGAATTCGGCGTGCAGTGGGCGGGCCTGAGCGGCAACTCCAACAGCAGCTACCGCGTCGGCGGCGGCACGTCGTTCGCGACCGATTCCGGCAACAACATCATCAGCCTGAACAACCTTGCCAACGCCACCGGGACCACCCAGCCGACGCCACCAGGCGCCGGCCTGACGCTGGGCGTGTTCAAGCAGCTCGCCAACGGCAAGCTGGGACTGGGCGCGATTGCCCACGCCCTGGGCTCGGACGGCGACAGCAACATCCTGTCCACGCCGAACATGATCACGCTGGACAACGAAGTGGCGACCATCAAGGTTGGCCAGAACGTGCCGATCGTGACCGGCTCGTACACCAATACCGCCGGCACCGCCGGCAACCCGTTTACCACGGTGGACCGCAAGGACGTCGGCATTACCCTGAAAGTGCGGCCGCAGATTTCCGAAGGCGGCACCATCAAGCTGGCGATCTATAACGAAAGCTCGAGCATCGATACCAGCGTGACTTCGACCAGTGGCCTGATCCTGAAGAACCGCGTGATCGAAACCAACATCCTGGCCGACGACGGCCAGGTGCTGATCCTCGGCGGCCTGATCCAGGACGACACCAGCGACGGCGTGGAAAAGGTGCCGGGCCTGGGCGACATCCCGCTGATCGGCAACCTGTTCAAGTACCAGAAGCGCCAACGCAAGAAGACCAACCTGATGGTGTTCCTGCGCCCTGTGGTGGTGCGCAACCGCGAGCAGCAAATGAGCCTGACCGCGGACCGCTACGACTTTATCCGCGGCTCGCAGGAAGCCTCCAAGCCTGAATCGAGCATGGTGGTGCAGGACCTGGGCCGCCCGACCCTGCCGCAACTGGTCAACGGTGAGCCGAGCGGCGGCGGCCAGCTGGTGCGCCCGATTCCACCGGCCCCGCGCACCGTGCCTGAACAGAAGCAACAGCAACAGTAAAAGCGAGCGATGACCAACCTCCTGCCCTACGCCTTCGCGCGCGATTACCTGGTGCTGGCCCAGCCCAGCGCCGAAGCCGAGCACGCGGTCGACGTGATGATGTCGAACGCCACGCCNGCNTCCGCGATCGCGGAAGTGTCGCGCCGCTTCGGCCGCATCAACCTCAAGCACCTGTCGCGNGCCGACCTGGAAGCGGCGATTGCCACCGCCTACGCCAGTGCCAGCGGCGACGCTTCGCAGGTGGCGGAAGAATTCGACGCCGACCTGGACCTGACCAAGCTGCTGCAGGACGTGCCGGCGATTGAAGACCTGCTGGAATCGTCCGACGATGCGCCGGTGATCCGCATGATCAATGCGCTGCTGACGCAAGCCCTGCGCGACGGCGCATCGGATATCCACATCGAGCCGTTCGAACAGACCTCGGTGGTGCGTTTCCGCGTCGACGGCGCGCTGCGCGACATCGTGCGCCCGCGCAAGGCGATCCACGGCTCGCTGATCTCGCGTATCAAGATCATGGCGCAGCTCGACATCGCCGAAAAGCGCCTGCCGCAGGACGGCCGCATCACGCTGCGCGTGGGCGGCAAGCCGGTGGACGTGCGTGTCTCCACGCTGCCGACCGGCCACGGCGAACGCGCCGTGCTGCGTCTGCTGGACAAGGAAGCGGGCCGCCTCGACCTGTCCCACCTCGGCATGAGCGAAAAGATGATGGGGCAGTTCAATAGCCTGATCAACCAGCCGCACGGCATCGTGCTGGTCACCGGGCCGACCGGCTCCGGCAAGACCACCACGCTGTACGCCGCGCTGTCCATGCTGAACAACACTTCCACCAACATCATGACGGTGGAAGACCCGGTCGAATACGACCTGCACGGCGTCGGCCAGACCCAGGTCAACGCGCGCATCGACATGACCTTTGCCAAGGCCTTGCGCGCCATCCTGCGCCAGGACCCGGACGTGATCATGATCGGCGAGATCCGCGACCTGGAAACCGCGCAGATCGCGGTGCAGGCCTCGCTCACCGGCCACCTGGTGCTGGCGACCCTGCACACCAACGACGCCGCTGCCGCCGTGACCCGTTTGCTGGACATGGGCATCGAACCCTTCCTGCTGTCCTCGTCGCTGCTTGGCGTGCTGGCGCAGCGCCTGGTGCGCAAGCTGTGCCCGAGCTGCAAGACCTTCGACGGCACGCAATGGAAAGCCGTGGGCTGCGAACATTGCGGCAACACCGGCTACCAGGGCCGCGTCGGCATCTACGAATTGCTGCAGACCGACGAACATATTCGCGCCCAGATCCACGACCGCACCTCGGAAGCGGAAATCCGCGTCACCGCCCAGCAGCATGGCGGCATGACCACCATGCGCGAAGACGGCGAGCGCTGGCTGCAGCAGGGCATTACCACGCCGGCCGAGCTGCTGCGCGTGACGAAGGACTAAGCGATGCCGGCCTTCCGATATGAAGCCGTCGATGCGGCGGGCGCCACCAAGAAGGGCGTGGTCAATGCCGATAGCGCCCGTTCCGCGCGCGCCGACCTGCGCTCGCAGGGCCTGGTGCCGATCAAGGTCGACGCCATCGAGGCCCAGGTCGATGCCAGCGGCGCCNCCTCGCGCCGCGGCTTCGGCGAAAAGCTCAGCACCGTNGANCTGGCATTGTTCACGCGCCAGCTTGCCAGCCTGCTGGAAGCGGGCCTGCCGCTGGAGCAAGCCTTNACGGCATTGCTGGAACAGGCAGAACGCCAGTACGTGCGCGACCTGGTGGCCTCGATCCGCTCCGAAGTCATGGGCGGTTCCTCGCTGTCGGACGCGCTGTCGCGCCACCCGCGCGACTTTCAGGAAATCTACCGCGCGCTGGTCGCATCCGGCGAGCAGATCGGCCAGTTGTCGCGCGTGCTGTCGCGCCTGGCCGACTATATCGAACGCCGCAACGCCCTGGTGCAGAAGGTCAAGCTGGCCTTTACCTATCCGGCCATCGTGACCGTGGTGGCGTTCCTGATCGTGATCTTCCTGCTCACCTATGTGGTGCCGCAGATCGTGTCGGTGTTCGCCAACACCAAACAGAAGCTGCCGCTGCTGACGGTAATCATGCTGGCCATCTCGGACTTCGTGCGCAGCTACGGCTTCGTCGTGCTGGGCATCCTGGTTGCCGCGGGCTTCGTGGTGCGGCGCATGCTGCAGAACCCCGACATCAAGCTGCGCTGGCACACCTGGCTGCTGACCGCGCCGCTGTACGGCAAGTTCGAACGCAGCCTGAACACCTCGCGCTTCGCCAGCACGCTGGCGATTACCACCGGCTCGGGCGTACCCATCCTGCGCGCGCTGGAAACCAGCCGCGACACGCTGTCCAACGTGGCCATGCGCCAGCTGGTCGAGCAGGCCAGCGACTCCGTGCGCGAAGGCGCCAGCCTGGCCCGTTCGCTGTCGGCGCAAAAGCACTTCCCGCCGATGCTGGTCCATATGATCCGCGCCGGCGAAATCACCGGCGAGCTGCCCGCCATGCTGGACCGCGCCGCCAGCGCGCAGGAATCCGACCTGGAGCGCCGCACGCTGACCATCGCCGGCTTGCTGGAACCGATGCTGATCCTGGCAATGGGCGTGGTGGTGCTGCTGATCGTGCTGGCCGTGCTGATGCCGATTATCGAAATCAATCAGCTCGTGCGCTGAACCTGGAGAATTGAATTGAAACGTTTGCCTTTGATCTGCAGTGTGGCCGCCGTCGCGGTGCTGTCTGCCTCGCTGGCCTACTGGGGCATGCAGCTATTCAAGCCGAAGCAGCGCCCGCTTGCGGCGGCGCCAGTAATGCAAGTGCCGGAAGCGAACATGGACGCGGCGCGCGGGCTGTTTGGCGGGAACACCGCGGTGGCTGTGGCCAGCAACTACCAGTTGCGCGGCGTGGTGGCCGATACCCGCGGCCACGGCAGCGTGGCGATCATTTCGGCTGACGGGCAGCCGGCCAAGGCCTTCCCGGTGGGTTCCGAGTTGTCGCCNGGCGTCAGCGTGAAGGACGTGCAGCCGCGCCATGTGATCCTGATGGAAGGCGGCGTGCAGAAGCGCCTTGACCTGATGAGCGACCAGGGCGTGAGTTCGACAGGCGGCATCGTCGGGCCGGTGGGCATGGGCGGGCCGCAGGAGCCGCCGCCGGTGCCGCTGCCGCAGCCGGCTACGCCGATGGCGCCGCCGCCGGTGCAGATGGCGCCGGCCCAGCCGCCGACCACTTCGGCGCAACCGACCGGTGGAGCGCCGCAAGCGCGATGAGGCGCTTGGTCTTTCTACTGGCTTTGTGCGCCGGCCTCGCTTGCGCAGCCGAAAACCCGGAAAGCGGGTTCAGACCCGATGGTCTGACCCCTGATACGCGGCAGTCGCTGGCAGGTGTCGGACCCAGTGGGTCTGACACCGGGGTACCGGTTTCCAAGCGCCCGAGAGTCGCCCTGGTACTGAGCGGCGGCGGCGCCCGCGGCTTCGCCCACGTCGGCGTCCTGCGCGCCCTGCAGGAAATGCGCATCCCGGTCGACATCGTGGTCGGCACCTCGATGGGCAGCGTGATCGGCGGCGCCTGGGCCGCCGGCGCCTCGCTGAAAGACNTGGAAAACATGGNCGCCACCACCGACTGGGACAGCGTGGTAGCCGACCGCCCGGCGCGCGACGAGCTGCATTTCCGCCGCCGCGACGAAGACATCCAGATCCCATCCCGCATCGAATTCGGCATCACGCGCAAGGGCGTGCAAGGCCCGCCCGGCGCCGCCAGCAACGCCGCCCTGGAAATGGCCCTGCAACGCCTGCTGCCGCGCGGCACGCGCGACCTGCCGGTCAGCCAGTTGCCGCTGCCTTTCCGCTCGGTCGCCTCCGACCTGCTGACCGGCGAGCTGGTGGTGCTCGACAACACGCCGCTGTTCCAGACCATCCGCGCTTCGCTGGCGGTGCCGGGCGTGTTCGCCCCCGTGCGCATCAAGGACCACCTGGTGGTCGATGGCGGCCTGGTTCGCAACCTGCCGGTCGACATGGCGCGCGCCATGGGCGCCGACATCGTCATCGCGGTCAACGTCGGCACCACGCTGGCGCCTGAAAAAGAGCTGGGCAGCGCGCTCGGCGTGGCCAACCAGATGCTGCAGATCCTGACCGAACAGAACGTGCAGCGCTCGCTCAGCGAATTGCGCAAGGACGATATCCTGATTGCCCCCAAGCTGGATGGCATCACCTTCCTCGATTTCTCGACCTGGGAGAAAGCCATGGCCGCCGGCGAAGCGGCCGCGCGCGAACTGGAGCCGCGCCTGGCCGCGCTGGCACTGCCGGAGCGCGAGTATATCAGCATGGAAAGCCTGCGCCTGGCGACGCCGGCCGATTCCGACCGTCCGGTCAAGCTGGCCAAGGTGCAGGTCCAGGGTGCGCGCGAAGTCAATCCCGAAGTCCTGGAAAAGCAGTCCGGCCTGGTGATCGGCCAGCCGACCACGCGCGAGCAGGTGCGCCAGGCTGCCGTTGCGCTGTACGGCCGCGGCGACCTGGCGCGCGTGGAAACCGATATCGACGACATCGACGGCGAGCGCACCGTCACGATCCGCACCACGGAAGCCGAGTGGGCGCGCAGCCGCATGCGGGTCGGCCTGGAACTGGCCAGCGATTTCCGCGATTCGAACAATTTCGCCATCAAGGTCATGCACGTGCTGTCGGCGCTGAATCCGTGGGGCGGCGAATTGCGCACCGAAGGGCGGCTGGGCAACGAGCGCGGCCTGGGCATCCAGTGGTGGCAGCCGCTGGGCGCCGGTTCGCAGTGGTTCGTCATGCCGTCGGCGCAGGTTGGCAGGATTGCCGGCGATATCTTCCAGAGAGAGCAGCGCATGGCGCGCGTGGCCTACAGCACGCGCGCCGCGTCGTTTGCGCTGGGGCGGCAGTTCGGCAACTGGGGCGAGCTGTCGGTCGGCGTGACGCGCCAGGCCAACTCGGTGCGGCCGCTGATCCCGCAAGACCCGACGATTCCGGTCAACCGCGTATACGACAGCAAGACCTTCGCCCGCTTCCGGGTCGATACGCTCGATTCGCTGGCCTTCCCGACACGCGGCACCCTGGTTACCATCGGCCGCGAGCAAACGCCGGGCAGCGGCAAGAGCGTCGGCACGGGCGGCGTCAATTGGGGCGCGACAGCGCTGCAGGCTTTTGAGTGGAACGACTGGGCCGGCCACATATCGACGGAATGGGCCAAGGCGCAAGCGGGCGCTTCGCCGGTAACGCTGGGCGGCTTCCTGCGCTTGTCCGGCACGCCGACCGATTCGATCCAGGAACCGACCATCGTGCTGGGCCGCCTGGTGCTGGCGCGCCGCATCGCTGCGCTGCCGAGCGCTTTCGGCGGCACCATGCGGGCCGGGTTCTCGCTGGAAACCGGTGGTGGCTTCGACCGCGGCGTCAGCGCCACCGGCAAGGCCCTGAAGCAGGCTGGCAGCGCTTTCCTGTCGGTCGAGACGCGCTTCGGACCATTGTTCCTCGGCGCGGGCGCCACCCGCCATGGCGAGGAAACGCTTTACCTGTTCCTCGGCCCGATCTGGTAAGGCTCAGTTGCCTTCTTCATCGTCGCCGCTGAGTTTCTTGTCGATCAGCTTTTTGGCAGACTGGCGTTCGGCGGTGGTGCGGTTCTTGTCATGCGGTCCCGCAGCGCGCGCCTTGGCCAG
>Ga0055528_1002361_pt1 | contig 10209 bp, 1 predicted proteins | sample AraplaCol_mMS_r2_2_FD_55006 | JGI IMG/M metagenome (GOLD analysis project Ga0055528, IMG submission 55006) | Arabidopsis root microbial communities from North Carolina, USA - plate scrape MF_Col_mMS_r2 | ecosystem: Host-associated > Plants > Roots > Endosphere | place: USA: North Carolina...
AAAAAAAAAACTATAAAAATTATTTGAGTTTTTGTAATAAGATTTACATTCGGTTAGGGTTTGGGATTTTAAAATTCTTGTTTACATTCATCGGTACATTCGTTATATATCGTATCTATTCTGCCAACCTCTTCTTTCTTTTTCAGGATCTTTTTAGTATAGTGGTCTGGTACTGGTGGCTATCCAGCTCCGCAACTAATACTCGAAAACTTCTGCAGTACATTTCTGCCCACTTATCTTTGATAACAACTCTACTACTTGCGATGGCGATTTTCGGATTCTCGGTACAGTCTCGAAATTATAGATCAACGCAAGTAAAGTATATCTTCCATATCTAACTGAAAAAAAAATATATTAATACCACTTAGATTCAGCTGATTATTATTACTACTTGGGCGATCTATCTGTATTCTATTTTTGAATAGAAGAAACATATACAGTCTACTATAGATCTAATCTGAATCAATCGATAAAGATTTAGTTTTCAAACAGCTAGAATAGATTAAATATTCTCAAGTTCTGGTAATAAAATAAATATAATATAAATATAAAAAAATTAAAAAGAATCGAATTATCTTTTGTGGCGGTTATTCCAGATTCTTGTACTAGAAAATTATAGTCTATAATTTATAGAATATTGTTAGTAAACAGCGAATTTTTCGGAAATTATGGTTTAGAAACCAGTATACAATAATTTATATATTTATCAAGAGAATATATAAAATTGTTTTAGTATATAAATAGGCGCTCTTTGGATTTTTTATTATATAAAAAATTGGTTTTGTTATATTGTATACTGTTACAGCAAGAATTTTAGTCCAGACTATATCTTTTATTTCGACTATTCTTCTCTCTTTTATTCTTTCTCTATTAGAAATAGTTTTTAGATAAATATTTTAGACTACGATATATATTGTACCAAACTATAAATAAAAAAACTATCTAATTTTCTCAATTGAAGAGCTGAAAACCGAGACAGAGAAAGTATATACTGAAAGATCTCTATTTTATTATATTATCCGTTACAATTTTATATTAGTCTGAGTATCAGATATACAGAATTTTGCAAATTCAGCAATTTCAGTATATCTGTAAGACTTGGAGCGAAACCGCCGAATCCAATTTGTATAGTTATTGTACAATTCCAAAACAGATTTTTTCTTTCCAGTATCGCTGACGGAGTCTTTTCTGTTACTGGTATTGAATAGTCTGATCACCAATAATATATAAGAGCTACAAAAATTTTGGCGAATTTGTTTCCGAAGAATTGTTTTCGGTTGTTTAAAATCGGTGGAATTTGGATAGCGATATAGAGAACTCGTAAATTGTATATCCGAATATATCTGGACCATTTTGGTCTTTCGTGAAGAAACAGAACGGCTATATAATCGAGGGATTTTCTCAGATTTGACGTATATTTTAGTATAGCAAATTTTCCGGATATATAGCGCTATAATAGTAGTAAAATTAGTCTTGCCGAGATATAAAGATCAGAACTATCTGGTAGTTTGTAGAGTATTTATATTCAGCCGGTATTGTTGTAAATTTATAAAAAAATTATATACCAGAAAGATAATATCCAGATATCAGTATTCTGCTCTTTTACTATTCTTATTATATATTATACAGAAAGTATCAACTGAGCCGACTCTCTAAACTATACAAAAATAAATATAATACAAGATTAAATTGAAGAGATTTAGTTTTGTTGTCTTAAGTATTTTGGTCTACAAGGATAGCTATTTTATTTTTTGCTTGGCTTTATAGTTGGACCAAATACAGTCTATATTTTCTGACTGTTCTATTTTCTTTTTTTCTGATTAATATTTGTTATCGGTTGAAACCAATAACAAAATTTCTATGGACTGTGACTATCCAGACAGTTTTTACAAGACGAGAGACGAAGCACGAAGTATATTTAGATCTACCGAAGATTGTATAGAAAGTATATATACAAATATACCAGTCAAGAACTATATTTCTGTGAAAATACTGGTTTGTATATATAGATAGTAAATTGCTCAGTACAAGAATTTTGATAATCTAGAATAGAAAATTGGGATTCGTATATTCTTCGGCTTCGGTTTAAAAAGAATTGAATATTTTCAGTTTATTTAATCTAGTATTGTATTATATTAGAATTAGTATTTCAACTACAGAAGAATAACTACAGCAAAATTGATTTCTGTATATTTTATACTAAAATATACTGTCTTGTATACACTAATCCACGTAACTCTAATTCTGAGATAGTATTTTTATAATATATAGTATCTTCTGTTTATTTATTCTCTTTTGTATCTCCGTTCAACAAAAGAAATTACAAAAAGCCAAACGAGATTTTATTTTGCCCGAGTCTGTAAATGTAACTCTGATTTGGCAGACTGTTCTAGTATATATATTTATCCCCAAGGCTCTATAAGCTGTTTCAACGTCATATCTTAGCCAGCAAACAATCAAATATCAGACTTTGCCGAGATATACAATTGTATAAATTCCAGCTCGTTTGTCTGGTCCGACCAGTCGCTGAAAATATAAATTTGACAATCTTCTGTAAAACTGGACAGAGGATAAATAATATCTATAGAATTATAACTCTTAATCGATATTCTATTTGGTAATTTTTTACTGTTTTGCTGTTTTTGAATTCTGTTAGACCGTATAGACTCGTTTCGTATTCCGCTGGACAATCTCGAATAGATCAATTTTGCACTGGATATATTTGTATTGTTCTATTTTGGCTCTGGAATCTGGAAAAAAACTGGAGTAAAAAAATATAAACTGAATCGGTTCAAAACAGAAAATTCCAGTTTGAGCTTGATACTGTATACCACTGTTTTGAAACTGATCTGGATATAGTAGAATTTGAATTCTGTTACAATAAACAGAATATTTATAAATACAACAAAAATATTGATACAGATTGTATAGATAAATACTTTGTATCTACCAGATTTTGATACAGCGGAACTGATTTGAAAAAGAAATAAAATACAATAGATATAAAGACTGTAGATAATAAGTTTTTGAATACAGAATCCGATCAATTGAATCCGATCAAAAACTGCAGCGGACCGAGCAAATCCAGATTGTCTGTTGCTGATACCAAAAAACAAAACGGTTATTAGAATATATAGAGCAACAGTATTTATAATAATTATCTACAATATCTATCGGAGATTGAATCTGATAAATACAATCAGATAGAGCCGCGAATACAGTACAACTGTATAACCAGTTACTATAGTATACTATCCAAATATAAAAGAAATTGATATCGCCAGAATAGAAGATTGAAAAATAAATCGAACTATAGCGGAAATAGTATATACAAAAATCCCCCAGAAAACAGTTTGTATACTCCAGAAATACAAATTACGATATTTCGGAAGAATATCGAAAATAATCAATCCGGTCTCCAGTATATTGTAGATACCAATAGAGAATATTAATACTATTTGAACAATATCAATATTTTCTATAAAAAAAATATCTACTGCGGATAGTAAATATATAACTGTAGTATCTATAGTAATATAGAATTGCAATTTAGTACGATAAAGATAGTTCTACTGGACGTATCGGCTTGCTAGTTATAAGTGATCGAATTTCTCTGCAAAACAAGAATAGAAACAGAATTTTCTATTGTAATATTATATTAATAGGATCTCTAGTATTCTGGCAGCTCTAGAACAGTTTAGACTCTATTTATCGGTAACAATAAATTTATCTTCTGGAAAACAATAGATCTGCCGGCGGTTAACTGAAAAATTTGTTCTATAGTCTCTATCAGCAATCGCTGATTGTCGATTTTATCTTTGTATCTTCGAATACTTAATTTGTTACTCAAATAAATTATAATTTGGTTGCTGTAGAAAATATTTTGGATAAGATTTATAAAAACCAGAACAAGATCTATCCCAGAAACAATTTCTTTTCCTGACAAATAGCGGATACTTGAGATTTGCTATATTATACAATCGGGCAAAAATATACTATATTTGGTTAGCGACTATATATTCAAACTATAATATATATTTGTTCTCTGATATATCTGTTTTATCTACAGCCCAACTTGGATAGCCCAGAGGATTTTTATCGCTATTAGTATATAATCTACTTATATTGGACTCTAAAATACCGAGTATTTCTATATATTCAACTCTATACTACTTATTAGAGTAACAAGAAGACTTTGAAGAGCGTTCTAAACGATATTTCCGATTATCCGTTGTCTGAACCTTGTTGATGCTATACAACAATCAGTATCAATAGAATATATAGCTCTAATTGTACTATATACTATATATTTATAGAATCTAGAAATAGGTTTTAAGTGTCCAGGGATCTGAAAACCGTGGTTTTGAGTGGATCTCCAAAGTTTGGTTTTCGTCGGATTTCCAAGAACCGTAAACCGAAAACAGCCATAATTCAGAAATATTTTTTTAGATTTCGATCGAGTCAAGATATAATTGTATATAATATATCACTACAGAAATTTATTTCGATAATATCCGATTCTGTTATTCGGTTGTATAGTATATACAATCAATTACTATCTCGATATATATAAATCCAGAAATAAATTCGAATTCTTTCAGAAAATATAGTTACAGCTATTTATAGAAAAAAAATACAGTTTATTTATCTTTTTACAGAATAGCCGTTGACCAGAAAATCAGACTAATTAGTCTTGAAGTAAAAATATTTTTTTTATATACCGAAATACAGTATACTATAGATTTTATCAGAAAATCTACAAATTACAGAATTCAAAACTATTGTCTGAACTGATTGATCTATTTTGCAAATAATTTTACAAAACAACAACAAATAATTCCAAATATATTAACTATAGAATATTGTATTTCAATATAAATATTATATTTCTACAATTCTCCAGTCTTCCGGTACAATTCTATTATATAATATTTATTATTTTATTCAGATCAGATATAAATACAAAACCATCGGCTGTAATATCAGCGGATTTTGTCTGAATTATATACCGGAATATCTGGATCTCAATAGATAACTATTTCTATCAAACTATTGTTCTCTTTTAAAAATCAGATTGCTCAGATAATTTCTCTAATTCTATTTTATTTGTTTATATATTTTTTTATTTTCAATACTAATTATATCTACAAATTTTTCAGTAGTTTTTGAATTACAATTTTTTAAGAATTTTATATTTTTTGTATCAGAAATTATTTGAAGTAAAAATCTTCCGAACAGAAATATTACTATTTATCAAAAATATCAAATATTACAGCAGAGTCAAATACAGCAATTCTAATTGATCAGACAACAGACAGTATTTTTAGACAGTAAATTCCGGCAGTATAGCAAGATCGACTATTTTATACAGACCGGACAATTATATATTCTACAACAATCGTTGCCGTTTTGTACAGTTCTATTTATTCCGCGAAATCTGGGATATTCTGATTTTTTCGCGATACTATATAAATACTATCAAAATTATTCTGAAAAACGGATAGTTCGTTTTATATTTTATTGCAGTTTCTATTTTGATCTCTACAGAATCTCTATAAATATATAGTTGGAAAAATTTGCAACCGATTATATTCAATATTTTTCAATTTCTAATAGCTGTATAATAGCAAACAGTACTAGATATTCTCGAAATTATACTAGCAGAGATTCCAGCAGATATAAACTATATACTGATATATCCGGAAATTTATTGTACTGTTCGGTCCGATCGACTATCTCGGAATCTGATACCGATTTTGTTTTTTTAAATCCAACTGCGAACAGAATAAATATAGATTTGATTATTTTATTGTCTAACAATACAATAGTAAAATTATAAAAATTCCAATAGTTTTTGCTAATATAATACTAGAAAAATTCTGTAGAACGGTCCAAAAAAAGATATTTTGAATTTTTCTATTGCAAATATTTTGATATTATCGATTGCTGTACAGAAAAATACTAGAAAATAGTTGTAGAACAAAAAACTGACAAAATCAGTATTATTCAATTTGTTCAAGAACTCCGGAATAAAAATATCCGAAAAATATCGAATATTCTGAAAACCAATTTCGAAAAAAAAACAGCAGTTGCCAAAATCAAACAATTTACAAAAAGAATTTCGCAACTACAGCAGCAGCTGGAATCTATAAATACTACAATACAGAACCAGATAGTATAGAACAATATACAGCCAGTTCTGTATTAGATATATAGCGAATTTATTTCGGCTGCAATTTATTTCGGGAATTTTATCGATATTTTTCAGAACAAACAACTGGTATTTTTTCTGTCCAGTACGGAAATATTCAACAGCAATTGGTCTATCTACGGTAGTTCCGTAGAAACAATAGATCCGACCGCGCTCCCCGGATTATCCGAATTAAACAATCTGCCACTGTTTGATCTATATATATCGGATTCGGTAAATTATCAGAAATTGTATATTTAAGAATCGACAGAACAAAGAATATAGAAAATTGGTGAATTACGTAGTCAAAAAATTATACAGATAGAATTCGGAAATACTGAAAAATTCGTTTCTACTATTGTATATACAATAGAAACTGGTTCGTTTTACCAATAAAATCAAATTTTATCTTTTATTTACCGCCGAGTTGGACCGATTGGAGATCACTACGAGTTGTACTTCAGATCTATCTTGGTTCTATAGCTCCGAAATATCGTACCATTCGGGTCTATTTTTTCGTTTCCCGGGGAACTGTCTCTGTCTGCCTATCCGCGTTTTAGCTGTATAGTTTGTTTGTACGACAGTACGAAATATTTGACTGAACCACGGAAATCTCGATCGGAAATCATAATCTTAGTCTCCACTTTATTCTCACCGACTTGACCGACTGGTTTTTCCCTCTGGAATTGATACATCTATTCAAAAGATAGTAATGTTCTAGAACAAATAGAACTTTATCTCGAAGATACAAACTGAAAGGTTTGAAGATCGTGAAGCCTAGAATAGTCCACCCTGGTACTATAAGTATTCAATATAATTATATACGGTCTACTCAAGTATATACTTCTATGGTTATTCTGGTAATTAGAAATAAGAAGATAAGAAATCGCGAGATAGATACCGTTTTGTTTTATCCGTCACAAATATACACAGACTATAGCAAACAGAAATTGCCAATCTAGGAAAATCATTCCAGTCAAATTCTCAACACGTCTATATATTATAGAATTAACGGTAATCAGATTTTGCCGACACTGGGATATAATACAGCGCGGGTAGAAAATAATACGATCGGCGGCCGATATATCTTTAGACAACGAATCAGTATGTATTGGATACAGTAGCGGCAGTTATTTCTTCTATCGATTCTTTTTCAATACTATAGATTTCTTTTTGTCCAAATCTTTTACGTGAGTCTCTATGGCAGCCAGTCGGCTCAATATCTCGGCTATATTCGTACAAATTCTTTTATTCCCGCTATTCTGAAGATTCAAATATCTCTCCAGAAATCTGTATTATATATCTCAGTAAATATTTTAGTTTCGCTGTATAGCAAACAATTTACTGTATTCGGATATCTAGATTTGGATATATTAATAGCAATCCAAATATATCGGATCTCGATATTTATTCAGAGATATATTCCAGTACAACCAGACTATAATTCTCGGATAGATCAATCTGGTCTGAAATTTTCGGCCGATCTATTTTATTCTCGGACTGTATCTCCCAAAATTGTCAATAATAATTACTCTGTTTGTTAAATTTTTTTTCAAAATTTCTGTCCGATACTGTTTCGTAATATAATCCGTCTTTGCTGGAAATATATATTCTGAATCTTTTTGTTCTGTCTTTGTTGTTTGTTTCGGAGAATAATAGAGACAATATATATTTCAGTCCGTTTCGAAAAATTCGTCGGATATTGAAAAATAATAATTTTTGTTCAGTAGAAAATATAGATAGATTTGCAACAAATAGATATACAATCTGTTTTTACGATTTTTTTTCAGATAAAAAAATAGTACAGAGAAAACAGACAAAATTTTATAATAGTAGACTGTAAATTGTATTAGAGAGATCAACGGTATATAGATCGAAAAAAAGATTTTGTTCTGCTGATCTATACTATCCGTATCCGAAATTCTATTCCAACTGTAGTTATTTTAGTATCTAACCGTAGTCAATTTTCCGATATTACTATTGAAACCAATAGATTGTAAATATAGTCGATTCTGACAATAAAATTATTATATTTGATCGATTTATAATCTACTTTTATTGTCCAACTGAATACTGTATATATAATTCAACAAAGTAATTGTTGACCAACTATTATCAACAGAGCTAAATACCAGAATACCGTAGTTGAATCGCAATATCAAATAATATAAACCAGATAACGTAATATATATATAAAATCAAATTGTTTTTTCAATCTCGCAATCTATAATCAATTTTTCCGGTAAATTTATTGGAAAATAAAAACAAAAATTGAATATTGTTGAACAATACTAAATACCGTAGATAAATAAAAATTCAGAATTTATAAATATAATTTTGAATCAATTTTTATTCAACTGTATTTCTGAAAAATTATATTTATTTATTGTTTTATTGTCCAGTTTCTGAGATCGCTAATAATATCGAGAAATTGTTGAATTATATTTTACGAATCTATAGCCAGTATTTGTTTTTTTACAACAGTTGTTTTTGTAAAATATCGAAGAACTAAATATCAATATATTCGTTTTTTTTGGAATTGTTTTTTTTTTCCAAAGATTTATAAATCGATTTGTATTTAATTTTTTACTGTTTTTTGTTTATTAAATATTTTAGTATAGTTTACTGAACTGACCACAATAGAAAAAAAATAATCTTTTTTTTTGGCTGAATATTTACCGCGAGTTTTTTTGGGAAATCTGTACTGAAATATATTATAAGAAATTTGGAATCAGACGAAAAATCGATTCGATCTGGAGAAAGAAATACTATATTATCCGAAAACAATGTTTTGTTTATACAAAAATATCAGCGCAGTATAAAAATCAGAAACAGTAACAATATTTTCGATAATTTGGAGAATCTAGAAAGAATTTTGTATTATTCTCGAAAACCAAGAATAATAATATCGATCAGTGATTTCAAAAAATCTTGTCGGAAAAATCGATCTCTCTAACAAACAAATCTTCCACAGAAAAAATTTACTCCGGTAAGATAGTATTTTTTTTGTGGACTATTTCTACTAATATTCTGTAATCTAATCTATACTATATCTGTTTCTGATTATTCTCCGCCGCAAGAGTTTCAGTCCAGATCTGGATTCTGGTACTATATATATCGTATCTGTGTCAATCCAAGACAATATCTTCAACTGATCTAAAAAATAGAACTATATAAATATAGAAATATAAGAAATAATATAATTGAATATATTAAAATAGATAAATAACCAGATTTTTTATTTCAGATCTATATAAAATTCTGTCTAAATATATCGGGTAGAAACTACTAGATACTAGAATCAATTATATAGATATATACAATCTCAGATATATTTTTGTATACTATATACTATTCAATTTCTATTGTCAATAATTTATAATTATTGATTAAATCAGGACCGAGCAAAATAGTTTTGTATATTTCGCCAAAAATTTTCTGTAGAATTTGAAAATAATTATATATCTTATATTAGAACTTTGAAAAAACAAAAACAAATTTTTTCGGAGTCTATAGTTTTCTGTCTAGAATTTTCTGAAAAGATATACTATCTCAAATTTTGTATATTGTACAGTTGACTGTAGAACTGAGATTTAATTGAATTTATTTTTTTCAGCAGAATCTGGATTTTGATTAACAGAAAAAATCGGTTTATTCTATAGATTATATATATAGCAATACAAATTTGACTGACTATAGTTTATCTAAACCGTTTTTTCTGGTTTTAAGATCCGGATATTTTGTCGGTAGAGTATACTGATATATAATAAAAATCAAAAATACTATAAATTATATATATCAGTTCTTTTTTTCTTTGATTTCTATATCTTTTGCAATTCTGTAAGAACTGCTATTCAGTTTTCGATTTTGTTTTCCAGAATTTTTTTTATTCTCTATTTATATTTATACTATAAATAATCAGAGCAATTCTGTTCCGAACTACTAATTAGATCAAATTCGAGTACAAATTATTCAATTTAACAAATTGTATAATAAAAAATAAAAAAAAAAAAATCGAA
>Ga0055528_1002363_pt1 | contig 10193 bp, 10 predicted proteins | sample AraplaCol_mMS_r2_2_FD_55006 | JGI IMG/M metagenome (GOLD analysis project Ga0055528, IMG submission 55006) | Arabidopsis root microbial communities from North Carolina, USA - plate scrape MF_Col_mMS_r2 | ecosystem: Host-associated > Plants > Roots > Endosphere | place: USA: North Carolina...
AGAGGGCTAAATATCGGCAAAATAAGACAGCGGGATATTTGCAGGTTTTGCGGAGACTCGAACCCTTATTTTGCTGGCGAGGGCAGCGCTTTGTTACCTTACCCCGTGTACAAGTATCTTAGGGAGGAGCGGATTGTGTTAGAGTCTACTTTGACGTAGCTTGGTCGAGGGATAAGAATTGGGTTTCTTACCCCAAGGCTTGGTGCTTGTGTTAATACCCCGGAGCTGTACCATTATTTGAGGTATATACCTAGAGGATCCCATAGGTACGGGATCCTCAACAGCTCAGCCGTCTCCGCGTATAAATCGGGTTTAATCTTGGTACTACAAAGATTATCTCATACTACTGGTATGCATGCATTCATAGTATTGGAATCCATTTCTAGTAGATCTAGGCGGAATTTTTGCGCATCCCCCAAAGAACTGAAGCGGAATACGGGGGCAACTATTTATCTTGTCTCGAACATTTCCGAACCGGACTATCAAATCCTTCATCGCCGATGGAATAACTCTTTTTGAAGTATATTCGATAGTATATTCACCTCGTGGAAGTTGGGCGTTCGGAAGTCTAGTCTGAAGTTTTACTAAGATATACTACAAACAATATGTATTGAACCACAGAAAATACTCTTTATCGACGACAAACCGGAGAATATACTAGTGACAATATTTTTCGGAGTATATAGTATTGTCGGCACCGATAATCTACCAAAAATTTTCCGAAATTCGATCTGTAATCCTATTGAATACAGATTTATATTTCTGGAACAGTATACTGGAAAATATTTCTCTACTACTGCCGATAGTAATTCTGTCGACGAGAACTATATTCCATTTTTTATTGTAGAGACTATACAGTATATTTAAGTATATCTAAATCTTTTCTCTCTTTTTTTCTACTAAATTGAAATCTAGAGAATTCGTTGAAATCAATCGTCTTTCTCAACTGTGGAATTTCTTTTCTGATAAACCGAAATATACAAATCGAATCTATACGGATAATATATATACAACAGTTTTTGTTTTTGTAATATTAGATTACGAAACCGATATTGTATATTCTATTCTCAATAAAATATCCAACTATATCAATAAAAAATATATCCGCAGATATTCTTTATATTATTATAGTCTTTAAATTTTAATCAGTACTATTCCGCTAATTCGAACTAGATTTATACCGATAAATCCAGATCTCGTATCGATACAGTAATCGCGCTGAATATTTTTATTGTATTCTGTAAATACAGACAAGACTACAAATTTGCTCAGACAATAGACTGGGTACAAAATATACTCCTCAATAGAATATATATCTATGGAATCCGTTACTATCGGAATCCTGAGTGGTTTCTGTACTATACAGTTCGACTCTTTGTTTATTTCAACGATCCGAACATCAAAGAGAGATTCGAAGTCCCTTTGAGAATATATCTTCGTGAGCGGATTGCGGCCAATAGCGATACAGTTTGTCTGGGAATACGTTTGCTGAGCTGCAATCTTTTGGGGATCGAGAATATTGTGGACAAAGAACAGTTGATGAGTATGCAGCAAGAAGATGGGGGATAGAAGACATTCGCATTATATGAGTTTCCAACGCAGAAAAAGGTGGTTGGAAACGGGGTACTACGACAGCATTTGCTGTTAAGTCTCTCCAAGATGCTTTGTCAAGGCATAGGGCTCTGTTTGATTTAATTATACCTCCAAAAGGGCGGGATTTGGTGAGTTTTGTCACGCAATGTTGAATTTCTCTCGTGCCTCGATTGCATTCTCTACATAATCAACAGAATGGTCCCTACGACAAATTAACACTCCTTTGAAACATCAGACCTTTGAAAAACAGACACTCGTAGCGATATACAGTACTGAGAGGCCCCATCCCCATTTTAGATATATTTTAGCGTCCATGCTCAACCAATCACCACTTACGCCACATCGGGCTTAGCGATGGTCCGATAGAAGCCCTATCAACATCACCACATCGATGCTCGGCGATTCGGAGTCGCGACGCGCGAGTATCACGGAGAGACCTGGGCTGATTCCGATGCCTATTCCTGTCAGCTTCGTGTTCATGTTTGAAATATCTGGAAGTAAGAATGAAATAAGGAGGTAAAAGGCCCTTTCGGAGCTCGATCGCTGAGCCGTTCGTGGTCCGAGTTTTGGCGCAATGCCAAACGCGTCCAATTGTTAAACAGGTGTTTAACAATGAATTGTTTGAAAAGTCTAAATTGTCTGGCATAACTAAACATAAGCCAATGAGTCTCTTCTGATCGTTAGCACGGCCAGCAATATGGGCTTGGGCCTTTCAATAAGGCAAACACGTAACAAATTATCCCGAATTGTAAGCACTAAGGTAGATCTTCTCCGGCTGAAGACCTCGTACCCACTTTCGGGAATACAAGAAACCCCCGAAATTTAATATGTGGGATGTATGGGCCACAAGAAACTTAGTTAATTAGACAAGGCTGTTCCACTAGTAGTGATTCTTACTAGAATTATTAAAATATAAAGGTTCCCGGTCCTCTAGGATAGCCGAGAGGCATCAATATTATACACCAACAGCGTGATCGGTCATTTATCATTCTTGGCTATTGATGCCACTCCTCACAATGAAAAGCTACTGTCGAGAGCATGTCACTGTCGGTATAGTTGGAGGAGGAATTGCAGGACTGAGCTTGGCCAGAATGCTAGAAATGTCGGGGATCTCATATTGTCTTTGGGAAGCTTATAGCGAGTTTGCTCCATCACTCGGCGCCAGCCTCGGCCTGACGCCTTCCGGGTTGAGAATTCTGGATCAAATTGGAGTTTTTGAGAATGTAAACCAAATGACTGTGCCGCATCAAAGATGGGAACATCGGGACAGAGATGGTAATTTGCATGCGGAATTTACTGCACTGAGAAGGTCCCCCGAGCTGTATGTATATCCTTTCGCTCGGATGCCGTATTGAACATCTCGCTGATTCACTTTCTCATGAATACAGACTAGGTTATGAGGCCTTTTTCACAGAAAGACAAATGGTGCTTCAGGCTTTGTACGATAGCATTGAAGACAAAAGCAGATTAGTGCCCAACAAGCGCGTTGTTGCAGTCAGACAAACCGACGAAGGGGCGACTCTTGTAGCTCATGATGGCACTAAAACCACCTGTGAGATCGTTGCTGGGGCTGACGGCGTGCGAAGCGTAATTCGCCACGAAATTTTGAAAAGAGAGAGGATACCTGAAAACCCGATGCTACGTAAGTGCGCTTTCCGGGTCATCGAAAGCAGTACGTCGACTGACAAGTGTGAATAGGGTTTGATGCAAACTATGCATGTGTCTATGGAATATCACATCCTGTTCCAAATATTGAGCCTGGGTGTAACCTTTTTGTCTATCGCGCAGAGGCGTCTCTTATAATATTCAGTGGAAAGGGTGGAGTTCTTTACTGGTTCATTCTCAAGGACCTGAAGCAAAACCCTATCAGATACGAAACTCCTCAGACATTTTCCGAAAAGGATATCAATACACTTTACCTCACTATTGCAGATACGACAGTGACAGAAGGCGTGAAGTTTGCTGAAATCTATAAGCAAAAACGCACCGCTGTTATGACAGCGTTGGAAGAAGGTGTTGCAGATTCTTTGTTTTCCGGTCGACTATTCGTACTCGGGGACTCGGCTCATAAAGTATGTCCACTGTTAAAACCCGTCGCTTCTTCTCTGCCCCTCTCGTTTTATCTATTGCTACTCGATTCAAGCATACTTACGACTATCGTTCGATCAGATGACTCCCAATGGTGCGATGGGAGCCAATCAAGCCCTCGAATCTGCCGTGGCCTTTGTAAATATCCTTCGTCCCTTACTTCGAACAGTCTCTGAAAATGGTCCAACTGGAAAGATTCCCTCGTCGGAGGTAACAGATTGCCTTCGACAATATAGTGACCGGCGCCGCGGACGTGTATTGGACATTCTGAATGATGCCAGTGTCGGCTGTCAAGCACAACTCAAGATTGGTCCTACAAGCGATAAAATATGGCAAGAGCTCTCAATTATGACAGACAAAGATATGCTCAAGAGATCACTTAAATCTGTTCGTGATGCTGAGATGCTAATGAATTGGCCGTATGGAAGCCATAGAGTCGCAATTTTTACATCCACCGCGGAAGAATTGAAGAAAGCGAGCAATAGAACTCAGGCTGTTGACCAGTGTGCCTTTAAATCTGCACTCTGAATTAAAATAGCAGTTAATCACTCAAGAGCAGCAACAATAAACTGCTTTAGTTAACTTACATTTTCCTCTGCCGAGCTAATCCTTCAAAATCTTCGGTAACCCTAAAGATGGTCCATTCACTACCCTATATCAAAATATGTAGACGATAGAGGTTCTAGTTTGGTGATCAATGAGCAAATTATGATTTGAGATTCTTAATGAGCTTCAATTAAGAAGAAATGGCCTAGATCATTGATATATGCACTTGCAATTAGCTCAACACTTGGTCCAAACAATAGGATTGAACTATGTACTTCCGTCTCCACTCTGCAAGGCATAGTGGAGCTTGTATTTGAAGCAACCAATTAAGTTATGCCACCCTGTTATTCTGCCACCGCCAACGGTGTGCCTGCCGCGTGGTAAACTGCAGGGAGATCCATCAAGAACAGCTCGCAACCCTCTTGAAGTACCAAATAATCGTCAATCACAGGCGCTTTAGGAAGCTTCAGGATCCCCGGATCCCCAACCCTCATCATGGATCAAGGCCAGCAAGGAGATTTGAACTGGCGGCTCAGCGCCCACCCCATCACGCTACTTGTCTTCTTGACCATCCGCATCGGTAGGTGCTATTGTGTTCATTTCCTGTTCTCGTCAACTCTGAAATAAGAATATTGCTGACAATTGTATGCCATAGGTGCTTTGATGATGTACCTCTTTGGTCTGCTCTTTATCAAAGATTTGTATGGCCTCCGTTCCCCGCGCGCATTCTCCCCAACGCGAGAAGAAAGCACCCCGCTAATCAGCTCTATAGTATTCTCGTTTTCATTCTGACCCTCCTTCTTCTTTCCGCCGACTTTTACTATCTCAAGAACATTGCCGGACGCCGTCTGGTCGGCCTGCGTTGGTGGAATGAAGTCAACACAACCTCCGGCGATTCGCACTGGGTCTTCGAGTCCTCCGACCCCAACGTTCGCACGATCTCTGCCACCGACAAGCGATTCTTCTGGCTGAGTCTATATGTTACTCCGGCACTTTGGGTTGGCTTGGCCATTCTGGCCATTGTGAGATTGGTTGGTGTGATTTGGCTCAGTTTGATTGGTAAGTGTCCTTGGCGCGTCGCCGACGTTCACAGATGTTATCAAGGAAATCGTTCATGCTAATGGAGTATCTGCAGTTATTGCCCTCATTCTGACAATCACCAATACCGTGGCATTCTCGCGGTGCGACAAATTCAGCCAAGCATCGACTTTTGCAAATCGGGCTCTGGGTGGCGGCATTGTAAACAATCTTGCGGGTGGCCTGCTGGGCAGGTTCTTCCGGTGATTTGTGCTAGCTGTGAGTAAGGGGACAGCTAGCAGCATCGCCTATTTGGAAAAGTGCTACAACCATGTTCAACAATACCTGTCACTAAATATTGGAAGTGTTTTGATACGTTTAGCAATGCATTTGAATTTCATTTCATTCAATCATACCTAATCTTGAGGGAAATATTGAAGACTGCTAGAAGACAAACTCAATCCATCTCTTCAGATAATTAATTGGACATCACTAGGCATCTTTTCTCCCATCTTTCTGTGTGTGTTTGCGTTTTCCCAAAAAGGCATCCAGCTAAGTACACGTCTTCCTTCCTCCCGGCAACTCCCTTCACTTCTTCTTCATCTTCTCCTCCCCTCTTCACTTTCCCTTCTCTTCTTCCTCTCCCTCGTCCAACTTCTACTTGTTCGGTTCCAACGCTTCACAGCTCGCTTTCATCACCAAGTTTAATTCTTTCACTCAAATTCCATCTCTCTTGAGATACCTCCAAGCTCCTCGAGATCACTTACACCTAGGTGAGCATTATTCTGTTTTGGCACTCTTACTTCATTAGACACCCCAAGGTCTTGCGTGAAGAGGGAAACCATTCATCTATGTCTCTCGTCTCTCTTTTTGATAAGAGTGGCATCTACCCCGTCGAGATCATTTACTTGCGCTTCAACCCTGTTCTTCCTTCCTTTGTCCCTTTGGAACAATCACCACGAGAAGGAAAACGAGTGGAATTGATAACTTTTGACCAGATCATCAGTGAACAAAAGCAAACTACGTCCATATGTCTGAGCTGGTTCGATACCGCAGAGGGGGAAGTGGTTCCCGCCTCGAAATCTCTCCCCCGAAAAGTACTGGTAATTGACGTATCCTTGATAACTAACTGCTTGACAGCTCACTGACGGCCATGGCATCTAGGTGATGGTCTGGGACTCAAGACCATTCATGGAAAATTCGGCTCCGATGGTCAGACTTGTCGCAAGTAAGTCACTGTCTGTCGCTCTGCTCTAATACAAATTAACGCAATGGAAATAGATGTGGGGGGCCTGATCATTTCGCTCGTAACTGCCCCAATGCCGGAAACATATGCATCGTTCGTGGCGAGGAAAAGTGAGCCGCGCAAAGCAATGACAGATGAAGTGAATTCCTCGCTGACATCCAATCCACCAGTCATAAAAATAGTGGTGGTCTGTCGCCTCGAAGATCACCAACTGGATGTTATAATTGTAGAGAGCCGGGGTGAGACTCGCTCACCGGAGTTATCAAAATGCAATTAGCTGATCCATTACAGTCACTCGAAGGCTGACTGCCCGGAACCGCGAAAGCAGACGGGTGCTTGCTTCAACTGTGGAGACACGGGGTAGGTTGTGATCACCCCAATTATCAAACGAAGCTAATTTTTTTCCCTTGAAGTCACTCAAAGGCCGATTGCCCAGAGCCTCGCAAGCAGAATGGTGCCTGCTACAACTGTGGCAAAGAAGGGTATGGTCCATTTCAAGATGTTAGAGTCTATCAATCAAAGAAGCTGACAGAAGATAGTCACAATAAGGCCAACTGCCCAAAACCCCGTGTATTCAAGGGAACATGCCGAATCTGTAGCCAGGAAGGCCATCCGGCTGTAGATTGTCCGGAAAAGCCGGCGGATATCTGCAGGAACTGCAAGGCTGAAGGTAATATCCCATCTCAGCTGCTCATGATTGAAGTGACGGATGACTCATAAACATCACAGGCCATCAAACAAAAGACTGCCAAGCAAATCGCAAGTTTGATCTCAATCATGTTGCCGACAAACTCCCTGAAGAAGCATGGGACTTGATGAAAGCAGCAAGCGATGAAAAGGAAATCGGCAGCTTTCGGGAGGTAATGCATCCACGATTTCCGATAACTTACACATTGCTTACTCGATATACCAGGCCCTTCAAATCTATTCAAAGTCGTGCCCAGAGGAAACATTCGAGAGAATCGGGAAGAGAATGCGAGATGAAAATTTCAACATCCATCTCATCGCCCTTGTTGGTCATCACCAAACTCGCGATGCCCGAAAGATGGCTAATAATCTTTCAAATTCCAGACAAAGCCTCCAGAAGATGTAATCAGCCTGATTGACCTACAGGGTCAGTTGGATCGCGAGTTTGTCGTTGGTTTCTTCTTCAGTGACAAGGCTCAGCGTGCCAATCTCAGGGAGCGTTGGCCTGCCAGCACAGAGGAAAACATCGAACGTTTGCAAAACGCTGGACTTCCCTATGACCGGCAGATAATGAAGTGCCGAAACTGCGGGGGTAAGTTCCATTGATGGGAAAAAAGGTATGCTACAGATATTGACGAACGATAGAGCTGGGACACAGTGCACGTGGATGCAAACAGGAACGTGCTACTATCGAGAGGGCAGAAATTAAGTGTACCAACTGCGGAGAACTCGGGCACCGCATGCGAGACTGCAAAGAGAGCCGCAAGAGTCGATCTGGATGCCGCAACTGCGGGTACGTTCTTCATCTGGACCTGACTGTAGTTGTTGATCGATACTGACCATTACAAAGCTCCGAAGGACATGAGGCCAAGGAATGCCCCAAGCCCCGGTCCACTGAAAATGTTGAATGCCGTCGATGCAACGAGAGTATGGCCCTAGATCCAAACGCAAGGTTCTGAATATCATTCACTTACATTTTTATAGAGGGACACTTTGCCAAGGATTGTCCCACGGCTCCTCCACGAGAGCCCCGAACTTGCCGCAACTGTGGGTATGTTTATGACACAAACAAAAGAAACGAGACAGAATAGAGGATCTTGGTCTAACAAGCATGCAGCTCTACCGAACATATTGCACGAGGTTGTGACCAGCCTCCAAACCCCGCTAATATGGTCTGCCGCAACTGCGATGAGCGTAAGTGTGCCGATAATATGGGAATTCTTTGAAAAACGCATTCGAAGCTAATACTACGGCTTGACAGGAGGCCATGCCGCTCGTGAATGTCCCCAGCCCAAGAACTGGGCGAAGGTCAAATGCAACCGATGCGGACAGAGTAAGTTCAAACCCCCTTGGGATGTTGGGCAAAGTTAATCAATGATATGCAGTGGGTCACACTGTCAAAAGATGCACCGAGCCGAAAGATGATCAAGGTTCGGAAAACTACGCGAATCGACCTGATGACATGCAAGTAGCCAGGCGATCTGTTCAAGACAAGGACATGCAAGTCGCTAGGCGATCTGGTCGGCGTGAAGATATCCAAGTTGCGAAGCGATCTGTTCAAGATGAAAATATGCAGATTGTCAGGCGATCTGCTGATGACGATACCGATGTAGATGCCGGTGGCGGTATATATGCTGAGGCTGATGCTGGTAGCTACGCTGAAGCTGGCAACTATGCCGAGCATGACCGGCTCGCGGATGACAGAAACTGGTGAGCAAGAAAGAAAAACAAGAGAAAAAAAATTGACCATGAAGGCCTCGATCTGGGTAAGGGAGAAGACCGAGATGCCTCTCAATTCTAGGATTGCGCAGTTTCTTAGTTATTTCTGCCTTGAGGGACTTTCATGGGCAACCCGCAGCTGGGGGATAGTCAAAAGGATGCGCGCTCCAAAAATTTCAAAATTCGGTTTGATTCGTGAACGGATTGGCTTTTGTCTGTGCTTTCTCTGCGGCAAAGGGGCAGCCCTTTTCCGAACTATTATTACTTATTTTTTTCGGATATGGCGGCCAGACTTCTGGTTGGCAATCTAACGAATATCGTTCACTGATTTTTCTCTCAGTATAAGTTGAAAGATCAGCTTCACCTGATGCAGTCCAGTCAAATTCAGTACGTCTAGTAGTACGAAAAGTGTCCATTGCCACCAGGCATTCAAGCAATTTCCTGGCAAAGGAGCTCTCTTAGACTTTGTCAACCAGGAGGTCTATGAAAACTAGCTTCCCAGTAGCTACAATCCTGCATGATTTGTTTCTAAAGGAGTAAATAAAGTCTGATGTAAGCGATGAAGAATGAACTTCATTGAGTCGGTCTAATCTCCAATTGCTTGATTCTTTCCCAGATTAGCCCGCGTTGCAGTGAGCAATCTTGGAATTGAACCAATTAATGAAGCACAGACCTTGGGATCGTGGTTGCATCGCACACAGCGCGAAGGATCAATGATGACGGCATGACAGCAGGTGAACAATCCAATACAAGATAATCGGACTTGATTGAATCCAGCACTAACCCAGGTAAGATTCCCCGGGAACTAATTTAATTCAGTTTGACTGTCGGCATCCCTGAACCCGGGCTGACAGAGTACTTGGCCTCTGGTTCGCCGATGGTTCATGCAACGCTGTTTCATTGGAATTCTACCTCTTAAGATTCTTCACTGAAGCCTAATTACTTTATATCTCAGTTGCTAGCAGTAGTAAAACAAAATCATCAGTAGCCTTGGAGTCAGGCAGTTGCCGCATCCATTGCATGTGAGATATAGGAATACTTATCTCAGTCGTCTAGATATGAAGCTGAGCTCGCACAGAACAGTGTAATGTCCAATCATACTGGAATACCCGATTCGATCTTATCCGACAGGGATACGCAGGTCTACTCCAGGCTGGGACATGTATTACAGAGTTCTTGTAAAACCATTGTACCGTGGACCATGCCGGCCCGAATCCGGTGTTAGGCGATCAAGTACACGCATAGTCGAGTACAGAGTATATTGCAGAATGCTCGTGTGTTTGATTGGCGTTGGAAA
>Ga0055528_1002380_pt1 | contig 10152 bp, 8 predicted proteins | sample AraplaCol_mMS_r2_2_FD_55006 | JGI IMG/M metagenome (GOLD analysis project Ga0055528, IMG submission 55006) | Arabidopsis root microbial communities from North Carolina, USA - plate scrape MF_Col_mMS_r2 | ecosystem: Host-associated > Plants > Roots > Endosphere | place: USA: North Carolina...
GCTGGTAGAATGGATCATCGGCGGGCGCCTTTGGGAGACCACGAGGCGCAAGTAGAGAGGTTGTCCGGTCAAAGGTAGGTCGAGCAGACGCGATTGTCAACATGAAAGCCATAAAGGCCATCACGATGAGGCGAACCGATGATCCTGCGGCAGAGACCATGATGAAGCTACACTAAAGAAGAAAAATCTTAATGCTTCGGCTGATTCCTACCGAGTGAAAAAAAGGTCGGATGGAATCGAGATAAATATGCACCGCGCCCCATCAATCCTGCGAATGTGATCCAGAATTTTCTGCCGAGGCAGAGTGATTTTTGGAGTGGAGGGATCGTCAGTCCGGAGTCCCATAGGGAGATGTTCCTGCATTTTTGCATCCTGACGGGGCACTGCGGATTACTAGTATACGATGCGAATACGCAAGGGTGTGATGATATTATTTGACGATTTAGGCTATAGCAGATCTTTCTAACCCACAGTCCTTATTATCGGATCATGTTGTTCCACAGTACTCGGCTAGTTCAAATACATACTGTGTTTCCTCACCTCACGAGCCGTTTCTGGGGAAAACCGCTGGGGAAACAAGGGGCCACAATGAGTGATCGGCGCAAACCCCGCACGAAGAAGCCTTTGCCTTGTTTATGGATCGGCGTTAGGGCTCGCTTGGGGGTGATTCGGACACTGTCGGAGTGAAGTATGTAGTAGTTGGTTGTAATAGAGATTTGATAGCATCCTTTCTAACCCTTGGTTGACTGAGTACCCGCTGTATCTCATAATTGCTGAATTGTGTACTAAATCTCCTAGCTTTCATCTATATTTTAAACACTTTTCGGGTCCACCCCTGTCTTATCGACCGCTGGAAATCGAAATGATGATCTCCCGACCCAAAAATTGAAATTCATTTTTTGTCTTTCTTTTTTTCAGGAACAGGAAACCCATTTATTGGCTTTTGGTGCTTAATGTCTGGGCTTGCTTGTCATAATAAAGGGTCATTCTTCAGATATCAGTGCCTGCAGCCATCTCTCATGAGTTTGATATCGGCGCATATCAATATAAAAACCTCGCGATGGCGCATTGCTACCTCATGGCCAGACCCCGCACACGCCGCCGGTTTCCCTGCAGGATAGTCGCAATGCTTTCCAACCTTGGAAGTAGAGATTTCATATCCTCGCGAGATTAATAGCGCTACACATGTCAGGAAATCATCCAATATATTATAGTTCCAACGGCATACCTCGGAACGGAGCCACCAAGACCACCTGGTCGTGGGCGGACTGCCCAGATGTATGGTATACTAGGCTGGTAAGGGTGGTGTACTTCCATGAGCCCTGATTTTGGACTTCCGTTCTTCATGACCGCAAAAAACTTCCGATGGCTACCAGGCTGTGCCTTTTTGGCCGTGTAGTGGAAGATAAATTGAAAGAAAATTTCTATCTTATGTGATAAAATTGTATACTGATAATGATAACAATTGGAAAACTATTCGAGCTGTCTTTCTCTCCCAAGTTGGGAGAGAAAGACAAAGGTCCTTACCACCAAGTCAGTATGACAAGGTCATTCCATTATAACTACTACGGGCCGCACTTCTTGAAATTAAACCAGCAGGTAAATTCCAGAAAGAGGAGGGTCAGGGCGACAATATTTCTGAGATGTCCGCAATGATCTCTCAATTGGATGTGTAATGTAACCCCGCTATACACTAGTCCAGAATGCTTGATCTAGTTGTATACTTTGGCATCCAATCCAGGAAGAATCTCCAGATCCTTGGAGCCGTAGGTATACTTCCCATCATCAGATACCTTGACATCCCTATTTCGTCGCTGTTGCTGCGTCTGTCGTACTTTAACCCACTGCTCAGTGGTGAGATGCTGGCCAAGTTCAGTGAAGACATTCTGTGTCAATCCAAGTCGTTGCAGAAGTGGACTGTTCGCGATGGGGTCCAGAACGATATGATTGTTTGGTCTACTTCAAATTAGCCTTCCCATTCTTCAAAATCTCCGGGAAATCGATAGAAGAATAGGAATGGCCCAAATTTCACGGATGACCCATATCAACCTTGGTATGCTGGTATTGACTTACCGTGCAAAATACAACACTCCCAGTCGGTCAACATGTGCCTGATCCGCAGGAGGCGCATGTACCCGATGGATACTAGACTTGATCAATCCACCCGTAAGAGCAGTCAAAGCATCGCACGTGTTGATCGTGATAGTTCCATCCTGAGGTCGAACCCACTTCCAATCCCCCTCGGAGTTAAGAATTTGCAGGGCGGCCACTGGCTGCCGGAAGAGCAGAGTGACTGTCCCCAAATCCGTGTGACCGGGACTATACAAGCTTCCGACTTTCTTGTTTTCCTCGGCGCTGCGAGCTGCATAGTGCATATAGCGTAGATGGTCTTCTCCACGGGCATCATATTGGTGATCGCGAACCAGCTGTTCTTCATCATCCAGCTCGAGGAGAATGGCGAATAGACGGAGTAGTTTTTCGACTACCTCCGTGTGGCATTTCTAGTGAAGAAATATTAGCTTTCGCCATATACCATATCTGAACCGGGCCCATTACCCGACTAAATGCTTCTATCTCCGCGATATTATCGGCAAGGATAGCTGGTTGCTGTCGTTGATGATATCCATCGAACTTAGGAATGTTGTACACCTGCACATTGTCTTTTATGCCGTTGCCGAGACTAGCCAAGTGTCAGTAAATGGGGTCTTACCTAGACATAGCGTTACGAATAGCTGTGAGTCTTACATGCGATGACCAGCCGGTCGATACCCGTTATATTCACCCTTTACGAGGTCATCCGCATTGTGATATTTGAGCTTCTCCTCAAGTGGAAGCGCATAGAACTCACGACCAAGTGCAAATTGGCGATCGACCTCTTCTTGGCTGATGTTAAAATTCTTGACATAGAAGAATCCTAAGCGTACGCGATTCCATAGTCAGTTACCGCATATCGAGGCGAACGTAAGAAGGGACTTGATAACTAGACCAGACTCACCAACGTGTCGAACTGCATGCTCAAGCTTTTTGACTAAAGATTCTTTGCCTCCAGGCTGCTCATATTCACTCAGATCGAGGGTGATAAGCTCAGCCCAGTCCACTGGATTGCGGTTAGTATCTACCTGGGAAACACGAAAAGGATATACCCACAGTCTTCTTTGGTTACAGGTACATGATCATATCTGTCAATGATTTTCCCAGGCATGTTGATATTGTATGCTCGTGAGGTATTCTCGAATTCAAGTTTCAGTATCTCAAGTGATGATCTCAAGTAGCTAATTTACAATATTAAGGCAATTGTGAGCAAACGTTTTGGATATGAGTGAGATATAAGAACTAGTTCGAACAAGGTCTCGAAGGACAATATCGACCCCGCACTTCTGCGCAACATATAACTAGCAGTATCTTCTCCTATTACAGTATGAATAAAGCACGTCATAAAGTCATCGAATGAGAGGCAGCTTGAAAATGATACCGGCTAATCTCCGGCTGGAAAACCATCCGCTCGAACTACTCATTAGGCACGCCATCACCCGCGGAAATGTCGCAGCTAGCATGTTTCAGCAAATGATTCTATCCGTCACCCTTTCAAAGCATTAAATCCTGCTTTAGTTTGTGCTTGACGTTGTCTAGAGCTGGTCTCGGCACCTGTTTCTCTCGGATAGATTTCGATGGCGACAAGACGCGGGGCGATTACAAGAAAGCCGCGAGATAATACTAGTATCTAGATGTGTAAAAGTGATTATCATATGGTGAAGAATTGGGAGTTCAAAATAAAAACTATCCCAGCTACATGTAGAGGTAATTTGAAAATATTAAAAAATCTCCGAAGGAAGCCCAGCTTTGTGTGAAACCACCTTAGCAAAATCGGCTCTACTGCGGGCAGTGTACCGTTTATCATGTCTCAGGCGAAGCAAGCTTCGGTACGTCCGTCGTTATTGGGGGTCTTCAAAGAGATATTCAATTGGTATCCATCAGCATATCCCTCCGAGGAGAGAAAGTGAGTAGATTCCAGACTTGCTGGGACTTAAATGACATGAAGTTGACCATTTAGATTGCTGTTCAAGCTTGATTTGTCTATTTTAATATTTGCTTGTCTATGCTGTAAGAGGATCCCATTCAGGCTCTTAAGATATTGTACTAACCTCTTGCAGTCTTTGTAAAATACTTGGGTACGAAACAGAGTATCAAATGCGCCGGGATACCGATCAACTGATCCTATTATAGACCAAACAAATATCAGCAATGCCTACGTTAGCGGGCTGAAGGAAGACTTCGGTCTGTATGGAAATGAGCTGAATTACTTTAATGTTTGCTATTTCACGGCATACGTGGTATTTCAAGTGCCTGGCCTTTTGTTAATGTCCCGCCCAAGTCTGTGCGTTTAGCTTGTCGCAACCAATCGACTACTGAATAATTTACTGACTGAATCTAGAGCTCGCTGGCTATTACCTGGGCTAGAAGTACTATGGGGAATCTGCACATTTGCCCAAAGCCGTGTGACGAACGTCCATCAGATCTATGCACTACGATTCCTCGTCGGCGCACTTGAGGCGCCTGTCTTTGCTGGAACTCATTTTATCCTAGGTAAGTCTTTTCAACTGTATGAAATACAGACATTAACCAGTTGCTCTCTTTGATTCAGGCTCATGGTATTCCGGGCCAGAGCTTTTCAAGCGAGCGGGTGCCTGGTTTATCTGTAATCCACTTGGGTCCATGGTGAGTGGATATTTGCAGGCCGCGGCATACACAAATCTGTCAGGAGTTGCCGGCATGCCGGGTTGGAGATGGCTTTTCATTATCGACGGTATATTCACTATTCCCGTCGCGTTGATCGGGTTTATCATCTTTCCCGGCATTCCAGACTCCCCACGACCTTTCTACCTTTCAGAAAGTGATATCTCGCTGGCAAAGGAAAGGGCGGCTAGGGCAAAGATCCGGCGACCGGGAAAGCTTGGACTAGATGTCTTCAAGCGAACATTCAAGAGATGGCGTATTTGGGTGTTCATCTTCTGTTATGCGTGAGTTTGACTAGAACCGCTTCATTGCAGGATTCCGGATGGACCGTACTCACATCTTCCATAGATGCATGATCATCTCAGCATATCCATCGTCATACATGAATTTATGGCTAAAGGCAGAGGGTTACTCCGTGACTCAAATTAATCAGTTGCCTACTGTGGTGTATGCGATCACTATTATTGCCTCATGGTTGGGAGCGACTCTGGCATCGATATACCCTCCATGGATCATCTATAGCTTGGCATCAATTTGTGTTCTCTTCTCCACCCTTTGCATGATCGTATGGACTATACCTACAGCATTAAAGTAAGTCCATGAATACGGAGCCCTTTTATACTATCGTTTTAGCGGGGGAGGAAAGAGCTGACGTGACGACATTAAGGTTCTTTGCGTGGTATCTTTTTGGCATTTCAGGATGTCTGAGTCCGATCTTGTACTCAACAGTGAATACCATTGTCAAAGATGACTCTGAAGAGCGAGCCTTAATTATGGTATGTCAACTATCATCCCCGGCTGTATAATCTGGGTTCATCCAGTTTTGAGAGCAGGGCGTAAGAACATATTTCCAAATATTTTGACTGACTTATTACATCTGCTAGGGATCGATGATGACCTTTGGGTACTCGTTCAATATATGGGTTCCGCTTCTCCTATTTCCAACGGCTGGTCCTGACGGTGCTCCAAGATGGAGAAAAGGCTGGCCTGTAACCTTTGTATTCTATTTTCTTTTATGGGCTGGTTTCATAGCTGCTATTCTCATCCACCGACGGTACGAACACTGTTAACGCTGTTGGGGGAAGACCAGTTGTGCACATTTTGAACAAGGCTAACTTTATCAACAGGGACCAGCGAAAGAACAAATCTTCTGATTCCGACCAAAGTGACGCAGATGAAGAGACTGTTGTTGTTGTTGATGGAGTAGATGCAAAGATATCTAGAGAGAGAGCTCTACAGGCAGGGACTTCAGAGTCTTCTTCAGTAAGAGAGACCTAAGCAGCTTCGCAGACCCAGTGTTAGTAACACTGGGTCTGACTGTGTAGTACACAGTGTACATTTCAAGTACACCTATTATATACCAGTGACACGCTTGGTAATATCATATAACCATATTATCACAATGACAAACCGACTAGTTAATTGTTACCGATCAATAAATCAGTACTATGCCCTACTTGTGCCCTTTATCACAGTAATCATAATAAGAATACAACTTGCAACTATATAACTATACTTAATATACTCGCTATAAATGTCTATAGTATACATCTGATATCATCCTATCATCCGACTTAAACAATTCGCTGCCACTCGTCGATCGTCTTTTGGCCGCATGGAGGGACTCGGCTGATTTGATTGGTGGATTGTGCGTTCCACAGGAACATGAAGGAGCGAATCGATAAGAAAAGCCACGCTGCGCCCCGCGCGCGTTTGCTTCTTGACTCTTGACTCTTGACTCTTGACTCCTCTCTCTCTCTCATCTCTCTTCGCCTCCACGTTACTTTCGACTCTCATCGGCCAAAATAGTACTACTCTGAAAAGTATACATATCAATTAGCTCGCCGAACCTCCACATCCTCCATTCGGGACACCCTGGGTCCCGGTCATCGCCACTGCGCGGCTTCTCCGGGCACACATGAGCAAGCTTTGGGAATTTTTTATTCAAGATGATGTTGAGAGCTTCCAGAGGCTCGTCGAGAGCACGGACCCGAGAGGTACACGCGCCGATGTAAATGCTCGTGATCATTATGGTAGGACGCTGCTACACCATGTCGCTTCGTCGCCGAAACCTACCGCCAGCACCTTTGCGCGCGCACTACTCGACGCCTATCCTTCGCTTGATATCTATGCACAGGACTATGAAAGTGGTTGGACAGCTTTACACCGGGCATTGTATGCGGGGAACGCTTCAATCGCGCGAGCGTTGATGATTCGCGATAATGTGTCAGATTTCACGAGGCTCGCCAATAGCAAATCCGCTCACCATCAAAGCGGTACTCTGATCAAGATCAAGGACCGCGAAGGATACTCTCCATTTGACGTCTATAGTGCAACTATTACATCTCGTGATATCAAGCAGATACTCTCCAAAATCCCCGGCTCGAGAATTTCCCACGAACTAGAGAACGATGCGGCCTCTAACGCCCCATCGCACGAAGACGACGAAGACGAGACTGGCTCATTCATGCACGGAAGCACCGGAGCTCCCAGAATAGACTTCTCCGCAGATGAGATTTTCACCTTTGGAAGTAATAAGAATTTAAATCTTGGACTTGGGGATCAGGATGATCGACAATTCCCAGAACGCATCGCCGTCCAGCGCCCCGATCATTTACTCAGCCGCTTCTATCGGGAATATGTGGAGCGAATGGAAAATGCAGGACTCGAAGACCTGGTCGAAGTTGATCCGGAAGAGTTGCCAGCCATTATAACAAACAAGCCCATAAAATACCGAAATGTGGTCATGTCAAAGCTGCATACTGCCATCATCACGGATGATCCAGAAGCAAATCTATTTATGTGTGGCTTTGGGCCCGGCGGTCGTCTTGGAACCGGTGATGAGTCAACAAGGTTCACCTTCGTCTGTATCGAAACCGGTGGCCTGGCAGGTAAAGCGGTTGTGTCTGTCGCTTTGGGCCAAGATCATAGCCTTGCTATCACCGATACAGGCGAGATATTCAGTTGGGGAAGCAACACATTCGGCCAACTAGGCTATAGCTTGCCTCGGACAAGTAACAGAAACGATGTCCCGATCCAGACTACTCCTCGGCAGATCTTTAATGCTTTCAAAAGAGAGAGGATAATGGGCGCAGCAGCATCGGCTATACATTCCGTAGTCTTCAGTGACTCGGGTCTTTATACATTCGGTAAGAATGAGGGTCAATTAGGACTTGTTGACTCCGATGCAAGGTCTCTCGAAGTCCAAATTACTCCTCGACGTGTGGGAGCGTCCCTGTTTCAGTGCCCTATCCAGACGGTTTCTGCCATTGACCGTGCCACGGCTGTTTTGCTGCAGAACCATGAGGTCTGGGTATTTTCTCAATATGGGTACTCGAAGCTTTCCTTCCCTCTAGAAGCCAGCTCTAGCTTCATTCGCGATAGCTTCATGGCGACGCGGTATGACCACTCAGTGAACCGTGTAGTCAAACTTGCCAGTGGGGGCAACACAATTTGTGCACTGTCTAGTTCAGGAGAGGTTTTCACTGTTGAGGTTAACAAACCCGAGAACTCGTCGACGTCGACATCTACGACAAATCCAGTTAAGATACGCAACTCATTGGCCTCACCTTTGAGGGCATGGTCTGTGAAGAAGTCTCACATGGCGGCAAGCGATGTTGACGTGGGACAAGATGGGTCTATCATCATTTGTACCACCTCTGGGACAGCCTGGCGAAAGGAAAAAAGAACCAAGCGCAAGGATGGCTCATCTAAGGACTACAAGTTCGCACGCATACCGGGCCTGTCTCGAGCCATAGCTGTGCGCAGCAATGCATTCGGAGCATATTCGGTTGCGCAGCGCGATTGTGATGTGACTCGAGAACAAGTGCACATTGATCGGAGCACGCTCTGGGATGATTTGCTACCACTCTCACCATTTGTCCTTCCTGCAATCGAAGATATTGACACGATTCTCGACTCCACGGACGATCACATTGCGCTTTCAGCAGGAGTATCACTCAAAAAGGCCATTCTTTTCTCTTCGGACATTGAAAGTCAATTCCTGTCTTTGCAATCTACCGGAACTATTTGGATGACAACATCAGATTCCGAGCTGCGCATTCCAGCACATCAATTTCTGCTTTCTGGGCGCAGTTCCGTCCTTCAAAAGGCGCTCCAAGAATTCAGGGTATCATATTATTCATCTGTAACTGATCTTCTCGACATTGAATATGACAAAGACGGGCAGACGCAAATCAGGTTCCAAGGAGTTGATTTTCTGACAGTGATGAACTTGATCTTCTTCCTATACACTGATGGTATCCTCGATGTCTGGCACCTCGCGAAGACTTCACCCGCAAATGCAGCTCGGTACCGTCAGGTACGTACCGAAGTTATGCGGGTTGCCACGCAGCTTGGTCTTCCGACGCTAGAGCGCGCCGCGAGATTGATGGTTGAGCCCCAACGAAGCCTGAAAACAGACATGGCTCTTGCAATCAATAATCTTTCATTTTTTGACGATGCCGATGTGATTGTTCAATTGAAGGGCGAGAATCTCAAGGTGCATAGCCAATTCATCTGCCAACGCTGTCCCTTCTTCGAGGCATTGTTCCATGGCCGCTCTGGAGGTAGATGGTTAGCATCCCGGCGGACTTCTGACAAAGTAGTGACCGTCGACTTGAAGCATATCGATCGATCTATATTCGACTTCGTCTTGCGCTATGTCTATTCCGATGCGGAGGAACAACTGTTCGATCAAGTCCGCGTCAAGACAATGGACGATCTGATTGACTTGCTTCTGGATGTGATGTACGTTGCCAACGAATTGATGATCGACAGACTATCACAGGTCTGCCAGAAGATGATCGGCCGTTTTGTAAACACTCGCAACATCTCATACCTTCTCAACTCAGTTGCCCCCATCTACATGACGGAACTCAAAGAGGCTGCTTTGGAGTATGTCTGCCTTGATCTGGAGAGCATGCTTGCGAACAAGTACTTGGACCTGGACGGTGCCTTACTGGGGGAGCTTGACTTGGTCTGCCACGAGAATCAATTGGCCTGCTTCCCAATCTCCCGAGGGCGTAACTCCGATGCATATGTCCTCGAGAAATATCCAGAAATTGTCAGCTCGGTTGAGACAGACAAACAACGACGCATTGATGCAATGGCTCTACAGACACGTCTAGACCATCGTGAATCGTACGATATGCGACCACGACAAACTGCGAATGACAGAACGTCGGCTTCCGCCAAAAAGGGGAAGGTCAGCACTCCCAAAGATCTTCGGAGCTCAGCCACCAGTCCTATGTTGAAGCCTAGACAGTCAACTGGAGACTTGATGTTTCAAATGGATGACGAGGCTTGTCTGTCACCGAGTGATTTGTCGAAAGGCAAAGCCGCCTTGCGTGGCGTGGGACCGAGTGACAGTCCATATCCCGAGTCTCCAGCTCTTGGCGCAAGTATACCAGAATCCAT
>Ga0055528_1002381_pt1 | contig 10140 bp, 14 predicted proteins | sample AraplaCol_mMS_r2_2_FD_55006 | JGI IMG/M metagenome (GOLD analysis project Ga0055528, IMG submission 55006) | Arabidopsis root microbial communities from North Carolina, USA - plate scrape MF_Col_mMS_r2 | ecosystem: Host-associated > Plants > Roots > Endosphere | place: USA: North Carolina...
CAGAAATTTTGCTCGTGTTGGCACCTTCAAGGCCTTATATCAGGTACACTAGAAGGAAAGAACCGTATGAAATTGTATGAATTTGTACAATGTGAGGGATGATGTGTCGATGCTCACTCCTATCCCTATACAAAGCTGGATACCAACCAGTCCGCGGATTCTGTCTACTCTTCTTGTTTTATCTTCGGCTCCACCGAGTCTGCTTTTTTCTCTTGCTTCACTTTAACCTCAGCTTCCAGAGCCTTCCCCTCTCCAGTGGGCTTGCGTGCCCATACTCTCCGTCTAGATCATGTCAGCATGGGCTCGAAGTCGACAAATAGGAAAACAGAGACATACACATATTGATACGCATGGATCTTCGAGTCCGCCAGTTCCTTTCGAATACTGGCAAGATAAACATGCACTTCATCCGTGGTCCATGGTTCAGGTGCTCCGAATTTCGTGAGAAGCCACATTGCATAACCCTCCAAGCCCGCTGACCAATGATGATAATTGATCCGACCCGCCTCCTTAAGGACTTCGTTCCTAGCCCACGGACCTAGCGGAAGCCTATAGAGGTGCTCATGTACATCCACGAATCCAGCCTTCTCAATGGCAGCTTTCATTGTTTCTTGAGTCGTGAGTGAGCGACCGGCGCGCTTCCCACAGGCTATAAAGTTGTCTCCCCACCGAGCAAGAAGACTATCTTCCTTCAGAGAACCGTCGTCGCTGTATAGTCGAATGTCGAATTCCAATTGCTCAATCCAGCCGCCTACCTCCAGATTACTAGATTCGCGTCAGTTTACAATGTCTCGATTTATAAGGTCTGGAAAAACGCACTCGTAGCATCGACGGTAAAGTGTGGCCCAACCGGCGTCGTCAAATGCTCCTAGGAGGATACGAAGATGGATGAGATCAAAGGGCTCTCTCCAAGTCCATTCGCGAAGGACATCGTCGACTTCGAAGATACAATTCGGGGGCATCCAGGTTACTGGGGGAGGGAAGATATCCACACCGCGAACAGTTGCTAGATCCGTTAGAATGCTTATGTCTCGGATAGAACATTAGGATTGGAAAGAAAGTAGAAATTACCGGATGGGTAGCTATCTGCCATGTCACTATTCGAGGAGAAGTCAGAAACACTTTATGCCCATAAATGTGTCGCGTTCTTGCAACTCGAAATGACTTACATTGCCCATGATCCTTTACCCGTGCCGATGTCAAGTATGTGCTAAGGCAGAATTAGTCATAATAACTGGGAATTTGAGTAATTGAATGTGCAAACCTTGGGATTCTCCTTGATGGGCGACCGGTGAAGTGGATTTTTCTGGTGGTAGTCTAAAACTAGACATACCATATGTCTGGGCTGGTCAGAAAAGGGGCGAAGAAGAGGGTGAATATTTCAAATACCCATTTTCCAAGGACTCGAATTGTTGTTCATCGGAGGGACTCCTAATAGAATGATCAGTCTGAATCTATCAGGGCATCAAGGACAGTTGATCTGGCACTCACCAATAATCGTTCTCTTTCATGGCCTGGTATCTGTTTCCGTCAACAAGATGCACCCCTCAAAGTATGAAAATCATAACGACCTTCGACCATTCTCCATGATACCCTTAGCGATCGTCGAAGCAATGGAAGTAGTCTCTCTGATTGATTGTCAGAATAGATCATAAACCAAGCAATTTCCCTATAGACCCACGAATTAAAGTCATCCTGATTCGCTTCCTCCTCCATAGTATAAAAATCCGGATCCTAATATCATCAGACTCAACGCAATGAGCAATATTCTCCAGGATACATCTCTTACCACGGCTATTGAGTCTCCCATTATGGTGATGTGTTCGGTAGTGTCAAGAAACAGATTGAACTTTGAAACAGGACTGTCGTCGACGAGGGGGGATGCACCCACCTAACCCACTCACTTAACACATTAATCCACTAGTTACCAAACTCGGCCGGACACAGCCGAATCCATTGTGACAATGCTGAGTAAGTGTTTGACATTGTGTTGCAACTAAGAGACTAAGGACTTAGTTCAATGATTAGCCCGACAATGGAACAGACGTTATTGGATGGATATCGAAGGATGCGGTCCAAATTTTTGAAAGAGAATCGCCATGTGGTATGGGCCCACTTGTCTTGCAGGACAATACATTCGCGTGGCATGAAGTTTACAACGCTAGTGTAAGGATTAAGCTGGGCGTTATGCGCTAGGGTGGATTTCCTAACGGTCAGGCATGTAGAAAATACGAGACCATGCTCCCAACATTGGAATAAAATGTGTATTTTCATGTGATTGTCTGCTTGAATAGCTGTTATTGTATTGTTATTTGAAATCAGGATAGCACTTGAAGGTAATTCAATTCATACTATTATGTATATCAGTCCACTACTGTAAGTTCCAGTGGTCAATTGTGTATATCGAATGCTAAAGGTAACAAGGCATCCAAGTTACTAGTGAAAAACGCTTAGATGTACGTAAACAGCAACATGTCCGATCATCATATAAATCCAATCCACGCAAGTTGACCACTTTGTCCTCATGAACTCAGCACACAGTTCCTCAACAAGCCAAGGATCTGCGGCATCTTATTGCCAGAATATTCAACCCCAAGCACTGAAGGACTCTTTGGATTGTCCGAATAAAACATGTGCAAATTCTTGTCAGGCATAGACTGCAAAGCCGGTGCTTTATTCATATCCGAAAAAGCAAGCAGCTCTTTCGTCGGAGACGTGGTCCATAAATAATAAAGCGATATCGTCGTCAACGAAATGAAGCCCCGAGTTAATTCCGTGAGAACAGATATCCAATTATTGTCCGGGGCAAGCGAAACATGATATAAAGTAAGAGCAGTTAGGTTCTCACGTACTCGACGTAGAATATTCATTAAATCCGGTAATCTGACCGAAGTTCTGAATAAAGCCAACTCCTGTAATTGGGAGAATGATGCTGTCTCGGCAAGTTCGTGCATAAATTCAGATGCCAGATCCTGCGATCCTAGATTTAAAAGAAGAGTCTTCAGATTCGGTGCACTGAGTACCAATTCGAGCAAAAACCCGAAATTGTCGAGTGTGAGGTATTGTTCCAAGGACAATTTCTGTAAATTAGACCATACGATTTTGAACTGTGGTTGTCGATATAACATCTTCGGTATACGTCGCATATCCATAATCAATGTCCGTGAATATTTGTTCGCATAAATAAGGTGAAATGATGAAACTGGCAATCGAGAATCCACGACCAGTGCGAAGAATACTGCGACTGCATCGGTGATGGTTACATGGTTCATATCCGGATGGCCTTCGGGGTATCGACAGAAAATGTAAAAGGAGCGACAATTCGTTAAATATTTGATCAAATTATCTCGAAGAAGACGGATCGCATCGACTTCTAAAGGAGCTGATATTGGACCCCAAGGATGACGATCCCAAACTAGGCCGCGACCGACGCCATTTTGAAGCATAAACGCCAGGCCGTGGACGTATGGTCGTAAGGCTGCATTTTGTGAAAGCGCGTTGATTCGAATAAGGCTTTCCTCGGATAAATCGGTCTTTATTGAGGAGAATGATCTACGGGCAAAGTGATGGAAGGTCTTCTTCTGAAGGTCTCGACAGACGAGGCGGAGGGCTAGTAAGCTCTGATTGTCAGCTTTGCTAGCAATGAGTTCGATGAGTTCGACGGCGAGAGTAGGAAATAGAGGAGGATCATTTGGCCTCATAGCTGCAGCAAATCTACTTCAAACTTAAGTAGAACTTATTGCGAATATGTATATGAAAAAAGAAGGATTCATAGCATGCTCAAAGACGAGAAGACCAAGTCATGATGAAAGTGGAGCTGTGGAGCTTCCCCGGATTTGAATCAAAGGATTTCCCGTTGATAACCCCTCACTTTTGTCACTTTGTCACTTTGTCACGCGGAGAAGGCCATGCGGAGGGCTCCGGAATCAAATTCGTGCGCAATGATGGGCTGTGGTGGTGGAGTGGAGACGAGTTGGACCTATGATATGCAGGTGGTTGAGGGGAATCTTGGAAGAGAAGAGTATTTACACTTGGGATAAGCTTGAAGTGATTGAGTATGATTACTAAAGATCATATTGCTCGTTATATAAATTCCTTTGGCTATTATTTTCCCAATATTAGTATACTAGGTCGTACTCGTAGGAGTATGGAAGCCCTAGTTCGGAGTCCACAGTGACACAACTGTGAAACCCGAGAATTATCAGCTACACTAGAGTTATGCTTTCATTGTTCCATCGTATCGGCAAACTCCTTCCACATCCTGCATCGCTCGATTTGTGCTTTTGGGACAGGTTCCATTTCAGTCTTGTTTGTTTGAAGCTTCAACCTCTGTCCAATGCCATTTCCCCAATTATCCCACTCGGGCGCATCCTTGTTCCGCAGAGTATTGGGATCCAGAGTTTTGATGAAACTCAGATAATAGTCCATAGTGATGGGGACTATTTTCTTGTTGGTATTGGCAAATGATAATGAAGGGGTGTTGGTTTGTTGTAGGCCAAAGATCGCAACAAGATCCAGCACATGCGGTACACCTTTACCGGCTTCGATTTGAGTCTTGTCTTGCACGTTGAATCGATAGTTCCAGACTCTGCTAGAATTGTAGTGCTTTGACATAGTCGCCGTCATCATATTACCAGGACAAGTGAAGGTGGATTCACCGTATGCCGCGGCTGCAGAAGGGAAATATGCCGCATGTTTGGGTAGAGGATCCATCAGCGGATAGACCTGGTTGATAGTCTTCAGTTGAGTTTCGTTTAGCTTTGGATAGTTGTTCTTCATGAACTGTGATACTTCGTCCGGACTGGTCGCATTGACTGCAAAGGCTGTTCCTTCGTTGGTATCATCAGTGACGACCAGTGGTACATGAATGATCTTGTCTTGCTCAAACGAGCTATAGAGAAGATCGCTGACAAGACTTCCGTCAGTGACTGGCAAAAAATACCAAAGTGGCGGCGGAGACTCGGTGGCACCAGGAAATGCAGACTGGACATCGTATTTTTGCAGAGTATCAATATCAGTCGATCGCAGACATGAAAGACTGTTCTGCGCATTGTCACAACCAAGCTGCTTAACAAGGCGTTTATACTGAGGCTCCATCTCTGCGACCGTTCGTTGAGTAGGCCAAAAGGTAGATTCGGCCACTGCACCAACGAACAAGTTCTTATTTTCACCTCCATAGGCAGCTAAATGAAGAGCAACCGAGCCAGCACCAGCCGAATCACCATGAATCACCACATGGTCAGGATTCCCACCAAAGAGATGAATGTATTTCTGCACCCAAGAGAGAGCCTTCCGTTGATCCAGTAGACCGGCATTAAGATCACCGTCTTGACGTACATCTTCGCTAGCAAGGAATCCAAGGGCACCGACACGATAATTGAAGTTGACAAAGACGATATCATGACCGGAATTATGCACGACCTTACTACCATTGAAATTGTTGTTGGCATTAGTTGCGTACCCACCTCCTTGGATGAAGAACCACACCGGAAGGCTCGAATTCACAGATGCATGTTTGGGCTTGAAGACGTTGATAAACAGGCAATCTTCGGCCTTGGAATCACTAGTGGTCTGGCCTGTACCGATACAAACTGGACCGAACTATCCCTTTGTTAGCAATTAGTGCAGCATACCGCGAAGCTTGATAGAAAAATTTCTTACTGCGGAGGCATCTTGCACATCGGAAGAGGGTTCCGGGTCTTCAGGTGCTCGAAAACGAAGGTCATCGAGGGGCGATTTAGCAAATCGCATTCCCAAATACTCATCAACGTCATTGTACAAGGATCGCCCTTGATAGCGCGCATAGCCCAAGTCCACGACAGCAGACTTGGGCAGTGGATGTGACGAGGTGAGAACACCGGCGACGACGCCGGCAATTACCAGCAATATCATGAAAATAGTCATGATATAAGTACATATGTTCGATCTGAAGGTGGAAAAAAAAACAATCAGCTCAACTCAGCCCTCTATTTTTGACTCAGCAAGACACCTGATAACACGGGCAGAGATGTAATGCAAGGGATGAGATACAACGATGCGACTTGGTGTCTTCGGTATAGACGGACTTGAAGGTTTCTAGATAAATTACGTACCTGAGATGATGCTTGATGCCAATCCAGAAACTGGCGTGTCTAGAGTTAACCTTAATACCAAAGAAGTCGCGTACTTCGCAACATTTTAAACCAGTCTCGCGGTCCTTCCATTCGTCCGGAGGGGGATATGGTGATCGATCAAAGAACAAGGCATAAGAATAGGCTAAACTGCGGGAAATCCCCTTCTTTTTCAGAGTCCTAAAGTATGTCGGGTTGAGACGAATAGTGAAAGTCTTGGGGATAAATGCTTCGTCGTGAAAATGCTGCTCGGCTGTTATCCGCCGAACACTCTGGTCTGATGAATCTCTCTCATCATTTGAAATGGTCAATTCAATCGTGAGACTCGATGCTCGATTCTTCCCTTTGATTGTCCCTTTGGCCACGTTCTTATTGAGACATGGCGGGTCTAGCGCTCGCCAGTTGAATCCGGCTGCGATGGAGGCAGATTGGTCGGGTTGATGCCATAACTAGAAATTTTAGTAACAAAAATAATTATAAAAAGAGAATTTGTTTATGAGAACTGGATATTCTTACCTCACCAGTGCCATCCTTGCGAAAAATTATCCTATTGCTGACATTTTTGACATTCCAATAATCGGCCGTGAGAAGATCCAGCACGGTCAGGGGACGGCCAAGCATGCTTCACCACCATCTGCTCGCATCCAAAATCCACTACTAGTATACACAGTCTGAGGGAGATAACGATGCTTAAACAAGTCGAGTGGTTGGTTATTGCGCGTTCATCGTGTGGTGGTCGTCGAAACGTTGAAGGATTTGCCGGTCGCTGGAAAAGTCGATCTTAGCTTTGTTCGTCAAGCCACGATGGGGCGATTGACGCAATTAAGGAGAAGATGCACTTGGAGATTGTAGTCAACACATCACTGCCATCAGAGGGAGAAGTATATGAAAAATTAACTGGAGGGAATGTTCTAATTGAAGGTGAAAAGGGAATAGAGTGAATTATATAGAAATACATTGGGGTTTCCGGATCAAATAATAGTAAAAATACAGTATCTCGTAACTCGTCATGTCTTAAGGACTCTTTGCTAACAATTTAATAGACGTGATGACTACCACGTCCATCTGTGCCATGCATACGTCGACTGCCAGCAGCCTGTTTTTGAAATTATATCAGTTTTAACTCTGGGATATTGGAATGGTGATAGAACATACCTTGACGCCAGGTCGATGAGTTAAACTGCCTTTCAATCTCAACATCGCACCGGAGAGCTTATCGCCAATACTTGGCTTTCGATGATGATGGTGCTGAGGTCTGGTGGTACCCCAGCGACGTCTTCCAGTTGTAGTTGTATGATGCGTTGCTGGGGCTGGGCCACGCCGAGTGGTTGTAGTTGGAGCTGGACCATGTCTAGTTGTTGTGGTCTTCGTCTTCACGGTCTTTTTTCTGGCATTTGGGCCGCGAAGGCGAGTCATCAGGGTTGGCTTGGACGAGCGAGTTGTTGTTGTAGCTGGACGACGACGATGAAACATTGTGTTGGTTGTCACAGTAGAAGTAGTATAGATATGGTAGAGAGAATAGCCAAGTTGTTTGAAAATATGAAGGTATTGGATAAGGCTGTGGAGTTGGAAATTGTTGATTGTACTCTACAGAATTCCATGGCTAGAGACTGTTATTTATACAACTACAGTAAATATATCCTACAAGCTGTTTGACACCCAACGTATGCCAAGCAATCTATCATTTGCTAAATTCAAACGGTGGTGAACCCTGAGGTGAGTGGCGCACAACCGGAACGTCATCCGTAGAAGATGATCGGCATTGAGTCGCCTCTGCATGTTGGCAATACAAGATAACCGCCCTATCAGTGTTTGTTATTTATATTAATTGCAACAAGGATCATCATGCTTCACAGGGATTGTGTGGCTGATATTTTTATTGAGGAATTTGATAGGATGGACATGTCCAGGGGAGGTGATGTCATTACAACCTCTTGACCGACAAGATTGGAGCTTTGTGCGTATGATATAGGTCTTCAAGGTTGACGATACGTTTGACTCGTCATTCACAATACTATACCATGAAATTCAAAGAGTTCATTTTGAAATTTGACGCGTCGGCGATGATGTCAAGGAATGTTAACAACGAACAAAGAACATAGAGACCGCATACACTGAATTTTGAATACCCATTTAGGTGGAATACAGGAAGAAGATAGTATCTACTCGTAAGTGAAAGATGGAATGTACTTATTCAATGCGGGTAAAATTATTTGTTGAGACAGCCACCGAATATGCTCATCTATGCCTTCTTCAACCACTGGGTTTGCGAATTGCAGTACCCAAGCAACCCAGACAAACCCCATTCAACTCCAAGACCACTCTGTTTGTGACCTCCAAAGGGAGCATTGGGCGCTACATCGAAATGCGAGTTAGTCCATACAGCGCCGGCCTGCAACTGATCCGCAATTCGCTGACAACGCTCGAAATCCTTGCTCCAAACAGAGGCGCCGAGACCAGTATCGAGGGCATTGGCCTTCTCAATAACGTCATCTTCGTCAGACCACTTGATAACAGGAAGAATAGGAGCAAATGGTTCTTCTTGCACCACACGTGAAGACTCGGGCGGGTTATCGATGATAGTTGGGTGGATGAAGTATCCCTTGGAATCCTCGATTTTGCCACCCAGTGCAGCCTTGAGGTTCTCCGTCGAGATAGAACTGAAGAGATCCTTGGCCTTCTCATATTGCATCTTGTTCTGCACTGGACCAAAGAATGTATCTTCCTCGGTACCATCTCCAACTTTGAGTGTCTTGACGAAAGTCACCAGCTTCTCAAGGAATTGATCGTAGATATTTTCGTGAACATAAAGACGCTTAATCATCATGCATATTTGCGAGCTGCAAAGGTAAGAAAGGATTCCGATCTGAGAAGTGTTAGTTTTGAATATATCCGCTTTGTGACTAGAGATGCAGGGACTGACCTTTGGAATAATGGCGTCAATATCAACATCGTCGCAGATAATGCAGGGGTCATTTCCGCCCAATTCAAGAGTCACTCGCTTCAACGTCTTCGCACAACTAGCCATCACCCGCTTACCAGTGATGCACGATCCAGTAAATGAGATCTTGTCAATACCAGGATGTTCCGTCATCATCGGGCCGATACTATCATCACAGCTAACACTCTGCACCACACCAGGAGGGAAAAATTGCGTTGCCAACTCAACCAACTTGAGGTCACAATATGGAGTAAACGGCGACGGCTTCACAATAATAGTGTTTCCAGTATACAAAGCTGGGGCGATTTTACCGACCGCAAGAAGAACGGGGAAATTCCAAGGAACAATGGCACCACAAACACCGATAGGAGTGTAACGCTGAATGATCTTGCGCTCCTCTGTTTCCTCGATTGTATTTGTTGGAATCTCAATGGCAGTGAGTCCACGAATCCAAGTACTTGCCATGCCGACCTCCACAGCAGATTGAGATAGAGGCTTTCCCTGCTCCATGGTCAAAGCTTTGGCGAAGCCATCGGCATTTGCGTCGATGGCATCTGCGTAGGCATGTAAAGCCTTACGACGTTCCTCGAAGGAAGTCTTTGACCACTTCTTGAAAGCATCCTTGGCTGCGATGACGGCCTTGTCCAGGTCTTCTTTGGTGGAAACTGGGACCTCGGGATTTGGCTGGGAGGTCGCGGGGTTGATACTGTGTCGAGTATTTGTAGTGGAGACGAGTTGATTGTTAATGACAGTTTGGAATTTCTATTTTTGTCAGTCAATTGCAAATCCCAAGCTGCAGTGTATAAGAAAGTCGCATACGGTAAACTCCAGTGGAGCAGAATTGGTCCCCATGGTGAATTGGAAAGCAGTGAAATTGAGAGAGGAAATAAGAAAAATGGTCTGAAGAAGAGAGGAGCAATTAAGAGGGGTTGGCCTTTATAGTGGCTTATCAGGCCACCTTTGAAAAACGTACTAAGCGTACTAATGTTTTGGCCAAGCCTTTAATGCCGTGAAGCTGCTCCGAACCTTCGTACACAGTCAGCTTAAAAGCCCCTCCATAGAAGATGATTGCATCGTAGATCCAAAATC
>Ga0055528_1002383_pt1 | contig 10137 bp, 6 predicted proteins | sample AraplaCol_mMS_r2_2_FD_55006 | JGI IMG/M metagenome (GOLD analysis project Ga0055528, IMG submission 55006) | Arabidopsis root microbial communities from North Carolina, USA - plate scrape MF_Col_mMS_r2 | ecosystem: Host-associated > Plants > Roots > Endosphere | place: USA: North Carolina...
ATGGTTACACCCGTAGAAGATCCAGCATGAATAAATTGACGATTACCAAGGTAAATGCCCATATGTGTAGGACCGCTAGAATATGTATTAAAAAACACTAAGTCTCCAGGCTGTGGATTACTGACGGGTGTTGATACACTCCAATAACCAGCCGTCGTATAGCGCGTTGTAGAAATTTGTTGTTTCATTACGTAATAAATGAATCCGCTGCAGTCAAAACCAGAAGGAGTTGTGCCACCCCATTTGTAAGGAACACCTATATAACGTTTTGCATCTGAAATCATTTGCGATACATTTAATGTTCCGTTAGAAGTTGAAGGTGTGGATGTACTTGGTTTTGTTGTTGGCGTAGTTGTTTGGCTGCTTTTTGATACCTTTAATTGTTGATTTACATAAATCGTATTAGACGTTAATCCGTTTATTTGTTTTAGCTCACTGACGCTCATGTGAAATGTCGAAGCTATTTTAGATAGGCTATCTCCACGCTGAACTTTGTAAGTTCCGTTTGCATCCTTAGAAGGAGTTTCTGCTGGTTTACTCGTAGTTGGAGTCGATGCGCTATTGCTTCCATTTACTTTTAACGTTTGGTTAATATAAATAATGTTAGAAGAAAGAGCGTTCAAACGTTTTAATTCTTCTACGTTCATATTAAAACGAGTAGCAACTTTCCAAAGGGTATCGCCGCTTTGAACTTTATAGGTCGAACCAGTAGCAGGAGCTGAAGGCTTTTCTTCCTTATTAGATGGTTGAGAGGTTGAAGCGGAAGGAATCGATAACGTTTGTCCTATGTGAATTGTATTTGAAGATAACTTATTTACGCTTTTTAAAGCTTCTACCGTTGTATGGTATTTGGTAGATAATGACCAAAGTGTATCTCCAGCTTTCACTTGAACAGTTGAAGCAGATGCTTCAGCTGAAGCTTGATATAAGAATGTCCCGCCAACAATGGCGCCTAGAGATAAAGCGAGCTGCCTTTTTTTCATTAATAAATCCCCCTAATTATGTAAATGTTTCGTGTTTATTTTTCCAATATGTCTATTAAATTACAAAAATATTATATGTATAAATATGCTGGAATTTAAAGAGAAAGTAAAGGGTCTTTTTCGCTATAAAAATACCTTTTTATNCAAAAAACGCTATTTATTGCGCTTTTTGTATCTTTATCAGTAGCTGGAGAATGATTTGCACTTATTTTTTTGTGTCGAATGATCTAATAAAAAAAGAGGACAAGTAAAAAAGTCCTCTTTTTAGTAACGTTGTAACACATTTTATAATTTTTCTTATTCATTTCTGTATGCAAGAAGCTCTTGTAGTTCTTTATTAGAAAGTTCTGTTACCCATTGATCTCCTTGGATGAGTTCATTGTTTAGATGTTGTTTTTGATTCATCACTTCATCAATTTTTTCTTCAATCGTTCCTCTTGTAATAAACTTATGAACATGAACAAATTTATTCTGCCCAATTCGATGGGCGCGATCGGTTGCTTGGTTTTCAACGGCAGGGTTCCACCATCGGTCAAAATGAATAACGTGATTTGCAGCTGTTAAATTCAATCCAGTTCCACCTGCGCGAAGAGAAAGGATAAAGATGGCTTTTTTCCTTGCTTGAAATTGAGCAACCATCGCATCTCGTTGTTCTTTTGACAAACTTCCGTGAAGGAATAAAACCGGCTCGTTGATTTCTTTTTCTAAGGTTCTTTGCAGCATGAGTCCTGTTTCAATATACTGAGTAAAGATTAAACAGCTTTCTTGCTGTGTGCGAATGCTCTCTACGAGTTCAATAATTTTTTCACTTTTATGAGATCGCCGTACCGTTTGTTTAGCTGCACTTTCCTTTAAGTACAAAGCTGGATGATTGCATAATAATTTTAGCTTATTTAGTGTTTGCAAAATCATGCCTTTTCGTTCAAATCCTGTTTTTTCCTCTGTTTCTTGAAGCATTCCTTGAACTAGCTCTTGGTAAAGTGAAGCTTGTTCCGCTGTCAGCGGGATATATTCTTTTTGTTCTTGTTTATCAGGCAGTGAGCGGGCGATGTTTTTATCTTGTTTTGTTCTTCTCAATAAGAAAGGCTGAATGAGTGCTTTAAGCTCAACAGTTCGTTCAGGTTTCTCGCCTTTTTCAATGCCTGCTACAAATCGGTTTTTAAATGAATTGATTGTTCCTAAGTAACCAGGATTGATGAATTCAAATAATGACCATAGTTCCAGCAGACGGTTTTCAATTGGAGTTCCAGTAAGCGCAATTTTGTGTCTTCCTTGCAGCTGACGGATGGCTCTCGCCTGTTTAGTCTGCGGGTTTTTAACATGTTGTGCTTCGTCTAAGGAAATGCTGTTCCACATAAACCCTTTCAACAATTCGACATCCAAAAGAGCAACTTGATAAGTCGTGATCACAACGTCAGTACTTTCACATATCTTCTCAAATGCGTATCCGTTGGTTCTTTTCGGCCCGTAATGAACATGAACACGAAGAGAAGGGGCAAATTTCTGTAATTCTTTTTCCCAGTTTCCAATTAAAGAAGTTGGGCAAACGATAAGAGAAGGAGAGCTATGTAACTGATGAATATTTGTTAAATAACCAATTAATTGAATGGTTTTACCTAGCCCCATGTCATCTGCTAGACATCCTCCTAAGTTAAACTTTCTCAAAAACATGAGCCAATTCAAACCTTGCTGCTGATAAGGTCTTAATGCACCTTTAAATTCAGAGGGNGGCAGCACTTCCGGCAGCCGTTCTAAATCNGTTAAGGATGTAATAAATGATTGAAAGGAAGCGGGGAGTTGGAACTCAACTTTTACCTCTTCTTCATCGGTTTTACTGTCTGCCATGTAGGTTAGCTTCGTTTTTAAAATTTCATGAATTGAGACGCCTTTTTTACTAGCTTCTTTAACAATTTTCTGCGCTTGTTTAATTAATCTAGAATCCAGTTGAATCCACTGTCCGTTAATAGATAATAATCGGCGTTTTTGTTCGACTAATTTCCGAAACTCTTCTTCTGAGAAAGTTTGATCGCCAATAGAAAATGACCAGCGGAAGCTGCTGATAGCTTGCTTACCAAACAATGCAGATGAAGTATTTTCTATAGCGCCAGATACTTTGATGGTGGCTTTTTTTAATGATTCCCACCAGCTTGGCAAATGGATAGAGACACCTTGTTTAATCAATGCTGNACTATCTTGAGTTAGAAATTCCCATACTTCCTCATCTGTTAGNACAGACTGAATAAACGCNCCTTTTTGGTATAAAGTAGGAGCCAATGCTTTCCATCGTTCGTGTTCGTAAGCGATATATGATTCGTAGTGNTTCCACTCTTTAGGAAGCGTTCTTCCCAGTATAAAAGGTTCTTTGGCTTCATCGTGGGGAATCACGAATGTTTCAGCCGTCCATACATCTCCATCGGTCGTTGGCTCTACAATACGCAATGAAAGGTCAAAGGGAGGATTATAGCTCTCGCCTTCTATGCTTATTAAAAAGTCCTTTCCTTCTTTTTTTAACAGGCTCTCTTTAATTTGTGCTCGCCACTCTTGCTCATCAGCTTGTGAAAGCGATCCAGTCATTTGTTTTTTTAAAGGAAGAGAATGAAATTTCCCTTGGATAATCCTCTTTGTCATATCGACTGCAATTTGCTGATAAGCTTCCGCTGAAGCGGACAAAGCCGGTTTCAACACATGCTGTTGAATAGGTNNTTGTATGAAAGTGAACATTTGCCATGCAGAAAGAAGAATTCCTTTTTTTCCATTAATCTCAACCTGTGTNGCTTCGCTTCCGTAATAGGTCTGTTCATGCCATAGAAACAGCGCATCTTTCCATGTATCAGGGAGCAAAATTTGGCCGCTAGGTGATACACAGTAGAGAAAAAAGTCACCGTGTACAGGTTCGACTTCAAGTGTTAAATGAAACAAATCAAACATTCAGTAAATCTCCTTTTTCTAATAGTTGTTGAAACGCGCGCTGTTTCTTCGTTTTTATCGCTAATTCTTCCATATAATGTTCCCATAGTAGAGAGCGATTCATTTGTAGATAAAGTCTCTTTAATTCTTGTAAGTAGATATAGGCTTCTTGATAACTGCTTTTCTTTTTTTCATAAATCAGCTTTGAAATCATTTGATGATAAAGAGGAATAACCAGCTTTTCATCTTTTTGTTTTAAGGCTTCTATCGTTTGCTCGTCATATTTGATGCTGTCATATTGAAGAAGCACCTGTAATTCAACCCACTTTTTCAATTGGTCAGAAGCATATAGAAAATCACTGTATTCAATAAAACTATAGGGAAGTAATGTTTGTAATGCTTCAGTATACAAAGTTTGATCGTTCGTTAAGTCTTTATAGTGCTGAAATAAATTTACAATCATGGAGACCATGTTTCGGCTTCCTTGATAAGTAGTCGGAACGGTGCGTACGTAATCTCCTATATAGGCCATTATATAAGAGCCCCACTGAGCAAAGCGGTCAGTTTCTTTTTCGTGCAATAAATCATTTAACCAAGGAATAAGATAGGGAATCATTTGTAGTGTTTCATCGCTCAAACGTTCTTTTGCTTCGCCATCTTTTTCTTGAAGGAATAAAAGATAGGAAAGAGCTGTATTGTTTATAAAAGAAACGTGCTTGGCTTTTAATTCGCTTTCCTCAGTTTTTCGCCACTTTTCTAACGTGAAGACTTTTTGCCAAATAACGCGATAAATCTCAATACGTTCGTATTGTAAAGGCATATCTTTATGCAATAATTCTCGGATGTATGGAATGCTGTCCTCTATAATAGATAATGCATCTCCATCGTATTTCGTTTGCTTTAATGAATCAGCGGTAGCATAAATTTCATTTGTTATTTTGTAGACGTGACTATATACAAATGATTCCTCGATGTTAGTAGAAAGCTGATGTGCCTGTAATTGAGCTGATAGTTTATAGAATGTATGGACCGCTCCATACATACAAAATAAAGCATAAAGCAATGGGTGCTCAGGAGCCTTTTTCACTAAAGCACGGTAATAGTACTGATAATATTCGTGATAAATGGAACGGTCATTTTCGTTCCGCCCCTGCATAAAAAGCGTATACTGCTCCTCAAAAGTTTGTCTCCACTCTTGAAAAGTTGCCTTCGGCTTTTTTAACACTTGTTTGGCAGATAGCATAGTCAAAGCTGCTTTTTCATGGTTTCGCCATTCTTTGAATAGGGGCGCAAGCGGTTCTATTAATGATACATATAAAAAAACGCTGCAAAGCAGTGTTCACAAAATCCGTTATGCTGACAAGAACAGGTACTTTCAGGGAGCAGCTGCTTGTTTAGTTCAACATAAAACGAATCGATTTTAACGTTTAATATCTGTTCATCATTGTGCAAAATGAAGAATGAATGGGTACGGTAAAGGTCTAATCCTGCTTGGGCATTCGTACGATAGCGTGCATCACTGTACGGGAAATGATGTATAAATTGGTGCTGTAAGTGATCTGAAAACGAACTCATAATCCCATTCCTTTCTATACATAAGTGGAGCATAAAATTATATTTATAAGTGATTAATTTTCTTTTCATTATAAATGATAAAAATAGAATTATACAAAATCTTTTGTTATGATAAAGCAGAATCCAACATGACTCTTTATAAAAAGAAATGGACTCAACATGACTTTGTGTACATACTCAATCGCAGACTTACTATACTATAACCAATAAGCACGATTGACATTGACAGGAGGAAAAGTAAGTGAAAATTCGTAAAGCTATTATTCCAGCAGCTGGATTAGGGACACGCTTTTTGCCGGCTACAAAAGCACAGCCTAAAGAAATGCTGCCAATTGTAGATAAACCAACGATTCAATACATTGTGGAAGAAGCAGTAGCATCAGGTATTGAAGATATTTTAATTGTAAGCGGTCGCGGAAAACGAGCAATCGAAGATCATTTTGATAAATCATATGAGTTAGAAGAAACATTAGCCGCAAAGGAAAAGTGGGACATGCTCGAAGAAGTGCAGGGGATTTCGAATTTGGCTAATGTTCACTACATTCGTCAAAAGGAACCCAAAGGATTAGGTCATGCCATTCACTGTGCAAGAAGTTTTATCGGAGATGAACCTTTTGCTGTTATGCTAGGCGATGATGTAGTTCAATCAGAAACACCTTGTTTGAAACAGTTAATGGACGTATACGAAAAATATGAATGCGCTGTAGTTGGTGTACAGGAGGTGCCTAGGAAAGAAACTTCAAAGTACGGAATTGTAGGTCCTAAAGGAGAGCCTCTTGAAAAAGGATTATTAGACGTAGAAACGCTCGTTGAAAAACCGAATCCAGAAGAGGCCCCTTCAGGCTATGCAATTATGGGGCGCTATATTTTAACACCGGAAATTTTTGATATTTTAAGTAGAGAAGAGATTGGCGCAGGAGGAGAAATTCAATTAACAGATGCTATTTTACGTCTGAATGAATTTCAACGTGTTCTTGCTTATTATTTCGAAGGAAAACGTTATGATGTTGGAGATAAATTTGGATTCATTAAAGCAACAATTGATTTAGCTCTGCAAAGAGAACCGCTGCGAGAAGAGTTAGTGAGCTATTTTAGAGAAATTGTCGAAAAAGAAGGGCATATGTAAAATATATTTACTAGGGGAACTATTGGGAATCAAGGAGATTTTCAATAGTTCTTTTGGGTTAGAGCTCGTTGTACAAAAGATGGTTATATCGTTTATTGATGAATTCTCATAAAATGTTACATAATAATAAGTAAAAGAAATTATTTCATGTTTTTATATAAATGCTATCATGAAATGACATTTTTCGATATAATATCAGATAGGTTTTATTTATTAAGCATGTCATATAAAGGAGATTTTCTGCAATGACAAAGAAATTGTGTGTAGTTGGTTTAGGATATATAGGTTTACCGACAGCTGTTATGTTTGCCAATCACGGCTTATATGTACATGGTGTCGACGTAAATGAAAAAGCAGTAGAATTAATTAAAAATAAGCAACTTCATATAGAAGAAAACGGCTTACAAGAACGTTTAGAATCAGCAGTTGACAACGGACACTTCACGGTAGGCACAACAGCTGAAGAGGCGGATATTTTTATTATTGCTGTACCATCACCAATTAATGAAGATAAAACGGCAAACTTGAACTATGTTCGAGAAGCCACAAAATCGATTGTTCCTTACGTTCGTAAAGGAAATTTAGTAATTTTAGAATCCACAGTTCCTCCGCGTACAGTAGAAGACGTTATGCTACCTGTGCTAAAAGAAACTGGTTTAGAATTAGGCAGTGAGTTATTTGTTTCTCATTCACCTGAACGCGTTATTCCAGGAAAGGTATTTGAGGAACTAGTAAATAATGACCGTATTGTCGGTGGTATTAACGAAGAGTCTAGTCGTTTGACTGTTGAGCTTTATAAAACATTTGTAAAAGGAAATATTCACGTAACGGATGCTACAACAGCTGAAATGGTGAAAGTAATCGAAAACACATATCGTGATGTGAACATTGCGTTTGCAAATGAGCTGGCAAAAATCAGTGAAAAAATTGGTGTAAATGCGTGGGAAGCGATTAAGTTAGCGAACTATCATCCACGTGTAAACATTCATTTACCAGGTCCTGGTGTAGGCGGCCACTGTATTGCTGTTGACCCTTGGTTCTTAACGGAGCTTCAGCCAGAACTGGCAAAAATTATTTCTCTTTCTCGTCATACAAATGATTCAATGCCTGAATATACAGCATTGAAAACGAAAAGCCTACTAGATGAAAAGGGCATTCAACATGGACGTGTAGCTGTTTTAGGTTTAGCTTTTAAAGGAAATATTGACGATATGCGTGAAAGTCCATCAACAGATGTACTTCATCATTTAGAAAAGCTGGGCGTTGATTACACAGCATTTGATCCTCATATCAAAGAGAATAAAATCGAACGTCAGACGCAAAGTTTGGATGAAGCTGTTGCACATGCGGATGTGATTCTTATTTTAACAGATCATAATGAGTTCAAAGAGCTTCTTCCATCAGCTGTTGAAAATCACATGCGTACAAAAGTTATTTTTGATACGAAAAACTGCATTCAGCGTGATCAATGGAAAGCAGCAGGCTTTGACGTAGTGTTACTTGGTGATTCAAAAGTTTCTACTTTATAAAAAGACGGGCTGAACAGCCTGTCTTTCGTTTGTAAAAAACTAAAAAATCAACATACGGGTGATTTAATGAAGGAAAACATCTTAGGAATAGACGTTTGTAGCGACACGTACGATGAGCTAGCGGTAAAGTTACTTCAGGATATAGATAAAGGCCGAAAATCATTTATTGTAGCAATCAACCCTGAAAAAATTATGAAAGCACAAGAAGACAGGGAATTAAAGTCACTATTAAATCAAGCGACTTATCAAATTCCAGATGGAATCGGTGTGATTTTAGCTTCAAAGCTCAAAAAGGGACGTATTCGTGAGCGTGTAACGGGTATTGATATGATGCTGAAGCTGTGTAAAGAAGCAACGAATAACGGTAAAAGAATTTTTTTATACGGAGCCAAGCCTGGAATTGCAGATGAAGCCAAAGCTAAGTTGGAAGAGATGTTTCCAGGGATTTTAATTGTTGGAACATTAAATGGCTACGAAAAAAATGAAGAAGTCATTGAACGTACGATTAATGATTCAGGAGCAGAAATTGTTTTTGTGGCTTTAGGCAGTCCAGCCCAAGAAAATTGGATTATTGCTCATAAAGAGAAACTCAATCCTTCTGTTTATCAAGGCGTAGGGGGCTCGTTCGATGTTATTTCAGGACGATTGAACCGAGCACCTGCTGTTTTTCAAAAGTTTGGTTTAGAGTGGCTTTATCGACTGTTAAAAGAACCATGGAGATGGAAGCGTCAGTTAGAATTACCTAGGTTTCTTCTCCGAGTGTTAAGAGGTTAAAAAAGCATGCGGATTATGTCCGCATGCTTTTTATTTTTAGATATCTTCTTTCTTGTTTTGTTGCTTGATTTCATCCGTTAGTTCGTGCAAGCTTTGTCGCACATTTCCTTTTCCAGAAAAGTTTTCAATCAATTCCTTCACATCTATACCTGAGGATGCTTTCAGCGATTCTTGAAGAGAAGACATTAAGTTTGTTGCATAGCCAGTCACTTTATTAGCTCCGCTGTTTTCACCGTTGCTTCCTGTATCCACAACCGTAATTTTGTCGATATTTGCTAAAGGACTTGCAACTTGTTTTGCATATTCAGGAAGCATCTTGATAATCATATCTAAAATAGCCGCTTGACCGAACTGCTCGAATGCTTCAGCTACTTTTTGTTTAGCTTCTGCTTCAGCTAAACCTTTTAAGCGGATAATCTCAGCTTCAGATTCACCTTGGGCACGCTGAGCTTCAGCTTTTGCTAAACCATCAATTCGAACGCGTTCAGCTTCAGCTTTAGCCATTGCTTCAATTCGATATTTGTTGGCGTCTGCTTCAGCAAGCTGTTTTGCTTTTTCAGCTTCTGCGGATTGCTCAACAGAGTAACGATCTGCATCAGCTTTCTTTTTTACTTCAGAATCGTATTGACGCTCACGACGAAGAATTTCTTTTTCTTCTAATTCAATTTGTTTCTGACGTTCAATAATGCGGATTTGCATTTCTTGTTCTGTTACATCTTGTTTCGCGCGAGCTGTTTCTAGATCATATGCCTGGTCAGCACGAGCTTTGGCAATATCTTGTTCGCGACGATATTCAGCGGTTTTTAACTGATTCATTTTTTCAGCTTCCGCGATTTCTGTATTTCGCTCAAGCTCCGCTTTTTGGGCATCTTTATGAGCCTCAGCACGCTTGATTCTTGTTTCTTTTTCAGCTTCCGCTGTTGCGATGTCAGCATCTCGCTTAACTTGAGCAATACGAGGTTTCCCTAGAGATTCTAGATAGCCGTTCTTATCCCGAACGTCTTTAATTGTATATTTCGCTCAAGCTCCGCTTTTTGGGCATCTTTATGAGCCTCAGCACGCTTGATTCGTGTTTCTTTTTCAGCTTCAGCTGTTGCGATGTCAGCATCTCGCTTAACTTGAGCAATACGAGGTTTCCCTAGAGATTCTAGATAGCCGTTCTTATCCCGAACGTCTTTAATTGTAAACGATACAATAATTAAGCCCATTTTAGCCAGATCTTGTGAAGCTACGCGCTGTACTT
>Ga0055528_1002408_pt1 | contig 10051 bp, 7 predicted proteins | sample AraplaCol_mMS_r2_2_FD_55006 | JGI IMG/M metagenome (GOLD analysis project Ga0055528, IMG submission 55006) | Arabidopsis root microbial communities from North Carolina, USA - plate scrape MF_Col_mMS_r2 | ecosystem: Host-associated > Plants > Roots > Endosphere | place: USA: North Carolina...
ATGCCCTGGAGCAATCAGAATGGCGGCGGCGGCCCTTGGGGCGGCGGCGGCGGTAATAATCAGGGACCATGGGGCCAGGGGCCGAACCGCCCGCGCGGCGGTGGCGGCAAGGGCGGACCGCCCGATCTGGAAGATATCATCCGGCGCGGCCAGGACCAGCTGCGCAACATCGTTCCCGGCGGTTTCAACGGCGGCGTGGCGGTGATCGTCGTGGCGATCCTCGCGGTGTTCTGGCTGATCCAGTGCATCTACGTGGTGCAGCCGGACGAGCGCGGCGTCGAGCTGCGGTTCGGCAAGCCGAAGGAAGAGATCTCGATGCCCGGCCTGCATTTCCATTTCTGGCCGATGGAAACCGTCGAGACGGTCAAGGTGACCGTGCAACAGCTGAATATCGGGGCGACCTCGGCCTCGTCTTCGAACGGCCTGATGCTGTCCAGCGACAAGAGCGTCATCAACGTGCAGTTCGCCGTCTTCTACACGGTCAGTGATCCGAAGGCCTATCTCTTCAACGTCGAAAATCCGGCAGAGACCCTGCAGCAGGTTTCCGACAGCGCCATGCGCGAAATCGTCGGCCGGCGTCCGGCCCAGGACGCCTTCCGCAGCAATCGCCAGCCGATCGAAGTGGATGTACTCAACATTCTGCAGGATACCATGAACCGCTATGGCGCCGGCGTGACCGTCACCGGCGTGACGATCCAGAACGTGGCGCCGCCGCGGGAAGTCGCCGATGCTTTCGAAGAGGTGCAGCGTGCCGGCCGTGACCGCGATAGCACGATCGAAGAGGCCAATCGCTACACCAACCAGAAGCTTGGCCAGGCGCGAGGCGATGCGGCCAGAATCCGTGAAGATGCCGCCGCCTACAAGGACCGTGTCGTGAAAGAGGCGGAAGGTGAAGCGCAGCGTTTCACCGCGATCAACGACGAATATTCCAAGGCGCCTGACGTGACCCGCAAGCGGTTGTACCTCGAAACGATGGAGCAGGTGCTGAAGAACTCGAAGAAGGTCATCATCGATGAGAAGCAGGGCGTGTTGCCCTATCTGCCGCTCAACGAGCTCGGCAAACCGGCGCAGCAGGGAGGTTGAGTCATGACATCGAACAGACTTCCCATCATTCTCCTCATCCTCGCCATCGTGCTGGTCGGGCTCTATTCGTCCATCTTCGTGGTGAATGCGCGCGAGCAGGCCATTGTCGTCCGTTTCGGCCAGATCCAGTCGGTCAAGACCGAGCCTGGCATTTATTTCAAGCTGCCGTTCGGCTTCATGGATGCCGACCGCGTTCAGTTGGTCGAAAAGCAGGCGCTGAGGCTCGATCTCGACAATATCCGGGTTCAGGTCCAGGACGGCCAGACCTTCGACGTCGATGCCTTCGTGATCTACAACATCTCGGATGTCCGCCGTTTCCGCGAGACGGTATCGGGTGATCGCGAGGCCGCGGAAGCGCGGCTGAGGGCGCAGCTCGATTCATCGCTTCGCCGCGTCTACGGTCTGCGTGACTACAATGCCGCACTCTCGGAAGAGCGTGTCGCGATGATGCTGGAAATTCGCGACGACCTGCGCACAGATGCCGAAAATCTCGGCCTGCATATAGACGACGTTCGCATCCGCCGTACCGACCTTTCGCCGGAGGTTGCGCCGAACACCTATAATGCCATGCGTTCGGAACGCCTTGCCGAGGCCGAGCGTATCCGTGCCGAAGGCAATGAGGAAGGCCAGCGGCGCCGGGCCGTCGCCGACCGCCAGGTTGTCGAGCTCACCGCAGGCGCCCAGCGCGATGCGGAAATCCTTCGGGGCCAGGGCGATGCCGAACGCAACCGCGTCTTCGCCGAAGTGTTCAGCAAGGATCAAGCCTTCTTCGAGTTCTATCGCTCGATGGCGGCCTATTCCTCGGCCCTTTCGTCGCAGGACACGACGCTGGTGCTGTCGCCGAATTCGGAATTTTTCCGCTTTTTCGACAATGCCGCCGGCACTCTGCAGCCGTCGCCGGCAAATCCGGCCGCACCGGCTGCGGCTGCTCCCGCAGCACCCGCCCAGCCGGCGAACTGACGGCAGGGATGCCGATCGCATCCCGACAATCCTCGAAGGGCCGGCCCGAGTGCCGGCCCTTTTTTCGTGGGATGATTGAGATGATCCGGCATTTGCGAGGCCACGTCACATTGCACGGGGATTTCGCGAAAAGGTGATTTCACCCTCCATCATTCCGCCTTATGCTGGTGCTCAATGTGCGCATTTACCCCTTATGAGGAAGCTTGATGGCCCCCACGAAACGCTCGCCCTTCAGACGAACGCTCGCGCTTATGGCCAGCGCTGCAATTCTTGCGCATGCCGGCATGAACGGGATTGCCTATGCGCAAACCGCACCTGAGACGACCGCTCCCGGGGTTGTCACGCCCGCTCCGGCTGCTCCGGAGGCGGCTGCTCCTACGCCCACGCCGCCCGCACCCGGCGCGCCACAGCAGATCGCCCCGATCCAGGCCGTCACGCCAAACAACGGCCCGGCTTCGGTCGCCGATCTCGCCGAGGGGCTGCTCGATGCCGTGGTCAATATCTCGACCTCGCAGAATGTGAAGGACGACGAGGGGGCCGGCCCGGCGCCGCGTGCACCCGACGGCTCGCCGTTCCAGGAGTTCTTCAACGATTTCTTCAACAAGCAGCAGGGCAACAAGGGCGGCAATCACAATGTCAGCTCGCTCGGCTCCGGCTTCGTCATCGATCCGGCCGGCTATATCGTCACCAACAATCACGTGATCGAGGGCGCCGATGACATCGAGATAAATTTCGCCAATGGTTCGAAACTCAAGGCGAAGCTGATCGGCACGGATACGAAGACCGATCTTTCCGTGCTGAAGGTCGAGCCGAAGGCGCCGCTGAAATCCGTGAAATTCGGCGATTCCAGCACGATGCGCATCGGCGACTGGGTGATGGCCATCGGCAATCCGTTCGGCTTCGGCGGTTCGGTGACGGTGGGCATCATTTCCGGCCGCGGCCGCAATATCAATGCCGGCCCCTATGACAACTTCATCCAGACGGATGCGGCGATCAACAAGGGCAATTCCGGTGGACCGCTCTTCAACATGAAGGGTGAAGTGATCGGCATNAACACGGCGATCATCTCGCCGAGCGGCGGTTCGATCGGCATCGGCTTCTCGGTGCCGTCGGAGCTTGCGTCCGGCGTCGTCGACCAGCTGCGCGAATATGGCGAGACGCGGCGCGGCTGGCTCGGCGTGCGCATCCAGCCGGTGACCGACGATATCGCCGACAGCCTCGGGCTCGACAGCGCAAAGGGCGCGCTGGTCGCCGGCGTCATCAAGGGCGGGCCCGTCGACGACGGCTCGATCAAGGCGGGCGACGTCATCTTGAAATTCGACGGCAAGACCGTCAGCGAAATGCGCGACCTGCCGCGCGTCGTGGCGGAAAGCACGGTCGGCAAGGAAGTCGACGTGGTGGTGCTGCGCGACGGCAAGGAGCAGACCGTCAAGGTGAAGCTTGGCCGGCTCGAAGACAGCGATCAGGCGGCCGCATCCGGCGATGCGGCGCCCGATGGCTCGCAGGACGACGGCGTAATCACGCCGGATCCCGGCGAAAACAATGACATGGACCAGCCTGACAGCGGCGATCAGGTCCAGCCCGAACCCGGCACGCCGGACCAGCATAAGGGTCAGGTGGCGCCGGATGCGGCAACGCCGAAGAACGTGCTCGGCCTGTCGCTGTCGCTTTTGAGCCCCGAGACGCGCAAGGCTTTCGGCATCGCCGAGAGCGTCGACGGCGTCGTCGTGACAGAGGTGACGCCCGGCTCCGCCTCGGCCGAAAAGGGGCTGAAGCCCGGCGATGTGATCGTCGAAGTGGCGCAGGAGTTCATGAAGTCGCCGGATGCGGTCGCCGCCAAGGTGCAGGCGCTGAAACAGGAAGGCCGCCGCAACGCCCAGCTTATGATCGCATCGGCGAATGGCGATCTCCGGTTCGTGGCGGTGCCGATGGAATAAGAAAGTTGCGGCGGTGGTGAATTACCGCCGTCGTCTCCAACTCTCGCCCATTCCTGTGACGAGCACAGGAATGAGGGTGTGCCACGTCGGTCTTCAAGCCGTCACGAAATCCGTCTTCCGGTAGCCCTGGATATAGAGCAGGGCTGTGAGATCACCGTGGTTGATGCGCANCTCAGCTTCCGCGGCGACGGCGGGCTTGGCGTGGAGGGCGACGCCGGCGCCGGCGAGGTGCAGCATGCCGAGGTCGTTGGCGCCGTCGCCGACGGCGATCGCTTCTTCCGGCGAAATGCCGAGGCGAGCCGAAATTTCGTTCAGCGCATCGACTTTCGCCTGCTTGCCGAGGATCGGTTCGGCGACGAAGCCGGAGAGTATGCCGCCGTCTTCGAGCAGCGTGTTGGCGCGGTTCTCATCAAAGCCGAGGGTGGCGGCGATGCGGCTGGTGAAGACCGTGAAGCCGCCGGAGACGAGGGCGGTGTAATGGCCTTTCGATTTCATGGTGGCGATCAGTTCCGGGCCGCCAGGGGTAAGTGTGATGCGCTTGGCGATCACTTCGTCGACGACCGACAGCGGCAGGCCCTTGAGCAGGGCGACACGCTCACGCAGGGCAGGTTCGAAGGCGATCTCGCCATTCATGGCGCGGGCGGTGATGGTGGCAACCTTTTCCTTCAGGCCGACTTCGGCGGCGAGTTCGTCGATGCACTCCTGGCCGATCATCGTCGAATCCATGTCGGCAATCAGCAGCTTCTTGCGGCGGGTCTCCTGCTCCTGGATGACGAGGTCGATCGGCGCGCCTGATATGAGCGCAAGGATATTGGCCTCGGCCGCCTGCGCATCCGTGCCGTCGCGCAGCGCGATGTCGCAGGCGATGCCGTCGGCCAGCCAATAGAGGCCGGAAGCCTTCACCACCTCGGCCGCCTGTTCGGCGATTGCGGGTGTCAGCACGGGATTTGACGGATTGGCAACAAGCGTGGCAACGAGGGCCATGATGGAAAACCTTCTGAGCACAGTGAACGCGATCCTGATAACCGGGCCGACCGCCAGCGGCAAGTCCGCGCTCGCCGTCGAATTGGCCAAACGCCATGACGGTGTCGTTGTCAACGCCGACAGCATGCAGGTCTACGATACGCTGCGGGTGCTGACGGCGCGGCCGTCGGAGGGGGAGATGCAAGGCGTGCCACATCATCTCTACGGCCACGTGCCGGCGGGGGCGGCCTATTCCACAGGCGCCTGGCTGCGCGATGTCTCGGCGCTGCTGCCGATGCTCAAGGCCGAAGGACGGCTGCCGGTCTTCGTCGGCGGCACGGGGCTTTATTTCAAGGCGCTGACCGGCGGACTCTCGGATATGCCCGGGATACCGGAGACACTGCGGCAAAGCCTCAGGGCACGGCTGCTGGAGGAGGGGCCGGACGGGTTGTATGCGGAGCTCGCTGACGCCGATCCCGCCACGGCGGCAAGTCTCAACCGCCAGGACGGACAGCGCATCGTCCGGGCGCTGGAAGTGATGAAGGCGACGGGGCGGTCGATCGCCGATTTCCAGGGCCAGTCGGGACCGGTGGTGATCGACGCGGGTGAGGCCCGCAAGATCGTCGTGCTGCCGGACCGGGCGGTGCTGCATCAACGCATCAACGGCCGTTTCGAAAAAATGCTGCAGCAAGGCGCCGAAGACGAGGTGAGGGCGCTGCTTGCGCTCGACCTGCCGGCCGAGGCGCCCGTGATGAAGGCAATCGGCGTGTCGCAGATCGCGGCGATGCTGAGGGGCGAGATGACACGCGACGAGGTGCTGGAGAAGGGTGCTGCGGCGACGCGGCAATATGCCAAGCGGCAGATGACATGGTTTCGCAACCAGATGGACGACAGCTGGGAACGGCTGATCGCTTAAGTGTCAGACCTGACGCGTGCCTTCCGCTCCAGTCATCTGCAGGCTCAGCAGTTTGGCGAGTTCGCCGACCGCCGCCCGCAGTTGGTCCGGAAGAAATCCGCCGAAGCCCAGCATCAGGCCGGGGCGCGTAGGCTCCGCAGCATACATCGGGGAGATAGCCCGCACGGCGAGGCCGGCCGATAGGGCGCGTGCCGCGAGTTGCACGTCGTCGGCCTGCTCGGGCAGCCACAAAAGAATATGCATGCCCTGGTCGCTCGGCTGAACTTGGAATCCCTTGGGCAAGGCCCGCTCGAGCGCTGCGAGCAGGACAGCGCGGCGTTCGGCATAGAGGCCGCGGATGCGCCGGATATGCGCCTCGAAATAGCCTTCCCGCATATAGGCCGCCAGAACATGCTGTTCTGCGATCGGCGAATGCCGGTCGAGAATGGCGCGGGCGCCGGCAAAGGCTTCTACGAGCGGAGGAGGGGCGATGACGTAGCCGAGGCGCAGGGAGGGGAAGAGCACCTTGCTGAAGGTGCCGAGATAGATGACGCGTGACGGACGCAATCCTTGCATCGAGGGAAACGGGTGTCCGGCATAACGCAGCTCGCTGTCGTAATCGTCCTCGACGATCCAGGCGCGATTCTGGTCGGCCCAGGCGATCAATGCATTGCGCCGCGCCATGCTGAGCGGCATGCCGATCGGATATTGGTGCGAAGGGGTGACGAATGCGGCGCGCGCCTGCGGACAGAGTTCGAGGCCGCGTTCCACGTTCATCCCCTGTGCATCGACGGGCAAGCGGTGCGTCCTTACGCCGAGATCGTCGAGCACTGCCGTCAGGCCGGGATAGGCGGGGTCCTCGGCCCATACCGGATCGTCACGCGAGAGAAGCACCCGGCCTGCCATATAGAGGCCTTGCTGGGTGCCCGATGTGACGATGACCTGTTCCGGCTCGCAATGAACGGCCCGCGCGCGCCTGATGTGGTCGGCAATGGCAAGCCTGAGCTCGTGCAGACCCATCGGGTCGTGGTAACCCGAGGGTGCGGCCTGTCTCGACGCGCGCACGCGATTGCCGAGGCGGCGCCAGGTGTCGTCGGGCGCAATACCGGACGCCGGGACGGCAATGGCGAAGGGAACCGGCGGGTGCGGGGTGAGCGCACGGGCAACGGCGATCAGCCGGGCAGCCGGGGGAGGCAGATCGACAGCATCAACGATCGGCGGTGCTGCCGGCGCCGGCATCGCGTCCAGGAGATGGGCGGCAACCCGAGTTCCGGCTCCGACCCGCGCTTCGAGATAGCCTTCGGCGACCAACTGATCGAACACCTCGACGACAGTGCCGCGCGCGATCTTCAGCGAAGCCGCAAGGCTGCGCGTCGAAGGAAGGCGTTCGCCTGGCCTCAGTTCGCCGCCGGCGATTGCGCTGCGCAGGCTCTGGGCAAGCTGGCGGCCGACATTGGCCGTTCGATCGATCGTGTTGAGCGACGGGATTTCGATGGTGCTGCGCCGTTTGGACATCGCAAAATGGTCTAGAGATTTTCTTCAAAAATGGTGCTTTATGGTGGACCAGTTTTCGAGGAAAAGGAAGCGGATTGGCTGCTCCCCGTATTCTTCGTTTCTGGGGGCCGTCCGTGGGCGCAAACTTCTGGAAATACGCAAATGCAGGATCTTCTCGTCGTCTATATCGCCTATGCAATTGCTGCAGGCAGTCCCGGACCAAGCAACATGGCCATCATGAATGTGGCGATGCGGCAGGGGCGTCGACCGGCGTTAGCCTTGGCCGCCGGGGTCATCACGATGTCGACATTCTGGGGGCTGATCGCGGTCACCGGCATTTCGACACTGCTGGTCCGTTATGCCCATGCCCTGCTGTTCCTCAAGGTCGCAGGCGGGCTGTACCTCCTCTGGCTCGCCTGGAAGGCGGCCCGCTCGGCAGCCGCCCCGGACAGGCCGGCAGGTGAGCTCGTCCGGCCTGACGCGCAACTCGGCATGCTCTATCGCCGCGGCGTTCTGATGCATCTCGGCAATCCGAAGGCGGTTCTGGCCTGGGTCGCGATCATGTCGCTCGGCCTTAAGCCCGGCGCTTCGCCAGAGATGGCCGTCACGGCGTTCGGCGGCTGCGTGCTTCTCGGGATCTCGATATTTGCCGGCTATGCCGTGCTCTTCTCGACGGCGCCGATGGTGCGCGGCTATGCCCGCGCGCGGCGGTGGATCGAGGGAAGTCTCGCCGTCTTCTTCGCCGGCGCCGGATCGCGCCTGCTGTTTTCACATTGACCGTTTTTCAGGATCGCATCATGTCTGTCGCTTCTCCGTTTCATGGTCTTTCGGCCTTTCCGCCAACGCCCGCCGATCGGGATGGCAGGGTCGACACCGAAGCTCTTAGCCGCCTGCTGGAGCGCCTGTGCGATGCAGGCGTCGCCTCGATAGGTCTTCTCGGCAGCACCGGGATCTATGCCTTTCTTGCACCTGAGGAGCGGCGGCGAGCCGTCGAGGCTGCGGTCGAATGCGTTCACGGCCGTATTCCCCTCGTCGTCGGCGTTGGCGCTTTGAGGACAGACCAGGCCCAAAACCTTGCGAGGGATGCCGAGGCCGCTGGTGCAGATGCGCTTCTGCTGGCGCCTGTATCCTATACGCCGCTGACCCAGGAAGAAGCCTATGGGCATTTCCTTGCGGTCACGGAGGCGGCGAAGCTGCCGCTTTGCATCTACAACAATCCCGGCACGACCCACTTCACCTTCAGCCGCGAGCTTCTGCAACGCCTGTCCGACCTCGAGACGATCAAGGCGGTAAAGATGCCTCTGCCTGTTGACGGCGATCTCGCAGGCGAACTGGCGGCATTGCGGGAGAAGACCGAGCTTGCGATCGGCTATAGCGGCGACTGGGGGGCGGCCGAAGCGCTGCTTTCAGGCGCCGATGCCTGGTACAGCGTCATCGGCGGCTTGCTGCCGCGCGTCGCCCTTGCGCTCAGCAAGGCCGCGATTGCGGGCGACAGTGGCGAGGCGCGCCGGCTCGATGCTCTCCTTCAGCCGCTCTGGAAAACGTTCAAGGAATTCGGAAGCCTTCGCGTGGTCTATACGCTGGTCGACATTCTTTCACTCGCTCGGGCAGAGCTCCCACGGCCTCTGTTGCCACTCGCATCGATGGACCGGCAACGGGTGCTCGACGCCGTCGGACCTCTAATGACGCTGGAGAGTGAGCTGAAGCGTCAATCCTTGTTGTAGAGGCTGCTCAGCGGTTTTTTCAGGATGCTTTCGCGCAGCGACGTGCCAGGCTCCCGGCGGGTGATCGCTGGCTGATCCGCNGGCGGCGCCGGCCGGGGAAAGACCGGCTCCTCGCGGCGCATCTCGCGGCGGAGCGCGTCCAGCCGGGGATCGATCGCCGGCACTGCAGCCGGATCCAGTCGCGGCGTTTGCGGCAGCAGTTCGCGTCGGTAGGATTCGAGCGGCGCGGCCGAAGAGGTTGGTGGTACGTAGGGCTTGGCGTCGAGATCCTCGTCGGCTGCATCAGCCTCGTCCAAGCTTGCCACGGATGCGGCATAGTTCTGCTGAAAATTCGAAATGTCGGGTCCGACGGTCACCGCCCGCATACGGGTGACGATCTTGCGCAGGTCGACCGTATCCGGATCTTCCTCGCTGTGCTTGCTATTGGCGCTGCTCGCCTTCGGCAGCAGGTTCTCCTCGACGCGGGAAAAGCGCATGCGCATCGGCACGCTGATCGCCTCGCCGAAAGCGATTGCCTCGCCATTGCCGATCGAGGAGATGAAGCTCGTCGTCGAGATCGACGAATTCGGGATGGCCGAGCGGATGATTTCCTGGTCTCGGTCGTTGGCAAGGCGCATGGCAAAGAGCGTCGAACACTGCGACAGGATCGTCTGGTCGAGCTCGCCCGGCCGCTGGGTGATGATGCCGAGCGAGACGCCGTATTTGCGGCCCTCCTTGGCGATGCGGGCAATTGCCTGGCGTGTCGGCACGAAGCCGAGGCTCGGATCGGAGGGAATGTAGCGGTGAGCTTCCTCGCAGACGACGAGCATGTGGATGGCGCCGTCGCTCCACAGCGCCACTTCGAAGGCCATGCGGCAGAGCACAGAGGCGACCGAATTGACGACCTCGGAGGGAATGCCGGCAAGCTGGAAGGTGCAGATCGGCCGGTTCTCGCCGGGGATGCGGAAGATCTGCGCGATGGTTTCGGTGATCGTGTCGCTGATCGTGTTGTTGGA
>Ga0055528_1002413_pt1 | contig 10042 bp, 8 predicted proteins | sample AraplaCol_mMS_r2_2_FD_55006 | JGI IMG/M metagenome (GOLD analysis project Ga0055528, IMG submission 55006) | Arabidopsis root microbial communities from North Carolina, USA - plate scrape MF_Col_mMS_r2 | ecosystem: Host-associated > Plants > Roots > Endosphere | place: USA: North Carolina...
TGGACGGACCGCCCTCAACTCCATAACGCAGGCCGGGGCCCGCACCTTCCGGAAAGATCATGGCATCCTGCTCGAACATGGAATGGTCGAGCACAAGCCTGCCTGCAGCAAAAGGTGAAGCAAGTTTCTTCGGCGAGATCAAGCCGCCCTCAAGGCGGACGAGCGCCGGCTCGGCTCCATTGTCCAGCGTGACCGTGTGCGGCTTGTTTTCAGCATCCGGCAGCGGCCAGCGGAAAGCGGTATGAAAACCGATACCGAAAGGCATCGGCCTGATATCGCGGTTGGTAACTTCGGCGGCAACGGTTAAAGCCCGACCCTCGACACTATGGATGACGGCCAGCAGGAAATCGAAGGGATAAACCGCCTTCGTTGCCTCTGAAGCAGCAAGCTCGTAGCGGCAACTCGCTTCGGACGAGGATGCCAGCGCGAATTCACTGCGACGGGCAAAGCCGTGCTGGCCCATAGGGGCGCTGTGACCGGCAACCTTCAGAACGTCATTCGGCGCCTTGCCGACCATCGGAAACAGGATCGGCGAACGGCCGGTCCAAAAGGCGGCGTCGCCGTTCCAGACCCAGGAGCGGCCGTCGCTTGATGTCAGCGCCTGCATTTCGGCGCCGAGCGAGGAAACGTCGACAGTGAGAAACTGATTTGCGATCCGGACCGTGGATGACATCGAACGCCCTCTTCGTGCTGGTTGGCGAGCGGACCATACATGCGCGCCACATGGATTTCCACTGGCGATGCACAGCGCCGAGACTTTCGTTTTCCGGCAGACGAATCCGGCCTGCGGCACGTAGTCAGCTGGGTGTGGCGGTAGCGTTACCGTTCAACGCGAGGAAGGCTCACGTAAAAATAACCAACTGGTGAATTCTTTACTTGAACCCCCTGTCGGAATCGGCAAATGTGGGTGCGCTATCAATCCCTTCATGGATTTGCCGTCTTTCCGGGCTCGCTTGGTCCGAGCACACATCTATTGGAAAAATACCGTGAGCAGCGATGCGTCCATACGCGCGACGAAGCCTTCGGCTTCGATGGCGCTTGCAACCGCGGCAGGGTGGGGCAAGGGCCTCTACACACTGTTCCGCATCACCGTCATGGCCTTCCGCCATCCTTGGCAAGCAGGTCTTGCCATCGGCGCGACCCTGATCGCCTCAACCTTCCAGCTTCTGATTCCCCGGTTGCTCGGCCAGGCGGTCGACCATACGCAGGTGGCGCTTCACGGCGGCACGCTTGGACAGCAGGCACAGGATGCGCTTTTGACGACGGCGCTGTTGCTGCTCGGCGCCAGTGTGCTCCGCGGCATCTTCACGATGATCCAGAACTATTACAGCGAGGCGGTCGGCCACCATATGGGCTATGAGCTGCGCCTTGCCTGCTACGAAAAGATCCAACGTCTCTCTTTTTCCTTCCACGACACCGTGCATTCGGGCGACCTCATCACTGTCGGCCTGCTCGATCTGGAAGGCGTGCGTATGTATTTCTCGACGGCGCTCGTGCGCGTCTTCCTTCTCTCCATGCTGATCGGCATCGGTGCCTATATGCTCCTGTCGACTGACGTCGTGCTTGGGCTGTTGGCGCTCTCTTTCGTGCCTTTTGTCGGCTGGCGCTCCTCAATCACCCAGCTTCGCCTGCGTGCCACCTGGCTCGACCTGCAGCAGCGGCTGTCGGTGCTGACGCGTATCATGGAAGAGAATCTCGGCGGCATTCGTGTCGTTCGCGCCTTCGCAGCACAGGATCACGAGCTTTCGAAATTTGAAGCAGCCTCGAAGAATGCGCTGGAACTTGCCCACCAGCGCGTCGGTATCCGCGTCATCAATACCAGTGCCATGACCTTTTCCTTTTTTGTGGCGATGGGCCTGGTGCTGTGGATCGGTGGCGGCAAGGTGCATTCCGGCGAGATCACCGTTGGTACGCTGGCCTCGTTCCTGACTTTCATGACCATCTTGCAGATGCCGGTGCGCCAGCTCGGCCTGATGGTCAACGCCTTCGCCCGCGCCTCGACTTGCGGCACGCGCCTCTTCGAACTGCTGGACCTCGAAATTGCCGTGCGCGATGCGCCGGATGCCAAGGAATTGGCGGTCACGGACGGCACGCTGCGCTTCGAGAATGTCAGCTTCGCCTATCCGGCCTCGCCGATGCATGAAGTGCTCCATGACGTCAGCTTCGAAGCAAGGCGTGGCGAGACCATCGGCATTGTCGGCCCGCCGGGTAGCGGCAAGTCGACGCTCGCCCATCTGATCCCGCGCTTTTATGATGCGACTGCCGGCAAGATCACCATCGATGGGCAGGATATCCGCAAGGCGAAGCTGCAGTCGCTGCGCCGCTCCGTCGCCGTCGTGCAGCAGGATTCCTTCCTCTTCACCACGACGATCGAAAACAACATCGCCTATGGCGACCCCTGGGCCAAGGAAGGCCGTATCGAGCGCGCCAGCGAAAGTGCACAGCTCCACAATTACGTACTCGGCCTGCCGACCGGCTACGGCACGGTCGTCGGCGAACGCGGCGTCTCGCTTTCGGGCGGCCAGCGCCAGAGGCTTTCGATCGCCCGCGCGCTGATGCTGAAGCCAGCCGTGATGGTCTTCGACGATTCGACCGCAGCAATCGATGCGGCAACGGAGCAGCGCATTCGCAGCGCCATGCGCCGCTACGCCGCCGATCGGGTGACGATCATCGTTGCCCATCGCCTGAGTTCGCTGATGCATGCCGACAAGATTTTCTTCATCGAGGACGGCCGCATCGTCGAGCAGGGCACGCATGACGAGCTCCTGGCGCTCGGCGGCCGATACAAGGCACTTTACGATTTGCAGGTGCGACCGGGCGACGACGCTTTGAGCGCGTAAGAAACCGGCGCAGGAGGAAACAAGATGGCCGAGGAACTGGAAACCGAGCGTCCGGACGTTCGCGAGGATGGCAGACGCCCGCCAAGGGCGGTCGTCGGTTCGCAGCGTGTCGAAGAGGAAATCTTCGGCAAGGTCTTCGATTCCAATATCGTCAAGCGAATCTGGGCTTTCGTGCATCCTTACCGGCGTGATGTCGTCTTGTCGGTGATTTCGGTGCTGGTCTTTACCGGCATGCAGCTTCTCATTCCGCTGATCATCCGCTACGCGATCGACCATGGCATGCAGCCCGATGACGATGGTTCCGCACTGACCTTGGCGATCGGCGCGTTCCTGATCGCGATCCTCATCAACTACGGGGCCAGCTATTTTCAAGAAACGCTGGTCGGCGGCGTCGCGGAAAACGTGCTCTTCGATATCCGCAAGGCAATGTTCTCCCATCTCCAGCGCGTTTCCCTCTCCTTCATGGACAAGACCGAGGTCGGCCGGCTGATGTCGCGCCTGCAGGGCGACGTCAACTCGATGCAGGAATTCCTGGAGACCTGCGTGCTGTCCGTCGGCGATATCTTCCTGCTCTTCGGCATCGTCTTCGTGATGCTCTATCTCGACTTCAAGCTCGGCCTGCTGACGCTGTCCGTACTGCCGGTTCTCTTCGTCGTGCGCCTGTTCTGGCTGCCGCTCGCCCGCAAATCCTTCATGGCAGCGCATGAAACCAATTCGGTGGCGAACGGCGCTCTGGCCGAAGCGATCCATGGCGTGCGCGCCGTCCAGAGCATGGACCGGCAGGAGGTCAACTTCACGCTTTACGACGACAAGGCGCATGCCAACCTGCTGACGCATCTGACCGCAGCCCGCTACGCGCAGATCATGGTGCCGATCGTCGACACGCTGACCGGTATCGCCATGGCGCTCGTCATTGTGGTCGGTGGTGCGCGCGTGTTGAACCAGGCGCTCGACGTCGGCGTGCTTGTCGCCTTTCTCTTCTATATCCAGCGCTTCTTCGACCCGATCCGTTCTCTGACCTTGCAATATTCGGTCATGCAGCGCGCAATGGCGTCAGGCCAGCGGCTAACCGACGTGCTCGACGTGCCGGTCGACATCAAGGATGCCCGATGCCAAGGTACTTTCGCCCGACATGGACGGCTCCGTCGAATTCCGCGATGTCGTCTTCGGCTATAATCCGAAGCATCCGGTGCTCAAGCATGTGAGCTTCAGGGTCAATCCCGGCGAGACGGTTGCCCTTGTCGGCCCGACCGGCTCGGGCAAGTCGAGCTGCATGTCGTTGATCCACCGTTTCTACGAGGTGCAGCAGGGACAGGTCGTTGTCGGCGGCCATGACGTGCGCGAACTGACACAGGATTCGCTTGGCCAGCAGATCGCCATGGTGCTGCAGGAACCCTTCCTCTTCACCGGCACCGTTTTCGAGAATATCCGCTATCACAAGACGGAAGCCACCCGCGAACAGGTAATCGAGGCCGCCAAGGCCGTCGGCGCGCACGACTTCGTCATGCGCCTGCCTCAGGGCTATGACAGCATGCTCGGCGAGCGCGGCGGCAATCTTTCGCTCGGCCAGCGCCAGCTTCTCTCCTTTGCCCGCGCACTGGTGGCGGACGCGAAGATCCTCGTGCTCGACGAGGCGACAGCCAATATCGACAGCTATACCGAAATGCTGATCCAGAAGGCACTGGTGAAGCTGCTCGAAAACCGTACCGGCCTCGTCATCGCCCATCGGCTGGCAACGATCCGCGAAGCCGATCGCATCATCGTGCTGCAGAATGGCGAGATCGTCGAGAGCGGCAATCACCAGCAGCTCATGAAGAACGGCAAGCTTTACTCGAAGCTCTATAACCTCAACTACGCCTCCTTCGACGATATTCCCGAGGACGTGCTGGAAGAAACGGTAACGGAATCGGCGACCTGATGCCGCCAGTTGCGATTGCGCGTTTGACCCGGCGGATTTCGCCCTGAGGATTTCAGTGCAAAACACAGAATTTGGGTTTCCGCGCGCCGTTTATTGGTCGGCTTGCCTCAAAAGGTGCAAGATTTGAACGAACAAACGCCGCCGTGGAGCATTTTATGTTCTATAGGGGCGATTTGCGACTAAGGAGAATGTTATGAAGAGAATTGTTAGCAGTCTGTTGATTGCGACGGCCCTTGTGGGCTCGGCTATTCAGCCTGCTGCCGCCCGCGACCATCATCACCACGACAATACCGGCCGCGCCATCGCCGGCGGCTTGGCAGCGGGTGTCGTCGGCGGCCTGATCGGCGGCGCCATCGTCAACAGCGGCCCCCGCTATGTCGACGGTCCCCGTTATTATGATGCGGGCCCGCCGCCTCCGCGCTGCTGGTACGAAGATCGTGACGTCCGCAACCGCTATGATGGCGGCTATCACACCGAAACCGTGCGGGTCTGCGACTAACGGCTTCAAGAATCGCCTGATGCCCAAAGCGGCGTTGGCCTGATCTACGGTTATCGCCGCTGCCTCTCGCCCCTTCGGCCGGGATTGCACTGCAATCCCGGCCATGCTTTTCCAGCAATTGACAAAAGCTGCCGGCGACACGCCAGTTGCCACCCATTCCCGCCAATTGGAACACCCTCATCTGTCATTCGCCTGCAAAGAACCGCCGTTAGTTGTCGGCCTGGTCAATTGCATGGCTGTGCGACATGGTTGTACCTATGCAACGGCAGAGAAATGAACGCAGGCGGCTCGCCCAACACCCGTTTTCAATGCTGACTGCTGATTCCAGAAGGTGGAATTTGTCGTGCGTGAGACATTGAGGGAAGCCGATGACTGATAGTCCGGTGAACGACGGCAAGGCGCCAAAGAAGGAGCGCATGCGCTTCGTCAGCGCCGAACAGGTGGCGCAGCTTGCCGGCGTTTCCCGTTCGGCCGTTTCGCGCACCTTCACACCGGGAGCAAGCGTTGCGCCCGCGACGCGGGAGAAGGTGCTGCGTGCCGCTGAGGAACTCGGCTACCACGTCAACGATCTTGCACGCGGCGTGCTTGCCAATCAGAGCCGCCTCGTCGGCATCGTCGCCACGAAACCGGAGATCGGGTTCCGCGCCCATCTCGCCGCCGCCCTTGCCAAGTTCCTGATCCAGCGCGGCAGCATTCCGATCCTCATCAACACCGGCCAGACCGAGGACGAACTGCTGGCCGCCCAGAAGATGCTGATCGGCCATCGCGCCGAGGCGATCATCATCCTGTCGGGCTCGCCGCCGGCGAGTTTCCTCGAGCTTGCCCAGCGCAACGGGCAGCCACTCGTAGTTATCGGTCGTTCCGAGCCGGACGCAGACCATGTGCGCGCCGGCAATTCGGAGGCCTCCCGCAAGGCGGCGACCATGTTCTTCGAGGCCGGACGGCGCCGGCTGGCGGTCGCCGGTTCCAACACCGGTACACCCAGCATCATCGAGCGCGAAAGCGCCTTTCTGTCGACGGCAGAGGGGCTCGGCGCCGAGGTCTTCATCGGTCGCGGCGCGGATTCGGACTATGAGAGCGGCATTACTGCGGGCCGCGCGCTGTTTTCGAAAGAAGTGCGCCCCGACGCTGTCTATTGCGCCAACGACCAGATCGCCTTCGGGCTGATGGACCATGTGCGGCAGGAAATGAAGCTGCGGGTTCCCGAAGATGTCGCCATCATCGGTTTCGACGACGTTCCCGAGGCGTCCTGGCTCAGCTATCAGCTGACGACCTTCCGGCAGGACCCGCTCGTCATGGCGATGCGCGCCGTCGAACTGATGGAACGGCGCTTGGCAAATCCGGACTTGTCACCGGGCTATGAACGGGTCATTCCAGAGCTCATCATCCGCCAGAGCTTCAGACCCTGATTCCCTTTGAAAGTATCTCATGCTTTGCGAATTTCCTGATGACGCCCGCTTTGTCCTTGCCAGGGATGTAATCCTCGATGCGGCGGGAAAAGCGCTCTCCTACTTTTCCGATCTCTCCTCGCTGGAAACCGGCCACAAGTTGAACGGCCAGGATGTTGTGAGCCAGGCCGACAAGGCCGTGGAGGCGATGATTCGTGACCGCATCACCGCCGCCTTTCCCGATGACGGTGTGCTCGGGGAAGAAGAAGGTTTGGCGGAAGGTCCCTCGGGCTATCTCTGGGTTGTCGATCCCATCGATGGCACGAGCTGTTTCGTGCACGGCATAGACCAGTGGTGCATCTCGATCGCCGTTATGAAGGACGATGAGACCGTGCTTGGCCTCATCTGCCAGCCGACATCGGGCGATCTCTTCGTGGCGAGGAAAGGAGAAGGTGCCTTTCTGAACGGCAAGGCGATTAACGTCGACAAGACCACCAGCATTGGTACCGGGCTTCTTGGTGTCGGCGCCAATTTCCGCGTTCCGCTGAAGCAGGTGTCGATCTTCATCCACCTGCTGCTGGAGGCGGGCGGCATGTTTATCCGCAATGGCTCCGGTGCGCTCATGCTGGCACAGGTCGCCTGCGGCAGGCTGGCCGGCTATTATGAACCCCATATCAACGCCTGGGACTGCATGGCAGGGCTCTTGATGATCCGTGAAGCCGGAGGCTGGACCGAAGCCTTCCCCGGCGAGGGCACGCTTTTAACCGGCGGCCCGGTCATCGCCGCAGCGCCCGGCGTGAGGGACGAGCTCCTGACGCTCGTCGGCCGCTCGCTGCAGGATGAACCGGCCTGAAATCCGCTAGGTTCGCGCGACCTCAACGGTCCCGGATGAGCTGAATGCGATCTTTTCCGTGAGATCGATGAAATTGCGGATGAGAGCAAGCCGCGCATCGGCCCGATGGGCGACATACAGCGGCAGGGGTGGGAGTTCACCGGGCAATAGCGGCCGATAGACCACAGATTCCTGATGAAGCACCCGCATGGACGCCGGCACCACCGTAAGGCCACGGCCACCGGCCACCAGATTGATGGCGGCGATGATTCGAGAAACCTCATCGACGATCCGTGGTGTAACGCCGGCGCTACGGAAAGTTTCGGTAAGTCGTTCGAATATCCCAGGCCCGTCCGTGCGCCGGTAAACGACCATATCGACACCATGGAGCATATCGAGCGTCATGGGTTTATCTTCCGCCTTCGCATAGGGGTGGCTGCGCGGGACTGCGACCAGCATATCCTCTTCGGATAGAGCCCGTGCGGTCAGCTCCGGAAAGCGCTTCGCATCGATGTGCAGCAGCGCAACATCGATGCGCTGCTGCTGAAGGGCCAGAATCAACTCATAGGTCTCGCTCTCTTCGACAACAATCTCGGCAAGTGGAAAGGCCCGGCGAAACTGCTGGAGGAACTGCGGCGCCAGCACATGCAAAGAAGCCGAACTCGTAAAGCCGACAGAAAGCCTGCCGCTTTCGCCCTTGCTGAAGCGCCGCACATTGTCGACCGCCAATTGCGCCCGTCTCAGGATATCGCGCGCCTCTTCGAGGAAGAGCTCGCCGGAACTGTTCAGTGCGACCCTGCGCGGAGACCTGTCGAACAACTGGACGCCCAGCTCATATTCCAGATCGCGGATCTGCTGTCCCAATGGTGGCTGCTGGATGTGCAGACGCTCGGCAGCGCGATTGAAACTGCCCTCCTCGGCAACCGCCACGAAATATCTGAGATGCCGGAGTTCCATCGGATCACCTAGAACTTTTTGAGTTTAAGTGTTGAACAATATAAATATTTTACATGCAGAAGTCACGCTTCTAAGCTTCTCCCAACTTGAGCACATCAGGAGGAGACGACATGGCCAAGAGCAAACCGAAGATCGCGATCATTGGCGCCGGCATGGGCGGGCTTGCCGCTGCGGCGACGCTGCGTAAAGTCGGCATCGACGTCCAGGTTTACGAACAGGCGCCGAAATTTGCACGCGTCGGCGCCGGCATCCAGATGCTGCCGAATTCGTCGCATGTTCTGCGCGGCATCGGCGTACTCGACCGTCTCAAGAAGACTGCCTTCGAACCCTATTCCCACCTCAACCGCGTCTGGGACACCGGCGAGATCAAGCGCGAGCTGCCGATGCCGGAAAGCCTCTATGGCGCACCGTTTCTCTGCATGCATCGCGCCGATCTGCACGAGGCACTCTACTCCGTGCTTCCGCCCGAGATCGTCCATCTCGGCAAGAAGCTCGTCGGTCTTGATCAGAAGAACGACGGCGTCAGCCTGTCCTTCGCCGACGGCACCAAGGTCGAAGCCGATGCGGTCATTGCCGCTGATGGCGTTCACTCGCTGGTGCGCGAAATCATCGTCGGTCCCGACGCACCGCTGCACAAGGGGCGTATTGCCTACCGCGCAGTCTTCGATGCCAGCCTGATGAACGGTGGCACGATCGCGCCTTCGCGAACGAAATGGTGGGGCCTCGACCGGCACATCGTCATTTACTACACGGCCGCAGACCGCAGCTCGCTCTATTTCGTCACAAGCGTTCCCGAATCCGCCGACTGGATGACCGCTGAATCCTGGTCGGCGAAGGGCGACGTCAAGGAATTGAGAGCCGCCTATGAAGGCTTCCATCCGGAAGTACAAATGGTTCTCAACGCCTGCCCGGATTGCCACAAATGGGCAATTCTCGAACGCGAGCCGCTGCCGCGCTGGAGCGATGGCCGCGTTGTACTTCTCGGTGACGCCTGCCATCCGATGACGCCCTACATGGCCCAGGGTGCGGCAACCTCGATCGAGGACGCCGCCGTGCTGGCGCGCTGCCTTGAGGCCGTCGACAATGACGATATCGAAGGCGCCTTCCGCCGCTACGAGGCGAACCGCAAGCCGCGTACGTCTCGCATTCAGGCCATCTCCAGTGCCAACACATGGATGTCGGGCGGTAACGACGATACGACCTGGCTCTATGGTTATGATGCCTGGAACGTACCGCTGGTCGGTGAAAACGAGCTGGCCATGGCCGGCTGATTGGAACAACAGATGTTGCAGCAAGAAACCCGTGACATGGACGGTCACTACGAATTCGTGACCGTCTCGGATGAAGCAACGATAGCCTTCCGGCGTTATGGCACACCCGGAAAGCCGCGCCTGCTGTTGATCCATTCGCTCGCCCTTGACGGCAGTATCTGGACGGACGTCATCTCAGGCCTGCAGGGTCAGGCGGAGATCATCTGCATCGACTGCCGAGGGCATGGCTGGAGCAGTCGGGCGCCCCTTTCCTACGCCATCGAACGCTACGCCGATGACGTCGCCGAGGTTCTGGACAAGGCCGGCTGGGATAAGGTGATCGTTGCTGGCTGTTCGA
>Ga0055528_1002426_pt1 | contig 9994 bp, 9 predicted proteins | sample AraplaCol_mMS_r2_2_FD_55006 | JGI IMG/M metagenome (GOLD analysis project Ga0055528, IMG submission 55006) | Arabidopsis root microbial communities from North Carolina, USA - plate scrape MF_Col_mMS_r2 | ecosystem: Host-associated > Plants > Roots > Endosphere | place: USA: North Carolina...
GCTCGGGCGTGAACTGACGATCCCGGCCGTGGCGCAAAGCCTTGTGCTGACGCGCGTATCGGGCCGCGCCTCGCCGATGCCGAACGAAGAAACGCTGGAAAAATTCGGCGCGACGGGCGCGACACTGGCAATCCATCTCGCCATCCATGCGCTGGCCCGGGTCGTGACGGAATTGACGCCGCTCTATGGCGCCGATTGCCCTGTCGCCATCGTGGTGAAAGCCACCTGGCCGGACGAGCGTATCCTGCGCGGCACGCTCGCCGATATCGAAGCAAAGGTGGCGGCCGAGCCGATCGAGCGCACGGCCATCATCTTCGTCGGTCGCTCGCTCGGATCGGAAGATTTCCGCGAAAGCTCGCTCTACGACCCGGCCTATCAGCGTCGTTTCCGCGGTCGCGAATAGGNTTCAGACCTTCGCGACGAGATAATCCATGCTCGCCTTCACGGCTGCGCCNGGATCCTTCAGTGCATGCACTTCGGATGCGAAGGGNTCGAAGGAGAAGGGGCCNTTGTAGCTTGCCTGCAGCAATGCGCGGATCTGGGCGGCATTGCCGAGCCGGTCGTCGGCATCGACCAGAACACGGTGAGGATCGCGCATATCGGANACGGAAACCGCAGGATCGCTGACGCCGGAAATATGCACCAGCCCGGTCAGATGGGGGAAGAAGGGAGTTTCGCCGGCAAGGTGATGATGGAAGGTGTCGTGCACCAGCCGGAAGGTTGGCTGCGCATTCAGCGTCTCGATCGCATCGGCTGCTTCCGCCTTTGAGCGCAGCGAGCAGATTTGAAAACCGAGCGGCTCGACGAGACCGACGATACCGGCCGCATCGAGCATCGGTCGGAGTGCCGTCAGAGCCTCACGCAGATTGGCCTGTCGCTCGCCATTGGCTGTTCCCGTGCCGTCATTCTTCGGAACCAGAACCAGCGCCCGCGAGCCGACCGCCCTTGCATAATCGATCAGCTCGCGGGCTTCCCGCTCGCGTGTCGCGTTCCATTCGTTGAAGCGCTGCAATGCGTTGATCGAGATGATTGCGACGCCATGGCGGGCGGCCGCCTGCTTGATGACATCGGGCTTTGTCCCGTCGAGAATGGCATTGCCGGAGAGATCATTGCGGATCTCCACCGCATCGATGTCGAGCGAGGCGGCAAGTGCAAAGAAATCCTCGATCGAAAGCGAAGGTGCCGCCATATGGTTCAGCGCGAAACGGATGGATGCCATGCGAAATCTCCTCCTCGCTCCTCATGCATGAGAAGCATTATGACTGTCTGATCGAATCTCTACTGGAATTTCACGCTCAAGCCATAGGCCGGGCGGGCACAGACTCTATCATCGCTGATAGATTTTCCGGGACAATGATAGAATTCCATCATCTAGATATTCTCCGGCAGGAAGATCTCGAAGGGCAGAAATGATTGGCCGGGAACGGCAATCTCGCCCTGTTCGAGCGCACCCGTCATCAGTGACACCACTTCCTTGCAGAGTGCTGGCAGCGGCGTGCCGATCGCCATGGTGACGATGCCGTCGGCGAGACCGGCCTTGCTGTCTGCCGTCAGCTCGTTGACGATAAGCACGGTGCGGCCGCCGATCCCCTCTTCGCGAAATGCCGAAATCGCCCCCTCCATGCCACCACCGCAGACATAGAGGCCGACGAGATCGGGGTGTTTCTGCAAAAGGGTCAGCGTCGCCTCATGGGTGATCTCAGGCGTTTCGAGATTGATCAGCGTTTCGACCACTTCGAAGTCAGGCGCTTCCTCGCGGAAATAGGAGCGGAATCCCATCTCGCGCAACTCGTGACCATGAAAACGATGGCTGCCGACAAAGCAGGCCACCTTGCCCGGCCGGCGGGCCGCCTTGGCGATCATCCAGGCTGCGGTGCGCCCAACCTTGCGGTTGTTGACACCGACATAGGCGTCCCTGACGCCGGTCGCGAGATCCGAAAGCAGCGAGAAGACCGGAATACCGCGTCCCTTCAGTTCCTCGACAGCAGCCGTGACAGCCGGATAATCCGGGCCGACAAGCGCGACCGCCTGGTTCCTCGCGCCGAGCAGCTTGATCTTTTCGATGATGGCGGCAGGTGTTGCGGCGGACGGATGTTCCACCTGCGTCTGGATGCGCGCGCTGGTCACGTTGCGCGCCGCCGTTTCGATTTCGCGGGCGAAGGCCTGGTAGAAGGGCTGGGTCGGCTTTTGCAGCAAGAAGGCCAGCCGATATTGCGGCAGATCCTCGAAGACGCGCTGCCGGATCAGGCCGACGGCGTGATAGCCGATCGACTGGGCCGCATCATAGACCCGCCGCGCTGTTTCCTCCCGCACCCGATGGCGCCCGTTCAGAACGCGATCGACGGTCGCAACGCTGACGCCGGAGGCTTGGGCGAGATCTGATATGGTCGGGCGACGCATGGTTGGTCCTGATAGTTTTCAATCATGAATGAAAGCCGTTTCTGATGGCTTTTGAGAGAATATATCAAGCCTGCATTGAGGGCTCTGCGAAGTCAACCTATTCTCCGGACCAAGAGCTGGTGAGGAGGAAAGCATGGCTGGCGAAGCAACAAAGCGGGATTACAGCCTCTTGGGGGCGAGCGGCAGGACGGCGGTCGAAACCGGTCTTGCGGCTGCGGAATGGTATCATACCGATGTTGCCCGCAAGGAGATGAAGGCGCTGATGCAGCGTTCCGACAATCAGGCGATCCGCGACACGGCGCTCTGGCTCTGCAGCATGGCGATCTTTGCCACTCTTGGCATTTATTTCTGGGGCTCGTGGATCGCCGTGCCCTTCTTCCTCGCCTATGGCGTGCTCTACGGCTCGGCCTCCGACAGCCGCTGGCACGAATGCGGCCACGGCACCGCCTTCAAGACGCGCTGGATGAACGATGCCGTCTACCAGATCGCCTGCTTCATGATCATGCGCAATCCGGTGACCTGGCGCTGGAGCCATGCCCGCCACCACACCGACACCGTCATTGTCGGCCGCGACCCCGAGATTGCCGTCATGCGCCCGCCGGATCTCTTCCGTCTGGTTCTCAATTTCTTCGGCATCCTCGATGCCTGGCATGCCGTGATCGACATGATCAGAAATTCGGCCGGCATCATCAGCGCGGCGGAAAAGACCTTCATTCCCGAGATGGAGCAGCCGAAGGCGATCCGCATTGCCCGTATCTGGCTTGCGATCTACGTCGTCACCATCGCGCTCGCCATCTATATGGGTTCGATCCTGCCGCTGATGCTGGTCGGCCTGCCGCGCCTCTATGGCGCCTGGCATCATGTGCTGACCGGCCTGCTGCAGCATGGCGGGCTTGCCGATAATGTCATCGACCACCGGCTGAACAGCCGCACGGTCTATATGAACCCGATCAGCCGCTTCATCTACTGGAACATGAACTATCACGTGGAACACCACATGTTCCCGATGGTGCCCTACCACGCGCTGCCGAAGCTGCATGCGATGATCAAGCACGACCTGCCGGCGCCCAATCCATCGATCTGGTCCGGCTACCGGGAAATGATCCCGGCCTTCCTGCGCCAGCTTCGCAATGAAGACTATTTTCTGAAGCGGGAACTGCCGGCAACGGCGCGGCCCTATCGCGAGGAATTCCACGCCGAACTGGCACCCGCAGCCCAATAGAACAAGATCGAGGGAGGAAAAGAGATGAGCGGTAACTGGATCGAAGTTTGCGGCAAGGACGAAATCGACGAGGAGGATGTCATGCGCTTCGACCATGGCGGGCGCACATTCGCTATCTATCGCAGCCCGGACGATGAGTTCTTTGCCACCGACGGGCTCTGCACCCATGAGCAGGTCCATCTCGCCGACGGCCTCGTCATGGAAGAGATCATCGAATGTCCCAAGCATAATGGCCGTTTCAACTACAAGACGGGCGAGGCCAAGGGGGCTCCTGTCTGCGTCGACCTGAAGACCTATCCCGTCAAGATCGAAGACGGCGCCGTCTTCATTGCGATCTGAGGTGCGCCATGGCCCATTTCGTCATCATTGGCGCAGGGGAATGCGGGGCGCGTGCCGCCTTCGCACTCCGGGACAAGGGATTTGACGGCGACATCACGCTTGTGGGTTCCGAGCCGCACACGCCCTATGAGCGCCCGCCGCTCTCCAAGGCCGGCCTTGCCGGCACTGTCGACCCGAAATTCATCGCCGCACGGGAAACCTATGAGGCTGGCACTATTCGCCTCCTGACCGGTGTGACGGCAACCGGTCTCGATGCCGCAGCCCATACCGTCGCCCTGTCCGACAGCAGTCTGCTTGCCTATGACCGGCTGCTGCTTGCGACAGGCGCCAGTGCGCGTGCCTTTCCCAATGCGCCCAGTGAAAGCAGCTATATCCGGTCGCTCCGCACACATCATGATGCGGTGACACTGCGCGCGGTGCTGCAGCCTGGCAAACGGCTTGCAGTCATCGGCGGCGGCTTCATCGGCCTGGAGGTCGCGGCAACCGCGCGCCAACTCGGCGCCGATGTCATCCTCGTCGAAGGGCTGGAGCGGGTGCTGAAGCGCGGCGTTCCCGAAGACATCGCCCACCTCGTTGCCGAGCGTCACCGCGCGGAAGGCGTCGATCTGCGCTGCGGTGTCTCGATCGAAACCCTGACGGAGCAGAACGGCAAAGCCGTCATCCGGCTTTGCAACGACGAGGCGATCGAAGCCGATCTGGCGCTTGTCGGTATCGGGGCCCGGCCGAATATCGAGCTTGCCGAGGTTGCCGGACTTGCGATCGACAACGGCATCGCAGTCGATGACCGACTGCGTACCTCCGCCCCTGATATTTTCGCGGCCGGCGACTGCTGCTCCTTTCCGCTCGCCCTCTATGGCGGCCGGCGCGTGCGGCTGGAATCCTGGCGCAATGCGCAGGAGCAGGGCACGCTTGCCGCCGCCAATATGCTCGGCGCCAATGCGTCGATCTCCGCTGTGCCGTGGTTCTGGTCGGATCAATACGACATGACATTGCAGATCGCGGGACTTGCCGATGGCGCGGTCACCCATCTGCGCCGCGATATCGGTGAAGGGGCAATCATCCTCTTTCATCTCGATGCCGAGGGCCGGCTGATCGCCGCAAGCGGCATCGGGCCGGGCAATGCGGTCGCCCGCGACATCCGGCTTGCGGAAATGCTGATTGCCGCACGCGCACATCCCGACCCGGCCGCACTGACCGCCACCAATGTCAAGCTGAAGTCGCTGCTCGCTGCCTGATAGTTTTCAAAGGATAATGCGATGAAGAAACATAATCGCGCCACGGTCGCCGACCTCCTGGCGCTCAAGGGAAAACGCCAGCTCACAATGCTGCGCGTCACCACGCTTGAGGAGGCGGAAGCAGCAGAAAAGGCCGGCATCGATATGGTCTCGGTGCCACCGTTCCTGCTCGGGCCGGTCTTTCGCGAGGCGGCACCGACGCCCTTTGCCGTTCCCGGTCTGGAATATGGCGATCATGTCTCGGCTGAAGAATACATGCGCGAGGCCTTCAAGGCGCTGAAGGCAGGCGGCGATGCCGTCTATTGCGCCGCCAGCCTGCAGACCATCCGCCGTATGCGCGATGAAGGCATTCCCGTCTGCGGCCATGTCGGCCTCATCCCCTCAAAGGCGACCTGGACCGGCGGTTTTCGCGCCGTGGGCAAGACGGCTGCCAGCGCTCTCGATGTCTGGCGCCAGACGAAGGCGCTTCAGGATGCCGGCGCCTTCGCAGCCGAGATCGAGGTCGTCCCCGGCGATGTCGCGGCAGCGATTTCCAACCGCACCTCGATGCTAATGATCTCCATGGGCGCCGGGCGCGGCTGCGACGCGCAATATCTCTTTGCAGATGATGTGCTCGGCACGACCAGAGACCACACGCCGCGCCACGCCAAGATCTATCGCAACTTCGCAGCCGAACATGACCGGTTGCAACGCGAACGCATCGCCGCCTTCAACGAATTTGCCGAGGATGTCCGCTCCGGCGCCTATCCGGAAAAGCGCCATCTTGTCGGCATCGACGAAGCCGAGTTGCGCAATTTCCTGCATCGGCTGGAGGCGGAGGGCTAGGCTGCAGTATCTTCCTTCCCCCGCCGGGAAGAAAAGGAAGGTCCATTGGCATCAGCGCCAGCCTATGCCAGAGAATAGAGCCATCAGAAACAGATTCTCAGGCGCTGGTGACGATAGGCTTTGCACATGCGGAACTGATCGCGGTCCTCGTCGCGGTGACNGGGGATGANCCGCGCGTCATGACGATCGGCAATGGCGATGCGCTGCCGTCTGGCCCTTTCGAAATGGGCCATCGCACGCTGCAATCGGGCCTGCGCGAATGGATCCAGGAACAGACTGCCCATCCCGTCGGCTTCCTCGAGCAGCTTTACACCTTTGCCGATCGCGACCGGAACAATGATATCCAGGGCGGGCGCACCATCTCGATCAGCTATCTCGGCCTTGTCAACGAACAGTCGGGCGCTGGGCGGCCGGGCTGGCATGGCTGGTATGAATATTTTCCCTGGGAAGACCATCGCGACGGGCGTCCCGTCATCCTCGATGAGCTGATCGCGCGCCTGCGCCTCTGGGCCGATGCCGATCCCGTCAGGCGCGAATATCGTCATCGGCGCGCCGACTTCACCTTCGGGCTCGATGGCGGCGGCTGGAACGAGGATCTGACGCTGCAGCGTTATGAACTGCTCTATGAGGCCGGACTCGTCTGCGAAGCCGGCGCCAGCAAGGACGACAATCTCGGCCGGCCGATGTTTGCCGATCATCGCCGGATTCTGGCGACCGGCATTGCAAGACTTCGCGCCAAGATCAAATACCGCCCCGTCGTCTTCGAACTCATGCCCGAAAACTTCACGCTTCTGCAATTGCAGCGCGCCGTCGAGGCCTTGGCCGGGCTCACCCTGCACAAGCAGAACTTCCGCCGCCTGATCGAACAGCAGGAACTGGTGGAGGAAACCGGCGGGGCGACAAGCGAAACCGGCGGCCGGCCGGCCAAGCTTTTCCGCTTCCGCCAGACCATTCTCGAAGAGCGCGCGCTCGCCGGAACGAAATTACCGCTCTCCCGCAATTGACATATGCTCACAGTGAGAATATCTCTTTGCGCATGATATGCTCAAATCGAGCATAATTAATGGAGCCGGCCATGAACCATCTTGTATCCGCGTCTTCCCTCTATGATCGCGTCAGCCGCGTCATTCCCAAAGCCGAATGGATGATGTTCCAGGACGATGTCGACGCGATCCTGGAACTGAAGCGCAGGCGCAATGCCGTTATCCTCGCGCATAACTACCAGACGCCGGAAATCTTCCATGGCGTGGCCGATATTGTCGGCGACAGCCTGGCCCTGGCGCGCAAGGCGATCGAGGTGGATGCCGACGTGATCGTGCTTGCCGGCGTGCATTTCATGGCCGAGACGGCAAAGCTTCTGAACCCGGAAAAGACGGTGCTGATCCCCGATCTCGGCGCCGGCTGTTCGCTGGCGGATTCGATCACGCCCGAGGATATCGCGCTGTTGCGCCAGGCCCATCCGGGCGTGCCTGTCATTACCTATGTCAACACCTCGGCCGCNGTCAAAGCCGCCTCGGATATCTGCTGCACCTCGGGCAATGCCAAGCAGGTAGTCGAATCCCTTGGCGTACCGCGCGTGCTGATGATCCCGGATGAATATCTTGCCCGCAATGTCGCCAGGGAAACCGATGTCGAGATCATCGCCTGGCACGGGCATTGCGAAGTGCATGAGCTCTTCACCGCCGACGATGTGCGCCAGCTTCGCGAAAACCACCCTGGCGTGACGGTGCTTGCCCATCCCGAATGCCCGCCTGATGTCGTTGCCGAGGCCGATTTTGCCGGTTCTACCGCCGTCATGTCCGATTATGTCGGCCAGAAGAAGCCCGCCCGCGTCGTGCTGCTGACCGAATGCTCGATGAGCGACAATGTCGCCGTGCATCACCCTGATGTCGAGTTCATCCGGCCCTGCAATCTCTGCCCGCATATGAAGCGCATCACGCTTTCCAACATTCGCGCGGCTCTCGAAGAGAACCGCCACGAAGTGACGGTCGATCCGGCGATTGCCGTCGCAGCTCGCCGCGCTGTCGAGAGGATGCTGTCGATATGAGCGATATTGCCGACCAACTTGCAGGCCGCCCCGTCATCGTCGGCAGCGGCCTTGCCGGACTGATGACGGCGCTGACGCTTGCGCCCGAGCCTGTTGTCATCGTCACCCGCGCCACCCTTGGGGCCGAAACATCGAGCGCCTGGGCCCAGGGCGGCATAGCCGCCGCGCTCGGCGCCGATGACAATGCCGAACTGCATCTGGCCGATACGCTTGCTGCCGGTGACGGGCTCTGCGACCCCAGCATTGTTGCCGGCATCGTCGCTGAGGCGCCGGCTGCGATCACCGCACTGGAACGGGCGGGGGTCCGTTTTGACAAGGCGGGAGATGGCAGCTTTTCGCTCGGGCTGGAGGCTGCCCATAGCCGCCGCCGCATCGTGCATGCGCAAGGTGACGGCTCGGGTGCGGCGATTGTTCGTGCGCTGGTCGAAGCCGTCATCTCCACACCCTCCATCACAGTGCTCGAAGGGTTGGAGGCGCGCCGCATCCTGACGGATGAGGACGGCGTCATCGGCCTCCTCTGCGTCGGCGAAAATGGCGCCACTATTCTGCCGACACGGCGCATCGTACTCGCCACCGGCGGCATTGGCGGTCTCTATGAAGCGACAACCAATCCGATCGGCAATTTCGGGCAGGGCATCATGCTTGCAGCACGCGCCGGGGCTGAGCTTGCCGACATGGAATTCGTGCAATTCCATCCGACGGCGCTCGATTCCCGCCGCCGGCCGCTGGCGCTCGTCAGCGAAGCAGTCCGCGGCGAAGGTGCGGTACTCGTCAATGAGCATGGCGAACGCTTCATGGCCGGCATTGCCGGTGCGGAACTTGCGCCGCGCGATGTCGTGGCCCGCGCCATCAGTGCCGAACTCGCCCGTGGCGGCAAAGTGTTTCTCGACGCGCGTAGAGCCCTTGGCGATCGTTTCGCCACGCGTTTTCCGGTTATCGACGCACTCTGCCGGGAGGCTGGCATCGATGCCGCGTCCCAGCCGATCCCGGTGCGGCCTGCCGTCCATTATCACATGGGCGGAGTAGCAACCGATGCCGTCGGTCGCAGCTCAGTCGCCGGGCTCTGGGTTGTGGGCGAAGCCGCCTCCACCGGCCTGCACGGGGCAAACCGGCTCGCCAGCAATTCCCTGCTGGAAGCAGCGGTTATGGGCATGCGGGCAGCGCGCGACATTCTTGCGACCCCGGTTGCAAAATCCTCGACAGCCGAGATTGCAGGGATGCTGCCTGCGGCAACCGACCCTTCGCTTGTCAGGCCAATCGTCTCACGCCATCTCGGCGTACTGCGCAATGCGGGCGCCATCCATGGCGCCGTCGCAAGCCTGCTGCCGCTCGCAGAAAACGACGGGCCGGCCTCGGATCCGGCGGTCGTCGCGCTGCTGATTGCCGTCTTCGCCAGCCTTCGGGCGGAATCGCGCGGGGCGCATGCCCGCACGGATTTCCCGCTGAAACGGGCGGAAGCCGTGCGGCACAAGTTGACACTGGCTGATGCCCTGGAAATTGCCCGGGCGACCGCCTCCCATCCCCTTGCAAGGAGTGCCTGAGATGAACCTCGCTTCCCTTCCGCGCGTCATTGTCGAGCCGCTGGTGCGCGCAGCCCTCGCAGAAGACCTCGGCCTTGCCGGCGATATCACGTCTGCGGCCGTCATCCCCGGGGATCATCGCTCGACAGTCGTCATGGCCGCCCGCCAGCCGGGTGTGGTCGCCGGCCTCGATGCCGCAGAGCTTGCCTTCCAGCTTGTTGATCCCGCCATTATGCTTCGCCGGCATCTGCCAGATGGAGCAGCTGTGGAACCGGGCAGTGTGATTGCCACCATTGAAGGGCCGTCGCGCGGGCTTTTAACGGGCGAACGCACCGCCCTGAATTTCCTCGGCCATCTCTCCGGCATCGCCTCGGTGACGGCCGGCATCGTCACAGCGATCCGCGAC
>Ga0055528_1002439_pt1 | contig 9959 bp, 9 predicted proteins | sample AraplaCol_mMS_r2_2_FD_55006 | JGI IMG/M metagenome (GOLD analysis project Ga0055528, IMG submission 55006) | Arabidopsis root microbial communities from North Carolina, USA - plate scrape MF_Col_mMS_r2 | ecosystem: Host-associated > Plants > Roots > Endosphere | place: USA: North Carolina...
CCCGCCATCGTTTTCGGCGATCGTCACGATGTTCGACTTATCCAGGACGGGATGTTTGCGCGCATTCTCGGCCGGGAGACGATCCGGGTGAACTCGCTACATGGACAGGGCATCCTCGAACTTGGCGAGAGGGTCGTTGCCGAAGGCATTGCCGAGGACGGGACGATCGAGGCGATACGGTTCAAAGACGCGCCGGGATTTGCGCTCGGCGTGCAATGGCACGCCGAATACGATCCGCAAACCAACCCTGTGAATCGTGCGCTGTTTCAGGCATTCGGCGACGCGGTGAGAGCCCGCAAAGCCATCACCTAAGGTTCGATCGGTTACGGCCGACACTTCACCGCTATCAGCACCACAAAGAAAAGCCGCCGCGAAGATGTTTTCGCGACGGCTCTGTAGAGGTTCGGGAGCCGGATCAGGCGGTCGGCTGCTTGGTCTTCCGNAGATAGGGCAGAACCGTATCGAAGGAGCCGAAACGCGTAATCGCGTCTTCGTTGGAAACCGCGGCAGTGATGATGACGTCTTCGCCCTGGTTCCAGTTCGCCGGTGTGGCCACCTGGTGCTTGGCCGTCAGCTGGATGGAGTCGATGGCGCGCAGGATCTCATTGAAATTGCGGCCCGTCGTCATCGGATAGGTCAGGATCAGCTTGATCTTCTTATCGGGACCGATGATGAAGACCGAACGCACCGTCGCGTTGTCGGCAGGCGTGCGGCCTTCCGAGCTCTCGCCGGCGCCGGCCGGCAGCATGTCGTAGAGCTTGGCGACCTTAAGGTCCTTGTCACCGATCAGGGGATATTCAACGTCGAAGCCAGTGGCGGTCTTGATGTCGTTCTTCCACTTGGCATGGCTTTCCACAGGATCGACGGAGATGCCGATGATCTTGGCGCCACGCTTGGAAAACTCTCCCGCAAGGCCGGCCATGGCGCCGAGCTCGGTCGTGCAAACAGGCGTGAAATTCTTCGGATGCGAGAACAGGACGGCCCAGCCGCTGCCGATCCACTCNTGGAAGCTGATCGGTCCCTGCGTGGTGTCGGCNGTAAAATCGGGGGCAATATCGTTGATGCGTAAGCTCATGGTCGGCCCTCCAAAGCCTTGTGTTCAATGTTTTTCGTCTCAAATCGAGGCCATGGGATCCGTCCGCCGGAAGCGGTCGAGAGATTGCGGTCAACAGGATCGCACCGGCCGAAGGTAAAGACTTCCCATTCCTGGATTTTAAGTAAGTTATATATCACGATCACCGAAGGCATGCTCTTTCGATTTCCGGCCTGCTCCGGCATTATTTTTCCGGCAAGTGCGCGCGATGAAGAGACCGATGGTTTTTCCATCGGCCCGTCAAAAGCTGCAGGCGAACCGCCCTGCCTCTTGCTCAGGCCGCCTGGACGGATTTGATCCTGTCGATGCCACCGACAACAGGTGCGAAATCGTCCCACACACCCTGGGCGCCCTTCTGCCATTCCTCGAAGGCTTCCGGCTTCAAGAGCTTTCCGCCGTTGGCAAGCGCCGTCTCGACGGATTTGGACTCGTCGTCGACGATCAGCTGGTTGAAATAGGTGGCCCCTTCGCTGGAAGCCTGCTGGAACACCGCCTTCTGCTCGTCGTTGAGGCCGGCCCAGAAGGTCGAGGCATAATAGATGACGCCGGATGCCCAGATGTGGCCGGTCTCGGTCATATCGGGCACGACCTCATAGAGCTTGAAGCCGGCATAGGCCGATTTGGTCAGATCCATCGCGTCGGCGACACCGGTTGCGAGCGCATTATAGGTCTCGGTGATCGGAATGCCGATCGGCGTCGTGCCGAATGCACTCCAGAGCTTGGTGTGCAGTGGGCTCTGGATGACACGGATGCGCTTACCCTTGAGCTGCTCCGGCCGCGTCACCGGTTCCTTGGTCAGGAGATGGCGGGCGCCGTAATTGATGAAATCGCCGACGACGAAATTCTGCGCCTGCAGTTTCTGCTTGAGATCGGCGCCGACATCACCACCAACGGTCCGGCGCACGTGGTCGGCATCGCGGAAGAGGAAGGGCAGATCGAGGATCTGCAGTTCCGGTGCCCAACCGGAGAGCGACGAGACCGTCGAGAGACTGGCCTGGATGGAGCCGAGGCGCACGCCCTCGGCCACCTCCTTCTCGCCGCCGAGCGCACCGTTCCTGACGATATTGAACTTGAACTGGCCGGGCAGCTTCGCTTCGACCAGTTCGCCGATCTTCACCCAGATCTTCGTTTCCGGCTTGTCGTCGCCGAGCAGCGAAGCGATCGTGATCGTCGTCGTGCGGGCAGCGGCGGTGCGGACGAAAGCGGGCGCTGCAAGCACCGTTCCGGTGAGAGCAGCGGTCTTCAGGAAATGGCGTCGATTGAGATTATCCATGGGGTTGTCCTGTTTACGAGAAGATGATGGCCCAGGCGCAAAGGATTGCGAGCGAGACCAGGAGAGCGAGCAGATAGGGAACCACCGCCCGAAAGAGCTCCGAGGCGGGAATGCGCGTGACGCCGCTGACGACGAAGATCAGCATGCCGAGCGGCGGCGTCAGTCCGTGGATCATCAGGTTGACGACGATGATCACCCCGAACTGAATGGGATCGATGCCGGCGGCAACCGCTGCCGGCAGCAGGATCGGGCCGAACAGCAGGATCGCAGCGCCGATATCGAGAACAAGGCCGACAACCAGCAGGATGACGTTCGACAGCAGGATGACCGCAAGCGCGCTGCCGCCGAGTGCCGTCGTCAGATGCGAGATCAGCCTGGACACGTCGTCGACAGCCAGCAGGAAGGCAAAGGGGCCGGCCGTGCCGATGAGGAGACCGATTGCCGCCGCTTCAACTGCTGCCTGGCGAAAGGCGGCATAGAGCGAGAGAATGCCGAGCCGCGCGCCGATGCCGAGCAGCAGCGTGTAGAAAGCAGCAAGCGCAGCCGCTTCCGTGGTCGTGACGATGCCGATGCGGATGCCGACGACGACGATGATGCCGAGCCCGAAGGCTGGGATAGCCTGGACTGCCGATTGCCAGCGCTGTCTCGCGTTTGCGCGCGGCAAAGGCACCTGTTCGCTGACCGTCAGATGGATGGCGACTGCCAGGCATATGGCCATCAGCCCGCCGGCAAAGAAACCGCCGACGAGCAGCGAGCCGACGGAAAGATTGGTCGCCGTCGCAAGGATGAGAAATGCGATCGACGGCGGGATGACGTTGTCGAGAACCGATGTCGAGGCGATGATCGCCGCCGCCTGCGCCGGCCGATAGCCGTGTTTGACCAGTTCGGGCTGGAAGGTCGACGCGCCGAAAGCGGCATTTGCGACCGACGAGCCGGAGGCGCCGGAAAAAAGGACGCTGGTCAAGAGCGTCGTCTGCGCCAGCCCTGCCCGGCGATGGCCGACCATGGCGGCGGCGAAGCGCACGAGCTGGTTGGCGACGCCGGAGGCCGTCAGCAGGCCGCCGGCAAGCAGGAAGAAGGGAATGGCGAGCAGCAGGAATTTCGAGATGCCGGTGACGGTCGCGGAAACGATCGCCGGCTCCGGCAGGCTACTGCCGAAGGCGATGACGACATAGGCTGCGGCAAGAAAGGCGTGCGGCAGCGGCGCAGCAAGCAGGAGACCGATTGCCGCAATAAGTCCGAGGAAGATGCTCGGCGGCCAGTCGAGATCGAGCGCGACATGCGGGATACCGGCATAGAGCGCGACCCCCACGGCAAGCGAGAGAGCAACCGGCAGGAGCTTGCCTTCGGCAATGCGCTGCAGAAGCAGCACGACGAGGATCAGCGCGCCGCCGGCGCCGAGGAAACCGAAGCGGATCCATTCCGGCACGCCGAGCGTCGGCGAGACGCCGCCGAGCATCGTCATGATCTCGCTGCCGCCAAAACTCAGGATCAGCGCAGAAAGCACGGTGAAAACATCGGCGCCGATCCGCGTCACCTTCTGCAGGTTTTCCGGCAGGATCTTGACGAAGACGTCGAGGCGCATGGCAAGCGCGCTATTGAGGCTGAGCGGCGCGCCAAGCGCGATCAGGCCCACATGCAACCAGATGCCGAGATCCTCGGCACCAATGAAGCCGGCGCTAAAGAAATAGCGCAGGCAGACTGTGACGAGCACCATCAAGAGCAGCACGGCGAGAACAAGTGCCGCGGCAATGCCGAGAATCGCCTCGATCGCCCGCAGCAGGCGCACTGCCACCCCGCTGTGCGGAGCGGCCTGTTCGACCGGATGAAATTCACTGGTGGCCACAAAACTTACCTTCCGGCGAGAGGATCAGGCATTCTTGACGGTCGAAAGATCGCGATCGAAGAGCGTCGACCAGGTGTAGTTGCGCGCCTTCGAGACCTCCCTGCTGACATCGAGCCGCGGCAGCACCTTTTCGCCGAAACGATAGGCTTCCTCAAGCAGCGGCATGCCAGAAAGAATGAAAGTATCGACACCAGCCTTCTGATAGGCTTCGAGCGTGCGCAGAACTGTATCCGGGGAGCCGACGATCGCCGTGCCGGGGCCGGGCCTGACCAGGCCGATGCCGGCCCAGAGGTTCGGTGCAACTTCGAGATCGCGCAGATTTTCCGGCTTCAGGCCGCCGTGCAAGGCCGTCATGCGCTGCTGACCGACGGAATCGCTTCTTGCGACGAAACGCTGGTTGGCGGTGATCGCCGCATCATCCATGCGGCCATAGAGATCGGCCGCCGCCTCCCAGGCCTTTTCGTCGGTGTCACGAACGATGACGTAGAGACGGATGCCATATTCCAGTTCACGGCCGTAGTGGGCGGCCCGCGCCTTTACCGCTTCGACCTTCTCGCCGATCTGGGCGGGCGTCTCGCCCCAGGAGAGATAGGTGTCCACATGTTTCGCCGCGACTTCAAGCGCCTTATCCGAGGAGCCACCGAACCAGAGCGGCGGCGGTGCGATGCTCTCGCCGACCGGCAAGGCGAGCTTGGCGCCGTCCGTCGAGAAATACTTGCCCTGATGGGTAACGCTCTCGCCGGCAAAGAGCCGGTGCCAAAGCTGAAGATATTCCTCCGCCATGTCGTAGCGCTCGTCATGCGGTAACATCATCCCATAGGCGCCGAGCATCTTGGCGTCGCCGGAGACGACATTGATCAGCAGCCGGCCGCGGGCGAATTCCTGGAAGGTCGCTGCCATCTTGGCAAGCAATGTCGGCGCGACGAGGCCGGGATGGATGGCGACGAGGAAACGCAGCCGCTCGGTGTGAGCAAGCAGCGCACTCGCCAGCACCCAGACGTCGTGGGCGCCGGTCGCAAACAGGGCGCCGGTATAACCCAGATGGTCATAGGCCTGGGCAAGCTGCTTGTAGTAGCCGTAGTCGACCTGACGCGAGCCTTCCGGCTGCCAGGGATAGGCGCCGTCGGGTGCGCACATGTACCAGAAAACGTTCATCTCCCGATTCCTTGTTATTTCGTCATTTCCGGGCGTTTCAGCACGATGGGCTTGGCGAAATGGCCGTGACGCACCAGCGTGTCGGCCTCTTCCTGTTGTTCGGCGATGATCTCGTCGTCGATCGGAAACACCGTGAAGTCGCGTGAGCGCACCACCTTTTCCCAGGCATCGATATCCGTTCCGCCGCGGTCGCCAGATCCGCCGCGGTCGCCCGATGCAAGAAGTCTGGCGGCGGTGCGTGGATCGGCGGCGATCTCGTTACCGATCCGGCTGAGTTCGGAGACGATCGCCCGGATCTCCGTTGCCGAAAGGCCGTTCCGTTCCAATGTCCAGAACAAAGAACGGTTGGGAATGGCCGCGCCGCAGCGGACGATCAACCTGACGTCGTCGCGCTCCAGCGCCTTTTCGAGACGCGGCGACATGGCGACCCAGGCATCGACGCGCCTTTCGAGCAGGTCGGCGAGCGAATCGCGCGCGCCGCTTTCGACCCGCTCGACATCGGGCAGGCTCATCCCCTCACCTTCGAGGCTGCGGGCCAGGAGATAGGTGTGAAACGAACCGTCGATCAGCGAGATCCGGCGGTCTTTCAGCTCAGCGACGGAGCCGATCGGACTGTCGCTCCTGACGAAGATGGCGCCGTTGGCCGGGCGCGGCGCGGAGGCAGCGATATATTCGACGGCAAGCCCGCGCATATCCGCCTCGATCGGCGGCGTCGAGCCAGTGCCGCCGAGATCGATCTCGCCACGTTCCAGCAGCACCGCGGTATCGCGGCCTTCGGCATAGGAGACGAATATCGGCTGCAGATCGACAAAGGCGCCGGGCCAGAGCCGCGCGAGGCGAAGATGCAGATTGTTGGGGTGAACACCAATTTTCATTCTGTGCAACCGATGGCGTGGCTCATAGCAGTCAATTTACTTTTTTATAAATTGATTACGAGGAAGCGATTGTCGTCAGCAGGAGAAAATCGCCTTTGAAATCCCATAAAATCGATAGGCAATGAAATCTTTTGCCAGATCGAGCGAAGTGAGCGAGCCGGAGTTGAAAATTCAGCGCCGTCACTTTACTTTTTTATAGAACCTTCAAGGACGATACCGTTGACGAAGCCCGTTTCCTCAAGAGTCTGCCGCGATGTCGGCGCAGCCAGCGAATTGCTGAAGCTGATCGCCAATGCCAACCGCCTGGCGATCGTCTGCTATCTCATGGAGACGGAAGCCCCGGTCTCGGCGATGGAGGACGAACTCGGTATCCGCCAGCCGACGCTTTCCCAGCAATTGAGCGAGCTTCGCGAGGCCGGTGTGATCGAAGGACGNCGCGACGGCAAGGCAATCGTCTATCGCGTCNTCGATCCGCGCGTCGANACGATCGTNCAAACTCTGCGGGACATGTTCTCTGGCCTCGACGACGTCACCGGGCGCTTCGGAATGACGAAGCTGCCGGTCGACGAAATGATGTTCGATTGAACCTGNGATGATCGACCTCTATACCTGGATCACGCCGAACGGCCTGAAGGTTTCGATCGCGCTCGAGGAGTTCGGCCTTCCCTATCGCTCCCATGCGATCGATATCACCAAGGGAGATCAATTCCTGCAGGATTATCTCGTCATCAATCCGGGCGGCAAGATTCCGGCTATTATCGATCACGAGACCGGCATCACGCTTGCNGAATCCGGCGCCATCCTGCTCTANCTCGCNGAAAAGACCGGCCGCTTCCTGCCCCGGCAGGGTGCCGCCCGGCATCACACGATCGAATGGCTGATGTGGCAGATGGGAGGGTTCGGGCCGACGCTCGGTCACGCCCATTATTTCCTGACCTACAACAGCGGCGAAGCGCCATTCGCTGAGGATCTCTTTCGCAGGGACACCCGCCGCCTGTACGAGACGCTGAACGCGCGGCTCGAAGGCCGCGACTATCTCGTCAACGATTATTCCATCGCCGACATGGCGGTCTGGCCTTGGGTATCCCGGTTTCAGCGTCACAAGATCGACCTGAATGCTTTCCCTTATGTCAGGCAATGGTATCTCAGGCTTGCCGCACGGCCACAGCTCAAGCGCGGTTACGCCATTCCTCATTTCACATCCGAAATACCGCAGCCGTGAAGANACCTTGCCCGGCAGCAATTCTTCGCCGAATTTCGCCAGCTAAGCTACGTGGCGCATTGATTTCGCCCGAAAGTGCGGCAGTTTGATTATTTTTTGCGCACACCTATTTGTGCACACTTTTCAGGCGAACGCCTTGCCAAAATTGCTGCAGTGCGTCATGAATAGACAATGACGCATCTCGATCTGACAATTCTGGTGATCGACGAAAATGCCATACGCGCCTCCATCATCGAAGAAGGACTGCGCGAGGCAGGGCATGTGCGCGTCACCGTGGTCCACGAGGTCAACGGCATCGCGCGAATCATCGAAACGCTGATGCCCGACGTGATCATCATCGATATCGAGAATCCCAACCGCGACATGATGGAGCATCTGTTCCAGCTGACGCGCACGGTCAGCCGCCCGATCGCCATGTTCGTCGATCGCTCCGACACGGCCTCGATCGAGGCTGCCGTCGATGCGGGCGTCTCGGCCTATATCGTCGACGGATTGAAGAAGGAACGCGTCAAACCGATCCTCGACATGGCCGTCAGCCGCTTCAATGCCTTCAACCGGCTACGGCGAGAGCTTGCCGATGCCCGCTCCGCGCTGGAGGAACGCAAGCTGGTCGAGCGCGCCAAGGGCATATTGATGAAGATGCGCGGCCTGTCGGAGGAAGAGGCTTTCGCCCTGCTGCGCCAGACAGCGATGAACGAAAAGAAGAAGATGTCGGAAATCGCCCAGAGCGTCGTCACTGCCGCTGGGCTGTTGATGTAATGGCCGACCTGATGAATTTCCGGAGGAAACCGGAGTGGATATGATGACAACGACCTCCAACTCCGGCGGCGACATGCCCTCGCCCGTGCGGGTGAACAACGAAGGACCGAAAGTGCTGCGGGCCGGTTTCATTCCGCTCGTCGATGCATCGGTGCTGATTGCCGCCGCAGAATTCGGCTTCGCGCGGAAGGAAGGCCTGACGCTCGATCTCGTCAAGGACGTCTCCTGGGCGAATGTGCGTGACCGCCTGGCATTCCGCCAGTTCGACATTGCCCACATGCTGTCGCCGATGCCCGTCGCCTCCATGCTCGGCCTCGGCTCCAATCCCTCACCGACGATCACGCCATTTTCGCTGGGGCGCGGCGGCAACGCGATCACGCTGTCGACGCGGTTCTTCGACAGGATGCGGAATGACGCGGGATTGCCGGAAACGGCAAGCGCGCTCGACAATGCCCGCGCCCTGGCAAAAATATTGGCGGCAATGAAGGCCCGCGGCGAGCCGCTGCCGACTTTCGGGGTCACCTATCCCTTCTCCTCGCACAATTACGAATTCCGCTACTGGCTGGCGGCCGGCGGCATCGATCCCGACAAGGACGTCAGGCTTGTCGTGGTGCCACCGCCCATGACTTCGGATGCGCTGGCAGCCGGTGCGATTGACGGTTTCTGCGTCGGCGCGCCGTGGAACATGGTCGCTTCAGAGCGCGGCGTCGGCCGCATCGTCGCCGCCAAACAGGATATCTGGCCGTCGGCACCGGAAAAGGTAATCGGCATGCGGCCGGACTGGGCGGAAAGCCATCCGGAAACCGTTTCCCGGCTGATCGTGGCCCTCGACGCGGCAGCCCGCTGGTGCGACCGGCCGGAAAATCATGACGCGCTGGCGGCAGCTCTAGCCGACCCGCGCTATATCGCTGCCCCCGTCGAGATTATTCGCCGTGTGCTCGCCGGCGAATTCAGCCTCGACGCAAAAGGTAACCGCCGCATCATCACCGATTATTTCATGTTCCATTCCGGCTTCGCCAATTATCCCCGGCCAAGCCATGCGCTGTGGATTTACAGCCAGATGATCCGCTGGGGACAGGCCGAGGTCAGCCTTAACATGGCAAGGGCCGCAGCATCCGCCTACCGCCCGGATCTCTACCGGACGGCTCTCGGCGACGGCAACGCACCCGACGATGCCGATATCCGCATCGAAGGCGGCGACGAGGGCGACCGCTTCATGGACGGCCACGTCTTCGACCCGGCTAGGTTGCCTGATTATGTCGCAGGCTTTGCCGTTAAAAGCGCCCTGCCCTTCATGTCCGACGACGAGGCCTGATTGACGCCGGCCTGCACAAAACGCCAGCAAGGATCTGCCTGCCTCACAACAAGCGCACAAAAGATTTGCACGACTGATGGCGGCCTGAAAAACATGCATCCGTCAGATTTTTGAATAATATGATTTACATTCAAGGGCTTGTACAAGTGACAACAAACTGGCACGCGGTTTGCATTGTCATTATTGCACCGGTCAATGGCGATCAGCGCAGAATGAGCGCGCGATAGGCGCTCATAGGAGACACAGAGGTTACCCCTTCAGATCGAAGATGTAATCTAAGCTTGAGCAAGCCGGCATACGGATTGCTTCCAGGCAACAGGGCTAGAAGGCCCAAGAATTCGGCGTCCAACGGCGGGCGCCACCAGCAAAGCCGCTGATCAGGATATTTCGCGCACCTCGTGTATGCGCGTCCTGACCAGCG
>Ga0055528_1002462_pt1 | contig 9905 bp, 9 predicted proteins | sample AraplaCol_mMS_r2_2_FD_55006 | JGI IMG/M metagenome (GOLD analysis project Ga0055528, IMG submission 55006) | Arabidopsis root microbial communities from North Carolina, USA - plate scrape MF_Col_mMS_r2 | ecosystem: Host-associated > Plants > Roots > Endosphere | place: USA: North Carolina...
TCTGTTTATCCATGCGCTCAGAGCCTACGTTGGTGACGACAGGCACCAGAAGCGCGGTTGGTTGGCCGCCGCATCGGATAGCCGTCTGAAATCCGCTATGGAGGCAATCCACGAGGATCCCGGGAAGGACTGGACCATCGATTCCCTTGCCAGAATGGCGGGCATGTCGCGGTCCGCTTTCGCCGCGCGTTTCAAAGATGTTCTCGGCCAAACTCCGCTGGAATACATGACCTCCTGGCGAGTCTACTGCGCTTCGACGCTTCTCCTCACATCTCAAGCGCCGATATCGGAGATCGCTCACAAGACCGGATACGCATCCGATGCCGCATTCAATAAGGTGTTCAAGCGAGTAACCGGGTACACGCCGGGCATGTTCAAGCGAGTGAACGAACCCGCGAGCCGCGCTGGGTAGCGACCGCAGCGGGGACGCCGGGGCGGCTGGAGTTGCCGTCGTTTCCGTTCCCTTTCCGCTTGCGCTGCTGGTCACGATCAGTGTCCTTCCATGAGATCAACGCCCTTCAGGACCTCTGGGACCGTCGAGTGACACCTAGATGGCACTCGACGCGCGACACTCTTCTTGAACGTCCGGCTCTCCGCAGGACATGGAGCCGGAAGGTCACTCGGTGATCTTGACGAATCCTTGCTGGACGAGCTGAATCGTACGCGCCATCGCGTCGAGATTGATCTTGATGCGGGGTAGAAGATCCGCGTTGCCCCATCCGTTCACCTTGGCAGTCGCTCCGCAAAGCTCGACCTTGACGCCGATGTCGATGAGGTCCGCGACCAGCTTTTTGTATGGGTTGCCAGTGGCAATGTTCCGCGACGCATTGTAGGCCTCATCGCCAAGCGTGACGTGACCTGCGTTGGTGTGGAACACCACGATCACTTCAGAAGCCGCCTTCCAGTTCGCGATGTCCGTCGTGAGCAACTGAAGATGGAAGAGAGCCGCAGGCAAATCACCCTCGAACACCAACCCTCCGATGCTGTGGACTGACTTCACTTCTCGCAGCTCGACAGGGATATCGATTACGAGCTCGCTTTTTTCATCCGGCATGTTCGTCTCCTTCGAGTTGTTACGAATGGATCCGGGACGCCAAAGCGGCGCCCCGGAGGCGCGCGGGGGAGCGGTGGGAGGAGCGCGCCGAAAGGTTTTGTCAGATCGGCGCGCCTAGACGCCGGCGTAGACGAGCCTCGTGAAGAAGGCCGGATCAATCACGAACTGGCCCCACTTCCCGTCGAACGCGGCGGTGGGCTTTGCTTCAACCGTCTCNTCGAGGGAACGGCCCTGACGTTTGAGCTTGGCCACGTTCTCGCGTATGGCGACCAGCATGTCNCGGAANTCACGCAACTCGGCGCGATTGCTGACCGGGTTTCCATGTCCGGGAATGATGATGGTCTTGTCGTTGGACGCGGCGAGGTTCGCTTCAGCGGCAGCGATCATTCCGTCGATGCTTCCGCCTGTCGAGTGATCGATGAACGGATAGATGCCGTTCCAGTATGTGTCGCCCGCATGCAGGACGTCCGCCTCGCCGAACATCACGTAGATGTCTCCATCCGTGTGGGCCGGGCCGTAATACTTCAGATCGAGTGTGTTACCGTTGAGCTTGAGCGTATGCTCCTTCGAGAACACATGCTGGGGGACGCCGCTNCGCGCCAGCGGTAGGAAATTGTAGTCCCAGTCCGCCACCCGTTGGACCTGCGAAAGGTGCTTGCGGGTGTTTTCATGGGCGATGATCTTCGCGCCGTCGGAGCCGATCCAGGGGTTTCCATCCGCGTGGTCGAAATGCCAATGGGTGTTGATGAGGTGGGACACGGGATCCGGCGAGATGTCGGATAGCACCTTGGCCATCTGCTTCTGTGAGACACTAATTCCGGCATCCACCATGACGAGGCCGTCCTTACCGCCCAACACCGCGATGTTGCCACCCGAACCTTCAAGGATGGTGATGCCGTTCCTCAGCTTGTGGGTGGTGATGGCCGACATCGCGGCACTGTCCTTTATGAGGCTCACCAGGCCCCGAGCCTCCGCATAGGCCTCACGGGGGCTCAGCCATCCTCCCGTGGCGGCAAATCCCGCCGCACCGATGCAGCAGAGGCAAAATCCACGGCGCGAGAGCATGTGTTCGTTTTTCATGGCATACCTTTCCGCAGCCGGATCAGATGAGCCGACGGCTTTCGAACTGGAGTTGGAGAGGTCGGGCGGGCCTTGCGGCCCCGCCCTGCGTCAAGCCTTGATGAAGGCCAAGAGATCGGCGTTGATCACGTCGGCGTTCGTCGCGAACATCCCATGCGGGTAGCCATCGTAGACCTTTAGCGTCCCGTTCTTGAGAAGCTTCACCGACAGCTCCGCGGAGTCCGCGATGGGGACCACCTGGTCGTCGCTGCCGTGCATCACGAGCACGGGTACGTCGATGACCTTGAGATCCTCGGTGAAGTCGGTCTCCGAGAAGACCTTGATGCATTCGTAGTGTGCATTCGCGCCGCCCATCATTCCCTGCCGCCACCAGTTGCGGATTGTCCCTTCCGAAATGGTCGCCCCGGGGCGGTTGAAGCCGTAGAACGGCCCGCTTGCGATATCGAGGTAGAGCTGCGCGCGGTTGGCGGCCAACGCCGCCCGGTAGCCGTCGAACACCTCGATCGGCAGCCCGCCCGGGTTCTTGTCGGACTTGACCATGACCGGGGGGATCGCGGCAATCAGAACCGCCTTTGCGACCCTGCCCTTGCCATGTTTGGCCACATACCTGGTGACTTCGCCGCCACCGGTCGAATGGCCGATGTGAATGGCATCTCGAAGGTCGAGCGCCTCCGCGAGGGCCGCGACGTCGGCCGCGTACGTGTCCATGTCGTTGCCACCGGATGTCTGGCTCGAGCGGCCATGGCCCCGACGGTCATGCGCGATGACACGAAATCCCTTGCTCAGGAAAAACAGCATCTGGTTGTCCCAGTCGTCGGCACTGAGAGGCCAGCCGTGGTGGAATACGATCGGCTGACCGGAACCCCAGTCCTTGTAGAAAATCTGCGCACCGTCTTTCGTCGTGATGCTGCTCATGATCTCACTCCCGGTTTCGATGTTTGCATTGGATGGGTTCGAAGCTGCGCTGGCCGCGAGCGGCTTCAGTGGCAGGGCGGCGACTGCCGTGGCGGCGGTCCCTATGAGTACCTCCCGCCTTGTCGCGGCAGGCATCGGAAAACTTTCTCTGGATGTCATAGTCCTGTCCCTTCTTTGGCTGGATGGCTTCGCAGGCGCGGAAGCTTTGCGTCGGCCTCTGGTGTCGCCCCAGTTCAGGTTGCGATAGCGTCAGCCGAGGACGGGCGCGGCCTCGGACCACTCCTTGCGTGTCGTCGGATGGCCGTCGATGGTCTCGACGATGTCCTTCGATTTCGAAAGCGTGGTCATCAAGGACTTCGGGCCCTCGAACGGTCGGCCGCCGATGTGCCAGCCATCCGTGTGCAGTTCCTCAATCAAGACCCAGACGACCTCGCGGAAGGCTTCAGAGCCTTCGAACTTGACCATGACATCGGTCAGCGCCTTGGCCATGGCGTGCTTTTCCTCTGGCGTGAAAACGCCGTCGACCAGCTTCACGTTCACGAATGGCATTGTCTTCTCCTTGGTTCTGGTGACAGGATCCGCTTACTCGGCAACGTCGATGACGATCTTTCCGCTGGCGGTCCGATTTTCGACCTCGGCATAGGCTGCCGAGACAGTCTCGAAGCTGAACCGACGCGGGTCCAGAAGTGGTGTGATTTTTCCGGCTTCGACCAGCCGCTTCGCCTCCCGCAGGATTTCCCCGTGATGAAGTCGGCCTTCGCCGGTCAGCATCGGCAGGAGCGTGAAGACACCCGAGTAGCTTGCAGCGCGGAAGGACAGCGGTCCNAGCGAATGGGTTCCCCATCCNAGGCAACTGACGACATGACCGAACCTTCTGACGGCGTTGAACGCCGCGTCTATCCCGGCCCCGCCGACAGTGTCATAGACNACGTCGAAGCCGCGTCCGCCCGTATGATCCTTGACGTATTCCTCGACGGTGGTCTGATGGCGGTCGATNGCCGTCGCGCACAATTCTTCGATCTGCCTGTGCTTCGACGCCTTGTCCACGGCGAAGACCTGAGCTCCGAAGGCGCGTGCGATTTGGATTGCCACATGACCCACACCGCCAGCACCGATTACGAGCACCTTTTGCCGTGCCTGGATTTGAGCGCGATCGACCAGCCCTTCCCAGGCCGTGATGAACACCAGCGGCAGTGCCGCGGCCTCGCGCATGGTGAGGTTGGTAGGCTTGGCCGCCAGCAGATCGGCATCGACAGAAACCAGGGTCGCCAGTGAGCCTTGCAGGCCGCCAACGCCCCCGGTCAACCCGAAGACCTCGTCCTGCGGTCTGAAGGACGTAACGCCCGGGCCGACTGCTTCGACGACTCCGGCCAGATCCATTCCGAGGACTGCGGGCAACGGATGGCGGGCGTGCGGGGCCTGTCCACTCTTGATCTTGAGGTCGAGCGGGTTGACGCTGCTCGCCTTGACGCGGACAAGAACCTCTCCCGCCGCAGGAGCCGGACACGTCATGCGGGAACGGACAAAGTCAGAGTTCGTCTCGGTGAGGACGAGTGCATCCATGTCGGTAGGCGTATTGTTCGTCATCGGTCTGCCCTTCATGCGCTGCCGACTATCCGGCGATGGGCACAAGATGGCAGAGCACCACTGTCACGAGCCAGTGAATCGCGGTGAATTCTTGTGTGACGGTCAAGCGCGGCCGCTGACCGTCAACNCCGGATCAGGANAGTTCGGCTAGAAACGCCTTCGCTACGCGGAGATCTGCGGTATCGAGNCCTTCACTGAAACGTCCATACACGGTGGCGAGCAGCTCGCGTGCTCCAGNTCGGTCGCCGCGCCCCGCGACCGATTGAGAAAGGCTCATCNCCGATCTCAATTCCAAGGAAAGTGCGTCCTGCTGCCGAGCCAGTTCCAGCGAATGGAGATAGCACTGCTCNGCTTCGTCGCCCTGTNCGCATTGAGCAAGGATCTCACCTTTCAAACGATAGAGCTCTGTNATGTACCATAGCTCGCCCTTATCCTCGCTAGCGGCAATNGCTGCCTCCACCAGGGACTTTGCTTCCNCGTGCTTGCGGAGAGACGCGAGACCCTCGGCCAGAAAGCACACAAATCTCACGTTGTAGAGGTTGAAGAGCTTGACCTGCCGCAGTTCCTCCAACCCGTTGCTGAGNAGCGGCACTCCCCTTTCCGGAAGGCCCCGCTGGATCAGCAGGGCCGCTTTCCAACAACGGCCGAATACCTCCCACGGACCGAGGCCGTTCAGTCTGGCCAGATCGAGCAGCTCCGTGACAGCGGAATCGGCCGCTTCAAGGTCCCCGACATGAACCAGGATTGGACATGACCATCGGGCCAACGCTTCGCACAGCGAAATGGCGTGGCCGGAGCTGCGTGCCGCCTCCAGAGCGGCATCGGCTGCGCGCACGGCCTGGTCCGGGAAGCCCTGCATCCACAGGAGTTGAGCGGGCTGTATTCGGGCCGATACCGACTGACCAAATTTGAACCGGACAAACCCGCCAGGGGGAAGCTCGGTCGAGACGTCGTGCTCCAGCATGCGATCCGCGTGGCGACGCGCGCCCCGGAGATCTCCCATGCAGAAGAGCGTCATGCTCAGCATTCGGTCGCCGATGAACCTGTCGAGGCTGCTGCGAGCGAGGCTGACAAAGCGGTCTGCATTCTCCCGCGATGCCTGGTATTCGCCCATACCCACCTGCGCGATCCACAATCCCCACAGGGCTTCCGCCTGCGCGTCGGCGTCGCCCAGCTCTTCGGCAATCTCCAGTGCCTTTGCGAACGCCGCGGGAGCCTGTGGTGCGAACCCGACCTTGAAGGCCTGGGAGAGACCGAGCGCTCTATAAAGCTGCATGACCTGACGGGCGCGCCCGTCCCGCTTTTCCCCTGGGTCGATCGCGTTCAACGCGCGGTGAACGCACGTCAGGCACTCGTCAACCAGCGACAGTTGATACCAGAGCGGAATGGCTGAAACAGTTACCGCAACCCCCAGATCGGAGTCGCCGTTGTCGGAGAACGCCCAGTCGAGGACGTAGCGGACGTCGTTGATCTGCGACCCGTACTTGAGCAGCCATTCCTGGCTTGAGAGGGTTTCCACCTCCTCCACCGAATGCCCAAGGGTCTCGCACAGATATCTCGCCAGGCGCTCGACGACGAGGCTAGCCTCCCCTGCTTCGTGCAACTTGCTTGAAGCGAAGGCTCGCGTCGTATCGAGCAATCGGTATCGTGCCGCCTTGCCGCGCGTATCAGCAGTTAAGAGAGACTTCGCCACAAGTTGCGCAAGTTGCCCCGGCACATCGCGCTCGTTTGCTTGTGCATCGAAAGCAACAGCTTCCGCTGCCTCGCGCCCGAATTCACCAGCGAACACGGAAAGGCCCCGCAGTACTGCCTGCTCCTCGCGCGAAAGTGCACCGTAGCTCCAGTCGATCATGGCAGCCAGCGTCTGGTGACGTGGAAGCGCGGTGCGCCTGCCACCCGTAAGAAGTCGTAGACGGTCGTTCAAAAGCTCCGCTATTCCTCGAGTGCCAAACGCCTCCACCCGACCGGCAGCCAGCTCGATTGCCAAGGCGATTCCGTCGAGCTGGCGGCATATGTGGGTGACGATCGGAGCTTCGTCGTCATCGAACGTGAACTCACCTCCGGACGAAGTTGCGCGGTCCACAAAAAGCCGGATGGCGGGAAACCTCAACGCATCGACCGCTGTTAGGCCCGAGCCAAGCGGGGGCATATCGAGGGCGGGAAGCCTGTAGACGCTCTCCCCCTCTACCCGCAATGCCTCTCGGCTGGTAGCCAGAATGCCGACACCCGGAGCCTCCCGGAGCAGAATCTCCGCCAGTGCTGCAGCGGCGTCGAGAACGAGCTCGCAACTGTCGAACACCAGAAGCATCCGCTTGTCGCGCAGGTGCGCGGTCAGCAGGGACACGGTGTCGCCCGTGATCTCCGGGAGCCGAAGTTCTGACGCCAGGACGGACGGAAGCGACGAAGAATCCCTGAGCGGGGCCAGATCCAGAAAGCACACGCCATGCTCATACGACGAAGATAGCTCTTCGGCCACACGGATGCCGACCGTTGTCTTTCCGATGCCGCCGGGACCGACAATGGACACGAGACGAGACCTTTGAGCCCGTCCTTCAAGGATTTCGATCGCCTCCTCTCGTCCGATCGGTCGCGTCAGTTGCCTCGGAAGATTATTCGACGCTGCATCCGCGGCAGCCCCGTTCGTGAGTTCCGAGCGGGAAAGTGGCGCGATGAACCGATAGCCCCGCGAAGGAACGGCGGCGATATAGCTTGTAGCGGCTTGATCCTCGCCAAGCGCCTTGCGAAGCACCGCGATCTGCGCCCTGAGGTTTGATTCCTCGACGATCGAATTGGGCCAGGCGCGCGCAATCAGTTCGTCTTTCGTCACGAGCTCGCCAGGCCGCTCGGTCAGCGCGATGAGAATGTCCAGTGCTCGAGACCCGATTGCGATCGTCTCCTGGCCTCTGACAAGGAGGTGTCGGGCCGGATAAAGCCGGAATTCGCCGAAGAATGTCACCACATCCGACGCGGCGGATGCGCTAGGCAATGCGTGTCGTTCCATCCTGACGTAACCTGCCAACGGGAATGCGGCGTATCATAGCCGATCCTGCCGGGTCGGAGAATGACGCTCAATATACGATCCCGACTCGATAATGTATGGGATCAATATGTGCCGTGCCGTCGTCGCAAGGCACCGTTAGAGAACACTCTGCGTCAAGCTAATGCAATGTCCAAACCCGTCAAAATCGCGCCCATTTGCCACAAACTTTCGGCCTTCTCTGCGTCGATCGCATAAGGGCGCACTCCATAGGGCCTTTCGGTCTCGACAGAAGCAACATCGCAGTTCTCGCAGTAGACGCCACCTAGAGAATTCAGTGTCGGGGAAGTTGCGCACCAGACCGTTGTAGCCGCCCCCTGCCCGGGTGTTTTCTTGTCCGCGGCCGGGTCTATCACGGGAGTCCCGTCTGGCTCGAGCGCCCCGACAGCGTCGAACTCGGATTGAGATAGATGCCGGATTCCTGGTGTGACGATCATCCCGGGATGGACAGAAAATGCACGGACTCCATTTGCTCGGCCGCGCCTGTCAAGCGCCACCGCGAAAAGAGCGTTGGCAGTCTTCGATTGAGCGTAGGCGATCCACTTGTCATAGGGACGTCGAACGAAATCAAAATCCTCGAAATCGAAGTCGGATATCTGATGTGCCCGGGATGACAGGACGACCACTCGCGATGTCCGGGCTGCCAGCAATGCTGGCCACAGCAGCCCAGTGAGCTGATAGTGTCCCAGGAAGTTGATCGAGAAATGGCCCTCATGGCCACGCATATCACGGAAAAGCGGCTGAGCCATTATGCCAGCGTTGAGAACGAGAATGTCGATCCGACCATGACGGTCGAGGAAAGTGTTCGCGAAAGCTTTAACTGATGTCTCGTCCGCAAGATCAATGGGCCACACATCGACCTTGTCGATCCCTCTCAGAGCCGCGCGGGCAGCGACAGGGTCGAGAGCGGCGACATGTACGCTTGCCCCGGATAATGCGAGCGCGCGGACCGTCTCAAGCCCAAGACCCGACGAACCGCCAGTCACTACCGCAACACGCCCCGTCAGGTCCGCGTCGCGCGCTACCGCCATAGCCGACATGGCAGGACCGAACCCGGTCAGCAGTGGTTTCTGAACTACGCTCAATATGCCTCCAAGAGTAGGAACGCCGGCCCATATCCTTACTCAAGGTTCATACATTCTTTCCTGTCTGCTGTCGCTGCAGCTCCCGCCTGCGAAGATCGGTGGGTGATGCTCCGGGAGACAGTCTTCGTATCGCTCTCGACCAGTGAGGCGAATGCGGCCTGATTGAGAACGAGCACGAGCTGCTGTTCCTGATGTGCATTCCGGGCAATAAAAAAGGCCGGGGCGAAATCGCACCGACCTTCCTGATCATCGTTCTATCACCAGTGCCAGTACATCCGTGGTCAAAAGCTATGAACGATGCGGCATCGCGAGCGGCGAAATCATCTGAGCGCTCGTCAGCGATGCCGATGAAGAGGTTTTATCTGACGAATGCGTTCGCAACATGGTCGGTGCGGCTATGCGCCAGGCCAGTCGTTCGCAGGCTCTTCGATCGCCCTGGATCTTCGGCCGGATCAGGATCCTGCTCATAGGCCAACTTCATGTTCCCAAGCTCACGCAGCATGATCTCGATGACCTCGGGAGCCTTTCCGCCGCTGACTACGAAGCGGTCAACGAACTGCTCGAGCTGCAGCCTGATTTCGCCGGAGCGTTCCTCTCCCATGGCCGCCTCAGTGCTTCGAGTGATAGTCGCCGCGGTCGCCTTCGCCCGGCTTCGCGTGATACTTCGCCTTGTGGCGCTTGTCTGCCGACAACGAGCGGCCGACGTCGACACTTTCTTTGAACTGGCCTTTTTCATCTCGGCGTACGTAACGCTTGTCTGTTCCCGTATCGATGAGCTCTCGCTTGGACATGCATGCCTCCTTCGGTTGGTACTGGACGGAAGAACGCATGAGATTCCAAAAAGATGCCTGCCTGCGGAAAACGTCACGCGGAGCGAGGTGGTCCGCGCTGACCGCGTGTCCGGAATCGATTTCCGAAGAAGATTCTCTAAGTCATTGAAAAATGATTCGTTTCGGGTCGGAACGAATCACCCGCGCAGGCCTTGAGTCGCCATCTAGTGATTCGGAGTAGGCGTCATGGCGAGTGGGCATCGAGCGCAGTGGAAAGGCTTTCTGAAGTTCGGCGAGGTGAGCTGCGGCGTCGCGCTCTACACGGCCGCGAGCACATCGGAACGCCTCACGTTCAATACGATCAACAAGACGACTGG
>Ga0055528_1002465_pt1 | contig 9900 bp, 9 predicted proteins | sample AraplaCol_mMS_r2_2_FD_55006 | JGI IMG/M metagenome (GOLD analysis project Ga0055528, IMG submission 55006) | Arabidopsis root microbial communities from North Carolina, USA - plate scrape MF_Col_mMS_r2 | ecosystem: Host-associated > Plants > Roots > Endosphere | place: USA: North Carolina...
TCAAGAGAGCGGTGAATCTTTAAATCTCGATTTGACTGGCAGAATCCGATAAGGACAGGGCGGAGTGTCTCTATGCAATGGTTAGATCTACCACTCAGGTATAACTTCAGTTTAATGAGAATGAATGATATGCACCATGAAGAAAATGCATCGTTGTTATATTTCAAATTATGTGCAGATTGTATGGACCATGGGGAATCAAAAGAGACTATATCCAGAATGAGCGCAAACTACAAGCCATGAACCAGCATTGAAAGTCACCAACAGAAGAGACGAGAAAAGAAGAGACATTTCAAAACAAATCAGACAATTAATGAGACGCAGCCTTTTCACGCGCCTCACGTTCAACCTTTTCGCGCTCTTCATTGTCCTTTACTTCGCGGACCTTGGCCAGCACCACCTCTCGGAAAATAGCACCACGGGCAATCTTGCTGAGACTACGCGGTTTTCGCGGAGGAGAAGCAGCGGCATCTCCATTAGCGGATTCACCACCAGCAGATTCGGCCATGGCAACAGGGCTTGGGATATCTTCCTCGGTCTCGGCATCTTCTTCGTGCATCTTGAGGGCTTCGATACGGTTGGCAAGCTTGACGATCTCGATACCACGGCGAAGACGGGCACGCGCAATGTAGGCGCGGATCTCTGGCAGCAAATCGCGGTCGCTGGCAGACTCTCCGGTCAGCCACATGTGTTTCAGGGCCTCGTCTGATGTTACACGCTTGCTAGGATCGGGTTGCAAAAGAGTAAGGATAAAATCCTTAGCATCTTGAGAGACATCTTTCCAGTATCGTTCATGGAAGATGATGCGNCCTCCTCGGCATTCTTCGATCAAGTCTGTGAGGTTCTCGGCACGGAAGGGAGAGTAACCGCAGAGCAGAGTGTAGGTGATGACACCAAGCGACCACATATCGACGGCCTTTCCGTGACCCTGTTTAAGCATCACCTCAGGAGCAGCATAGCCGAAAGAGCCTGCCATGCTAGTAAGAACCTCGCTAGGATTCTCCAACATCTTGGCAATACCAAAGTCAGCCAAGACCAGCTCGGAATCGGCACTGCGATTAAGGTAAAGCAAATTCTCGGGTTTCAAATCTATACGCATATTAGTGAGATTCTGATCGATAACATACCAGCCAAGACTGGAGTGATCTAACCTCGATGGACAATGTTACGGTGGTGCAGGTAGTTAACGGCGTCAAGTACTTGGCGGATTGTCTGCGATGCATCCTTCTCTGTGAACTTTCCGTAGTCGCAGATGCGATCGAACAGCTCTCCACCGGTTGCCAATTGAGTGACGATATAGAATTTGTCCTATTTCGTGGTCAGCTTAAGATCCAAGTCAAACTACAAAGGTCGGAGGGAAGAGAGCCCACCTTAGACTCAAACCAATCCACGAAAGAGACAATGTGAGGGTGCTGAAGCTTTTGCAACATCTCAAGCTCATCATAAACCATGCCCTCATTACCCCGAACATTTTTCTTGAGGATGATCTTCACGGCAACTTTGGCGCCATCAGTAGACTCGGCTTCACGGACGATTCCATATGTACCGGCACCCAGAGTGCGTCCGAACTTGTAGAGAGCCCTATAACAAAGTTGAGAGGATCAGCATGCGCAAATATTGGGCCGGTTCGAATCAATTGGGCAGGCCGAGCTTACTTTTTTTCATAGCTCTCTGGCTGTCCAGACAGCTTGTTGAGCATATTGGCGACTGGAAATCGGAAGCGATGTTAGCAGATTGCACATTGGATAATTGCATAGTAAACATGATTTTGCGAGAAAAGCTTCTTATCGGACACTGATATAGTGTAGGGTGAAAGTGTGTTGTTTGAAGGCAGAGACAAAAAGCAGAGCAGACCATCGGAATAAATAGAGTGGAGAGCAAAAAGGAGATCGGCAAGGAAGCTTGCAGTAGTGAAGAGCCACACGGAGAAAAATCTCACGAATGCAGCTAAACAAAGATATTGCATGATCAAGGCGCAAAGCAATGCGGGCCAAGACCAAGATCGACTTCAATAACCAAGGAGGGCAATTTATCACGGCCGCTCACAAGTGGGAGATGCCAGTGATCAGACTTGAGCCCACTGAATATAAAATTGACTCACAACTCATAGTGTGCGAAATAGGGCTGACAGGAGCCAAGACGATTGGAGTCGGTGTGCGACAGGTACGATCCGAGGGGAAGAGGACAGGAGGATCCGTCAGGTAGCAAAAGCGGATTGGCGAGACCCCGCAGCGGAGATGGCGGGGCTAAAAGGTCGAGAGGATGATGGGAGGAGAGGAGAGAGGAGAGAGGAGAAAGGAGAAGAGATAGACAGGCAGAGGAAGGTTGCTATAATTTGGTGAAAGAAGGAGGATGTTAATAAGTGGAGGGAGAGGACAAATTTCAGCCTTGAGGGGCTCGGCGGGGAAAGAAAGTGGATGCGGCTGCAGTCCAAAGTATTTGATGATCGGACGGACAGGAGGAGGGCAATGGGAAGTTGGAGAGGATGAATGAGCAAAGTATGCTTACTAGAAGAGAAGAGTATCAATGGAATGTAAGAAGAGAAAAAGAGAAGAGCACAGCTGAGCTCTCATGGAAGTTGGAGAGTTTTGAGTTGAGTCTAGACGCGCGCGCGATAAGGCGAGAGTGGACCATCGCAGCACCGCCACAACTGACCGTGGGGGCTGAACTGTTCAACTATGAATTTCAATATTGCGAAGTATTTAATAGTAGATGAGAAGAGTAGATTATTTAAGAAGAGGATAATGGTAGTTGTTGATATCAATTATAAGTAGTACTCATATCTCTGGTACTTCAATGAAAAATATTGTTTACTGTTAACCAAGTATAGTAAGTGATATACTACTAGATCGTGGTCTACTCCAATAGTAAATGGTGGTCCTCGAATAGTAAGCTATCTTATATTTACTGATAGTTTTGGAGTGTTACTAGAAGATATACTAACCAGTACATCTCAAGTGTAGTAATTTGGGTGTGTTTCAAGTGTACTGGTACCTAAATGCCCCCACTAGCCTTCTGCAGCGTCATATCCTACGCCAGGGACGTCATAGGCTTGAATGACCTTGACATAAGATGAATGTTATATATATTCTGATATCCTCCAAATATTCAATGAAAGCTGAACCTAGAAACAACACTGGTGAACAAAATTAACTTGTGAAGTTGAATACACTGCCATCCATACTTGAAAATGTTCTACTTCATCCTCTACCTCCTCTCACAGCTGGTTCTCATTGCCGCCTGGGTTTCCGGTACTCTAGACCCTTACCAGAAAAGACTCCAGGAGATCTTGCTCGATCAAATGGGCGAGACAAAAGTGTCTTATGGATTGAAGAGTATGTGAATTCCATTCTTGCTATCTTCTACACTACTCCGAAAAAAAGCCAGTGCTAACTCAATACAGAGAGCTTGACAGCCAAAAAGCTCACAGAAGACCAGAATCTCAGCAAGATCCAGGATCAACTGGGTAATCAACTCGGAGGAGTCTTCGGAAAAGGGGAAATAGGTCAAGGCTTGGGGTCTGCGATAAGCAAAGGGCTATAATCCTTGTGCGTGATATAGCATACTACAGAATGTCGAGTTGGGTAGTAACTCTGCTGCCTTGGGAAATGCTTCAAAAGACTACCAGCGATAGTCAAAAATGATAAGATTACCGGCCAATGAAAACCATAATATTGCAAAAATACCAATAAAACAATACTAGTACAAAGTAACCTATTCAAATATCGCAAGACCTGATCAAAACTCCTGAATCACGTAAATATAAAAGCACAAAAACTGGAGAAAACAAAGACATCGACAATTCATCCATTATACACCTCAATTATTGTATAGCCCAGTCCACACACATACTCACTGGTCCATATACATCTCACTCAAAACCATAGCACAAAATTCCTGATAATACTGCGCTCCCTTCCATGTAGTCCGAGGCGAACGTAATCCAACAGTCTCCCATCCATCCGAACGAAGCCGAGCAATTCTCTGCGACTTCGTCTCCTTAACCAAGATATTCCCGAACTCATCCAGAACAGGCTCTTGCTCATTATTGAGATCATCACCTTCCTCATCGGACTTGACGGGATCGAAACTCCAGAATGATGTTGAACGTCGCATTTTGCGGGATCGTCGAGTGCGTTGGATAGCCAAGACGTGGTCGATATGTTGTTGTATCGAGGTGATATTAAATGATATCTGGGAGCGAAGGAGTTCAAGGCCATGATTATATCGGATGACTCGTGCTGCGCGTGCTGGAGATATGGGTTCCGTGCTATTCTCCTGGACTGCAGGGGTGATATCCTTAACGGATTGAACACGTGGGCTTCCAATTTTAAACGGGGTTTTTACTCCGTTGACGGTGGTCTTTTTGTCGCTTTTCTGGGCTTGGATGTTTAACTTTGTAGTTGGGATCACCCTCAAAGGTAAAGCTGGAGGAAGAGGTCTTGTCGAGCATCTGCTCTGCGAGCTGCTCTTATTGCTACTGCGGCTATCAAGAGATCGCGGTTTCAGCACCAAGGGGGGGATGACATCTTTCGAAAACTTATGTATTCGTAGAGGAGATGGCATAAGGGAGGGCTTCTTAACAGGCTCTTTATCTTCCATTGTAGGGTTCTTGTTTGGAGAGATCACAACACGGAATAGGCGATCCTTTTCAGATTTCGTCACGAACTTCCTCGCCGATTTCCCAGCAAGAGGAGAAAGCGAGAATATGAAATCTGTCTCAGAGCTATCCTCACTATCCGAGATGAAAGGGTCATCGTCTTCCTGATTCCAAAGAGAGATGTCAATTAATCGCGTGATACTGCGAACAAGGGATTCACGGCCCGGGGATTGAAAAGGCCCTCCATCAAACGAAACCAAATTTCGTCTAGGCGTGTGAGGTGTAGAAGGGCATCGGCCTGGTGGGCTGGGAGGAGGCGTTTTCTGGACTTTGGATAGCTTAGGTAGGGGAATTGGTCCTGGTAAACCAGCACCACATTCGACGAAACAATCCAATGCCGCGTTTAGAAGGGAAATCTTTGTATTAGAGTAGAGGTGGGCTGATTGACCAAGAAGCTCGTAGCATATAGCGGCGTAGAAGTTGAGAAAGACCCGATAGATAGGATGGACCTGTGGCATGATTTGTTAATGCTTGGTTTCAGAGAGCTCAAATCAAGGATCATACTGGTGGTTTGGCAGTACTGAGTATATCTTTGGCTTGTGTGGCACACTGTTTATATTGTCGTTGGAGATACAAGCTTTTGACCTCCATGAGCACCTCTCTCCATTCACTGTGCGTGCGTAGTAGGGCTGGGGTCTGTGTAGGCGCGAATGATCTTAATGAATTCTTACTCGAGAATCCTCCCAGCATGATGAGATGCAATGAAAGATCATTCCAATGAAGGATGAAGGATGTGGGAATGGAATAATGATCAGGGAGGGGAGCGAAATTGGGTGTTTACGAGGGAGAAGAACGAAATCTAGTCCGTCTGCCTTGAAGTCCCACGTTGGACTGCCACAACCTCACCCTCAACTAGCGTCACTGACAATATAACGATTAATTGATGGAACAATAGACACCGTTGGGCCATTTCTGTTCTTTCTTGCTAGCAATTTCGATTTAGTTACGCTCTAGAAGAGAATGGGATTGAATCATAAGCAGAAAGAAAATGATATTGGTCACCTGGACATAGAGTAAAGCCCATCCTTGAATATTTAACAAGTGGTATTATATGCTAACGCCATTAATGAAACAAAATCATGAGTAAGGACATCAACATGAAACTATGGAGTCGCTTCAGCAGCATGTGTGGCATCATTCACCCTAGGTTCAGTAGTCGCCCTCGACAGAGCCTCACTAGTCGCTGAAAGAGCGCCGAGGAAGTCCCCAAGCAGACGGTCTAGCTCGGCTGTAACGGCAGCGTCATCTGCACCCTCCATGAGACTGTCAACATTAGGAGGAACAAGGACAGGGAAAGAAATATCATCTGTCTCTGTAAAATTCGTGGCTATCGAGGATGCGTCATCTCGGCGGGCAGTCTGCAAAGGCTCTGAGACAGGGGACCCTGGCTCGGATACCTCTGTGGGCGTATCACCGGGACTATCATGCACTGGAATGGCAGTAGGCAGCGGTGGTACGTCGTCCGGAGAGATTATTTCAGTATGTTCTTTCCATAGCGGATGTGTTTCTTCTTCGTCTGGTCCCGGTCCATCAAGAACGCCTGTTGAATCGTATTCGACATCCGAAGCATTATCAACCAGACTCGGGAATTCGGCATCGAAGTAATTGGCGTGTGATGAATCCTGGGGAGTGGTTGGTCGATCAAAACGGAATGGATCATAATCGGAATCCGACATAGTCGAGCTGTTGGAGGCAGAGGTTGATGGACGCGAGATTGCAGGTGAATCTGTGGCCTGTCTTTGCAAGCCGGGCACAGGGCCCTTTACAGTATCATGACGATCGGTACTCGTCTGTTCATCAATAGCTGGTATAGATGTGGATTGGGCTCCCATGACAGGGAAAGTCCATTCCATTGTAGCGCGTTTCTCATCCTGGAAAGATTCTTTTTCATCTTGAATAGGTTCGCTGGTTGGAGCTTCTTCTTTTGCAGCCTGGGGCTCATCTTCCGAAGGCTGTTGCATGAACGTGGGGAATTTCCAGTCCATAGTGGGGGGCCGCGGGCCCGATGGAACGAAGTCTTCTTCCTGCGATTCATTCCCATCGTTATCACTGCTAGCTGATTGTGAACTATTATCACCAGAGCCCCGGGAGACACGGAGGCTTGATCGATTGGCGCGAATGGTATCTGCATCGGCCAGTTGGAATGGTTGTGCGGAAGGTGCACCGGCTGCATAATGAGACGAGTCAAACGAGCCGATATCAATATCGATGAATGTTGATGTGACTGACGATCGATCCGTCTCGGTGCGAAGAGGGAGATCTGAGGGCGGAGGGCTAGGCTGAATGGGAACGAAATCGTTTTTGGTCTCGTACTTGTAGCTAGGCTTTTCCTCATCAAAAAGACCTTCCATTGCTGCTGCACCACGGCGAACTCGCTCATCAAAATTTGCTTTATCCTCGGGGTCCAGGTCAGCTTCGTTGAACTCGTCTCCAAAGTCATTTTCAGGTGTTGGAGTTGTTGGGCTAATCGCCTCTTCCATCTCCGCAAGTGAAGCGGCGATTTGATCGAGGTCAATGACGGAGAATCGTCGTTCAAACCCGTCTGTTGTACTGAAATTCCAGTCCTCATCTGCTTCTTCGGTGCCTGGAAGCTCAGCTGCAGCAGCTCCTCCTGGGTGAAAGAGGGACACTCGCTGTCCACCTCGCTGGGACCACTGGTAGTAATTCCTGACAAGTTCAGCCACGGACAGTGTAGGATATTCCTCTTCTGTTTCAGCTATGTAGGGATGGGCTAGGATGTCTGCCATAGACGGGCGTGTTGCCGGGTTAGAATGAAGCGCATATGCAATCAGATCCTTTAACCCCTGGCTGTAGTCTTCGCTGTCAAGCTTCGGGACGTTTCGATTTAATTGTCGCCCGATTTGCATCCGCTCACGAAGTCCCGAGTTGGGGGGATTGCCTGTGGCAAATTCAAATAGGGTGCAGCCGTATGCCCATACGTCAATCTAAAGGACATTAGCAGGAGTCCCAAAAAAGCTAACCAGCGAAATGAGCATACCTCATTTCCATAATGGTGCGCAGGCCCTCTCATTGCGAACATCTCAGGAGGCATCCAGTGTGGAGTTCCGATCCACGTAGAACGTTTATCTTGATGCGACTGCAAAACACCTGCTACACCAAAGTCACAAATTTCAAGTCGGCCTTCCTCGTGGATAAGAATATTGGCAGCTAATCTTGGTTAGCAGGTTATTTGAACGAAAGTCAGGATTGAAAGACCATACCCTTCACATCACGATGGATAATACCCGCTTCGTGAATGGCATGTAAACCAACAGCAAGCTCTCGTGCAATAGGAATGATGTATTTCTCTTCAAGTTTGTCGCCAGTTGCACGCATCTGGAAATATCAGTCAATCGCTAATGTCGCAAATGAAAAAGCTAGAAGGAATATTTACCAAAGTTCGGACACTACCACCTGGGCAGTACTCGCAGACCAGCCATAATTGAGAATGGATGGAGATTGCTTCAATGAGCTCGTTGATATTCTTGGCGCCAGAATCTTTCACTTGCTTCATTACCTTAGTCTCATGAATGAAATCTTTAATAGATTCATCCCTGAAGTCACGTAATGACTTGTAGTCCAATGAGTCGATGTCAAGAACCTTAATTGCTACCAACCGACCAGATGGGGTTTCGCGTCCCTTGTAGACACGTCCATAAGCGCCTTTGCCGATCAGTTCTTCGAATTCGTAAGGTGGCACATCAGACTTAGCGCGACGACACATCTCTACCACAGCATTTCCCTGTTCTCTTGCCAGTTTGATTGCCTCGGCTTTATGCCTGGTAATCGCTGCCATGGCAGACGAGGGATCCAAGAACCTTGATGCGCGAGTATCCATTTTGGTTGTACTGCTGTGCGTGAAATAAAGATTCCAGAAGAGTATTGAGACCTGCTCGTATTTTGTCTTGGTGATTCTTAGGGACCAGTCCCTTGTAAAGAGGAGAGGCGAGTTTTCAATTTACTCGTGATGCCCCTCGGATAAAAGCGGCTGATAGAAGAGAATCCTAAGCCGATGTTCAAAAAAGAGTGGCTATGTCTTCTTCGACGTTGTTTCCCGCGATTCGCAAGATATATACGATGCTTGTCTTTCTTCTGCTCACTGGCCTGGTCGATTGATGGATTAGCCCGAGCGATGCTTTCACGAATAGCTAACAAGCCTTGATCAGGTCGGCCGATGCTTTCCGAAAGTTGTTGGTGGTCGTTGATCTTCGAGCAGTCATCCACAGGAAAATCATCAACAACCTGCCTGTAAGACTGGCTTAAGGTGCGACCAGGAAGCTTAATATCACAAGATGGAGCTCGACAATCTCGGTTGCTGCTTGAGCTTGAGGAACCACGAAAGAAAGTTTCCGTCTTACCTATATCACTCTCATAAATTGAGGGACTGGGCGGCCTTTCGTCTTCGTGGTTTGAGTCCGAATCACGAGCCACAAATATTGCCGTTTCAAGACGGTCAAGCAAATCAAACAAAGTTTTGATTCGACGAAACCAGATTGTGACAAAAGGTCACTTCTGGGGGTCGACTGGGCCTCTTGGCGTCGAACGGCAGTTTCACGGTTCACGAAGTCTCGAGGTCCAACACTGGGTAGCTGGAGGTGCAGACAATGTTCCCTGAGATGAGTAATGAGCATGAAAATGCTAGACAACTGTCACCAGAGCGAGATAATACCTTGATAATGATTGCGTCTCAAATTAATTCGTCCTATCCTGGTTCGCTTGAACAGACAAGCCGCAGGCTAGCCTCCTGAAGTCGACTGCGCTAGAGGGCCTGGGTAAAAGATCAGGATTTTCTAATAGACGAAGCACAAACTCCCGATCCACAGGTGAGACAAGAGAAACTTCGCGCAAGAGCTGTGAATCACAATGATGAAAGTCAGACATGTTGATATTAAAGGCCACGGCTGTAGGCAGTAACAAGCTTAAAGGGAAGAATGATCGTATCTAATGATGATGATCCGGAGAAAGACATGTAATCATTAAGCTCATGTGAGAGAATCGCTAGGGTACACAGCATGAAATCGAGGTTTACTCACTTGTAAGTCACCACGGGACAAGTCAATGCCGGAGGTACTGGATCGCAGATCAAAGGGTGTCCCTGTCACGGAAGATCACCCCAATATGTCCATCCGGTGGAACCTTTGATCACCCGCAGCTCGGGACCGAGAAATGTGGACTAGAAAAAGGGAACCTGAACAGACAAAATGCTCCAATTGTCCAATCTGTGATCTCTTCCTGGTAGT
>Ga0055528_1002486_pt1 | contig 9842 bp, 9 predicted proteins | sample AraplaCol_mMS_r2_2_FD_55006 | JGI IMG/M metagenome (GOLD analysis project Ga0055528, IMG submission 55006) | Arabidopsis root microbial communities from North Carolina, USA - plate scrape MF_Col_mMS_r2 | ecosystem: Host-associated > Plants > Roots > Endosphere | place: USA: North Carolina...
CGGGGGTAGAGGCTCCTGATGAACGGTTTCCACCGTAGGAGACCTGAGATGAAGGAGGGCGGTATCCACCGTAGCTACGACCGCCATACTGGCTGTCAGCGTATCCATAGCTGTTGTACCGTTCGTCACCTCGGCCATAATAATCCATATCAGCAGCACGAGCGGTCTCGGATCTCATGGTGAAGTCGCTGAAAGTCTCCGAGTCCTCCTCTGAATCGTGTCCGCGTCTACCACGGCCATATCCTCCTTGGTCATAGTACTGATCCCCATAGTACTCATCCTGGTGGCCGCCTTCGTAGTATCCACCATCAGCGTAGCCTTGTCCAGCGTGGCCAGCGTGAGCACCATCGGCTCCGTAGTAACCACTGTAAGTAAACAAAAAGAGAATCGTTAGCTGCGTTCTCCAAACAGGGACATCCTCGAATGCTCATTCGAGAGGTGAGGGGGTTGTATTGCATGTAGTCCATACCCTTGGTCATAGTATCCATCATCATATCCCTGATGGTCGTAGTATCCCTGGGCGTGATCATCCTGATAATAGGAATCCCCGTGGCCTGCAGGGTGGCCGTAGCCATCATCATAATGGCCTTGTTGATAGCCAGACATGACGTGGCAGTCGCGATCGAAAACTTGATGAGAGTTCTGCAGTAGTCCAGGGGATGTTAGCCCATCTCCAACTCTATACAATGATCATCAATAGTATCCCAGGAGATATTTACCTCAAAGGCGACCCATGCACAAAATTAGGTATGATAAGAGTGGATTGATTATTGCAGCATCGACAAGAAGGGAGTGTAAGGGCGTCGCGGTCGGTCACGAGCGTTGAACAGGGATAGTCGAGCGCGAAGTCCGGATTTCTACGAGTCTCAAACTCGATAGAAAATCTTTCTTCTCCTTTTTGTCTTTTTTGAAGTCTAACGAAGGGAACGGGACGGGCGAATAAGTCCAGCGATGAAGATAAAACCACAATAGGAAAGAGCGAGTGGGAAATTGAAAGCAAAAAAAAAAACGCAACTTCCCTCGAAGACTTTCTTGTCCACACAAAAAAGGGGAGCAAACGAAAGTCGAGGGGGGAAGGAGGGGGGTTGGAAGAAGCAAGAGCGAAGGGAAGGGAAAGAGTCGTCAAAGGAAGAGAAGAAGAGGAGGAGAGAGGAGAGTTTCGGGGGAGACGAAAAAAGGTTGGCCAGAAAAGAATTGTGGTTATTTTGGGAATTGCCTTTTGGGGGGGTAAGGGAAAAGGAAAGGGAATGGATGCAGGCCAATTTACGGTCACCGTACAACAGATACACAAAAAGAAGGTACACGTATGCAGCTCAACAGGTACCAAGTACTTTGTATTTGTGTGGGGTCCACACCTCTCAACGGGGTATCCGAGACTCTCCCTGTTGAACACTTAAGGGGATGTCTGTACGGTAAATATACGGTATGTATACAAACACACCTCACGGAAGATCCCAGATATGTATTGAACTCCTCCTCCAGTAACTTGGACATCCACAAAGAACAACTGTTTACACATACAATACCACCTTTTTCAAGGCCACACCTGGACACGATCTATCCACTTAGCTATCAGCCAATGATGGTTTCACTGGCTGCACCGGAATCCAAGGGAATTGCGACGGCCCCTGAGACCCGCTCCACCGTGCATGGCAGGTAACGAATGGGAAGACACGATATGGCCAGCGCAGATACCATGCTGCTCCGCTCGCCTGATTTGTTCGTGCCTTGTTATGGTCTTCCGGCATGCAGGGATAGGTGTGGATTTGTTTTTCATTCCTCGTTACTATGTACTTCTCGCTCATCTACATACAGAAACTGTGCACAGCGGAGGGCGGCGGAAGCAGTCTCAATATGAAGTACTATCAAGGCTGGCTGCTGGCTGCTGTGGCCAACAGCCACAGCATTGACCAGATTCACTACTCTTCAGCTATCCACCGGCCCCATAATTTCAGAGATTCCCATGGCTCCCCCCATCACCCACACACTTTGCAATTCGGATTCTTTTCTCTCTGCTTGTTGATCGACCAGTCTCTTTGCTTTTTAGGGCTTACTTTTCCTTCGTCGTGACAAGGACTGTGTTGGATGAGCATAGATTTTCCACGCTAACAACTTAATTTGCCACCGCAAGGGTAAGATTGTCTCAAAATTGTACTGCGGTCACTGGTTCCCTGTTTGCTTTCTCTCCACCCATCATCCTCTGAGTGGACAACCTCCAAACTGGTTGTGCTCTTGAACTCAATCGCTAGTCTGCCGAATTTCGCTTAGAACAGTTCTTAAAAATAGATTACCATTCATGTGTATACTATATTTCTACTGATATGTATACCCCCATACTGTAGCGGTTTGCTATAGCCTACTAGACACTTATAGTCAAAATGAGTGTATATAAAATGTGCATGGAGTAAGGTTACTCCATGCATGATGAAAGTAATACTACTAAATACTATCTACTGAGCAGTAACCGATTGTCGATATAATCTAATGGTTTCCAATCCAATCCAAGGTTGGAAGTGCAATGTGCTGGTGTAAGCCGTGAGCACCCATGAATATATATTTGGAGCGTAGTGTAGCTAATTCATATTAACTACTCCAGTATACCAATAGTACACCCCAAATTCAAATAAGACTCTCATTGTAAACTTGGAAATTTATGCTGGAATAACGAGTTGAAAGAGAGCTTGAATTTCTCTCAATGGTATTACTATCTGGGTACATAGTAGTGTAGTTATACCCAACTCAAAAGTAGAGCATGAACGCTTTAGTTATGTTGTGATTCCAATCTTGATGTACCACTGCCATTCTTATCTCTATTATCTGTAACTTGAAACGTGACAGTCATGTCTATATACTATGTAACTAGGTAATTATATAGATTAATTAGAGTAGTCTGAGTATATACAGCAAGAGCAAGCCCTGTACTACACAGCGACATTGTAAATCGTCAGCATTAACTCTCTGACACAGTACATAGTACAGTACACAGTACACACCAACCTCGTACAGGTACGAGTGTACCTTGTATTCAAGTTGTAAGTACTCTGTACTTTGTACAGTACATACATACATACACTGTCCTCGGTCGATCTCCACCGTTGGACCTAGCCTTCGCCTGTGTCCACCCAGTGGAGCGCCCGATTGCTTCTATTCTGATTTGGAGCCTCGAATGGCTTCTCCTGACCGGGGGTCGTGCGACTGCTGCATACGCAACGGCCTGCGCAAGTCACAGATAATAGTACTTAAAAGTGCTCTAGTATATTCAAATAAATATATTACAAGTTCGAATATGGAGTGAATGAACCTCGTCTACAACAGTACTCCGTACATAAGTTAGTAGGGCCCCGGAAATAAGTTTACACGGTCACGGCAGCCCGTCAACTGCACTCTTGCGATGTACCTACTATGTACATGCTACAATGTATTCTATCGCCCCCTTATACCCAACCCATTGATCCTGCACTACTTGGCGCAGGAACAGACATATGTACCGAGTATCCACCGCAGATATTGCTCTCACAATTATAAATCCGACCATTTTAATCCTGAAGAAGACCCCTGACAGCCCTGGAGACTCCCTCAGTCCAATATTAACTGGGTAGATCGATCGCCCCCAAAAATAACCTGTCTTCCATCGGTCTTCGAAAGGTCTAGTCAACGATCGCTTGCCAGCGGACTTGGTCTAGTGTTGCAAGTTTATGGTATGGACCCGCTTGCTTTCATTACCGGTCGTATTAACCCTGATTCCCCCCTTCTCCATCTCTGAATTGGGCTTAAGTGTGGCTGGAATCGCTGGAGTACCGACATTTCATTTTGAGAAGGCTGATCCTGCCAACTTTTTTGGCGGATGGTGGGTGGTGGCTGGAATTGTGGATGGAGCTATCGTGGATAGGATGTCCCCGGCCTTCACTGGTGTCAAGTTAAGCATCCACTCACTTCGTGCTCTGTACTGTAATTGTATATGTGTACTCCGTACAAATTGGACCTGTTCGAAATTGCCACTCTGATATCTGATATTCATACGGCTTACTCCGTACTCTATACTCAGGATTCAGATTCTCAGCACTTTTACTAATCAGGGGGGCTGTGCCCGAACGGACCGTCCCCTACCCACATTCTGGCTTCAAAACGTGATAGGAAGCCAATCAGTGTAGCGTGGTGCCTGTTAGCAACAGGGTTGTACCTTTCGGATGAGTATCAAGGTAATATGTAATGCACATCTGTAGGTTATGTTCTATGAGAAAGAAGGGATAGTAGAACACCTCACATTTCATTTGCTCTGCATTCTGTATATCAAGAGACTAACGTGGCCGGTTTGATCTCAGATCGTGAAACATCCGATATTAGGTTTATTCGGAACTTAGATTCACACATTGTCCGTCTACAATCCAGCCACTGGAGTGGTTGTGTCATAGACTATATATATACAATCACCATTTACCTCGAAATTATATTACTACATAGATGGTATTGTTATCACCCCAATTGGACATTGGACAAAAGAAAGATCGATGTGCTCTGTAATTGATGGATGACACAACTCCATGCTGTACAGGATATCGGTCTACATACATACTGTAGACATCGCCTCTTTCCATGCCTTCCAGCCTCATCTGAATCCTCCGATGTGTTGATCCTTGGCAGGCAAGGGATTGATCGTCGCGGTGGGCACCATCGCGGAATGGAGAGGTCTTTGCTACAGACAGTGGCGAGGAACGTCGATCCACACAGACTAAGGGTTTTTCGGCGAAGCTTTGCTGTTGGATTCGCATGATCCGGGAACTCATTCCCTGCCTACTCTACATATGAACGTCTATGTACCTTCTACCTAGTCATTGGGTATCTTCTGCAGCCACTGCATGCTGCCGTGCAAAACTGTGCATCATCCTCGCGTCGACTCTGTTCCTTCCGACCGTCTTTACAGGTTAGATTCAGAGCCTAGAGCCTTTTCATGTAGAACAGTTCGAACCTTCTTTAGGATTATCCTGAGTCATGTCTGTCTTTTGACGTCTGTGGCTTTCCATTGCTGTGGATTAAGATTGTGATGTGACGCGTACTAACTACGGTACATACAGTAGTACATCTGTAACTGCCAACTACCACTGTAGAGTAACTAGCCAGTACCGAGGTAGTATCCAGAACTTTTCGTGATATTTGTTTCGAAAGCCAATTTGTTTATCAGTACATCAATCCATAAACAAGCTATACTAAGCGTTGCACCAGTGTTTGATTGTACTATGTAGTTTTGAGTGAGGTCCCAAGGTCGCCGTTCGTTTCAGCTTGTGTGGGTCGAGCCTGAGCGCTCCAGGCTAGAGGTTTATATACAATCCATGGATAGTACTATGAAGGACTAAGTTAGTACCTAACTGCTACTAGTAATCAACCGAGAACTATTATATAGCCACTGAGATCCCGGAACTAACACATCTATCAGACCAGCCATCCATCTGTATATAAATTCACTTGTCTAGGACAATAGCAGAACATGCAACTCCGCACCTCAGATCCCAAAGAGTGCAGAGATCACATTAAATATGTGATAGCTCCAGCTAGGTAATTAGATACAAAGGTTTGTATCTAATTACCACAGCGTTTGTCTAGTTTTCATGCCCATGTATGCGTACTATGTAACTACTACATAGTAGGTAAAACCTAGTAGGTATTACCTATATAGAGTTATTGGAATAACTCTGCTGTAATGAATACCCCATGATAACGAATTTGGCTCATACAATAGTAATAATTTGTTATATCGGGGGCTTACAGTAGATGCAGATCTGCATACCGTTCAACAAATCTGATTTTCCACACCCTGTTCCCCCCGGGCCGTATACATATTGGGATCGGTGGATTCATATCAACAGCCCACTCCATCATTTTACTCAAAAAACTCGTAAATTATTGGCCAACATTTAACAACTCACCAGGAGTTTCTGGCAGAACTCGACGAAAAGTCATGTCTCAATCAATCTGGAAATCATGCACCTTAGCCATTTAAATGATTAAATAATGAGAATTTGTAGGCTGTTTGAGGAAATCCTTTGGAACATATAGCAAACGTTGCTTTTTTAGATCCTGCTGTTTCTCCATGGATAAATTGGACTACTCCTTAACCGCATACTGCTCATCAGTCACCGCTTCATGCCAGGTCGTCTTGCCCAAAGCGATGACAAAATGAGTCATGGGGCTATCCTCGTCCGCGCCATGCCAGTGGGTTGTTCCCGGAGGAGCCCAGATCATGTCTCCGATCTTGATACGACGAGGTTCAGCGCCTTTGTCGCAGATCCAACCTGAACCGGCGATAACCTTCAGAAATTGGCCTTCTTCGTGGGTGTGCCAATAGGTACGTGAACAAGGAGTGAATGTCACGTTAGTCATGGCAGTGGTGTCATCCATGTGGAAGATGTCGAGATATACATCGCCAGTGAAGGTGGCAGTGGGATTGAGGGTTGGCTGACTGCCTTGGGCTGAACTTGGGATGATGATTGTTTCAGGCATTGTTCGATATTAAAAATTTGACGACGCTTTCGATCCTGTGTTTTTGCACGTTAGAGTAACCGCAGATAGCACAAACATATTGTATTCCTTCACGGGCTTCTGGTGACAGACTTTGGAGACAGCAAATTGATCACTTTGTGTATAGTTGAGATGTTTGGGTTGATAAGTTCCGATTCTGGGGTTGAGATCCATTTATAGATAGTATATATAAATGGATCTCAACCCCAGAACACATAAGTACTACTTATGTGATCCCAAGCCTGGTCGGAAAAAGTTTGTTTAACCATGTTGGAATTACCATAAAAAGTGGAATCGATCGTTCGGTGAGATAGGAGATGACAGTTGGATGACAATGGGCCGGAGGTAACGGGGAACGACATCGAAGAACCCCGTACCTGGGATCCGAACGTCAGCATTCAGATCCGGGTTTGCGGGGTTAAGTGGCCCTGCGACTTTTCGCTGATCCTGGAGAATATGATGGATATGCACTCTGCTGTGAGGACACGTACTCGGTTGATTTACAGTTAGTTATTGGCAGTCGGTCTTAGCACGGCGATTAAAACGGCCACTCTCCCCGGCTGACTGCGTCCTACTCTGTATCATACATAGTTAATACACTACCAGCTGAGTCTGGTCATCAATATTATCGACGATAATAATATTAAATCAGATTTTATTTTCTCGGACTTACAGTATATCAGTAGGTCAATACAATAGTTGAATAAACACAATTTGGAAAAAATGGAGTGGATAATCTGACAGACACTTTTCCATAGTTTATATTTTAGAGTCAGCAAATACTAGTAGAAAAATATCTTTTGATATTAGACAGCAACTGAAGACTGATAACACAAATAAAGGCATTAGAATCAAATGTAATCAAAATTCTATATTTCAACCACACCAGTATTTGAGACTAAAATGTTTTTGTATATGCAGTAGTGAGTACGGTAATTCTGAATATACTGGACAGGCGCTGAGGCTCTCCACCCCTTGGGCAATCTGACGAATTGTCCCATACGGCACTAGTTAAGCAAAGAAGATTCACTCTAATTAATGAAAGAGCTGGTCTATGAGTTTCGATTACGACACCACACACATTTGTACAATGCAATCGCTTGCGAATTGGTGGTTGCCGGGTCAACAACAACCGCTGACGGTCCACAACAGACAAGTTCTTTTTTTTCTACTAACCAGCATCGACATTGAGAGGAATCTCTCACATATACATTTTACAAGGCGACAAAATTCTAACCCCATTCACTATACAGCAGCTGGGCGGCAACACCGCCATATCCCTCCTCACGTCACTAGACTGCGTCAAAGATGGCTCGCCTCAATACAACTGCATCGGTTGCCAACGGCGCTCTGCTAGAACAACAAACATCCACCGACCATAAAAAGCAATCAACTTTCACCCCTTCGATGAAAGAAACCCCCGCAATACTCAGACGCAAAGATAGTACCACGCGCCCTAAAGGTCTTTCACAGAGAACCAAGATTGGATCGGGCTTGGCTTTCGACATATTCCCAGATGGCGATGGAGTCTCTGAAAACGAGACAGTAAATAACAGTCTATTCACCCCATCCGGCTCTCCATCAAAACAAAAGAAAAAGCGAACATTGAAAACTTCACAAGTCAACACTCTCCTTCTCCCCCTGCAGCAGAGACCACGTCAAAGACCAAGTGTGAAAATGGAACAGGATGACTATGACAAGGAGAATGATATAACGGGAGACGCAACGGAGCCATATACACCTGAAAGAAGCCCCATCCCGCATCGATCACCAACAACACAAAACACGACCCGCTCTGCCGTGAGAAATCGAGAACTTCCTAGCCCATTGAGCCGCAGAGATCACAAAGACAAAGATGAAGACAGCAGTGGGGACAATGGCTTTGACTCAATGGACGAATTCGTAGTTAGTGACAATGAAGAACCTAGCTACCATGAGACATCCGACTCTGAAACAGAGATCGAAAAGCCACCAACGCCAGTTCAGCCACCAAAGTCTGGACGAAAGAGGCTTATGAGAGGAAGGAAGCCCGGTGTTGGATCTATTTTGGATTCCCGGAAGGATATACCATCGGAGTTTGCCTTTGACCTGAACCCCAAAGTGCCGGAGACAATCAAGTCGCCTACAAAGTCTCAACATGGCACCAAGAAAGTGTCTCACGACAACATTGATCTCTCTATCCACTTTAAAACATTGGAGATTGATGATGACAATGGACCTGCCTCTCAACTAGAGACAGATCTTGCACAGTTAGTTATATATCATACTTCATCATGCTGAACGCTGGCACTAATTACATCTTATAGATCCATCATCGAACCAAGCCCTTCGCCAACAGACATGTATAGAGTCAGCAAGGGCTCTCAAACGCCGCCGTCTACTCCATCTCGAAACAAGTTGCGCTCCCCCGCAAAACAGAGGACTCGTATTCCTCCTACTCCGCATCGGGAGAGCGTTGATGCTTTCTGGAGTCAAGAGGAGACCATCGACTGGATCGATCAGCACTCGCCACAGAAAGATCATACAACAGGACGAACAGTGATAGATCTTCTTCGAGACTTTGATGATTCAGACACCGAGAACACCAGCCGTGACTCCACCAGCACAGAGCCAGAACTTGTACCGAAAGCAATGGAGAAGCCGCCCAAAACCCCTAGCAAGACCGCTCTCAAAAAGGCAGAGACAGAGAAAAACAAAGCAGCAAAGGCTCGCCGTCTGTCATTCAACAATAAAAAGGCAGACTTTGCACAGACTTTCCTCATCGTTCTTGACGACGCAGTCGCGGAAGGAAAGGTCCGCCAAATTGCTTCATCTACAGGTGGCGTGAAGATAACTTGGTCAAAAACACTCCAGAAAACTGCAGGCCGAGCCCAATGGAAGGGTGAGCGAATCCGTGACAAGGAAGGCCGTACGCTTAGCATCAGACACCACGCTTCAATTGAGTTAGCTGAACGCATTATCGACGACGAGTATCGCCTGATTAACACCCTTGCTCACGAATACTGCCATCTTGCCAATTACATGGTCTCGAATGTTCACGACCAGCCTCACGGCGCAAGCTTCAAGCAATGGGGCTTGAAATGTGCCGAAGCGCTGAAGGATCATCCAGTTTACGGCGGGAAGGTCAATGTTACAACAAAACACTCTTACAAAATCGACTACAAGTATGTTTGGGCCTGTGTCGGATGCAGCCAGACATATGGCCGCCATTCAAAAAGTATCGACACTACCCGGAGTCGCTGTGGCGATAGGACTTGCAATGGTCGACTGGAGCAAATCAAGCCGAAGCCTCGCAATGTATCACCAAAGAAGAACGCTGCTGCGCCTAC
>Ga0055528_1002491_pt1 | contig 9836 bp, 14 predicted proteins | sample AraplaCol_mMS_r2_2_FD_55006 | JGI IMG/M metagenome (GOLD analysis project Ga0055528, IMG submission 55006) | Arabidopsis root microbial communities from North Carolina, USA - plate scrape MF_Col_mMS_r2 | ecosystem: Host-associated > Plants > Roots > Endosphere | place: USA: North Carolina...
GATTGCGAGATGATGAGTGGGGGAGAGAGAGAAGAGATAGAAGGGCTGATAATTGAAGATGGAGGAGATTTGGAAGAGGTGAAGGAGTGACTATTTATTACAGTGGAACGTGGTTGAATCCTCCAGAAAAGAACCCAACTCGGCCGGGGCCGATGGACGGAGAGGAGAGACTATACAGTCTGGGGAGATTAGTATGCTATATTCTAGAAGAAGATTGTATACTGAGGACGACTCGAGTAAGAATAACCTAATTGTTTTTGATTGTAGTATATTTTGAATTAATTCAATCCACTGGGAATAGTACTATTGGTGAGATGGAGGATTGCACTACGGCATGTCATTCCGATATATCGAGTCCATAGATGGCTACACTTCACAGTACACTGTTTATTACAATGATTAAAATTGTACAGATAAATAAAATTGGATAATTGGAATTAACAGCTAAGGCTTATTATCTTGAGCTTAATAGATATCGAAACTACTTCGAAAGCCTCGCTGTAAATCGTAATATCAAATCCTTGTCTTGTATATCTAGAGTATACATTTACCAATAGACAATTTTATGTATAGTATACATAGGAAAATAGAAACTCACTGACACTGCATTCCTCTCTCTACACTGTACTAATCATTCCAGAGATCTAACCACCGGCGACCTCCGCAACATCCTGACTCTTTTCAATCAGTAACCCAAAAAAAAATGCTGTGTCGGGCGAGACTGTTCGGACTGTTCAACCAATTGTCTCCTCCGGACTCAACGCGACTCGACGTCAACTCCGCTTCGACTCCGCAACCCCCCCATTTTCGCCTTGGAGCTTCACTTGGAGCTTCCCCAACACCATGACCGCCCGTCTTGTTTTGGTCATCGGTGACCTGTTCATTCCCGATCGTGCTCCCGTAAGTTTTGATCAGCATCCAACACCATACTCCCACTTTATCAATGTTAATCACCGCTTCTTCAGGACCTCCCACCTAAGGTATGCCTCTCTTCATCACATCCTACACCTCCTCCACCCGATCCGGCGCGATTGACACTCGCCTCGTACTAGTTCCGCAAACTCTTGACCCCGGGGAAAATCGGCCAGATCCTATGTCTGGGTAATTGCACCGACCGTGAGACTTATGAGTACCTTCGCGGGGTTGCCCCAGACCTGCAAATGGTCAAGGGTGACTTTGACGTAGACTCTCCGAACCTCCCAGTCTCCAAAATCGTCGAACATGGAAATATGAGAATTGGATTCACTCATGGCCACACCATCGTCCCGAATGGCGACGCTGATGCCCTCCTGATCGCTGCCCGCCAGATGGACGTCGATATCTTACTCTGGGGTGGCACTCACCGCTTCGAGGCATTCGAGATGGAGGGTCACTTTTTTATTAACCCTGGAAGTGCAACAGGGGCTTTGAGCTCAGGGTACTGGCCAGCGGGCGAAGAGCCCACGCCCAGCTTCTGCTTGATGGATGTAAGTCGGAGATATCGCGGATATCGTAGCGCGGGCCCCAGCGCAGGAACGAGGGTCGAGACGGATAATGCTAATATGTTAATACCTTCACAGATACAAGGAGATGTCCTCGTTCTTTATGTCTACCAGCTGAAAACCGATGCCAATGGTATTGAAAATGTCTCTGTTGAGAAGGTCTCCTTCCGCAAGAACCGTCCCCCAGCTGCGACGACACCTGCACCTGTGGATTCGTGAAAACGGTCCGATCAATGCATCTCCGAATAAGTCTTTACTGTTCTTTCTATATCTAGCCGGCCTGTACATAGTCTCTGTCCCACATCTTTTTGTCCAGCTTAATCCATGTCTGCTGCAATGGATCCTTGATACCAACATTTCGCTTAGAAGTACTCTTCATCTGGTCGTACTCTTAATCAAGGTACTTGTAAATGGATTCCCTCCTCATTTATCGAAAAAAAAATTACCATCTTCCTACAACATGAGTTGATTGACCCAACAGAATATGGTGAACATAACTACAGTAGTTACTCCGTGTATCAACCAGCACTACCGCATTAGGTCTAGCGTGAAAGCGCGCCTCATCGCCCCGCATGGAAAGATCTCCCATGGACCTTCACGTCCTCAATTCTTTGACTCTTTTTCGGGGCTCTCCAATCGCCCCGTTCTTTGCATCCTCTTTTTATTTATTGATTAATCTATTTGTTTAAACCACGACGACTACCCCCAATAAACCGCCCTTTACGTCCCACAATCCCATTTCCGCGAAACCTGCTGCCCGACGAACAGAGTTGCCAACCTTATCCCATTCCTCTTTTTTCACAGCATATCAATCACATAATGTCAGCCGAAGGTGCCGAGCTCAAGGATGAGCAGATTCCTACACAGGAAGAAGGGATTGATGATGAGGTTCGTGAGATTCGGTGGTCTTAACCTGCTTGTGCGACGAAAGCGAAACGTTGCAGGCTTGAACAGCTAGCTCGAAGCTATCGCACCTCGCTCCGCAAATAGCACCGCACAATGCGGTATATTTAAAACAATGGCTAATGAGTTCTTTGCCATGTAGGAAGAAATTGCCGCGATGAAACGACGAGTCGCCGAGATGGAGTCCGAAGCCGCAAAGTTGAAGGAGATGCAACAGTCCCTCGATGCGGAAGCAGAGGGTCTGCAGGAGAACAAGGAAGATATTGATGCTCGGAGTGTCTTTGTTGGTAATGTAGACTATGGTGCTTCACCCGAGGAGATCCAGTCGCATTTCCAGAGCTGTGGCTCCATCAACCGGGTGACGATTCTGCTGGATAAGTTCAGCGGACAGCCGAAGGGGTGAGTTCATTACATGAACCAAACCAGACCAGCAGGCCATGACATATAAGTCTGGGGTATACTAATTGATGGTGGTGACTACTAGATATGCCTATGTTGAGTTCTCTGAGCCCAGTCTCGTGGCCAATGCACTAGTCTTGAACGAGAGTGTCTTTCGTGGCCGGAACCTCAAGGTCAGTTATTATCCTCCGCAGAATATCTACCAGCTTTGCTGAGCTTCGCTAATGATCTTCGTTTTTCACAATCTAGGTCACACCCAAGCGCACCAACTTGCCCGGTATGACTCGCGGTCGGGGACGCGGTGGATATCGTGGTCGTGGCCGAGGATTCCGAGGTAGCTACCGCGGTGGTGGGTTTCGGGGACGCGGTCGTGGCTATGCTCCGTACTAAAGGCGAGGCGAAGCTATCCGACAAACCCGGCGTTCAAGATCTGTGCTCTCAGTGTCTCTCTGTCTCTCAAACACCTTTCTTAAACACCTCTCTCAAACACACGGGTTCTGGCTATGGAGTTGGGGGACGGCTATAGGAATGTACAATAAGCGCCTACATAGTAGTAATGGGCTTGCTTGTAATCGATCTGGTTACAGCTAACTTTTTCTTTGTCTCTTATCTTCATATAATGTAGATTCTTGATAGTCGATAGATCTATTCATTCTGATATTTACTGTAGTTGCTGAGTATAATTATTTAGTTGCCTAATTTGGTATGAAATGCACCTTGTAACTCGCCACCCGCGCCCGGCTTAATAGTGGATTACGTACGCCAACGTCGCAGAGGCTTCCAACCGCAAGTTTGTGGCTGATCTTCGAGTATTCAGTCCGCCTTTTGCTGATATTTTGGTTCATTCTCTGGTTCATTTTCTGGTGGCTCAGCTTGTCTTTCTCTATTATACTTGAACTGAGAAAGTCCAAAGTGGGATTGGAGTTCAACTTGTACACTCCACAACTGCGCCAAATCCAAGCCAAACCGGCCCTTTCCACTTCTCCTCCTTCAAACCTCCCAAATCCGCCCCTCCTCTCCTCCTCATCCTCCACTACCAACCAACTCCTCCCACCACTTATTACTCCAACCAATCTTTGCTTGTCTCTCCCTTTTGTTAGTGGATGTACGCGCAGAGTGGTTTATTTTGGGCTTGATTGATACGGCCCTTTCGCATTTGACCGTGTGCTTGTTAAGCAACACAGGGCACCATGGCATCCAACCTGCCAGCGTACGTCTTCCATCGCCCTATTCCAACACCCCTGCCCTCATCCATGATGAAATTTCCATCTGAATCTCTTCAGTCGCATATTCTCCCATTTACTAACATTCTTTCCGATCTTCTAGCCAGCCCAATCTTAGGGTCACAAGTAAGACCAGCGTTGTCATTTTACGCCTATATCTGGCGGGCCACCGCGGGCTCCATTCCTTCGAGATCATACTAACAAATTCGCAACAGTTATCGCCGCGGACGGTCTTTACAAACGTGATGTCTTTCGTACGTGTCTCCCTCGTGGCCATCCACCTAGGAACGCTCTTTCGATCATTGAATCGATTCTCGGGCCCCGGACTGGACGAGCGGGGCTGACTAGCTTTCTCTTATAGGATTTCCGGACCCATTCGCCGTGGCCACTGTTGGAGGCGAACAAACCCATACAACCTCCGTGATCAAAAAGACTTTGAATCCATACTGGAATGAACCTTTCGATCTGTATGTCGTCGTTTTCTCAACCCCCCCACATTGTGATGATTGAGGTGTGGTGATCATTCGGGATCAAGTGTTAACCGGGCGTCATCCTTTTTTTTCGGAATAGGAAAGTCAACGAAGACAGCATTCTCGCGATTCAAATTTTTGACCAAAAGAAGTTCAAGAAGAAGGATCAGGGTTTCCTCGGTGTGATCAATGTTCGAATCGGCGATGTGATCGATCTACAGATGGGCGGTGATGGTATGACGCGATCAAATTCTGGTCCGGACTGTGGGAATTGGACACTTAATTTGCTAACAACGGCTTTTGCTCTCAGAAATGCTCACTCGCGATCTTAAAAAGTCCAATGACAACCTTGTTGTCCATGGGAAATTGATCATTAACCTGTCAACTAATCTCTCCGCACCACATCCCAACCAGCAGAACGGACTTCAGCGACAACAGGCCCAGTCTTCTACGTCTAGTGGTCTTGTCCCACAAGTCGCTGCGACAACGTCGCAACCGGCCGCTGGTCCTAGTCATCTCGACACGTCTTCTGCTGCTGCCGCTGCGTCAAGTTCCTCGCTCAACAACCGCGCGTCGACTAGTGGACCCCCTCCACCACTTGCCAATGGAGCCCCTCCGCCCGGTGCCGGTGCCGGCCCAGGGGCTGGATCCCGCACGAATCTGAGTTCATTCGAAGATAGCCAAGGACGACTCCCTGCGGGCTGGGAGCGAAGAGAGGATAACTTGGGACGAACGTACTATGTCGATCACAACACGCGAACCACGACTTGGTCGCGACCCTCGGCCAATTATAATGAACAGAGTTCTCGCAATGAGCGTGCCGCCAATATGCAACTGGAGCGCCGCGCTCACCAGAGTCGTATGCTACCGGAGGATCGTACTGGCGCTAGTTCACCCAACTTGCCAGAGGGATCAAGAACGCCGCCATCCGGTGGTGCCCCGCCTGCTGCTCCGGCCGCTGGAGGCAGTGCCCCTGGATCTCACGCGAATGCCGTTTCCATGATGGCAACGGGAGCTACCACTGCAGGCACTGGAGAGCTTCCGCCAGGATGGGAGCAGCGATCTACTCCGGAAGGTCGCGCATATTTCGTGGATCACAACACGCGAACTACCACCTGGGTCGATCCTCGTCGACAGCAGTACATCCGCATGTACGGTCAGAACCAGAACCAGGGAGGAAACAACACCACTATTCAACAGCAGCCCGTATCTCAATTGGGTCCTCTCCCCAGTGGCTGGGAAATGCGTCTTACCAATACTGCTCGAGTGTACTTTGTCGATCACAACACCAAGACTACGACATGGGACGATCCTCGTTTGCCCTCTTCTCTGGACCAGGGTGTTCCTCAATACAAGCGTGATTTCCGCCGCAAGCTGATCTACTTCCGATCCCAGCCGGCTCTACGGATCATGTCCGGCCAATGCCATGTCAAGGTTCGCCGTAATAATATCTTTGAAGACTCATACGCGGAAATTATGCGCCAGAGTGCTTCCGACTTGAAGAAGCGTTTGATGATCAAGTTCGATGGAGAGGATGGCCTCGATTATGGTGGTCTCTCTCGGTATGTTCCTTAATTGAAGTCCAAAGGCTTGCATTACTCGTACTAATACTCTTCAGCGAATTCTTCTTCCTTCTTTCGCACGAAATGTTCAACCCATTCTACTGCCTTTTCGAATACTCCGCCCACGATAATTATACCTTGCAGATTAATCCCCACTCTGGTGTCAACCCCGAGCATCTCAACTACTTCAAGTTCATCGGTCGTGTTGTCGGTCTGGCAATTTTCCACCGTCGCTTCCTCGACTCTTTCTTCATCGGTGCATTCTATAAGATGATGCTGAGAAAGAAGGTTACGCTTCAAGACATGGAGGGTGTAGATGAAGACTTACATCGAAACTTGGCATGGACTTTGTGAGTCTATTTTGTCCCTTGCTTCATTGAAAGACGAGTTCAGTACTAATGCCTATCAGGGATAATGATATTGAAGGAATTATTGAATTGACCTTCTCCGTTGATGACGAGAAGTTTGGTGAGCGTCGTACTATTGATTTGATACCCGGTGGCCAGGATATTCCTGTCACCAACGAGAACAAGGCGCAGTACATTGAGTGAGTGATCTCATCTTCAGGGCTTGTAGTGGATTTTGCTAACAAATTCAGATTGGTTACGGAGTGGAAGATTGTCAAGCGAGTGGAGGAGCAGTTCAACGCATTCATGTCTGGCTTCAACGAGTTGATTCCTGCGGATCTGGTCAATGTCTTCGACGAACGAGAGCTTGAACTGTTGATTGGTGGTATTGCTGATATCGATGTGGATGACTGGAAGAAACACACCGATTATCGTGGCTACCAGGAACAGGACGAGGTTATCCAGAACTTCTGGAAGATCGTTCGCACCTGGGATGCGGAGCAGAAGTCCCGTCTGCTTCAATTCACTACCGGTACTTCACGTATCCCTGTCAACGGTTTCAAGGATTTGCAGGGTTCAGACGGCCCTCGACGATTCACTATCGAGAAATCCGGTGATCCCGCCGCCCTCCCTAAGTCACACACTTGTTTCAACCGTCTCGATCTTCCACCTTATAAGACTCACGAGGCCTTGGAGCACAAGATGTCGATTGCAGTGGAGGAAACACTCGGATTTGGCCAAGAATAGAGGCAAAAACGCTTCCACTTTCTCAAATCACAAACAAAGCCTCAGATCGTCTTTCCAGCTCCATACCCACATTTCTTTTCCCCTTTCCAATTCATTTGCTCGCAACCTACAATAACGCGTCCCTCACCACGCATCCACATACCAACCTCTCGTTATCCCCCATACCCCAGAACATGACACCTACGTCCCCTGCTATAAAAAACCCGAGACGCATTGAAGATTGTTCTTGCCAGTCGTTGCTCTATTCTATTCCTCGGTCACGGTCTTTTCAAAGGAGATATTTCGCACTGGGACTCGTATATCAGTTTAACAAGAATTCTGAATTATACCCAGCTTTTGCAAATGTCTATAGAACCCTTGTTTTTTGGTTCTCATTGATTGACCATGTGCTACACACACTTTCTTCTGGTTTCCCTTGGTGGCGCTTTTGTATATATGTTTCTCCCTCTGTATCATCGAGCAACGAATGTATTCTCGTCTTGGCGGGTTTCTTCTAGATACTTACTTCACTTGTAGTCTTAATATACTAGCATAGTATGCTAGTAGAACTAGGTGGTTAAGTCAAGTTCGTTCCTTCAAATTTTAGATTACATGTTCGGAAGGTATCTCCGTCAGTATCTGTTGATCATTCTGCATAGAAGGGCATCCGATGTGGTGTAGAAGGCAAGCACCTGCTTGCCTTCTACACAATGTCTGGGCAGACAGCATCTTCATTCATGGATGGATCCATCAGCACCATCCACTTCAGTATGGGTGCTATTCAACTACTAGTTCAAGAAGAAATTTGTAGACACAGAGAAGAAATCCATTTCTTCTCCATTCACGTACCGTGACCTGAAGAGCTTTATGTTAACATCAAGTTTATGGTGCAAACCTACCTAATTTATGTCAACGGCATCAAACAAGATACAAACACTCTGGAGGCAGCAGATATTGTAGATATCAAATTCTCAATTGTGGTTTGTATAATGTTTGCATAATTCCTTTTTCTATCTATCGTACGGGATATATAAATTCATATTCTAGTTACAGAGCTAATATTTAATGCAATATACTATGGTAAATGTAATGTACTTTTACCAAAGTAGAACATACCCGATGGCCCGTGGCGATCTATAGATAGTCCAACTCGGACTCGGACTCGGACTCGGACTCGGGGTGGAACGTTGAACGATTAATGATTTAGACAAAAGGGAAAAGTACAGTCTCAGCTTTCATCTAGAGCTACGGCTTCATCATTTTGGAAGAGACTGTGGCGTTACTGGTTTGGATCACATCCAAACCAGTACTACTATGTATTACTTAGTAGATATGCGGAATAAGCCAGAGATGCGGGGGTGGAGAAACTAACAAGTTTCTTCGATGCCCAATATAGAAAAAAAAAGTCGAATTAATGGCGCAAAATGACGCTAACATATACCACGAAATGGATAGCCAAGATTCAAATTCTAGAGCCTGCTGACCTGGCGATCATCTGACTCCACGAGAAACATCTATTGCGTGCCTTCGGCCATTACGTAAATGTAGCTGCATTATTCCAGGACGGTGAAGTAGACGGAGGGTTTTCCATTATTTAAGAGGAACTTGGTCGCACTCGAACGCACTATGAGCATAAGACTTCCCTATTCCACTTGCCTAGGCAGGCTTTTTGTGGTCATATCGTGATTCAGGTTCGTTGAATACCCCGGATTCCAGGAGATCGTCAGGTCCAGCCCGGTCTTCGGCTATGTTTACCCCGCTGATGTGTCAAGGATTCCTCATAGTTCGACGTGCTGAATTGAACACTGATATTTTAAAAGACGAAGGAGCCTACTTCGAGCAGACCGACTTGAAAATTCAAGATAAAGTTAAACTCGAAGTATTTAAAATGGAGCCCAACAACCTTGAATATCCTTTCAAGATAGTCATTGTCGGAGATGCCGGAGTTGGCAAGGTAGAACGCTACACAGCTATAACTATGGCGAAGTAGCACCGTTCAAATGTTGACCATTGCAATAGAGCAGCTATATCCAAAAGCAGTTCTCACCGGACTTCAATCGAGACTATTTGCAAACGGTTGGATATGAAATGTCAAGGTGGACTCGGAATATGGTACGCACTACCAGTCAAAGAAGTCATGAGTTCAAGTTAGGGCAAAGTTCCAGCAAATCTAACCTTAGATTTCCCACTCTAGACTACTGGATGTGTGGACATTGATCTATGGGATATATCTGGGAGTCAAAGTACAGTCTCGGATCGGCAGATATGGCTCAAAAATAGCGACGCGGCGATCATTATGGTAGATCTTGCGCAGTCAATTACATTCGAGAATGCTCTTCGGTGGCACAGTACGTTCCGTCCTGAACTGATCTCCAGAGATGGAATTACCCTTTGAATTTGATCTGACATGTCATGTACAGAGGAGCTACTTGCAGCAAACCCGTCGGGCATTCCAGTTGTTGTATCTACATGGAAGCCAACCCCAAAAGACAAAATCCTTGATATAGACCCCGAGACTCTTTTCTGGCTTGGTGAAACGGATAATGTACAATTTTACGACCTTGCATCCGACGTTTCGCGCTTTGACCAGCCAATGCTGCACATTATACGGAGTTTAACAAAGGATCCTACTACGGTAAGTGGTATTGCAATATTGGAAGATCACGCATTTAATTGTGAATAGAATTTTTGGTTTCCGTATACCATGACAGATGACGACTCGGTG
>Ga0055528_1002493_pt1 | contig 9828 bp, 7 predicted proteins | sample AraplaCol_mMS_r2_2_FD_55006 | JGI IMG/M metagenome (GOLD analysis project Ga0055528, IMG submission 55006) | Arabidopsis root microbial communities from North Carolina, USA - plate scrape MF_Col_mMS_r2 | ecosystem: Host-associated > Plants > Roots > Endosphere | place: USA: North Carolina...
CCCTGGGACACCGACCCCTTCAAGGCACAAGTCATAGGCGACAAGCTCTATGGCCGCGGCGTGACCGACATGAAAAGCTACGGCGCGACCGCGCTCATGATGGTGCCCGAGCTGCTCAAACGCAAACTCAAGCGCCCGGTCCACCTGGCCTTCAGCTATGACGAAGAGGTCGGCTGCATAGGTGTGCGCCGCCTGATCGCCGACATGGTGGAGCAAGGCTACAAACCTGCCGGCTGCATCGTGGGCGAGCCCACCGGCATGCAAGTGGTGATCGCGCACAAGGGCAAGCATGCCTACAAGACCTCGGTGCGCGGCTTCGAGGCGCACTCCTCGCTCACGCCGCTGGGCGTCAACGCGGTGGAGATCGCCTGCGAGTTCGTCGCCCACTTGAAGTCCATGCACCGCCGCCTGGTGGCCGAAGGCCCGTTCGATGCGATCTACGACGTGCCGCACACCACCATCCACACCGGCGTGATCGCCGGCGGCACCGCGCTGAACATCATTCCGCGCGACTGCGATGTGACCTGGGAAATCCGCCACCATCACATGAATTCGCCGGTCGAACTGTTCAACGAAGCCAAGGCCTTTGCCGACAGCCTGATGCCAGCCATGCAGGCCGTGGCGGCCGAAACCGGCATCACGCACAAGCTCAATTCGGTGCTACCCGGTTTCGCGACCGATGCCGGTAGCGAGATCGCCCAGTTGTGCTTTAAATGCGCGGACGTGGATGCGGCCTCGGGCGCCGGCAAGGTCTCGTTTGGCACGGAAGCTGCATTGTTCCACCAGGCCGGTGTGCCGACCATCGTGTGCGGCCCCGGCCACATCGCGCAGGCGCACCAGCCCAATGAATGGGTCACGCTGGAACAGCTCGCCTGGTGCGAGCGCTTTATGCGCCGCCTGGCCGACGAGATCTGCGTGAACTGAAAACCCGACCCGCGGTGCCAAGCACCGCAACAACAAGCACACGACCTGGAGGAGAAGATTCCATGATGCAACGCCGAGATTTCCTGGGCACCAGCCTGGCCCTGGCCGCTGGCAGCGCCCTGGCCCAACCCAACACCAAACTCACACGCATCGTCGTGCCCTTCGCGGCGGGCGGCGTGCAGGACTTGCTGGGGCGCGCCATGTCCAATGAGCTGGGCGCCGCACTGGGCCAGAGCGTGATCATCGAAAACCGGCCCGGGGCGGGCGGCACCGTGGGCACGGGCTATGTCGCCAAATCGGCACCCGACGGCGCCACCATGGTGCTGGCCGCGGCCAGCCACAACATTGCCGGCTCGCTCTACACCAAGCTGAGCTACGACCCGCAAAAAGACTTCGCGCCGATGGCGCATATCGGCACGGCCGATTATGTGCTGATGATCCATCCCGACGTGCCCGCCAAGACCGCTGCCGAATACATCCGCTACGCCAAGGCCAACCCCGGCAAGCTCAATTACGCCACCGCCGGCATCGGCAGCGCCACGCACCTTTCCATGGCCTACTTCAACGGCCTGGCCGGCATCGACGTGGTGCATGTACCGCTCAAGGCCACGGGCGAAGCGATCAATGAAGTGATCTCGGGCCGCGCGCAGGCCGTGATCGCTGCCAGCATAGGCGCTTTGGCCTTTGCCAGGGACAGCCGCATACGCCTGATTGGCGTGACCTCGCCCAAGCGCTCCAAATACCTGCCCGATGTGCCCACCATCGCCGAAAGCGGCCTTCCCGGCTACCAGTTCGACTCATGGTTCGGCCTGCTGGGCCCGGCCGCCACCCCAGCGGCCGAGGTCAACCGCGTCAACGCGGCCATGGCCAAAGTCCTCAAAGACCCGGTGGTGCTGGAGCGCCTGGACAAGCAGGGCATTGAACCGCTGGCCATGAGCAATGCCGATTTCGCCAAGTTGCTGGCGGCCGACTACAAGCGCATGGCGGAAGTCGTGAAAGCCTCGGGCGCCAAGGTCGAATAGCGCCGGCTTAGCTGAGCACCACACCAGCCGTGCTGGCCAGGTAGCGCTCCAGCACCGCAAGCTCGGCCGCCGTGGGCGCACCCTTGCCCGCGATGACCGCATACAGGTTGCCCCGGAAACCTTCGCGCGGGTAATAGCTGATGTAGCCGCAGCCCATTAGCATCTGGGTAAAGGCACTGGGCGCGAAGCTCGCGGCGGCGCTGCCGATTTCCGCGGAATTGAGGCGCAGCTTTTGCGCGCCGGGCACAGAGGCCAGTGCCAGCACCGCCGGCGTGTTGATGGCGAGCTTGGCGGGGGCCAGTAGCTGCACCGTCTGGCCTTTTGAGTCAATCCATCTTGCGCGCGGCTGGCCGTTCAGAAAACCCAGCTCCGAGATCTGCGGGTCTTCCGTCTTCGAGGCCTGGAACACGACACCCGTGTTGGTCGATGCGGGAACGCTGAGGGCCGCAATGGCGAAGTGCGGGTCTTCCAGGTTGTAGGGCACGCGGTTGCGCGGGTTGGGCTGCACGCCGGCGATGCGGCTGGATTTTTTGCACCAGAAACCGAAGGACTCGGGCACGCTGTGGTCGGAGTTCTTTTTGCCGTTGGTCACGCGCATCACGGGCACCGACATGGGCCCCGTGGGGCCGCTGTCCTTGTTCATCCAGTTGATCATCTCCATCGCATTGCCCGGGCTGGAGCCGTAGCCCGAATCCGCCACCGCGCGCACCGTCTGGCCCGCCGCGGCCGGGGCACCCAGCAGATAGTCGGTGTAGCCGTCGGCCAGCTCCCATTTGCAGGCGCCGTACTTGGCGACGATGGCCAGCGCGGCATCGGCAAGGCTGGTGGCGGCATAGGCCACCGGGTCGGTGAGCGAAAACACCTTGCGCGGCGGCGGCACCTGGCCGCCCAGCTGGCCGTCGCTGGTGTAGCTCAGCGTGGCAATCTGATTGGCGGCAGGGGTGTAGGTGAAGCTGTCCTGCCCGTTGGCACCGGCGGGAATGGTCAGGCGCGACTTGCTCAGCGTGCCGCCCTTGTTCGACGCCACCGTGAGCACCACCGGCTGGGCCAGGTTGCCGCGCGCATAGACGGTGATGGTGAGGGGCGTGCCCGCCGGCGCATAGCCCGGGCCATCGTCGTACAGCGTGGCTTGCACAATGCCGGTGGCGGCCTTGAGCACGCCCGACACCACCGGCTCCAGCGTCTTGTTCTGGTGCCAGCCAGGCACGTGGTTGATGGCGTAATTCCGGATGGGCCAGTGGGCGCCGCCCATCCAGGTGTAGACCTCGCAGCCAGACTGCGCGGCATACACCACCGCCTGCGCGAACATGGCTTCCCAGCGCGGGTCGTCGATGGGCATGCCGACTTCGGTGAGCGCCAGCTTCACGCCCTTGGACTTGGCCCAGTCGACCGCGATCTTGAGCCGGTCCGCACCGGTGGTGACCTGGATGGGAACCGAGCCGAAACCGGCGCTGTAGTTTTTGGCGACCTCAGTGTCGTAATCAAAGAAAGCGCCGTTGCTGAAGGCGTCCAGGTACATATGGACCTCGTAAATGAGGTTGGTGCCCGACAGCGGAAAGCCCGGGTTCTTCGTGCCTATATACATGGCCGAGTCATACAGGTTGCCCGACACGTAGATGGGGTTCACCGTGTCGACCGTGCGTATGGCCTGGATGGCCGCCTGCGCAAAGGTGGGCCAGATCGTCAGGTCCTCGCCGCCCTTGATCGCTTCTTCGTTCGAGGCGATCACGCCGCCAGGCTTGGGCATGTCGTGCGGTTCGTTCATGAGGCCGTAGCCGCCGAAGCCCGGGTGGCTCTTCCATTTGTTCGCGGCACGCGANCANATGGAAGANCGGTGAAGTTCGCTATCTTGAGCGTTGCGCCCGGCGCCAGCGAAAAAATCCGCGACTGTATCTGCACCGCATCCGTGGTGTAAGGCCGCAAGGGGCTGGGCGGCACGGTCAGCCCGATCACCGAGCCGTCGGGCTGGAAGCGGAAATCCTGGTAGCGGCCGTAGTTGTGGTTGTCGATGATGCAGCGCGTGCCTGCCGCCGCATGGGCATCGAGCACGCCGGTGATGAAGGCCTCATAGCCCGCGTGGAAGGCACCAGGGTTGCCGATGGCCGCCTTCGCGGCGGCGTTGGCCACCGTGTCATGCAGCATGGGCTGCAGCAGCTCCCACTGGATGGGCAGGCGGTTCTTGATAAAGCCGCAGTTGGCCAGGTAGGCCACGTCGGCCTTGCGCGGCACCGTGAAATGGTAGTTGGGGGCCGAACTGGTGTTGGCCCGCAGGCCGGGCTTGGCCCATTCCATGCCCGAGAGATTGGTGCCCATGGCGGGCATGCCGGCCGCGGCACGCGCGGCGGCGGCCAGCGCCTGCCGGCTTACGCCGAGGGGAAGGGCCGCAAGGGCGCCGGCGGCCAGGGCGGCCTTTGAGAATTCGCGTCTTTGCATTGGATAGCCTCTCCTGTTGGAGCCGCCGGCGATGACTCGAAAGGTGACGTCGAAAATGGACCGGCGGGCTGTTTGAAAGACTCAGGTTAAGCCCCAATTCCCCGGCCTGATTACAGTTTGAAGCAGCACTGGGGGATGCTTACACTTCAGGTCCATTCGGCCCTGTCAGGCCTGACAGGCCCCGTTCAAGATGTGTTTTTTGGGCACCACAGCCAGGGCGAGGCCATGGCGCGACAGCCAGCGCGAATTGCCCAGGTCGGCGACAATGTCACCACGCTTTTTTGCCGCCGCCACACGCATGGTGACGGCCCCCTCCACCGCCGCTCGTACGCGCCTGGCCCTTATGCCTGCTGTCGCGCACCCGGCTTTCGAATTACCTGTTCATGACCAAAAGTTTCTACCGGGCCGCCCTGGTGCTGGGCCTGCTGTCTGCCATCGGCCCCTTCGCCATCGATATGTATTTACCCGCCCTGCCCTCCATTGGGCAGACACTGGGCGCCTCCATGGGCGCGGTGCAGGCCAGCCTGATGGCCTTCTTCATCTCGCTGGGCATAGGCCAGATTGTTTACGGCCCGGTGTCCGACATGGTGGGCCGCAAGGCGCCGCTGTATTTCGGCCTGCTGCTGTTTGCGGCCGGCAGCATAGGCTGCGCGCTGGCGCCGGACATCCACACGCTGGTCGTGCTGCGCTTCGTCCAGGGCCTGGGCGCCTGCGCCGGCATGGTGGTGCCGCGCGCCGTGGTGCGCGACCTGCACACCGGCCATGACGCGGCACGGCTGATGTCGCTGCTGATGCTGGTCTTCAGCGTCTCGCCCATCCTGGCGCCGCTGGCCGGCAGCCTGCTCATCGAATCCTTCGGCTGGCGCAGCGTGTTCTGGGCCGTCACGGTCGCGGCCGGCGCCGGGCTGCTGCTGGTGGGCTTTACCCTGCCTGAAACCCGCCCGCCCGAGCAGCGCGTGGACAGCAGCTTCGGCAGCGCCATCAAGGCTTACGGCGTGCTGCTGCGCGACCGCCATTTCCTGGGCCTGGTCTTCATCGGCGCTTTCGGCATCTCGAGCTTCTTCGCCTACCTGGCCAACTCGTCCTTTGTGCTGATAGACCACTACGGCCTCACACCGCGCCAGTACAGCATCGCCTTCGCGGTCAATGCGGCCTCTTTCATCGGCGTCTCGCAGTTCACCGGCAAGCTGGCGGCGCGCTTCGGCCTGGTGTCCATCGTGAAAGTGGCGGTCACGGGCTATGCGGCCGTGATGGCGCTGCTGCTGGTCGTCAACCTGGCCGGCATTGAAAGGCTGGACGTGATGATCGCCCTGCTGCTCGTGGGCTACGGCTTCCTGGGCCTGGTGGTGCCGACCACCGCCGTGCTCGCGCTCGAAGAGCACGGCGCGATCGCCGGCACGGCCTCGGCCCTGATGGGCACGCTGCAGTTCGTCACCGGCGCGCTGGTGATGGCGACGGTCGGCATATTCGCCGATGGAACCGCCCGGCCCATGGTGGCGGGCATCGCGAGCTGCGCGCTGCTGGCCTATGCCATGGCGCGCGGCACGCTCGGCGGCAAACGCGGCGCCGCCGCGCCAGCGCACTAGGGCTCTAAGCCGCGGCCGAAAGCACCAGCTGCGGCAGGCGCTTGACGAGAGGATCCAGCAGCTCCATCGCGGTATTGCCGTAACCCAGCACCAGGCCATTGTCTTCAGGCGCGGGCGCCATGGCAAACGATGACAGCGGCATGGGCGCCATCCCGTAGCGCCGTGCGGCTTCCGCAATACGTGTGTCCGCAAACTCCCGCGGCAGCCTGAGGGCCAGGTGAAGGCCGCCCTGCCCGCCTTCAATGATGTGCGGGACGCGAAGGTGTCGCGTCAGCGCCTCGCGCAAGGCATGCTGGCGCTCGCGGTACAGCCTTCGCATACGGCCCAGGTGCCGCGCGAACTGCCCGGATTCGATGAAACCGGCCATCGCCAGCTGCTCATGGCTGTGGCCGCCGCGAAGCATCTCGCGCAGCGCATCCTGCGCCGAGGCCAGCAGGCGCGCGGGCATCACCACAAAGCCCATCCGCAGCGAGGGAAACATGGTTTTGGAAAACGTGCCGACATAGAGCACCGGCGCGTCGGCAACCAGGCCCTGCATCGCGCCTATGGGTTCGCCGTAGTGGCGGAATTCGCTGTCGTAGTCGTCCTCCACGATCCAGGCGCCATGTTCGCGCGCGGCGGAGATCAGCGCCAGGCGCCGCGCCACCGACATCACCACACCGGTGGGGTACTGGTGCGAAGGCGTGGTGTAGATCAGCCGCGGCGCGCGCGAACGCCAGTCCGCGGCGCTGGCGTGCATGCCCTCCCCGTCCATGCGCTTGGGCACGATGCGCAGGTCGCCCGCATGCATGGCCGCCTTGGCGCCACGATAGCCGGGGTCTTCCACCCAGGCCGTGTCGCCCGGGTTGGTCAGCAGGCGCACGCACAGGGTCAGCGCCTCTTGCGCGCCTTCCGTCACGATGACCTGCGCGGGCTCGCAATGCACGCCGCGCGTGATGGCCAGGTGGCGCGCGATGGCGGCGCGCAGTTCGGGCTGGCCGAAAGGGTCGCCGTAATGCAGCGCCGCCGGCGACGCCTCGCGCAGCGCGCGGTCCAGCATCCTGCGCCAGGCGGCCAGGGGGAAGTGGGAAAGAGCCGGCACACCGGGCCGCAAGGCGATGCTGGGGTCAGGCCGCGCGGGGCCCGAACGGATGCGCGACAGGCGCAATGCCACGCGGGACGGCGGGACGGCTTCAGGCTGCGCCTCCCGAAGGGCCGGGCGCACCAGGGCGGAGACGGTGCTCCCCTGCCGGTCGGCACGGACATAACCCTCGGACACCAGGTGCTCGTAGGCAATCGCCACGGTATTGCGGGAGACCGACAGGGTGTGCGCCAACGCGCGTGAGCCGGGCAGGCGGCTGCCCGCGGCAAGCTGCCCCTTGAGGATCGCCTCTTTGAGCCTGCGGTAGAGCTGGCGCTGCAAGGGCTCGGCATGGGCTTTGTCCAGCGGGGCTTCCAGGAAACCGGGCTCGACGGTATGCGTGGAAGCGGGGCGGGGAGAAGGCATGGGACAGCTCTTACAGGGTTTGCGCGTTGCATAGGCCGCGGGAGTTTCGCCGCGGATCGTGGCACCATGAAATAGCATGGTTATGGCACTTTGCGAAGTGCCATAAAGATCTTAACCTGGGTACTCATCACCACAGGACACCGGACACAGGAGCATTCATGAGCACTCGCACAAACGCCTACGGGCAACTCATTGGCGAACCCATACAAGGCTGGACGCCCAGGCAAAAACCGCCGCGGCTCCCGCTCGAGGGCCGGTATTGCCGCCTCGAACCGCTGGACACGAAGCGCCATGGCGACGACCTGTTCGCCGCCTACACCAGCGCCCCCGACGGCCGGGCCTGGACTTACCTCGGCCCCGAACCATTTACCGGGCGCGGCGAGTTCGACGCCTACCTTGAGCGCAATGCGGCGAGCACCGACCCCCTGCACTACACGGTGGTGGACGCCGCCACCCAGCGCGCCGTCGGGACACTGGCGCTGATGCGCATGGACCCCGCCAACGGCGTCATTGAAGTCGGGCACGTCATCTTCTCGCCGCTGCTGCAGCGCAGCCGCGCCTCCACCGAAGCCCAGTACCTGTTGATGAAGCTGGTTTTCGAGACCCTCGGCTACCGCCGCTATGAGTGGAAATGCGACAGCCTCAACGCGCCCTCGCGCAGCACGGCCGCCAGGCTGGGCTTCAGCTTCGAAGGCGTTTTCCGGCAGCTCCTCGTCTACAAGAACAGGAACCGCGATACGGCCTGGTATTCCATCATCGACGGTGAATGGCCGCTGGTGAAGGCGGCCTTCAACAGCTGGCTGTCACCGGACAACTTCGATACGCAGGGCGGGCAGCTCCTGCCCCTGGCTGAAATCCGCAAGCGCCTGGTGCACAATGCGCCCGCAGCCATGGCGGCATAGGGGCAAGGCACACTTTGCCCCGGGGCTTCGGGGCCGGCATCAGCTCAGGCTGAGTTCACGGACCAAGGCCTGATTGGATGCCTTCATCGATTCATCCGGCCGATGGCCTTGCAGCGCTCGCGCCAGCCAGGCCTCCACCAGCACCGGGTCATTCACGGTCTTGATCGCCTGGTAGGCCGCCTCCGCCTCGGGGAAGCGCCGTCGCAAAAAGTTGAGCCACTGCTTGAGCCGCCCTGCCCTGGCGCGTGTGTCGATCCGCGAGCAGACGATGCGCCAAAAATCGGCGATCAGCGGCAGCAGATCGGGCCAATCCACGGCGGCCCGCATGCCCAGCCGGTCGGCCTTGATCGCCAGGCCCAGGCCCGGGTCGCGCACCGCGCCACGGCCAATCATCAGGGTGTCGCAGCCCGAGAGCGCGCGGCAGCGCCGGGCGTCCTCGACCGTCCAGATTTCGCCATTGGCCACGACCGGAATCTTGACGGCCGCACGTATGTCGGCAATGCGCTCCCAGTAAGCGGGCGGCCTGTAGGCCTGGGCCTTGGTGCGGCCGTGCACCACCAGCTCGCCAGCGCCGCCCGCTTCAATCGCGAGCGCGCATTCAACGGCACGCGCATCGTCGTCATAGCCCAGCCGCATCTTGGCCGACACCGGTATGTGGGCCGGTACGGCGCGGCGCACCGCGCCGACCACGGCCGTCAGGGTTTCGGGTTCCCTGAGCAGCGAGGCCCCGCCGCCGTGGCGATTCACCACGGCTGCCGGACAGCCGAAGTTCAGGTCTATGCCGTCAGGCCCCAGGCCCGCGAGCCGCGCGGCATTTTCGGCCATGCAGCCCGGGTCCGAGCCCAGCAGCTGCGCGCGTACCGGCACGCCGGCCAGCGTGCGGCCGCCGTGGTGCAGCTCGGGCACGATGCGGTAGAACACACGCTCGGGCAGCAACTGGTCGGTGATGCGTATGAACTCCGAAACGCAGCGGTCCACGCCGCCGACCCGCGTGAGGATGTCGCGCAGCACAAAGTCCAGCAAGCCCTCCATGGGGGCCAGCAGGACGGTGGCGTGTGCTTCGGTTTTCATCGAAGGCAGAAAACTATTTAGCCGCCAGGCGCCACAAGGACGTGACTTCGGCCGCGCGCGCCGCATGCAATGCATCGCTCGCGTCAGAGGCCTTGGGATGCCGTGGCTGTGCGTCCAGCCGGTCCACCACCTTGAGGCCCGCGGTATCCATCGCCGCCATCAGCCAGGCGCGTGTGCGCAGGCCCAGGTGCTCGGCCAGGTCCGACAGGATCAGCCAGCCCTCGCCACCGGGCTCAAGGTGTGCGGCCAGCCCATTAAGGAAGCCCAACAGCATTCGGCTGTCTTCGTCATACACCGCATGCTCGACCGGCGAGCCGGGGCGCGCGGGCAGCCAGGGCGGGTTGCAGACGATGATGTGGGCGCGGCCTTCGGGAAACAGGTTAGCCTCGCGCACCTCGATTTGC
>Ga0055528_1002495_pt1 | contig 9820 bp, 7 predicted proteins | sample AraplaCol_mMS_r2_2_FD_55006 | JGI IMG/M metagenome (GOLD analysis project Ga0055528, IMG submission 55006) | Arabidopsis root microbial communities from North Carolina, USA - plate scrape MF_Col_mMS_r2 | ecosystem: Host-associated > Plants > Roots > Endosphere | place: USA: North Carolina...
GGCGAGACATCGGCTCCGCTCCACAATCCGAATTATGACTTCAATGACAACGGCCTTGTCCATGGCATGCGATTTCATGCAGCAATAGCGCGTCGACGCCTAGCAAATTGACCAAAGCGACGGCAGTTGCAGGCAAATTTTCGCCGTCCAGGATCTAGCGGCTTGCGCCAGAAGACGATCATCGCAACGTGCGACGAAGTGACGTTGGTCCGCCGGTCTTTCCGGGCCCAACGCGGGCGACCTCAATCCGAAAAATCGAGCCAAGTGCCCTGCGGTCGTTCTCTGCCTGGACCGAGAAAGGGTCGGTGAAAAGTGGGTTTTGTACCATGTGCGAGGAACGATGAACCCAGCGCGCAATTTCCCGCCCGTTCAAGTCGGCTCGCTTCCCTTCCTCACCAATTCGTCACCGAGCCATCCCGGCGTTTCAGATGAGGCGCCTCCCAGAATTCAAAACTCTGCCTGGCAATCAACTCCTCGTTCACTTCGACCCCCAGGCCGGGCGCATCGGAAACTGGATAGCAGGCAGCCTCAAGCCGTGGCTGGACCGGAAAGAAGTCAGAATTGTCAAAACCCAGATGCATCTCCGCGGGGCTCGCCCGCGTTTCCAACCAGGCAAAATTCGCAACGGCGGCGCAGAAGTGGATCGTGGCAGCCGTGCATACCGGGCCGAGTGGATTGTGCGGCATCATGTCGACATAGTGAGCCTCGCTCCAGCCGGCGACCTTCATCGATTCAGTCAGACCGCCGACATTACAGACATCAAGGCGATTGAACTGGTGAATGTCGCGCTCGATGAAGGGCAGGAACTGCCACTTCGACGAGAACTCCTCGCCGATCGCAAATGGAATATCGGTCATTCGACGCAGCGCCTCGTAGGCGCCCGGTGTTTCGTCGCGGATCGGCTCCTCGAGGAAGTCGAGTGTGCCCTTCGGCATCTTCTGGCAGAAGCTTGCAGCTTCAGCGACCGTCAGGCGGTGGTGATAGTCGATGCCCAGCACGATTTCCTCGCCCAGTGTTTCCCGAGCTTTGACGCACCATTTCGCTGTCATCGCGATATGTTCGCGGGGCTCGTAAATCTCCTTGTGCTCGTGACCCGAGGGTGAAAGTCGCATGGCCCTCCATCCATGCTCGACCAGCATCTGTGCCTGCTCGATCATCGCTGGCCCCGGCTCCGCGAAGGTCGTCGCAAAGGTCGGTATCCGGTCGCGCTGCTTGCCGCCGAGCAACTCGTAGACGGGCACGCCAAGCGCTTTGCCCTTGATGTCGTGGAGCGCGATGTCGATCGCCGAGATCGCGGCCTGCAATACGCGACCGCCCTCGAAATACTGGCTGCGATACATCTCCTGCCAGAGCGCTCCGATCTTGAACGGGTCGCGGCCACGCAAGAATTCCGCATAATGTTCCAGCGCACCGACGACCGCCTTCTCGCGGCCCGAGAGTCCACTTTCGCCCCAGCCGAAAATCCCGTCATCGGTCTCGACCTTCACCAGAAGCTGGTTGCGAATGCCAACCTTGACGGCGTAGCTCTTGATTGCTGTGATCTTCATGTCCGTTCTCCGGTTACCAGTGCCAGAGCGTGCCGTCTTCGAGACGGTTCACAGGCAGATAGGCGCGCTGATATGGATATTTCTCGGCAAGCTTTTCATCGATATCGACACCGTGGCCGATCGCATCGCCCGGATGGAGATAACCGTCATCCAGGCTCCAGGCACTCGGGAACACCTCAAGGATTTCCGGCAGGTAGCCCGAATATTCCTGGATGCCGAAATTCGGCACCCAGAGGTCGAGATGCAGGTTGGCGCCGAGGCAGATCGGCGACATGTCCATTGCGCCGTGGCAGGCAGTGCGGACATTATAGACGCTGGCGAAATCCATGATGCGCCTTTGGGCGGTCACACCGCCGGCATGTACCGTGGTCGTCCTGATGTAGTCGATCAGCTGCTCTTCCATCAACAGCCGCGCGTCCCAGATAGTGTTGAAGACTTCACCCACGGCAAGCGGTGTCGTGGTGTGTTTGCGGATCAGACGGAAGCCCTCCTGATACTCGGCCGCCACCGTGTCTTCCAACCAGAAGAGCCGTGCAAATTCGAGGTCTTTACCCAACCGCGCCGCTTCGATCGGCGTGAGGCGGTGGTGGCTGTCATGCAGGAGCTCAATATCCCAGCCATGCGCCTCGCGGACCGCCTTGAAGAGTTCGGGAACATAGCGCAGATATTTCGACGTCGACCATGTTTCCTCGTGAGGAATGGCATCGTCTGCAGCGTTGTTGGTGACCGACTTCTTGCCGGTGCCATAGACGTCAGGCAGACCGGGAATGCCGACCTGAACACGGATCGCCTTGTAGCCCTGCTTAATTCGCTTGCCGACCGCTTCGACCGCTTCGGCAATATCAGTGCCCTGCGCGTGTGTGTAGCACAGCACCTTCTCGCGGCTGGCGCCGCCCAGCAGCTGGTAAAGCGGCATGTTGGCGGCTTTCGCCTTGATGTCCCAAAGTGCGGTATCGATACCGGCGATCGCCGCCATCGTCACAGGACCGCGGCGCCAATAGGCTCCCTTGTAGAAATATTGCCAGATATCCTCGATGCGGCTTGGATCGCGGCCGATGAGCAATGGTGCAAGATGATCCTGAAGATAGGCTACGACGGCCTTTTCACGACCGTTCAGGGTGGCGTCGCCGACCCCTGTCAGCCCCTCGTCGGTGAAGATCTTGACGGTGACGAAATTGCGTCCGGGCGAGCAGACAATGATTTTGACGTCGGTAATTTTCATGACTTATCCGTTGGCTGAAACTGTATGTGCGGGGTCGTAGCGGAACCGGTTGTGAATGCGCCGGTTGCGCGGGTCGGGATGGGGAATGGCGGAGAGCAGCGCGCGGGTATAGTCATGCGCCGGATTGTTGACGACCTGATCGGTCTCGCCCGCCTCGACGATCTTGCCGCGATACATCACAGCAACGCGGTCGCACATGTAGCGGATAACCGACATATCGTGCGAGATGAAGACGTAGGAGAGACCGAGCTCGTCCTGCAACTTCATCATGAGGTCAAGCATCTGTGAGCGCAACGACACATCGAGTGCCGAGGTTGCTTCGTCGGCAACGATCAGCCGCGGCTTGAGCGCAATCGCCCGCGCAATACCGATACGCTGTCGCTGACCGCCGGAAAAAGCATGCGGGTAGCGTTCACGCCAGGCCGGTTCGAGGCCGACCTGCTGCATAAGTTCCGAGACCCGATCATCGAGGGATCTGCCCTTCACGCCAGCGAGCTTCAACGGCTCGGCAATGATCTGGCCGACCGTCTTGCGTGGGCTGAGCGAACCGACCGGATCCTGGAAGATCATCCGGATATCGTGGCGAACATCCTTCAATGTCGTTTTGTCGGCCGAGCAAAGATCGACCGTGCTGCCGTCAGCGCGGCGGTAATTCATAGCGCCGGCTTGCGGATCGTAAATGCGCAGCAAGCAACGTCCCATTGTCGTCTTGCCCGAGCCGGATTCACCGACGATGCCGAGGGTTTCACCGGCACGAACGATCAGCGACACGTCGTCCACTGCCTTCAGGCCGGATGGGAAAGTCAGCGACAGGTTCTTGACCGCGAGTAGCGGTGGCGCGCCAACGGGGATTTCGGATCGTGTCAGCCGAACTTCCGCCTTCTTCTCCAACTTGACGACCGAACCGATCAGGCGGCGCGTATAGTCGTCCTTTGGTGCGTGGAAAATCTGCTCCACGGAGCCACGCTCCATCACCTTGCCCCGATACATCACCAAGACTTCGTCGGCGATTTCGGCAACGACACCCATGTCGTGGGTAATGAAGAGCACGGCCATGCCGTGGCTGTGCTGCAGTCGTTTGATCAGATCGAGAATTTCGGCCTGGGTGGTGACGTCGAGTGCTGTCGTCGGCTCATCGGCGATCAGAACCTGGGGATTGCAGGCGAGCGCCATGGCGATCATGACCCGCTGGCGCATGCCTCCGGAGAATTCGAAAGTGTAGCGGTCGATTGCGGTTTCAGGGCGCGGTATTTCGACCTGGCGCAGCAGCTCGAGAACGCGGTCGCGCTGCGCCTTGCCGCGAATGCCGAAATGTATGCGCAGCGCTTCGCCGATCTGCGCGCCGATACGATGGACGGGCGACAGTGAACTCATCGGCTCCTGGAAAATCATGGCGATCTCCTTGCCGCGAACGCCGCGAATTTCCTTGCCGCGCGGGTCGAGCTTGGCGAGATCGACCGATGAGCCGTCTCCCCGCGTCAATACGATCGAACCATCCTCGATACGACCGGGTTTATCGACGATCTGCAGGATGGAGCGCGCCGTAACCGACTTCCCGGATCCGGATTCGCCGACAACACAGAGTGTCTTTCCGCGCTTCAGCTCGAAGGACACGTCGTCGACCGCCTTGAACAGACCCGTGCGCGTCGGGAAGTAGGTTCTCAGGTTGTCGACCTTGAGGAGTGTATCGTTGTTCATGGTCATGACACCGACTCGTAGGGATCTGCGGCATCGCGGAGGCCGTCGCCGAGGAAGTTGAGGGAAAGCACCGAGATGACGATTGCGGCAGCCGGCGTGAACAGGAGCCAGGGCGCTTGAGCGACCGCGCGGATGTTCTGCGCCTCCTGAAGCAGCACGCCCCAGGAAATGATCGGCGGCTGTAGACCGACGCCGAGGAAGGAGAGTGCGGTTTCAGCCAGGATCATCGAGGGGATCGCCAGCGTCAGTGTGGCGATGATGTGGCTCATGAAGGACGGCACCAGATGGTGGAAGATGATGCCGAGCTCGCTCATGCCGTCGAGACGTGCGGCAATCACGAAGTCCTCATTGCGCAGAGAGAGAAACTTGCCACGCACCTCCCGCGCCAGGCTCGTCCAGCCAATCAGCGAAACGATCAGGGTGATGACGAAATACGTCCTGAGCGGTGGCCAGCCAACGGGGATTGCTGCCGCCAGCCCCATCCATAGCGGGATCGTCGGGATCGAGCGCAACAGCTCGATGAAACGCTGGATGGCGATATCGGCCCAGCCCCCGAAAAATCCGGATATGCCGCCGATCGTGACGCCAAGGATGAGGCTCATGAAGACCCCGACAAGGCCGATCGAGAGGGAGATCTNGGCACCATGGACCACGCGCGAGAAGATGTCTCGTCCNAGGCGATCTGCGCCAAAGATGTACATGCTGTCTCCCGGCATCGGGTTGGTGAGGCCAAAGAGCTTGGTCCTCATAGGGATGAAGCCGAGNAGAGTGTATGGNTGCGCCGCAGGTACGAAAAAGCCGACCGGGATCGGCTTGGCNGGATCCGGGGTGAACTCACGCCGCATGGATTCTGTGTTCAGCGTCATCTTCAGCTGATTGACGTGCGGGCGCAAGGAGCCGTCCAGCAGAAGCGATATGCCCTGTGGAGGGGCGTAGGTGAAACGCGCATTGGTCGCGTTGGGATCGAACGGTGCGATGAAATCCGCGAAGGCAGCGACGAGATACATGAACACGATGACGACAAGGCTTGCCAGCGCGATCTTGTGCTTCTTGAATTTCAGCCAGAAGAGCCGCCATTGGCCGGCAACGGCAATGTCACTGCGGTGAAGGTCGATTGATGTGCCGGTCTCCGGCGGGAGCTGAGTGATGTCTGTCATTGGAACCGGATCCGCGGGTCGGTGATGGCGAGCAGGATGTCGGAAATCAGCGTGCCGATAATGGTAAGCACCGAAATCAACAGGATGAGCGAGCCAGCGAGATACATGTCTTGTGCAAGCAACGCGCGCAGCAGCAGCGGTCCCGTCGTCGGCAAGCTCATGACAACCGAGACAATGATCTCACCCGAAATAACGGCGGGCAGGATCCAGCCGAGCGTCGAGATCAGCGGATTGAGTGCAAGCCGCACCGGGTAGCGAATGAGAAGCTCGAATTCGGACATGCCCTTGGCGCGGGCCGTCGTCACATAGGGCTTGGACAATTCGTCGAGCAGGTTGGCGCGCATGATGCGAACGAGTGCTGCAAGCGAGCCGAGGCCGATGACGAGCACGGGCAGCCAGACGTGTTTGGCAAAATCGCCAAGCTTGGCAAAACTCCAGGCCGCGTCGACGAAAGCGGGCGAAAACAGGCCGCCGACACTTTGGCCGAAATAGGCCGACATGACGTACATCGCCGAAAGCGCCATCAGGAAGTCAGGCACGGCGAGAAAGAAGAAGGCAAGGAAGGTCGCTGAATAGTCGGAGATCGAATACTGGCGCACGGCCGACAGGATGCCGATCGGAATGGCGATCGCCCATACGAAGCAGAGCGTCAGGAAGGACAGGAGGAGCGAGAAGCCAAGGCGGCCCCAGATCAATTCGGTGACCGGCTTGCCGAGCTCGAATGAAATCCCGAAATCGCCATGCATGAGGATCCCGGCCATCCATTTGTAATATTGGAAATACATCGGTTGATCGAGACCGTAGCGCTCACGCATGGCGGCAACCGTGCCCTCTTCGACCGCCCCACCCTGGCTTGCCCAGTCGGCCATCAGAGTCGTGAGATAATCACCGGGCGGGAGTTGGATGATGATGAAGGCGATGATGGAAACGGCAAGGAGTGTCGGTATCGCGAACACCAGCCGTTTGGCGATATAACGGAGCATGATTTCTGACCGCTCGATGGGATCGAAGGGGCGGACCGGGGGGAAGTTTCCCCGCCGGCCCGGAGGAGTTTAGTTAGCCGGCTTGTCGAAGTACCACTGGGTCAGCGTCGGGGCCGGATGCCAGAGATTGCCGGTGATCGGAATGCCGTTGACGACATTCTTCAGGTTCTTCGACACCATCATGTATTTCGGCATGGGGCGCGAAATGCCGATGTTGAGGAAGTTGTCAGCGGAAAGATTGAGGAATTCCTTCATCTTCTCGCGGCGATCGTTGTCGCCTACGGCAGCGTTGACCTTGTCGTAGGCTGCCATGAGAGCCTTGATCTCGGCTGGAGGTTCCTCGCCCGTGGCGTGGTTCGAATACCATTCGCTCCACTTCATCGCGAAGAAGATGTCTGCCTTCTGGAACGGCATGTAACAACGCGGGTCGGTATAGACTTCAGACAGGCCGCCAACGCAGTTCCAGATATAGGCATCCTGCTCGTTTGCTGCCCACATGGTGTTCAAGCGAGCGCGATCCGTGGTCCGCAGCTGGATGTCGATCCCGACGTCCTTGGCGTATTTCTGCACCATCTGCATCACGTCGGGATAGGAGAGCCCGAAAACGTCCGCCACCATGAAGTTGATGGTGAAGCGCTTGCCGCTGTCGTCGAGACGGAAACCTTCCGCGTCTTTCTTCGGCATGATCTTGTCGAGCATGTCGTTGGCAAGCTTCGGATCAAATTCCGTGTATTGCTTGGCTTCACGCTCGTTGAAAAGCTCGTGCTCGGGCTGCGTCGCCACCTGCGCCGGGGCGCCCTGGCCGACATAGACGAGATCGATGATCTCCTGCCGGTTGATCGCGTGGCTGAGCGCGATGCGGAAATCCTTGTTCTGGAAAAGCTTGCGCTTGGTGTCGTCGGTCGAGTTGAGATTGAGCAGGATGACGGCATCATTCGCCGGCAGGTCCTTCACGTCGACAAAGCGATAATTGCCGCTTTCCTGGCCATCGAAGAGCACCGACTTGAAGGTCGAATTATTGATGTGGCGGAACGCGAAATCGAACTCGCCCGACGTCATCTTCAGCGCCATCAGCTGTGGGTCGTCGAGCTTTGCCCAGGTGACGCCGTCGATATAAGGCAGCTGGTTGCCCTCAGGATCCACCTTCCAATAGTAGGGATTGCGGGTCGCGACGACGCGTTCGCTGTCGGCATAGGGTACCGTCAGGATCCACGGGTTCATCGTTGGCAGCTGGAGGTTTTGCCAGTAAGGCGGCTGGAAGGTCAGGGAGACCTTCGAGTTGAACAGCGCCACCCAATCGCCTGCAGCCGGATTGGCTTTCAGCAGAGCGGGGATGCCGTCCTTGTTATACTTCTCGTGGAACTGGCTGAGGTAGTGCTTGGGGTAGATGACCGGCAGATGACCCTGGCCGTAGGCGAGCTGCTGCAGGAACAGGCCATAGGGGCTGTCGAATTTGAATTCGACTGTCAGATCGTCGATCTTGCGCACTTTTACCGGTTTGCCCGCGACCGTAAAGGTCGGGTTCTTGGCCGGCGAAAGCGCGTCGTTCATGAACACGTCTTCGTACCAGAACATGATGTCATCGGCCGTGAAAGGCTGGCCGTCGCTCCACTTCAGCCCCTTGCGGAGCTTGAAGGTGTAGGTGGTGGCATCATCCGATGCTGTGAATTCCTCCGCCAGCGAAGGTATCACCTTCTGCCAGGCCGGATCCCAGCGAACGAGCAGTTCATTGGCGATGGTACGGGTCAGATTGTACTGGTCGCCATTGGCGAGAATGGTGGTGCGCAGCGTGCCGCCGTATTTGCCTATTCCATCAACCATCGCTTCGACGAAGGGATGCTCAGGAAGGCGATCGGCAACGGCTGGCAGCTTGCCGGCCTTCACTTGCTCGTCGAGCATTGGCGCCTGTTTGAAATCCACCGCAAAGGCAGGAGCAATCGCTCCCAAGAGCGCCGCACTCAACAACCCCGTCGATAGGACGAGGCCACGCAGCTGTTGCTGGTAACCCATTCTTTTCCTCCTGATAACCGGCCCTCTCCGCCGACTGAAAACGAAAGCCAGGTCGGCAATCGCGTGGAGCGAAAACTTTCAGATCGTACATTATATGTCAATCGGAATGTACAAACAATTTGAAGAGGTATTGGCAAACCGGGGGAAAGTGTATTAAAAGCAGTCTTATGACCACGATAACGCGAATGCCCCAGACAATGCCTGACGGTGACGAGTTGACCGAGGAAAATGGCGCGTCCATCTACGAGCGCCTGCGCGATGACATCATCCATGGCCGCGTCAAGGCCAACGAGCGCCTGAAGGTCGCCGAGCTTGCCGCGCGTATGGGCACCTCCACCAATCCGGTGCGAGAAGCATTGCAGCAGCTGCGCGGCGAGGGTTTCGTGGTCATGATGCCCAATCGCGGCGCCCGAGTGCGGCCGATTGACGAGGAGTTCGTCAGAGATATCTGCGAAATAGAGGTCTTGATCGAGCCGGCGCTGACGCGCTGGTTTGTCGGGGTTGCGACGCGAGCAGATGTCGATGAACTGGAGCGCATTCAGGCCGAGATCGAAGCCCTGAATTTTTCGGATGAGCTGAAACACTCAAATCTGGACATGCAGTTTCATCGGCTGATGTACGACCGGCACTACAACAGGCACGCTGTCGATCTCTGGATTCGCCATCGTCAGATTTTATGGGCGATAAGTCGCGGCTTTCCCACCTCCCTNAGCCGCCAGTCGAACGTTCNTGAGGAGCATCGCGAGCTCATCGGATGCATCAAGGAGCAGGATGCGGACGGGGCGGCGAACGCTATCGCCAAACATGTTGGTGGATCAGGACGACACATCATCGAGCGCATGCGGCTCAACAAGCAGCGGTCGTGATTTAGCCGAAGCTCGCGCAATCGCCGGGCCGGGGCCGTCATGGTTGTTGCGCCTTTCGATGATGAGAAATGGCCCTCTCAGCAATTGCGATCGGGGCGCTGACCTTGTCCACGCGCCGGCCGTTCGTCGCCTTGCGGCAGACCATGGCTGTGGCTCATGACGCGAGGCGCCTTCGGCAATACAGGGCAAGTCCTTGATGCACGCGTGATCACGAGATAACGTATACGTCACCGAAAACATTCCTGAAGTCCAATGTCATCGAATTCCGACCGGGTAGACGTTGCCCATCGCACTCTCCGACAGGCCATAATCGAACAGGCGCTGAAAGCCGGAACCA
>Ga0055528_1002513_pt1 | contig 9773 bp, 9 predicted proteins | sample AraplaCol_mMS_r2_2_FD_55006 | JGI IMG/M metagenome (GOLD analysis project Ga0055528, IMG submission 55006) | Arabidopsis root microbial communities from North Carolina, USA - plate scrape MF_Col_mMS_r2 | ecosystem: Host-associated > Plants > Roots > Endosphere | place: USA: North Carolina...
CAGGGGTATCTGGCTGACGTTCGACGACGATTCCAGCGATTCCTTGGTCCCGACGGCGCTCTTAAAATCCCGGCCCCTACTGAAGGCACAGATGAAGCGAGTTCTTCTGCTTTGAAATTGCTGGATTTCCCCTCGCCTGATAACTTCTTAGAGACCATTCGTGAAAAAGCCCGACTGGTCGACACAACTTTGTTCCGAGCACATATGTACGCTACTCCATCGCTGGCAGGCTCCCTCTTTCGAATTGCCAACTTCTGTGACCCGGAAGTTGTTATGGAACGATTGGAAGAGACTGGTCGGTATAACGACCTTATCGATTTCCTCTTTGGAAAGAAATTACATCGTCAAGCCCTGGAACTATTATATCGATTCGGACAGGAGGAGTCTGGCTTGCTGAGTGGTCCCATGCGGACAGCAGGATATCTTCAAAATCTTCCGCCAGATCAAATAGATCTGATTCTCGAGTTTGCGGACTGGCCTATGCGCGTTCAGCCCGAACTGGGCATGGATATTTTTCTTGCTGAAACGGAGAATGCGGAGACTTTACCGCGACAGCGAGTTCTCTCGTTTCTGGAAGGTATTGATGCAAAGTTGGCTATCCAATATCTTGAACATGTTATTCAGGAATGGAATGACCTCACCCCGGACTTGCATCAACGTCTAGTGGTCTTGTACTTGGATCAGATCACGGCGAATGAGGAGGGGGCCAAGCAGTATGGTCCCAAGTTCCTTTCGATGTTGAAAGACAGCGAGCAGTATTCGCCAGCAAAGACTTTGGACCGACTCGATCGCGACGACCCTAATTTCTATGAAGCTCGGGCTATTCTTTTCAGTAAGATGGGACAACATCGCCAGGTTCTCGAGATCTACGTCTTCAAGCTACAAGACCATGATAAAGCAGAAGAGTGAGTTGGAAGCGTCGATTATCCGTTAACGTTCCTTTTAACTGATTTTTTTTTCCTAGGTACTGCAACCACGTTCACCTCTCTGAAGAACAAAGGCAAGAAGACACCATCTACCTCACCCTTCTTTCACTCTATCTCACCCCACCCCATGGCCACGAACCCCAAAATGGTCCCGCGCTGGCTGTTCTCGCCAAACACGGTTCTCGTCTTCCAGCGGATGCCGCGTTGAAATTGATACCAGCAGGTCTACCGGTGCAAGACTTGGAATTCTATTTCAAAGGTCGAATGCGGGCGGCGAATTCAGTTTTCAACGAGGCTCGTATTGTGGCGCAGCTTCGTAAAACTCGTGATATGCAGATTCAGGCTCAGTTGGCACTTGGTGATGGGGTGATTGGAGGTGGAACGCGAGCTCGTCATGTCACGGTCACTGAAGAACGAATTTGTGGTGTTTGTCATAAACGGTTGGGTGGGAGTGTGATTAATGTATTTCCCGAGTATGTCTCTTCCTGCTGCACCCCTCTGCTTGTTCCACTGCTAACGTCTCCAGCAACTCGGTTGTCCACCTCGGTTGTGCGAATCGAGTTCCTTCTGTTCGGGGGTAGTCTGCTTTTTTTTTTCTCTTTTTCTCCTTGTTTCTATTCGCTCCTCATCGGTGTGGTTGTTCAGTTCATTTTGATACCCAGTGTAGCATCAGATTTTAGGCATTTGCAGTCCATCCAATTCAAGCATCATCCTCCTCCACCACCTCCTCCCCGTAATTCTCCTCCTCCTTGGCCTCTTTCTCGGAGATTGAGCCTTGTGCCTTTTTATCTTCCTCCATGCGTGCTGTCAAGTAGACATTGATCTCATCTTGGAGTTTAGGGACTAGCGATTGTAGGGTTGTCAAGTGGGCTGTTTTGCTCGTGAGGGTACCGTCTGAGAGGGGCACTTCATGGTGGAATGTCTTTGAAGTGTCTGGGGCTGCGTAGACCGCTTGTAGTGTCATTGTGTATTATATTGGTGAGTAGTGAGTAGTGAATATTTGTGAGCGTGTGTGTGGTGTAAGAGAATGAAAGAAGAAGAAGAAGAAGAAGAAGAGATCGGCGTGACTAACTGACTAACCCGGTCGATCTTCAACTCTTCCACTTCTCAACTTCAACTCCAACCTCTACTTGATTCAACATTATACCCTCATACCTTTTATATACAATTCCTCTGATTCGACTGTACCATGTAATAATCAATCTGACTCAACCATGACATCCTATCATCTTCCTTCGCCACGTTCGGCTCGTCCGGCCCTATCTCGCCCGACTCACCCTCCCTCCGATGAAGACGACGATGACAGCGATGATGAATTGCATCGCCCCGGTTCTTCCGGCAGTGATGCTTCTTCAAATGTAACGACTGTCTCTGCGGCTCCGATTACTCCCATCGATCGTCAGCCTCCCTCCGCGGGTTACTTTTCTCCCAATCCTCGATCAGCCTCAGCCACTTCATCGCCTCAACACCCTGCACGCCCCATGCCAGACTCTTCCCGTCGGCCTTCTGGCCGTGGTCCGTCCTTGGAAATGCAGAGACATCGTTCAAGACATCATTCTCAGGGCTTCTTTGAACCTTCCTTGCCGACAGCCTCGTCGGAGCAAGTACCTCAGGTGTCGGCGTCTCGCATTGCGGCCCAGGCAGCCATGCAACAACAGCAACAGCAACAACTTCTACTCCAACAACAACAGCAGCAGCAGCATCAACAACAACAACAATATCAACAATTACAAAATCACCAAGTGAGACGTCCACAGCCTGCGGTCTCACCTAGAGAAGATCACCCTGGCCGACGAAGTGCCAGTGCCTCGCCGCCGTTAGTTCCACCTCCACTGCGAATCAACCAACCCTCCCCGTCGCTCCCACCACCACCACAACCACCAGCTGCACCAAACGTTGCAACAACTGCTGCCAACATCGTATTCCCTCGCGCCGGATCCCAACCGTCAGAACCACATCCCGAGAAACAAAAGAAAAAGAAGTTATTCTCCAAACCCAAGCATATTGGAATTAGCAGGGATAAGGATGTTTTTAAGGATCGCGGACTACCGTCACCGAGTAAGCTCCCAAGCTTATCGCGAATGGTGAGCGCGTCCACGACGAGTTTGGCAGATCTTCCCTCGACAAATTCTTCCATGTACAATCTCTCCAATGCATCAGTCAGCACGGTGGTCCCGGCGGATCGACCTCCTGCGCCCCCCGAGAAAGATAAGGAAAAGGAAAAGGATAAAGACAAGCATAAACACCACTTCTTGTCACGACAGAAGCTCAAGTTGAAAGATCGTGGAGATGACCATTATAATCTACCTCTGTCTTCTGCTTCGAGTAATTCCCGGCCGACGGACCCCAATGCTCCTCAATCCCTCTACTCATTTACTAATCCTGCTTCGCCTGCGCCGGGGGCTACTTTTGGCAAGTCAGTGAGCGGATTGGATCTGCTTCATGGCGGTCGAGCCAAGAAGAAAGAGAAAGAAGCTATTTTGGAGAACGAACAGATGGAATGGCTGGCCAATTCCAATAGTACGGCTGGAGCTGTGGCTGGACCCTCTTCACTCAACAGCACGACTGGCCCGCTCGGGGAGGCTATGGTGCGTGAAACCCTTCAAGGATTCGGATTGAATAATATGTCCCCCGAAGATGCATGGGAATTTCTCAAGGCGAAATTGATGGTCATTTTTGATGGAGAGGATGTTCGTATCGCCATTGAGGATCTGAATAAGCTGGTCCTCGTGCATCTCCAGCGTTGCGTGCAGAAACGAACGCCTACAACTATCATCGCCGATCTTCAAGATCTATTAGAGACTGGTTTTGCCAATCTCAATGCTAGTTCATTGATCGGCGTTTCAGACGAGAAAGTTGTTCCACATCTTGTTCAGATCTGGTTACTTGTCTTTGGCACGATCCTCCCTTTCATTCAAGCCGCTTTCCTCCCGCTCGATCTTGAATTCAAAGGTTCGGGCTCTCTCATGTCCAGCCGTGAAGCACATGAATTTTGGGGAGATATACCAACGGGTGGGGGCTTAGAAGTGCGCAACCTCGTCCTCATCGCCTTTCGAGACTGCATCATTCTCAATCGTTACGAAGCTCTCAAGGCTACTTTCTCTCGTCTTAGTTTGGACGCTATCAATGCTGGATTCCCCACACTCAGCGTAACGTCCAAGACTACTGGGACAGGCAATGCTGGTCGTCCGGGCACGGCAGCCTCTCTTGATGCTGGCTTTGGCAGCTTCAATTCTCAATCATCTACCCTTCTCAGCACTGTTGCCGATAGTTACTCCTCAGATTCGATGAGTGCTCTCGGTAATGTCAATCTCCCCCGTCCATCGAGCAGTGACTCACGCAGTCGCGCTGCATCGAATACCTCCTCGGTCCCGGATCCTGGTGCCTTCTCTGCCATTTCCCCTTCCACCCCGTCCCGTCCGACGGTCATTCACCACGCCAATTCGGCTGACTCTTCGCACGTTATCACGGAGACAGTCGGTCGTATGCTTCAATGCGTGAGTGTTCTCGCTAGCGTCCAAACCGACGACGCCGCCCAAGATAAAATCGAGATCCTTAGCAAGACCCTCAAACATAATTGGCTCGGTCGTGGTCGAACAGGTCGTGATCGACGCGGATTTGTCGGGGCGAAGATTCGTCCTATTATGGTTGGTGGTACGCCTGCATTGGACGATAATGAATCTTTGACTACGGCCGGTATTAGTGTCGGTGCTAGTACCAGTACGAGTGGATCTCGAACTCGAGGTGATTCTTCTTCTTCTTCGGATTGGAGTCAGGGAATGAGTATGCGAAGTGCTGGGAGGAGGGAGTTAAGTGTTCTTTAGATTTAAGAGTGGTTTCGGTCTTTATGATTTATGATTTGGTTGGAGTTGAATGGTGAATACCTGGATACATCAATGATAAATTACCATTTCTCCTCTATTTTCTACCAGTAATGATTCTAGTAATTATCAGTAGAAGTGTAGTCCAATGAATGATATTGTTTACTCCCGCGGCTTTCCCAAATTCAACTTCAACTTCAACTTCCAATGTTCACCCACATCTCTTCTTTACTCTCTTCTGTACATCTCTCAATCTCTATATTCTTTATGGATACCCTCGAAAAAACATTCGCTGCTCTTCGACTCATGTGCCTAGGCAGGTTGCCCAGACTGTCTTCAATGTTCGACGCTCTTCTAACGTTCCTGAGAAAAGAGCCCTTGCAATCCTCTCGAAATGATACAACGTCAACCCTACTATCCAATGAACAAGGTAAGTATCCCATCTTAACAAATTCAACTTATATTCATCTCAGTTTTGAGTTTGAGTCTTGCGTGACTGACTCTTGCAGAACACTCGTGCACTACCTCATCTATCCAAGACGAGCCTCAACCCACCGACTCCCACCATGATCATTCGGATCATCCTCAAATTCAAAATTCCACTCCATCACTCACGGTAGATCATATGATTGTTGTTCTCAAGTCGGATATTGAAGAAGGGCGGTTTCTATCTCCCCCTTGGGGCTGTCGCTTCATTCGTGTTCCAGATCCCCGAGTTGCTTTCGTCATGATGTTTTCTAATATGGAATTTGAGGAATGGAAGACTTTGAAGGATACTCCTCGAATTTATCCTCATGATCCGATCTTTCGTGAAGATGAGGTGGTACAGTCGCAAGAGGTCAAGTTGGAACATCTGTTCTCTGATATTCTCAATCCCATGCCTGCTATTAGTGGACCTATCCGTGATGCGGCTAAGAGGGCTTTTGAGGCACTTCGACGGGTTGAGTCTCAGATTTCGAGAGGGCAACAGGGTCTTGGAAAAGATGTCCAAGGAAATACCTTGAAGACTGGTGGTTCTGGTACGCTGCAGGTACCCACGGAGGATATTGCGCATTCGAAGGAGTCTTTCGTCGAGCGAGAGAGTACTGTTCATTCTTCTTTGAATACTGGTCAAGATATTCAGGAACTTCTTGCTCTTAAAGAATTTGTCTTTCCTAGGACTCAAATTGTGAGGATGTTTATTATTCGGAGATTTGTTAATCGGGAGGTACGGAGGGAACGAAATAAACAAAAGAAAAGAGCTCGACAGATTGTCGCTGCTAAGATTGATGAGTGAGTACGATATGGTTTTCATTTCTTTTCGATTTATGAGGATGTTTCTGTGACAATTTCATGCAAGTTAGTGAGGATCTGTTGTTTATGGTTTTGTTCTGGTGATGGAGTATGAGTGAAATGTCTATCATATTGCCCGTCATGTTTCGAATGTTATGATGATAATTTAAGTTAAGAATATCTCGTTATTATTTACAGTAACTTATCAGTTCCATATGTGACTGTCCTTGATTTTCAGAGAATACTTGAATTGAGCCACTCGTGACTGGTATCACCTGATCCACGAAACCCTGAATGTACCTGCTTTTACATCAACGCAGTATATATCTATCCCGACATCTGCACTTCACTTGATTTCTCCAGCGCAATGTCTGATTTGACGATTCCTGCATTTGGGATTAGTAATGTTTTTCTGCATACGTATAAAAGGGGACTTCTGTCCGGGCGAAAAGTAGGAAGTTATTAGAAAGCAAAGTGCGAGACCATGAAATGCTTGAAATGAGACAGTAGCTCTCTGTGGTTATTCTGCTGTAGAACCTTAGTTATAGTCTAGCATAACTCGAGTCTTGAACTTAAACATTGGCCAGTGTGAACTTGAGGTTCATACCCAAGGCTCGGATTTTGTATACTCAGGTGAGTATTACATTACCAATGGTGAATTCCCCGAAGTTTCAATTGCTAGTGTTAAAGAACATCGAGATCTGGGCACCTTCTATCGCAAAACCTTTAAATTGGATTGCAATCTCGGTTCAGGAATGTTTTTTGTAGAATACTGTTCTACATATATAGTACATAGGTATATATCTTTGCAATGGGTACTACCCAAGGCTTTTAACTTGAAAGTTGCATAAACCAAACCCTCCAAAGTTACACAGCGTTTTTAATTCAAGAGCCCCAGCTCCGAACCTCTCATAAATCGAATACATACTACATGCTATAATTTTCAAACTCCATGCTCGACTGAAGCTCACCAAGCATCAAATTGACCCGCTGTGATTCACTCGGACCCACCTGCTCGCCCACTAAAAGCGGCAAGCAACCACCACCGAAAAAAATTTCAAATGATCGACAGACTATTCAAGGAGATATTTTTGTTGAGGTTATGCTATGGAGCTGTCTACGGATTTATCGACTGTTCAAGAATGGTGAGACGGCTTCCTGATCAAAAGGGTCCATTGAGATACGGTCTTGTCCAATCGATGTGATTCCTGTATGATAGGCTGGTCATCGGGCATTGGCCGAGATTCCCCTGCAGCAAACATCGATCACGATGGTTTCTTTCTATTTTTGTGGTGTTTGCTATTGATTTTGACCAATTTCTTTCCCAATTATTGTTCTGCAAAAGAGATTTTTAGAAGTTGACTTTTTTTCTTGTCCCACAGCTCTGTTTATTTGGGTGCATGTGTTGGCTGAAAAAGAGGTTGCTAAGAGATGGGCGAGTGATCTCTTTTTTCGGTTCTGGGCGAACTTACGAAATTACGTGCAGACTATTGTCGTACAAGAGCCTCTGGTTAGTCTAGAATTTCGATCCAGATCTGACTACGGAGGACCACAGCTACTACTGTATGAATTGGAATGGGCCACTTTGATGCATCTCCCCCTTTTTTGTTTATTTTTGCTTTCAAGCCCAACCAATGACTCAAGTAGGTATGTGGAGACCGTGCTAGTGGACACGCGATGCTCAGCGGCCACAAGCCTCGTCTAGGCTTGCCGGTGACAGCTGAGTATTCCGTAGCTCATCCCGAGTTTCCATTTCAAATGGACAGAAGACTGCGGCTGACTGGATACGATAGCCAAGACTCACTTTGGGGGCGAAGGAGCCGTTTAGATCTAGTGCTCCTCCTCGGTTACATGGGATGCTGCTATACTACTCCGTACATACAGTATACATGCTACAGAGCACTTTTGACCAAATAAAAGGCTCACTGCAACAGTGTGGGCTTTCACGAGCAATCGTGTTAATATGAATTGAGCAGGGCGACGATGGGGAAATTCTTCTTTTGAGCTCGTTTCATCGACTGCCTAAAGACCCCAGACAAAATGAAGGAGCTACGGAGAAGGAATAAGGAATAAAGGAGATGCAGAGATGGAGCCTTTGGCTCGTGCATGGTGAAAAACAACCCTGTCGGTATCACTTGACGATAAATCTCTTCGCACCTCGCCTAAGCACAATTGGACTGCCATAACGTGTCAGCGGCGTTTGGTTTTGCCATTTTAAGGTTTAGCCTCGTGGGAGAGGTCATCGCTAACGGTAAAGCGAATTGATTATGATAGCGGTGGATGTGACGATGATGATGTTGTTGGATGGCTTAGCCATCACGAATGACGCCATTTTGGCAGGGTGGTAGAGAATAGGAAATAAGGATGGACACATTCTGATCAACCTCCACACGTCGGGGAATATGGAGGACCAATGACGACTAATCTCAAATAGCGGAGAATGCCATTGAATACTGTACAGACCCTCAAAAAATGTCTTAAACTACACGACGCCACTCGCGGAGGCGGAGTCTAAGCTGTCGCCGATCGATTTGGGCTTTATTTGGGCTCCGGGGATTGACGATGGATAGATTAAAACTTCATGTGGGAGGAGACAATGGCGAGGCTTAAGCCGAGTCGATATTGCATCAGGCACACTGTGTTCCTGGGCTTTCAAGCTCGCGTCTAGCTCGTTCCTCCACGCTAAGGCAGTATCCCGGTCATTCAGTGTTCCTGGGGAAAAGATCGTCGTGAGTTACATTAGCCCGTATTCAATGCGTATCCATTTGCCAATCACCGCTTTCAATTATCAATGATTCTCCACATAAGTTGGTGGTCCGGGGTAGACCACACTTCCTTTTCGAGCATTTCGACCGAACCCCCTCATTTGCTTGCCAGGTTCTGCTCAAGTTTTGGTGGAGTCTATCCCCGCCTTTGATGGGAAATTGAGCTCGTTTAGGGTTAGATGAAATCCCGCATCATAGTCGGAACCCCATGGGCAGCCGGCTTGGAAGGCCAAGATTAATCAATTCTCCTCCGAACCAGAGCATGTGAACGGTTCCTGCGGAGAGCGTTCGCCTTGGTATACGTCCCTGGACCCTGCAGACTGCCTCGGGTCCAATTCTAAGGGACTGAATGCGCCTTCAAGTCTCTAATGCCTCATGTTGTGGACGTACTAGGCAAGAAAAAAGCAATTGGTGTCTCCATATAGGAGCACAACATACGGCACCGGCCAACCATGATCTCAGGTTTAGAATCGCAATCAAGCACTAGCGATGTGATCGGAGGTCTTGTTTACCCCATCACATGGTAGTCTATACAGACCGGCCTACCTCTGCCTCGGTGATGATCCACTTGCCCCGGTCCCCGTCTCCATCTCATCCACCGAGGCCGCCAACGCCTAGCGCGATGACCTGTGGAAGATTGTTTCCTAAAAGGTGATCCACGATAGTCGATCATCGGGATAGTCCAAAAAATAAAGACCTGGCTCGACCCGAACTATATTTTTCCCCTTTTCCTGTCTCCAGGCTTTTCCTCCATCTCGTGCGGCTCCTTTTTAATCCCCTGCCGACCCGAGACGAAGCCCTGTTGAGCGGAAAACACACGACAAGCTCCGCCAATTCGACAATATGCGTTTCATTCCCGTCCTTGCGACGGCGCTCCTCGCCGTCTCAAATGTGACTGGAGCTTCTCCCGCAGCTGCATCCAGCGGCGGCGCGGAAACCTCCGTGGCTGCTGCAGCAGATACTGCCAACGCCAATAATGCTGCCCCAAC
>Ga0055528_1002522_pt1 | contig 9747 bp, 9 predicted proteins | sample AraplaCol_mMS_r2_2_FD_55006 | JGI IMG/M metagenome (GOLD analysis project Ga0055528, IMG submission 55006) | Arabidopsis root microbial communities from North Carolina, USA - plate scrape MF_Col_mMS_r2 | ecosystem: Host-associated > Plants > Roots > Endosphere | place: USA: North Carolina...
ATGTCGCCGAGAGAAGCGGGCCTTCATGATCGTTTTCCAGGATGCGCCAGCGGATTTCGGCACCGGGCGGCAGCATGCGGAAATGATAACGCGCCGCCATGNCGATNAAGGGCGAAACGTGNAAGCGCTTGTCGCAGCTCTGGCGAAGCCCGCTTTCCGACATCTCACCGGGGCCGACGGGACAGACATAGCTGTGCCGCTCGCCAAACGTATTGCGCACCTCATAGATCATCGCGACGAGTGCGCCGCCGCCATCATAGGCGTGATAGACAGAGAGCGGGTTGAAGACATAGCCGAGAATTCGGGGGTAACAGACGAGCAGGATCCTGTCCGCGCGGTCGAGCCCCGTCTCGGCGAACAGCCTGTCGACATAGGCGCGCAGCGTCGCGCTCCCGGCACTGGCATGGTCCTTCTCGTGGAACGAGACAAGATTGCGCCGATTGACGGAAAACAGCGACGATAGCCTGCCAGCCTCATCCAGCCTGTCGAGGTCTACGAGCAGCGAGAAGACGCGGTAGCGGAAGCGATGACCGAACGGTTTCATCCGTTGATGCATGATGTCGCCGACATAGAGCGTTGCCGCGGCATCTGGTGGAGGGCCGTTGGTCATCGTATTCATGCCGTGTTTTTCGCCGCGCCCTGTCATGCCGCCACGTCCGGTTGAGGCTTGAGGATGGCGGTTCGGGTAGTTCGCCAGGGTATGATCCCGCCCAAGGCTTCCGCCGCCGCCAGACCGGAAACGAGGCCATCCTCGTGGAATCCGTAGCCCGTCCAGGCGCCGGCGAAATAGCAATGGCTTTGTCCCTGAATGGTGACAAGCGCCTGTTGTGCAGCCATGGCGTCCGCCGAGAATTGCGGATGGTCGTAGGTGAATTCGGCAAACACCTTGTCACGTTCCGGCTCCCGGTCGGGATTGAGAGTGACGAACAACGGAAAATTGTCGTCGATGCCTTGCAGCCGGTTCATCCAGTAGGTGACGGCAACGCCGGCATTTCCCTCTTCACGGCTGGAGCGCAAATAGTTCCACGAGGCCCAAAGCTTGCGCCGCTGCGGCATCAACGATTGGTCGCGGTGCAGGACGACGCGGTTCGGCTGGTAGGGAATGGCGGCAAAGAGCCTGCTTTCCCTATCGCTGGCATCGGCGAGCAGGCGTGCCGTCTGATCGCTATGGCAGGCGAAGATCACCTTGTCGAACAGGTGTTCGCCGCCCGTTTCGTCGATGAGCGTCACGCCGTGCTCGGAGCGGATGACGGCGCGCACGCCGCAGGAAAGTTTCACCCGTTCGCCGAGGGGTCGAAGCAGCCGGTCGAGATAGGTGCGGCTGCCGCCGGTGACCGTCCGCCACTGGTGCTGCCGGCGGTAGATCAGCCGGTGATTGTCGAAGAAATTGACGAAGTGCTCGGCCGGAAACTGCAGCATGCGGGCGGACGGCGTCGACCAGATTGCCGCCGCCATCGGCATCAGATAATTGTTGGTGAAACCGGGCGAGAAGCCGCGCCAGTCGAGATAATCGCCGATCGAGCGTGAGGCGAGATGGCCGGCGGCCCGATCTTCGAGGCAGCTGCGGTTGAAGCGCAGGATCTCGCGGATCATCCACAGAAATGACGGCCGCAGCAGGTTGCGCTTCTGCGCGAAGACCGAGGACAGTCCGCCGCCGCTCCATTCCAGCCTGCCGTGGTCGAGCGAGAGCGAAAAGCTCATGTCGCTGGCATGCGTCGCAATGCCGAGCTCGGCAAACAGCGCCGTCAGATTGGGGTAATTCTGTTCATTATAGACGATGAAGCCGGTGTCGACCGCAATCCGAAAGCCGTTGTAATCGACGTCGACGGTCGCCGTATGGCCACCGGCCCGCGCCTGGCTCTCGTAGAGCGTGACGTCGTGCACGGTGTTCAGCGCCCAGGCAGCGGAGGCGCCCGATATGCCGGAGCCGATGACGGCGATCTTCAGCCGGCGCGATGCGGGACGGACATGCGCGTTCATGCGGCATCCCTCGTGGCGTTGTAGGCGGCGAGCGCTCGGTTGCGTGCGTTCGCATGATCGACGATCGGTTTCGGATAGGTTTGGCCCAGCGTGATGCCGGCCTCGTCGAGCACGCCTTGCGGCGCCTCGAATGGCCGGTGGATGTATTTTGCCCCGAGCCCTCGAAGCTCCGGCACATGAGCTCTGACATAGTCGCCGCCGGGATCGAAGGTTTCNCCCTGCAGCACCGGATTGAAGATGCGGAAGAACGGCGAGGCGTCGGCTCCCGAGCCTGCCACCCACTGCCAGCTTGCCGCATTGTTGGCGGGATCGGCATCAACAAGCGTGTCACGGAACCAGGCCTCGCCGCGTCGCCAATCGATCATCAGATCCTTGATAAGGAAGGAGGCGACGATCATGCGCACGCGATTGTGCATCCAGCCGTGGCGCCANAGTTGGCGCATGCCGGCATCGACGATCGGATAACCGGTCAGCCCTCTGCACCACGCCTTGAAATCNTCGCCGTCGTTGCGCCATTCGAAGCCGTCGAAACGATCGTTCCAGTTGGCCGAGGCAAGACGCGGGAAATGGAAGAGCAGGTGATAGGAAAATTCGCGCCAGGCGATCTCCTTGCGGAAATGCACGATATCGGTTGCCGGCACCCGTTTNGACAGGCCGCGTGTCGCGTGCCAGATGCGGGCAGGGGATATCTCGCCGAGAGCCAGATGCGGCGACAGCATCGATGTTGCCGGTCTTGCCGGATAATCGCGGTTTTGCTTGTAGCCGTCGAGTGCGTCCTCGNCGAAAGCATGGAGCTTCTTNCGGGCGCCTTCTTCGCCAGGTGTCCAGAGATCGGCGAAATCGCCNGCCCAANCCGGTTTCACCGGCAGCAGCTTCCAGCTCTCCAGCCTTTCCGANTTCGGANGTTGCGATGCGAGAAGCAGTTTCGCCGGCGCATCCAGCGGCGGCTCCGGTTCGCAGCCNCCCTCCAGCGCGCGCCAGAATGGCGTATAGACGCGATAGGGCGTGCCATTGCCGGTCATNAGCCGGGAAGGTTCGTGCAGCAACTGACCGCCGAAGCTTCTCGCTTCGACNGCCTGCTTCTCCAGTTCGTGCTTGATCCGGATGTCGATCGACATTCCGGATGGATCGTAGCGCCGGTTCCAGAAGACGGCTTCCGCGCCGCTTTCCCNGATCAGGGCNCAGAGCACCGCAAGNGCATCGCCGCTGGCCAGCACCAGCCGCCCCTGCNGCTTGCCCAGCGAGCCGTCCAGCGCNGCCAGCGAATGGTGCAGCCACCAGGCCTGCGCGGCACCCAGTGGACCGGTGCCTGCCGCCTGCGGCTCTCTGATATAGAGAGGGATGACCGGCCGTCCNGAGTGATGGGCGGCGTTGAGAGCCTGGTTGTCGTCAAGGCGCAANTCCTTGCGAAACCAGAGGATAACAGGTNTTGCCGTGTCCTTTGCCAATGAAGCCATTCCCGTTCGTGTTCTTTCAAGCTGTTACGGNGGTACGGAACACGCGGATCAAAAGTTTCATCCGAAAGAAAAGCTTTCATGGCTGTCATGAAAAAGGCCGGTGTGAACCGGCCTTTTTCAAGCATGGCGCACGTTTGTGCGACATGCTCAGAGCGGGGGACTGTCCGCTCAGTTGTCGTATTCGCGGCAGGCTTCGCTGATCGATGCACCGCTCTGGCCGCCGCGCGTGTCGACGCCGGACATCTGTTGCGGCATTCCGGGGCATTCCATCGTCTGCGGCCGCCCGATGCTCTGGGTCGTCATCGGATCGACCGGCGAGACGGGGACCGGGCGTATGCCATTGTCATCGTTGGTGTAATCGGACGAATAGGTACCCGAGCTCGGATCGGTCGAGCCGCCATTCGTCGGCCCGATCGGATCCGGGTTCGACTGGGCAAAGGCCGACGANGCCATGCCGATCGCGAGTAACGAAGCGGCGATAAGGGATCTAGACATGGGATATATCCTCCTTGGATTTTCATCTTGGATGACCCTGATGTAACTGCCNGGCTGAATCATTGTTCCGAAATTTGCCGAAAACCTGCATTCAAGNCGCACGGCGTNGCCGACATGGTTATGCGTAAACCTTAACGGGCGATGTCGCTGGATCGGTGCCAGCGCATGCCCTACTTGCATGCGGAGATACTAAAAAACCGTGGCATGAGGCCGCAATGTTCATCTCCTTTCGCGAAGCCGCAGATCTCGGTCTCCAGATCGCACTTGCACTCACCTTGACGGTGAGCGGCATGGCGGTCGCCTCTTACGCCGTCAGGAATGACAAGACTAAAATTTCCGCGATCAACGTCAGCCGTCCCTCGCTCTGGACCGCCGTTCCGGTGCGCGTCGACTTGACCACACAGACCTACCTGCGTGCCGACGCTCCAGCCGGACTGGAACTCGCCGGCGCCGCGGATGATNTTTGCCACGATCCGATCGGCCTCCGGCTCTCCTGCGACCTGATCACCACGACCGCCAGCACAGCCTTTTAGGCGAAGCCTCTCCGCAGCCTCCAGCCCGCAGGCATAGGCAGCGAGGCAGGCGATGACTTCAGCGCGAACGGCTGGCGGCCGCCGTCTGAACGGGCAGGATCGTCGATGCCTTGATGTCCTTCAGCACAAACATCGTATGCATCTCCTTGATGCCGGGCAGGCGGCGGATCACCGTCATGGCGAATTCGGCATAGCTGTCGAGATCGGCCGCGACCACCTGCAAAAGGAAATCGGCCTCGCCGGCGACGGAATAACAGGCGACCACCGCTTCCAGTGCGCCGACCTCGCGTTCGAACCGTTCGGCCTCGTCATGGGAATGCGTNTCGATCTGGACGCGGACGAAAGCGAGGACGCCGAGGCCNACGGCGCGGCGATCGACAACAGCCTGATAGCCGCGGATGACGCCGGCCTCTTCAAGCCTTTTCACCCTGCGCCAACAAGGCGAGGTCGACATCCCCACGCGTTCGGCAAGCTCCTGGTTCGTCAGCCGCCCCTCGCTTTGCAGCGCCTTCAATATGCGGATATCTCCCGGCTCGAATTCCATGATCGGTATGTCCTTTCGAATTTTTTCGGTCGCCGGGAAAATCCTACCTGATTTGGATGTGAGACGTCAGGAATAGGCAGGATATTTCTCTGCCTTTCGATAGGGTGAGGACGTCGAACCGAGAAGGAGCGGACGAATGATGGTTGAGGACTGGCGTGTCGCCGTGATCGTCGAGCCGGGGCTGCCGGCCGGCGAACTCGCCAATACGGTTGCGGTGCTGTCGATCGGCCTCGGTGCCGCGGCACCCGCACTTGCCGGGGCACGGCTGAGCGATCATGCCGGTCGGGCATTTCATGTCAGTGCCAATAAGCCGGTTCCGGTGCTGCAGGCGGCAGCGGCCGATCTGAGATCGCTCTTGCTGAAGGCACTGCCGGCGCCCGAAGGGGCGCTGGTGGTGCCGTTCCCGCGTTTTGCTCGAGCGCTGCACGTCTATGCCGATTATGAGGCTTCGATGCCCGAACGCGACCTCTCTTCGGAGGTCATCGACGGCGTCGGGCTCGCCGGCCCGACGAAATGGATCCGCTCGCTGACGGGCTCGCTAAAGCTGCTTCGTTGATCCGAGTGGCCGGGCGTGTGGATAGGCTCGTCTCGCGAAAGCTTGCAAAAGGCCATGATTTGCCGTTTGATCGAGCGATACGACGACCATCCGACACTCTTCCTTAAAAGGATCCGCCTTTGTCCCTGCCGATGCCCCGCGGCTTCGAGAAGCCTTATGCCGCCTTCCTGTTCGATATGGACGGCACCATCCTCAATTCGATCCGTGCGGCCGAGCGTGCATGGAGTGACTGGGCAAGGCGCCACGGGCTCGATGTCGCAACCTTTTTGCCGAAGATGCACGGATCGCGCGGCATCGACACGATCACCCGGCTGAACCTGCCCGGCGTCGATCCCGAACATGAATCCAGGCTGGTGACCGAGGCCGAGATCGCCGATGTCAGCGATGTCGTTGCCATCCCGGGTGCTGCGGCATTTTTGAGTTCACTGCCGCCGGATCGCTGGGCGATCGTCACCTCCTCGCCTCTGCGCCTTGCCCACAGGCGGCTGGAGGCGGCGGGGCTGCCGCTGCCGAAATTCATGGTGACGGCGGAGGACGTGAAGGTCGGAAAACCCGATCCGCAATGTTACATTCTCGGCGCCGAACGCCTCGGCGTCGGCACGCGGGACTGCCTGGTATTCGAGGANGTCGCAGCCGGCATCACCGCCGGCGAAGCGGCGGGCGCCGATGTCATGGTCGTCACCGCAACCCATCACGACAAGATGGAAACGCCCCATCCGACGCTCTCATCCTATGACGAGATCGCGGTTCGCATCTCTGCCGAGCGTAAGATGCTGATCGTCCCCGCCACGGCCTGACATCAGTCCCGCCGCGTTACAGCATCCTTTGCGCTTTCACTCCGCGGCTGCGGCAAGACATCGATCGATGATCCTGCCGATTTCGCTGCGGCAGGAGCCGCAATTGGTTCCGGCGCTCGTTTCCTTGCCGACCGCCTCGACGCTGTGGCATCCGCCGCGCACGGCGGCAGCGATCTGATTGACTCCGACGCTGAAGCAGGAGCAGACGGTGGCGCCCGGATCCGGCCTGCCGGCTCCGGGACGGCCAGCGACCAGCGCAAAGCGCTTCCTGAGGTCGCCATGCGAGGCAGTAAGCTGCGAGATCGCCCAATTGCGCGCGACGGCGACCGGCTCGCGGGCGAGAAACAGCGCGGCAAGCAGGACCTCGCCATCGAAAAAGGCTAGCCTGAGGTCGCCGGATTGCCGGTCGGCATAACCCAGTGGTTCGACCTCGGCCGGAATGGCGAACACCGCCCGGCACCAGGCTGTCCAGTCTTCGACAGCTTCACCGAAGGCAAGCTCCAGCCGCCAGCCGCCGGAGGCTTTCGCCAGCGCCCAATAGGCCGCGTTGGGCGTGGCCGGTTTTGTAGCAGAGACGGCGAAGCCATAATGGGTGGCGCGGAAGGGCCGGATGGCGACAGCAACATTCTTCGACGCCGGCTGACCGGAAACGGGATCGGTGATCGGCGCGACCACGGCATCGATCCGCGCTTTCGCGGCGAACTGATCGTTCCAGTGCATCGGCGCAAAGACGCCGCTGCGAGCCTGACGATCGGTCACCAGCGCCCGGACGATCGCCTTGCCATGGGGGCTTTCGATCTCGACCAGACCGGCGCTTGATATACCGGTCTCGATCGCGTCACGCGGATGGATCTCTGCAAAGGGTTCGGCGATGTGGGCGGAAAGGCGTGCGCTCTTTCCGGTTCGCGTCATCGTGTGCCACTGGTCGCGGATGCGCCCGGTATTCAGCGTGAAGGGGAAATCGGCACTGGTGCGATCCGTGGCCGGCGGTTTGACCGCGACAAAACGTGCCTTGCCATCCGGATGGAAGAATCCACCCTCGGCGAAGAAGCGGGTGACGCCGGGTGCGGTCCCTGCCGGCTGCGGCCACTGGAAGGGCGANAGCTCGTCATAGGCGTCGCCGCTGATATCGGCGCGCGCGCCGATGTCGAAATCGCGGCTGCCGTTATTTTCGAAGGNGGAAAGCGCGGCGTGCTCCGCAAAGATTGCGTCTGGCGCATCAAAATCGAAGGCGGCGGCAAATCCCATGCGGCGCCCGACCTCGGCAAGCTGCCACCAGTCGGCTCTTGCATCGCCGGGGAGCCCTAGAAACGGCCGCTGCCGGGAAATGCGCCGTTCGGAATTGGTGACGGTCCCGTCCTTCTCGCCCCAGCCGAGCGAGGGCAAAAGCACGTCTGCGTGCCGGGTCGTATCCGTCTCTTTGAGGATGTCCGACACGACGACGAAGGGACAGGCGGCGATCGCGCTTTCGACGCTATCGGCATCCGGCATCGAGACGACGGGATTGGTGGCCATGATCCAGAGCGCCTTGATGCGTCCGTCGGCCACGGCGCGGAACATGTCGACCGCCTTCAGGCCGGGTTTTGCGGCGATGACGGGCGAATTCCAGAAGCGCTGCACGCGGTCCCGGTCATCGGTATTCTCGATCGCCATATGGGCGGCAAGCATATTGGCAAGGCCGCCGACCTCGCGCCCGCCCATGGCGTTCGGCTGGCCGGTCAGCGAGAACGGTCCCATGCCGGGACGGCCGATGCGGCCGGTCGCCAGGTGGCAGTTGAGGATGGCATTGACCTTGTCGGTGCCGGAGGCGGATTGATTGACGCCCTGGCTGTAGCAGGTGACGACTTTCGGCGTCGTCTCGAACAGGCGGAAGAACTCCCTGATCTGCATGGCCGGCAGGCCGGTGCGTTCCAGGAGTTCGTTGATATCAAGTGCTGCGGCCGCCGCAAAAGCCTCGCCGAAACCTTCCGTATGGGCGCCGATATAGTTCTGATCGATGGCCGGGCTTGTNGCGAGATGGGCAAGCAGTCCCATGAACAGCGCGACGTCGCCGTCGGGGCGGATCGCCAGGTGCAGGTCGGCGATATCGCATGTCATCGTCCGGCGCGGATCGATGACGACGATCCGCATGTTGGGCCGCGCCGTCTTGGCGGCGGCAAGCCGCTGGTAGATGACGGGATGACACCAGGCAAGGTTGGAGCCGGTCAGGATCACCAGATCGGCGAGTTCGATATCCTCATAGGTTCCGGGCACCGTGTCGGCGCCGAAGGCGCGGCGATGCCCCGCCACGGAGGAGGACATGCAGAGCCTTGAATTGGTATCGATATTGGCCGAGCCGATGAAGCCCTTCATCAGCTTGTTGGCGACGTAGTAATCCTCGGTCAGCAACTGGCCCGAGACGTAGAAGGCGACAGCGTCAGGCCCGTGTTCGGCGATCGTTTCAGAAAAACGCCGGGCGACCAGGTCAAGTGCTTCGTCCCAACCGCTCCGTTCGCCTGCGATTTCGGGATAGAGAATCCGGCCGTCGAGATCGATGGTTTCGGCAAGGGCCGACCCCTTCGAGCAGAGCCGGCCGAAATTCGACGGATGCTCGGGATCTCCCTTGACGCTGACGGTTCCGGCCTCATCGACCGTGGCGAGGACGCCGCAGCCGACGCCGCAATAGGGACAGGTGGTCTTGACCTCAGCCGCCATCTATTCCGCCGCCATCATCAGGCTTTCGAGCGCGATGAAGAGGGCGCCGTCCTCATTGCGGACCGGGATGGTCCGCACCTGGCCCTCGTCGGCGCCGAGCGCCTTGCCGGTTTCGAGGGAGATCACCCAGTTGTGCAACGGGCAGGTGACCGCCTTGGCATGCACGATGCCCTGGGAGAGCGGGCCGCCCTTGTGCGGGCAATGGTCTTCGATGGCGAAGACCTCGTTTTCAGCCGTGCGGAAGACGGCGATCTTGCCCTGCGGTGTTTTCACGCAGCGCGCGCCGCGTAAGGGGATGTCGGAGATGTCACCGATTGGATGCCAGTTTTCATTGGGCCAGTTCATGTCCATCTCCTTACTCGGCTGCCTGCGGATAGCCGATCGTCGCCATCGGCTTGAACTCGTGCTTGTCCTTGCCGGAAACACGCTCCGACCAGGGATCGACCTGGGCAAATTTCTGGCTGAAGACGAAGCGGTCGTAATAGGCCTGGCGCTTTTCGGCATCGCCCATGATCTGGCGGCGGATTTCCTCCAGGCCGATGCGCTTGGCCCACTTGTAGATGCGCTCGAGATAGCGGGCCTGCTCGCGGTACATCTGCGTCAGCGCCACGATATGCTCCAGCGCCTCGTCCTCGGTCCGGACAAGCCCAAGAACCTCCGTGCCCTTGATGTCGAGACCGGCCGCACCGGC
>Ga0055528_1002528_pt1 | contig 9740 bp, 4 predicted proteins | sample AraplaCol_mMS_r2_2_FD_55006 | JGI IMG/M metagenome (GOLD analysis project Ga0055528, IMG submission 55006) | Arabidopsis root microbial communities from North Carolina, USA - plate scrape MF_Col_mMS_r2 | ecosystem: Host-associated > Plants > Roots > Endosphere | place: USA: North Carolina...
ATAGTAGTGAGTCAAAGTGTCCGTTGCACAGGTCACCTTGATGTAGTCGCCTAGAATAATCAGTTTTCCATCACGATTATAGAAGAGGGTAATGCAAACTTACCACTCTGCGTCGCACTAACTGTTGCGCTTCCCAGACCAGATCCTATATGCGAACCAGTCGACTGATACTGAAGCTCCGATCCATAGTAGACAATGGATGTTATATCACAGCTGGTACGGGAGACAGTGAATTTCAATGGATTCGACGATCCAGCGTCAACCACATAAGAGCCACTGTTAGTGGTGAGTCCAAATGCAGCATTAGCTACTCTAGCACAAAGTGCCAAAGCAGCAACTCCCAAAGCCCGGGAGAACATTGCGATACGATGTTCTGGAAGTAATGTCGTGATATTTTCCCTTTCCTCACTTGAGCTACTTATATACTGACACCAAGAAATAGCGCTACACTTGAAACCGTCTACTCTGAACGGTGGAGATTTAGTACTAGCGATACTCCGGCCCTGTATTCTCTTCGGAGATCATTCTGCATTGGAATCAAGTTCCACCAATCTAGTTACATCATCTTGAGTCGGAATGGGTGTTTACGGCAGTTCATATCCCCTTTTGTCACGGTAAGTACTAGCGGATGATTTTATTAGAATGGCAATATTCCGTATCCAATTCCCATTTATCCGAACATTTTTAGACCACCTTATTCTACTCCGGTTTTCTGCAGACTCTTCGCAAGAGGCTTGCCAAGAACCCCTTAATTCAACGTGGGAGTTGGCTGTTTCAAGGGACCGGCGATGGGAATTGGGTACGACATGGCAGTGCAAGTGGAGAATCCCGACTGACAGCTAAGAATACCTTTCTTTGTCCAAGGACCTTCCAGGATGATTTATCTTGTTATGTCTAGTATTGAACTACCACTCGGACTGCTTTATCGCGACTGACCGAGTCCAATTCAATCTTCATCCTGACTCCTCGCTAATACCATTGCCAAGGCTTTTGCGGGGTGCATGCAGTCTATCAGCTTGTTTCACTGGTGGATGATTCTTTCACTAGCCTGACTCGTGCAAAACCTCATGATCTTATGTAAAATCTCTCTTTCTGAGAAACTTGAGGGCTGATCCAAGTAAAGCATTTTTCTTACCAACCCTGACAACTACTTCGTTCGAATATAAATTTTCAAATCAAATGACGAGTTTATTATCTGTCTGTCTGATAGTGACTTGGTGGTATATTATAGCTTTCCTCAAGAGAGATTTTATCTTATTATTTATACAGAAAGAGGGTTTTGTCAAGCCATCACATGGCTTGACAAAACCTAAGGAGTATAGTCAAAGAAAACCTCTAGTAGAATTGGAGTTCTAATAATGCACGACCATAGGAGATGTACTCCGAAGGGGTGATAAAGCAAGTGCGCACTAAGATGAGCCCAGAGAGCCTCTCCATATTGGATAGACTCGTAGACTATATTGAAGAAGGGAAATTGAGTTCCAGTTAGCCAAGGCTGGATCTGTAGGTCCCATTGCAGCGAATAACTTGCATACTAGCAATTAAAGACTTGAGTGTCCATGCCCATTTCTAGAACTTACCACTATAACCTGTACTCTAGGAATTCATGGTCCTCAGACGCCCAAGGTCATTGATGCTGTAGGGTTTAGTCCTGCACCTGGACAACTTCGAGTTCTTTTGAAGATCAATTTCATCCCGATTTCAATCATTATGTAGTCGGCCGAGGTGTTATAAATTCTAGTTGATAAACAATACCATTACAAATATTCCCTTTTGTTGTGCCTTAGCAAACCCATCTACCAATGTTTGCTGGGCTTTGTCTCAGCCAAAAAATGTGATCTCGTTAATAAACACTGTTTCTATTCGTTGATCATGCTACTTCTACTTCTGCGAGCCTTGCCAAGTCGTCAGCTTTCATCCGGGGTTTGCTTCTCTAGGTTGTACATGACACTCATGCAGGTTGCTCTGCACTGTGGATACCATTTGCTCTGGTGGCTGGCATTAAGCTTACATCCCCTCTTCTCGCAGGCGATGTAACAGAAATATCTTGCCTTGGCCTGATGGGTCGCCTGAAATATGCCTTCAAGTAGTCAGTTCATTGAATGTCGTACCACCTAAGTACTACTTTTTTCACACGCAGCATTCTTGCCCTCGTGTCGGGATTCATGCAGGCGATGTTCTCGTGTACTGAATACCAACAAATTCGTGTATCGACAATGGGTTGACTAATGCTTACTGGGATCTACATTGCCAAGGCATAGGCGTAGACCAAGCCTCATACAACTACGCTGCAGATCATTGTCGGCTATCGGGTCGCCACAGAACACCTAACTGTGATAAAGATGGGATATGTGCCAATTGCTGCATTAGCTACATTCTCGTGATGTACGGCCTCCTACAATTTCCCCACACTCCACTCAATCATAAGCTGTCCCTTCGAGACCCTGAATCCTTCACGTGTGCTTACTTGCATCTTCACATCTGAAGATCACGGGCAATGCATGGAACGATTCATATCACCTATTTCAGCATCAGGCCTCCCAAGATGTGCAGCAAACCATCTGACTCTGCAGGATTGCCAAGGTGATCCTCCTTCCTCGCAAGCAAACTGGCAGAACAGTGTCATCAATACCGGGGCTACGGCGCGAGACTCGAGTGTATAAATACCTCTTCATGGTACGCCCAATTCTCGACTCTTCATCTACAATCATCTCTTGTCATCATCTTTCACTTGTGTGATCTCAATCCAAACGACCAAGTATGTACTGTGGATTCTCTGCAAAAGGTTTCTACTAACTCCCACAGCCTCCCAAAATGAAGTATATGTTCTTGATCGCCTCTTTCCTCGGCCTCGCTCTGGCCGCCGGCAACTGCCCTGATTTCCCCAAGTGCCATTGTCCTGGAGATCTCTGCAGAATCGGTAGCGGAACCCCCGGTGACGGTGTTTGTTGTGAAGGCAAGAAATGCACAAAGCAATCTGGCAGCCAGAACTGGGTAAGTCCTCTCTTGAAATTATTCTAAGTTGTAATACTAACATTTCAATTGTAGTACTGCAGATAAGGTGTCTTCTCAAAGCACCACTAATGGTAGTAGTGTTGTGTTCCAACTAGGGAAACAGCTTCAGAGCACGCTGCTAGTCACTACATGTGCCCGTTGGGATCGGGTCTCGCCAATGGTAGAATATACACACTCATTTCTATATTCTCTTGAATTCGATTCTCATTTCAATACCCTTGAGTTTCTCAATATTAGTAGCTATTACCGAGCTGTAGCCATGCAACAGTCTCACCCTGGGGAGAGGAAAAGCTTTCGTAAGACTGATCGCGATGAACGATCTCTGTTTCGCGTGAGCAGGGGTCATTATTGTCGAGGGAGATCCCGTGTTGCGCTAACATGATGGCACGGGGCGGCGGAAATTCCAATTTGATTCACACGATGGTGGTGTAGATCGACAGGCGTTAGACATTAATCGTCTTCAAGCAGGATATGCTCTATCAGACCACGAAAGCTGACGCGTGCAGTGTTAACAGAAGTTAACCGTCCGTCAAAAAAAGGGGTATCAGTGACTTGAAAAGGGAGCAAGTTGGGTCCGAAATTTTGAATGTGTGACGATCATTTACACAGGTTTTCCGCAATATCGCCCAATATCGAGCGACTTCTGAAAATACAGATGGAAATAATATATTTTGGCGTTTGGCAATAATATATAACATCCGAACATTTCTCCCACGGACACTTGCACTGCAAGAGACCGCCCGATCTCGGGGAGAGGTTAGGTCTTCCCAGTGTCAAAAACCTATGAGAAATATAGAAAGTTTGAAGTCAATGTCACCACTTGGACTCTTCCTTTGTTTGGACGACAATGAATTTCAATATAAACCAATCCAAATACTATTTGGATATTGTGGCCTTTAGGAGATTTCAGGCCGTTTTCTATATTTTCCACACAGGCTCTGGAATAATACATAGTATATCCCCAATTGCATGGAATTGATAGCAGAGGATGGAAGTAATATTTGTGATAGGTCATATTTCTAGGATGTTCAATTTAAATGCAATTGCTCAAACATTCACAGCAACACCTCATCTGGTCAGTTGTTTTATCGCATACTTGCTATCGCATTTACCCCTGCAACATCATGTTGTACAGTCGAAGATGTTGTATGCTTCAGTGGACGTTTATTGGTGCACCTTAACAAATCTTACTACTACGAGGATATCTTTAAGGCATATCTCAAGAGCTGGATTTTCTTGATGATCGAAAAATGGCCCCCATTTTCAATAACTGGTCGACAACGAAGCGCCCTGTAGTCACCTGACTGAAAGCTGCAGGGATCTTCATCACTCAGCTGAGCGTTTACCAGCCCCTATACAACTTTCATGAACACAGCTGCGGCATGCTACATAGGTTGCAACCATGGCATCATCTACGTTCCACGGTGAAAACTATGGAACGCAGATTGGGAACAACTACGGCTCTATCATAGCGGACTTTCGGAGTAGGTTTTATGGGATATCCATGAGGCTGAGCTGAAGCTAACACCATTCACCTGTAAAGCATATGGCAGTGGAGATACTGATCGGATCTGTTTTCAAACCCTTGGTTGTCCAGACTCTCGTGCTGTGAAAGACAATTTGAAGAAAGCTAAGGATAAATTACTCCATCAGTCTTTTGAGTGGGTCCTCCAGAATTCACAATATCTCAGTTGGCGAGATGGAAATGATGTCTGTTTGCTCTGGATCAAGGGTGGTGCTGGGAAAGGTAAAACAATGATGTCGATTGGACTTATTGAAGTACTCTCCCAAGAACAAGATATGGGAAAATCGGCTGTTGTGACCTATTCCTTTTGCCAAAACGCTGATAACGAGTTGAATACTATTGCATCGGTCATTAAGGGGTTGATCTTCAGATTGATCAGCCAGCGAGAGGATGTGAAAGAGTCTTTACGGCGTCGATGGGATTCTAAGAACAACCGTTTTATNGAAGATGTCAAATCATGGCGAGCTCTGTGGAGCATTTTTCTAGAGATGCTTGACCGTTGTGACTGCTCAAGAATATACATTATCGTGGATGCCCTTGACGAGTGTCAAGATGAGGACCACGATATGGATGACTTTTTGAAGTCAATCGTTCGAAACGGAGCTGATCGCCCGGCCAAAGTCAAGTGGATATTGACGAGTCGACCACTTGACATTGCGGAGCGTCATCTAGTTGCTGGACATGAACGTATGCAAGTCAGCCTAGAGCTTAACTCAGAATGTGTATCTGATGCCGTGGAATATTATATCTCTTATAGAGTGGAAGAGCTCAGCCTTCTTCAAAGATACGGAGAAAGAATGAAGCGAGAGGTACAGATTGAACTTACAGAAAAAGCTGAAGGTACATTCTTATGGGTCAGTCTGGTTTGCAGAAGACTGGAAAGCGTCTGTCGAGACGAAGTGTTGTCAACGATCCAAAGTTTGCCCAGAGGTCTGCCTTCCTTCTACAAGAAAGTATTAAGTCAGCTCAGCACAGGGGAGTCAGATATCGTACAAAAATGCATAAGACTTCTCAAAGTGATGATGCTGGTATACCGACCTCTCAATTTGGCGGAAGTTGGTAGTGTGACTGGACTGACTGACGAAGAGGACTTTATCAAAGTATTGGTCCATCGATGTGCTTCATTGATCAATCTGCAAGGAGACTACATTCATTTTGTACATCAGTCCGCTCGAGATTACCTGGCAGGTGGAAATGGAAAGTCTGCCCTTGAACTGTACGAACAATTTGGACAAGATGAAATTGTACAAAGTTGTTTATCACATATGTCTCAACGGCTCAAGGTTAATATAATGGATCTACCGCGACCTGATTCAACCAGACAATGTTTATCAAAAAAGCAAAACGAGAAAGGAAATACTGTACTGACTAGTTTATCTTACGCATCTTATTTCTGGGTGGCCCATCTCTGGATGGCACAAGAAGGGAATACAATAGAGCCTGTGACGGAACAGCATATGTTTGCTGACGGCGGTGCAGTGATTACATTTCTCCATGCAAAATTACTGGAATGGATGGAGTGTCTCAGCCTGTTAGGGCTGCTGTCAAGAGCCATAGGAGTGTTGGAAACATTAAAAACCACAGCAAGGGTCAGTACTTAAAAATGCATGGCAGAGTTCGTTGCTGACAATCTCGCTACAGAACCATCCATCAGTGTTAAAGATTGTGGAAGACGCTATACGTTTCTTGCGTCGCCATCTTAACAATATAACATTCTGGCCATTGCAAATCTATAGCTCTGCTATCATTTTTAGTCCTGAGTCAAGCATTGTCAGGAGAGCAAATATCGATAAAATCCCCTCATGGCTGGTCAAAATTCCCATTATCGAACACAACTGGGCGTCCCTAGTTCAGACAATAGGAACCCACTCGAGGAGACCAAGGGCTTTGGCGTTCTCGCCAGACGGCAAATATATAGGTTCTGGCTCTGATGACAGAACTATCAACCTTTGGGATACGGCCACCGGTGACCTTTGTAAGACTCTGGCGAATCATTCAGGTCCAGTGAGGAGTGTCGCGTTCTCACCGGACGGCAAGCTAATCGCTTCAGGGTCTGATGACAGCACTATCAGACTTTGGGATACCACGACTGGTGAACTTTCTAAAACACTGACTGTTCATTCTGCCCGTGTAAAGACTGTGGCATTCTCACCGGACGGCAAGAAGATCGTATTCGGCTTCGGATCCAGCTCCTATCACAAAAGAATCAGAGGTTGGAATTCCACAATGGCTGAAATTCGGAGACTGTTAGTAGGCCCTGTCAAAAATGCATTCCGGACGCATGGCAAAGAGATCCAATCTAGCTCTTGTGAGAAAAATATCCAAATTTGGGATATCACAACAGGTGAAATTCAACAGACACTCGCGGGCCATTCAGCCTCGGTGAAGAGCGTGGCCTTCTCACCGGACGGCAAACAGATAGTATCTGGGTCATTTGACAGAATGATCAAGCTTTGGGATGCTACAACAGGTGAACTTCAAAAAACCTTGGTCGGCCACTCATTCCCGGTCAATAGTGTCGCATTCTCACCGGACTCCAGGCAGATCGCATCTGGCTCTATCGACGACACTATCAAAGTTTGGGACACCAAAACTGGTGAGCTACAGAAGACATTGAAAGGCCATACACGTCCGGTCAATACAGTGGCATTTTCACCGGACGGGAAACATATTGTATCTGGCTCTCGTGATGCCACTATCAATCTCTGGGATACTATAACTGGTGATATTCGAAAAACCCTGGCAACCCGCGGCGATCCAGTGAGACATTGGCAATTGCTTTGGTCTGAAGAGGTCTGGGCCTTGGCATTCTCACCAGATGGCAAACAGATCGTATCGTCTTCTTCTGAGCGCACCATTAAGCTTTGGGATACAACGAGTGACGATCAAAAGATACCAGCAAGCCACTCGGGGTCTGTATCGTGCATGGCCTTCTCACCAAACGGCAAGGAGATTGCATCTGCCTGTATTGAAGGAACCAACACTATCAAACTTTGGGATGCCACGACAGGTGACCTTAAGAAGACATTGCCTGGCATTCATGTATACCTGAGAGCCCCTGCATATGCTTTCCGCGCTTTTATTACTGGGGTGCTCAGATATGGGGCTGGTCTGCAGCCACAACAAGGTTTTAGCATAATAAACCGGTGGATATGCTATGAGGAAATTCCAATTCTTCTTCTACCGCTTGATTTTCATCCAACATGGCAGGATGTACTGGGCGATCAAGTTGCTTTTGGATTTCGAAATGGGAGGGTTTTGATCTTTGGCATTGACCGCAGTCGATTGCAGTCAATACTGACCGGGGGCTCTGAAGACCTAATATCTTTTACTTAATTTAGAAAGTATATACTGAAGACCTTGTAATATCAATCTGGACCAGGAACCGGATCAATGTCTACTTCAACATCGTTGTAGGCTGCTCGGGTATCTGTTTCGCCAATTATAGAGGCATTCCACTCCGGGAGGGATTTCATTCACTTGAAACAAGACCCAGTGTGTTTTTCCGCTTGGCTGAAGCCGGCTGGGCCTGCTCTGGTGAAGTTGGATGAAAGGGAGAAGTGGAGGATGCTAAAGAGATTTCCTGTTTGGGCGATGTCCAGTCGTGCCTGCCAAAATCGGACAATCTTCCAATTTTCAAAACAGGAAGTCACGATAGTAAACACAAACAACAGAAAGGAAAGAGCGATCATCCCATGCTGCACCTTCCTTGTTTACATGCAATTAGAATTAGGGCAAGCTCAGTCACACTTTGTTGTTTACATCAAAGAGGAACTGCATTGCCTTTCTGGATAAGGAACTATAGATTCATCATCCTTGAATCGCTATGTTGAATGATTACAATGGTTCTTGTTTCAACTGTGTATCACATTTTGTCGTGGTTTTATGCGATCAGTCGGCATAGTGTTGATAGTTGTACATCCCCTGGTTTGTCAAAGAGCAAAAAGAGAAAAAAGAAACTGGAGAAAGGTTGAAAGGGAATGTCAAATTCTATTTTCTAAATGTCCACAATTGGATATATTGACTTTTCAATTACCATCAACGTGAAAAATGTTAGTTAGCGAGACTCCATGGCTGCTATCTCGGAAAAGAAAAGCGACTTGCCGGAGATCATCTCTATCACAGCATTCACTTCGATGCATAATCTACCAAACTTGAAAGCAAATTGACAAAAAGACAGGGAAAGGAATTCAACCAAATACGCCATAATAAAGAATAGATAGCCTAGTACAGATATTGTGACTGGCTAATCTATAATTTTGCACATCCGCAGCTCTCAAATTACTCAGCTTCACATGCGGATAATCCCTTTCAATTTTTGCGATCCTTTGGTCAATAATTTGATTTCTCACTAATTCCCGGAACCATCCCGAATTCCACAATATAATCAACGGCTCACACCCGTTGCAAATGTCAGCCGCGGCCGTTGCCCACGGGGCAATAGTATTCCGGGGACCCAGGGAAGAAGCAGAAGAACAATGGAATGATCTCACTACCTCCACTTTCCCCTCAAACAGCTATTTCGTTGGTCGGAGACAAGCGATCAGCGCGCCAATCGGGGACATCCGATGGTGTGCCTTTCATCGAGCGAGGACTAGCGAGGTTGATCATCCATTCACATTCCGTGAAGCGACCCTAGACCCATCCAAGTGCTTGGTATCTCGATATACACGTGCATTTGGACCGAGGATAACCATCTGTTGCTGATCTTGAGCATCAAATAGAATGGTCTTGATTTCCGGTTACTTCAGCTCTCCACTGCATCCTTGAGTCCTTATAGACCAGGAACCAGCACTACATCGCCCACTGCCTATCCGTTATCTTATTATCTTACACTCCCTGTCGTACAGATATTCCCCGGTCGGAATATTGCATGACAAGATGTTACTCAGCCCCGCGGTCCAACTAGCTGGCGTGCTATCCGCACTCTTCCTTGTCGTGCGATACATCGCAAACGCCCATCGTCACTATCAACAATCCAAGGCTTTACACTGCGAGAATCCCGCTGAAGGATCATCCGCATTTTTCGGAATCCCCGCATTTCTACGTCTGAGTAAAGCCGTGCGCGAGAAAAGATGGATCGATTACCTTGCCGATCAATTCGACATTCACGGAACTACATTCAGACAGCGATTTCTGTCGCGGCGATTAATCACCACCATTGAACCAGAGAATATCAAGGCTATCCTCGCTACGCAAT
>Ga0055528_1002532_pt1 | contig 9723 bp, 6 predicted proteins | sample AraplaCol_mMS_r2_2_FD_55006 | JGI IMG/M metagenome (GOLD analysis project Ga0055528, IMG submission 55006) | Arabidopsis root microbial communities from North Carolina, USA - plate scrape MF_Col_mMS_r2 | ecosystem: Host-associated > Plants > Roots > Endosphere | place: USA: North Carolina...
GAACGAGACATTTCAACTGGAATATCAACCCCTGTGATTGACTGAGACGTGTCGTACATGTATGCATTTACCAGGGATGACTTGAACAGAATCATAGCCAAGCTGGAATTAGCCTTGGGGAGAAATACAACACAATTATGAATTGTTACCTGAGTTCACCGCATAATATGTGTCTAGAATTGAATTTGACGTGCACTTGTTAGTGATGAAACTGGCCTACTCTCCCTAGTCACCTTATCTGCTGATCTCGTGCCAGGCCCTATACATGTACGATGATGATCTCGAGTACCTATCACTCTTCTCCTTTTCTCAATTTCTATTACTTTCTTAAATTCTACATCTTATTCGAACATCTCGAGTTCTCACATCGCCCCTTGTCTTCGGTTCTAAAGCGACGTTGCATAGAGACATGATGTCAATCCATTTGAACTAAGGCAAAGAAACGGGGGGAGAAAGAAGACCCAGTGAATAATTTCAACGCCAGAAGCCGGTATAACTAGTAATATTCTCCAACTTAACCATCTTTTAATCCCAATACCTGATAATACCATCCAATCCACCAGTAACCACCTTACTTGTCTCTTGAGGATGCCAATCCAAGCAAGTAACAGCACCACCTTCTTTACCACCAGCCTGGATCTTGTGATACATCTTGCCAGTCTTCCAATCCCAAAAGCAGGCAAACCCAGCACTATCACCCGAAACAATGAATTGACCATCCGGCGAGACCTTAAGATCAATACCATAGCCCGAGGTATTATGACCGCGGAAACTCTTCTTGCGATTCTGACGGAATTTATCCGTAGCTCCATAAACAACGATCTGGTTATCACCGGATTGGAAAGCAACATATTTGCCATTGGGATGGGGTGCCGCACGCGTGAGGGCAAACATGTATGGCTCGGCGATGAACTTGATTGGAACGGGGATACCGTATTCCCAGGCTCGAAGAGACTTGTCGTCGGAAGTAGTGATGAAGCGACGGTTATCATCGACGAAAGTAATGGTGTTGACGGCCGCCAGATGGTGATCATACTCTTGGACTAACTCTCCAGATCGAGTATCGAATTGCACAATCTTCTTATCTGACATACCAGCCAGGAACTCATGCGAGTGTTCGGCACCGGGGTTGAAACGCACAACGTGCGGTGTCTTACCCGTAGAGAATCGACCAATACATTTACCATACTCTGTATCCCAGAGTTTGATGTTTCGGTCAAATGAGCCAGTCAGGAAGGTCTTGCCAGTGGGATGGAAGTCCGTATCGGTGATGGCCTTATTGTGACCAGAGAATGTGCGCAGTAATTCGCGCGAATGATAAACATCCCAGATCTTTGCCTTTCCATCCGCAGCCGAAGAGAGTAACAAGTGACCAGAATTGGGGAAGAATCGAAGCGAAGTAATGGGCTTGGTATGGGATTTCCAGGTATGAACCAATTTCTTCGGGACGTAGTTCTTGATACTGCCAACTTCCTTGCGCAGATCGACATCCAAGTCCTGAGGAACATGCATATAAGTTCGGCCCTGGTAATCGTATTCCTGGGAGCCGTGGAATTCGGTCGTTTCCACCTTGGAAGAATCTCCCTCGTAATCGGTGGCTTCCTTGCTCATGGCCGGCATGGGCGCGGCGGTAGCCAGAGTCTCATCTTCCTCCTCCACAAACTCCTCATCACTAGCCAACTCATACTCATCACCCTCTCCGACCTCATACTGATCATACTGCTGATCATTTTGGTATTTAGCCCAGGGTCCCAAATAAGCACCATCACCCTCGACAATGCTCGAGTCGCCCTTCTTTTGGCGCTTCGCCCTCCAAGCCGCCGACTTCTCTTTTGTAGGCTTCATCTGTACAACATCCCGTCCTCCAAACTGCTCCACGTTCTCCATATTTCCAACAAACTGATCCGGCAGCGTCGGGTTGCGCGTATAGCCCAGACTCTGAAACGTGCGGTGTTGCGCCGAGAAAGTCGACTCGCTGATAGACGCCTCCTCCGCAAATCCGGTGGGGACATTCTTTCGCTTGATTCCATTTCCTGGTCCGGCCGGCTTGAAGGGATTGATGGGACCTTGCGCCGGCCGCATCATATCATCGTAGGTGGCATTATATGTGAGGGCTTGTGAGGAGGTATTAGCTAGGGTCATCTGCATATGCGCTTGATCCTATCGGGTCGTTAGTCTTATCTCATCATTACAAAGACAAAGCTAGATTCAAATATCAAGCCACGGGGAAGGAGAAGGAGAAAAGTCGGGGGACCAAACCTCTGTATTCACTGCTGGCGCCGCGACAATCGTGGTGGCGGTTGTCGCTGAAGTCTTGGGTACAGAGTCATCGTCGCTCGAGTCGTATCCGGCACCGAGTAAAGCTGACATGATTAAAAGGAAGAGCCGCCGGAACCCCGACGAGATGAGGTTTTGCGGAGGTGTTGAAGGTTGGAGGTTGCGGAAGTTGGGAATTTTCCGCAAACGCGCGGGCGGCGAAGCTTGGCTGGTTCCACTCTTGGCGGTTCGAGTATAAATTGGAAGTGATAAATATGGAATATAATGGTGAGTAGAGTAGATGAGAATAGATAAGAGTATATGAAATTAAGAGAGAATATAGCATAGTAGAATAAACTAGAGGAAAAGCAAAGTCAAGGGTAATTCTACGGCTCATTGGGTATCGTACGCTCTTCATTGCCAAACTGCTTGGAGATACCTAGGGTATATACAACTCACAGGCTGAAAGACAGGATAAGATTAACATAGAAAGAAAAATCAGAAAATAGAGCAATTTAACAAGGTCCAAGAGAAATCATAAACCTCTTCGACCAGCAAATGCCCCTCAACCCTCCACCGCGAAAAAACAACAACCTATCTATTACCTCCCAGCGCAGGTCGAACCAAGCAGGTTCAATAATCCAAGGAATCCTCCCAAATCATGCAAGGGTTTACTCTGTTGGAGTTATTGAAGCAAATAAACCATGAGCTGATCTCTGCAAGGCATTAGGCTGCTCGGGGAAATCACTGCAGACACATATCAACCGGACACCCATAGGGCATTCCAAACAGATGATTGACCTCCGCTACCATTTGAAGTGTTGGAGATTATACTCTGCCGATCTGGGAGAGCTCCTTAAGATTATTTGGGAGGACCATTGCGCATCGCATCCTCGGTCTTTTGGCGAATTCAGTGTCCCTCATCGCGGATGAGAGCCACAATCATGCTGTAGAGGTAGAAGAAGAACATCAAGAGGTGGAAACCCAGCTTGATGAAAGATTCCTAAAGGAAGCACGCGAAATGTTAGCTATCTGCCGGGACAGCTTGCGGCTAGGAGCCGACAGCGACTCACCTTCTTGTGCACATTCAACTTGCGGAAAATCTCGGTCGCATCCAACAAGTGCTGGTTATCGTAGATCCTAAAGAGCAGAAAAAAGTTGGATGTTAGCTTTATCCAGGGTCGATCAGGAGAGAGCGCGAAAGGACGCGAAAGCGGAATATAACCGAGACGTACTTCTTCGCATTGAAGGCGAGGAGGGGCAGGTTCAGGACAATCGCAAGCCAGTAGCCATTGATCACGAAGAGGAAGGTCAGGAAAGCGTGGACTGCAGCTTCGGGGATGATGTAGGCGTTGAGACGGTTGCACAGGTCGATAGGATTGATGTAGTCACTGCGCGGGGAGATGAGATTAGCCAGGTTTCAGTGATTTCAGGGATGCGGAGGCATCTCCAACTGATAGATTGGAAAGTATCATGCATCGCAAGAGATCAATTCAATCTCCACTGTAGGATGGGGGACTCGAAACTCACCACTCGAGATCGCTGTACATAATGGTGAAGAACACCTGAAGGAAGAGGTTGACGGCATTGATCAACACCGACAACAAATACAGCCACGCTTCACCAGACATGATGGGCAGATAAGAAATGCGCTGGCTTGGAAAGTAAGCAAAAAAGTCGGAAGATACGAAGTGTAGGGCTTCGAGTAGGTGAAGGTGGAGGTGGAGGAGGAGAAGGAGGAGAATGGAGGGTTCCGCAGAGAGACTGCGCAGTCACCGGAATTGGAGATGGTTTTTGTGGGGGGGTTTGCTGCGGCCCAAACTCCCGCAGAAGTCAACGGAATTACAGAGAGCGTGGCGGGGGGAAATGAGGCTGGTGGTCAACTCACAAGAACTAGAAAATTGCAATATTATTAAGAGAAATAGTTGAAGTTTAGAGCGAGGATGAGGTGAGTCGAGGAGGAGAAGAGAGAGAACTATTATTGAGGCAGTGTTAGCGAAGGTCTTGCTCCGGCCGCACTTTTGGGCGGTGGACACTAGCCCCAGTTGGAAAAAGAGAGGGGGCTGGGGAGATGGAGGAGATGGAGATAGAGATAAAGATAGAGAAGATGATAGAAGTAGAGTCCCACTCTAACATACCTTGGAATGAGGAAGAGACAGCGGATTAAAAAGAGGAGGAAAAGTTCAAGTTGGAAAGGAATGAAGTGTTGAAGTTGAAATTGAGTGAGTCGCAGATGACGTCGCACGTGCCAGTCACAACACAGCAGTACACCAGTAAGTATAGATATTAGTATAGATTATAGAATAGAGAATATAGTATAGAATAGAGAGCAAAGAGAATATATGATACTAATAATGAAGATTATTATTATTGGTAATATACTATATGTACAATACTATTCCAATAGAATCAGGGTTGTTTAGTACAAAAAAATATATTGTAACTACAGATTTCTCTATAGTACAGCAGTTTTATTTGTTTTTCAATATAAATTTTGTATTTTTGATAATACCGAATATTTACAGTATATTGATAAAATTTCAAAACAGTACTGTAAATATCTTCGATTATTTTTTATACAGTACCAACAAAAAAATTCCGAGATACTGTTCAGTATCGTAAAATATCTGTTGTTACAAATCTCGAAACTGGAACGGATTTTTGAATTATTGTATACAGTAGAATAAATAAAAAAATTGAATACAACAAAATTGATCGTTATCTCTACAAATATAAATATATTTGATTTATTCAATCTGAAAATCTACTAATTGTTACGCGGTATAAAATGGTTACTGTAAGCTGATCCTCTGTGGTTCTAATACGTACCTCAAGTCTACCGTCTCGCAACCGTACCGTCGCTGTACTAAGCTTTATACGGGTTTGGATCTGTAGAGCAAGTCTTGTAGACGTGCCAGTTGATACGCGCCAAGTAGATCAGTCCGAAGAGCTTCTCTACTTGTAGAGTATAGTTGTAGTTATACTGTATAGAAATAAAGAAATACTCAAGTAATTTATTGAGATTGATCGTAAAGAACTAAATATATATTACGCGGCGCAAACTGGTTACTGTAAACTGATCCTCCGTGGTCCTAATACGTATCTCAAATCTACTGTCTCGCAACCGTATTGCTGTACTAAATCTTATACAGATTCGGGTCTGTAGAGCAAATCTTGCAGATATACCAGTTGGTATATACCAAGTAGATCAGTCCGAAAAGTTTTTCTATTTGTAGAGTATAGTTGTAGTTATACTGTATAGAAGTAAAAATATACTCAAATAACTTATTGAGATTGATCGCGAAGAACTAAATATATATATATATTGAACTATTTTTATATATCCATGTATATTCTGTTGGATCAAATACCACAGCTGTCCGGATAAGATTCTGAAAGCCAAGAACAGTATAGATAATCTTTTGGATTTGATATTTGATTCTGGATTTTCTTTGCTCGATTTTATATTGAGTCTTCGCGGTTTCGACTACCCCATTCAATACCCTTAAACGGTCCACTACCATAGGATCAGTGTCTACATCATCGGTGTCGATATTTTTATTGGATTTTGGTATCAATATAGACTTGATAAGCAGTTGTTTTTCGGGCTCGAGTTCATCAAAGGCACGTTGCCACAGATCTATTTTCGTCGCCGAGGTGGATATATAGTAGATCGAAGGATTATTCCCAGATTGATTCCCTTCTCCAATATACAATATCCACTTGTCGTCCTTAACCGGATGCTGCTTTCTAAACAAGGTCACCAGGGGCTGAGTCCTGGGGAACCAGCGTCGGGAACCCCCCACAATGCTTTGGCCAATAACAGACGAGATACTAGTATATAGTTCCAACACTTTGGCATCATGCAGCTAAGAGGTGCAGCCAATCAATTCCTGGAACACTAGTCCACAAGGGACTAATTGCGCGAGATTTAATCTCCTGGTCTACTTGCTTTTCTTTGCTGTGCGGTGATCTCTCTGATCTACAGAGCCACCAGCTCGCAGATATCGCCTGTTCTGTTCAAGTATAGTCGTTCTTTTCTGGCTTGCATCTCAAAGACTTACTGTTGGATATCTGCTGCGCAGATCGGGCTTAGCAACTCACCAAGGCAAATTGGAAAATGAAATAAGCCGCAGATATCTTTCACCTGCATATTTAAATCTCTTCCTGCATACTTGAAATTGACTATGTGACGCAAAGACGTATCACTTACCAATTTCAAGGTTCAGGAATATTACTCGGGTGTATTGTTAGGCCACCCACCCAGATAACCATGGATCACCGTGCAAGCTCACCTTCCAACTTCCTCTCACTTCCGAGACCTCCACTCGCTACCCATCATGAGTCGAATCATGTCTCCGAAGTTCCCATACTCAAAAAACGGCAAATATTAAAGGAATGGATTCCTCCCATGCTGAAACGTCCCATACTGGTTGCCGTAGCGATTGTTTGCTGTGGAGCCATTGCTGCCCTCGAAGCACTAAGATACGTTACCAGCTCGAGAGTCGTCTCACCCGAGGATCGCAATGCTCTCAATCTCGCAAAATATATGCCAAATCTTGGTATCATCGCTATCGCTTTTGCCTTCCGCGCAGTTGCAACAGACGTGAAGAAGCTCACACCATGGTCCAACATGAGTGGAAGATGGGCTACTGGGGAACAATCGATTCTGTTGGACTATAACAACGAAATAGAGGCGTTTTCCGTCTTTCATTCCATTGGAAGAAAAGACTGGGCGATCACGGCTATTTTAACAGCAACATTTGTCTGCGGCGCACTGGTTCCATTCGCCAATTCTTTGATCTATGTCGATTTAGCTGCATCGCAGACGATAGCGACGACCTTAACGAAGACATCCGTCTTCAATTTCGAGGAATATCCTCTTGTACTGCCGGACAGTAGCCTCACCATCCCCACAAATTACACTGGAGAGAAGCCTTACGCTCATGTATCTTCGGAAAGAGAGTCTGGAGGGAACCCGGCCCCATGGACAACCGACAAATATGCATTTGATAGATTTTCTCTGTCAGATCCTGCATTCAAGCAGAACGGAATCATGACAGCTGATGTCAATGCCGTGTCCGCTGGTCTCAAATGTGACCAGGCTCATTATAGTCAGGGTGATACTTACAGTGCTCACGTCGCTTCTTGTCCCTTTACAATCGTGCAGGATCACACACCCGGTGGCTCATGGCTCAATCTTACCCAGTGCTCAGATAAACCTAATGATTTGCGCATAGTGGCGACTATAAATACGGGCGGGTCTGTTGGTGGAGTCATCTGCTCGCCGATTTTCACTCAGCAAACAGCAATGGCTTCAATCAACATGACTTCTAACGAGCTCGTGGATTTCACTCTCATCGATGAGCCACAAACTCTTAATATGAGTACTTCAGTCGAGGCGCTATGGCTGTATCTCATGAACCCGCTTGATTCGCAGGTAATGAATTCTTACGGACGTGCCGGCAAGGGTGGAATATATAATGCAGACCAAATACCAACTGCCAATAAATCCAAAATCATTGACTTGGTTAATGACTTGACATATTACCAATACTCGACAGATACATTTACATCTCTACTTCCAACAGATTCCACCGGCAATGCTATGAAACTGGATGATTTCCAGAGGGAGGTGGAGATACTCGCAACACAGATATGGGCACAGGTGATTAATCTACTTTCACGGAAACCGGTGGAACGCAGCCTGCCAGGAAAAATTACATTAAGCCGGAAGAGGATCCTCGTTTGGGAGCCAGCTCTCCGAGTAATGCAAACCTTGCTTGCACTTCTGGCAGTCGTGTGCATTGCCTTTTGTATCGGGCTGAGGCCATCAACTGCTTTAGCTGATGATCCGGGCTCACTGGCTGGCCCATCTTTAGCTCTGGCAGGCTCAGCATATGGTATTGAGAAGCTATTGGCTCCACATTCAACGTCATCCCAAGAGCAGATGCAATCCAAGTTGCAAGGTATCCGATTTCGCTTTGGAGGCCGTGCAGCAACGGGTCAACAGCTGTGTGTGAACGATGAGTCTCTCGGCGACGAACAACCGAGTTCAGAAGAGCGAAGTCCATTTTCATTGCCATATCAACAAGTATCATGTGGCAGTAACGACGACAATTCTTCAAAATCAGACCCGGGCTGGCGGCCAATTCTCCTACTCATGGCGTCTAAAATTGCTCTGCTCACAACAATTATCATGATTATGGTTGCTCTAGCGTTGATGCTTTGGTCCTCGCACCGACATGATGGTATAATAACAAACACTAGAACTTCGGCCGCTGTATTCCCTTTGGTTACTTCCTCAGTTCTCGTTCTGCTTGGTTACAGCTGTGCAGCTGTTGATGGCGCCGTGCAAGTCCTTGCCCCTTTTAATGTCATGCGACAACGACCTAATAAGTGTGCAATCTTCATCGATTACCATTCTGCCTTGGGTCGTTTCTCTAAATTCGGGTCCATGGGAATCAACGTCGCATTGATCGCATCTTCTGCGATTATGCTGATCATCATGGCGTTAAAAATTGTGGCCGCTGGCTTATTTGTGAATACAAACGCACAGCGAACCATACAAGTGAATATTACGGTAGACCAGAGCCTGGCTATGAATCTTCCAGATACTTTCGGCGCAAGTAATTCGAAGGAATTGATTAGGAAAGCTTCCCAGTATGCCGAGTGGCAAACAGACCCCAATTTCGAGCTGCCAAATCGGTCTGGCGTCATCGATAATCTGGTTTTCAGTAACATCACTGATGTTCTGGACACTTCAAATAATAAAATAACGCCGGATGGAACCATTGAAGCTCGCGTGCCAGCAATTTTGGTCGACATCAATTGCGTGCCCGTATCAACAGATAACTTTGACCTCAGAATCAGTTACAGGGCCTCGTCAAATAGCCAGCCTTGGGAATTTTCTTGGTCCTGCGGCTCACAGTTCTGCCGTGACTCGCTGAATAGAACAGAGCTTGACACCACCGGATTCATAGCTGATCTTACACCCATGGCATACGACGGCGCAACTGCTTTCCGGAAGTACAAATTCGATATGGCCGGACCTCCAGCTTTGATGGACGACCACTTCTGGTTGTACCTGACAGTCTACAGCTCGGTAGTATCCCAACCCTTCACTAATAAGACTGTGATCGGGACCAAGGGTACATTGGCGGGTCCTAATACTTTGAACGTCTCTCTACCAACGATGCAAGCCACTGTCTGCTCCCGGAATCTGAGCAGTGTCACCGTCAAAACAACCTTTACAAAGCCCAGAATAGCTGAGATCGGAGGCCAGGAAACACTTCTTCCCTGGAAACCGGTCTCGTTCGATAAAAATAGCATTGTTCACAATGGGTCATATCCCAGTATGCAGCCCAACTGGTTCGCACCGCCAATTCCTGTTATCAATCAGTATGCTGAGGAGTCATCAACAGATGGAACACTAGGAGGCAGCACGCCATGGCCGGGACGAGGTAG
>Ga0055528_1002533_pt1 | contig 9716 bp, 14 predicted proteins | sample AraplaCol_mMS_r2_2_FD_55006 | JGI IMG/M metagenome (GOLD analysis project Ga0055528, IMG submission 55006) | Arabidopsis root microbial communities from North Carolina, USA - plate scrape MF_Col_mMS_r2 | ecosystem: Host-associated > Plants > Roots > Endosphere | place: USA: North Carolina...
TCAATCACACTAGTCATCATATGCATCAAGCACATACTCCGTTGTTAGTACTTTCACTAGAACAGTGAGAAAAAGGAGGGAGAACATGCATCGTGGTAAAGGGATGAAGTTTGTTGGAGATTCACGTGTTCCTGCAGAACGAAAACCCAATATTCCAAAAGATTACTCTGAATTTCCAGGGAAAACAGAAGCATTCTGGCCAAACTTTTTACTAAAAGAATGGATGGTAGGGGCAGTTTTTTTAATCGGTTATCTATGTTTAACCATCGCTCATCCATCTCCTCTTGAACGTATTGCCGATCCGACTGATACGGGGTACTTGCCTCTTCCTGACTGGTATTTTTTGTTCCTATATCAATTGCTTAAATATTCATTTGCTTCTGGTCCATATAATATTATAGGTGCATTTATTATTCCAGGGATTGCATTTGGCGCATTAATGCTTGCTCCGTTCATTGATCGAGGACCGGAAAGAAGACCAGCTAAGAGGCCGTTTGCAACAGGATTCATGCTTTTGGCTATAGCAGCAGTCTTTTTCCTAACGTGGCAGTCAGCGACACAGGTGGATTGGAAAGCGCGTGAAGAGCAAGGGAAAATTAGAGAAGAAGTAGCGATTGACAAAAATTCAGAAGGCTACAAAATCATGCAAGAGCAAACGTGCTTGACCTGTCACGGTGATAATCTACAAGGAGGCCCTGCGGCTCCGGCTTTAACAGGAATTGATTTATCTCCTGAAGAAATCGCCAATATCGCAAAAAATGGTAAAGGCAATATGCCAAAAGGTGTTTTCAAAGGTTCAGATAAAGAATTGAAAACGCTCTCGGAATTTGTCGGCAACTTAGGGAAAGAATAGTGAAAATCAGCCAAAGGGCTGGTTTTTTTTTGAATTTATTTAATGCTGTGNTTTACATCAATGAGATAGNTGCTTGCTATTGTTCAAAAACTGTACATAATAAAGAAGAGATTAAATGTAAAGGAGACTTTCTAAATGGCTTGGTTATGGTATACCTTAAAAGATAAGCGTTTTTTAACGCTTTTGCTGATTGTGAATATACTAGGAACAATCTACGGATATATTTGGTATGGAAGTCAATTAGCGGAAACGCCTAAGAAGTTTTTATTATTTGTGCCTGATAGTCCAACNGCAAGCTTGTTTTTTGTTATTGTACTTATCGGTCTTTTACTTGGAAAGCATTTCTCACTGTTTGAAGCTTTAGCAATGATCACGCTGTTTAAATACGGGATTTGGGCCGTCGTAATGAATGTATTGGTCTATGTGTTAACAGGATACATTGATTGGATGATGCTTATGTTAATGGCTTCTCATGCAGCAATGGCTTTTCAAGGGCTTTTNTACGTACCGTTTTACCGGATTAAATTATGGCATNTAGCTGTTGCCGCTGTATGGGCNGTACATAATGATATCATTGATTACGTTTTTTCTATGATGCCAAGATACAGCATGCTCAATGCGTATATGTCTGAAATTGGTTATTTTACATTTTGGCTAAGCATTTTATCTATTTTCATTACATACTGGTTCACAGTTCGTGCTTCTTCAAAAAAACAGCTATAAAAAATTTTTGAAATAGGCGCACGAAACGAGCTCTCTTTTTCTAAGATATAGTAGGCTATATTTAAGTATGAGGTGAGTGACTGTGAAGGAAACCAAACGAGAGCTTCATCCGTCCGTTGTGGAATTTAAACAATTTGTAAAATCACATCCCAAATTAGTAGAACAGGTTCGAAAGCAGCAAAAAACGTGGAAAGAGCTTTATGAAGATTGGTATTTATTCGGTGCAGAAGATCCAATGTGGGAGGCATATCGTTCAGAAGAAAGTGCAAAGGCTGAACCAGCTGCTGCAACAGAGGAGAAAAAAGATATTATGGGTACAATTGTATCCTCGCTGAAAAACATGGACTTGAATCAAATGCAAAATCATATCACAAATGTAAATTCAGCTATTTCCAATATTCAACAAGTACTGCAGCAATTTCAGCCATCTAAGCCATCCGGTGGAGGAGCAGCTTCCGGGCCAGGGAATCCATTTGGCTTTAGGAAAGATTAAACGCAATGAGAAAAGATATATACGAGTATATGCAGTCTCGTCCTAAACTCAACGACTTCGTTCGTGAACAGCCAATGTGGTACCGGCGTTTATCTAGAAATCCTGAAGAACTGGAGAAATTTGAATTAGAATCCAAGCACTACTACAAACAAACGATTCCTCATAAAGTCGAAAAGTTTTCGAATTCGATTCAAATGGCAAACATGATGTTTCATATGTTTCAGTCCATGAAAAATCAATGATCTCTGCATACATAGCGATGCAGAGATTTTTGCACGTCATGAGTAAAAACAAAGAGTTTGTAAACACTATGGAGAAACGAATGATAAAGGAATGGTATTATGCGCTTACTATTAACGACGGCCTTATGTGTAGTTTCTCTGCTAGGATGCAACCATGATAAACCAAAACCTGAAACTAAAATTTCCTCTCAACCGCGGGCAGCTGAAACGTTTGGTGCAATGAATACAAAACCTTCACTGATGGTACACCAGCATGTGAAAGGACAAAACGTATACGTCGAATGTATTCTAAGCGGGTTTTCATTTTCAACAGAGAGTGGATTCCTTCAAATCAAAGTAGATGGAAAACCATTTAAAGAAATGAAGCAAGCAGCCTTTGTTTTAAGTGATCTTCCAAAAGGATCTCATACTGTTACGATTGAACTGATGAAATCTAAAGAAGAAAGTTATCAAGTGAGGAATACCTTTACGGTTGAAATTATATAGTTAAAAAGTAGAACTTGTAGTAAATCAGTGTAAGCTGTTTTAGCAAGTTCTTTTTCTTTAGATCCAAAACGTGATAAGATAAAAACGGAGGTGCACAGCCATGCTGACAACAATGAGAACTGTTGAATTACTCGATGAGTCTGATCACGTAGCGAACATGGTGTTACAATCAGACGTAGCCGAGAACTATCGTCAATGTTTATATAGATTAAATAAAGATTCACATGCACAGGCATTAATTGCTGAATTTGTGAAAATAAAGGAACAGTATGAGGATGTTCAGCGATTTGGAAAATATCATCCTGATTATAAAACCATTACGAGACAAGTACGTGATGTAAAGCGTNAAGTTGATTTACACGCGACAATCGCTGCGTTCAAAAAAGCAGAAANTGAATTACAAAAGCTGCTTGATGAAATTAGCGTTATCCTTGGTCAAGCTGTTTCAGAGCACGTGAAAGTACCGACGGGAAATCCGTTTTTTGATACGGGAAGCAGCTGCGGCGGTGGCTGCGGATCTGGTGGAAGCTGTGGGTGCAGCGCATAAGCCGTTCACTGTATAAATCGAACGCAATCAGCACAGGAATTTCCGCAGCAGGCCATTTTACGCTGTGGAACGTAAAACCTGTGCTGATAGACATAAGTAAGATGCTGACTTCTGACAAAAGTCGAGCGCCACGTAGCATTTGTATTGGATGTAGCAAAAATAGATGAAGCTTCTAGAAGCTCATCTATTTTTCTACGCTTAATTGATGTGTTTATATACAAAAAGGGTATATTTGTGATTTTTTTGAAAATGACTTGTTCAATAGCTCTCTGCTCGTTAAAATGAGTAAGAAAGAGCATCCAGATATCATCTAAATTCATACATAAAGCACCTACTTCATATAAAAGAATTTATGATAAAGAAAACCAATATAACGTATGCAAAAGGGGAACTAAATATGTTTGTTGAACGTCAAGGAATTGTGGCGTATGTGCATTCTGTTAAGCAAGCAAAAGCATTGCGAAAGTACGGAAATGTACATTACGTATCTAAAGAATTAAAGTATGTTGTCTTATATTGCAACCAAGATGGCATTGAAAAAACAATCCATAAACTTCAGTCTCTACCTTTTGTGAAGAAAGTAGATCCTTCTTATCGGCCGTTTTTAAAAACAGAATTCGAAAATTCAAAGCCGGATAAGGCGAAGGAATATGACTATAAGATAGGAATTTAAACAAAAAAGGAATGTGATGTACATTCCTTTTTTTATTTTACTTGCCCTTAGTAAACGAATAGGCAGGGATGAGATGAGATTATTGCATTGGCGGAATAAAGCGGTTCATTCGCAAAATGCCAATAAGGTGCTGATAGTATAGTGCTGTTTCTGGAAATGTAGTAGATGGTTTGACATCGAGTACCACAATTTCTTTTCCCGCTTCCTCAGCAGCTTGTTTAAATAACTCAACGCGCTTGCTGTCGTTTTGTTTTAAAACAATTCCTTCTCGGCAAACGTAAAGCGGTTGGAAATTCCCTTCAGCTGTTGGATGCAAGACAGCGACAAAAGAAGCTACTTGTCGATCTTCTTTTACTGTTCGCAGCATAATAAGATGAGCAAGACGGTGTTTGTTGCTTTTGACAATCTCTAACAGCTCATAAATATCTGAATACCCTTCTCCGAGCTCAATAAAACGCTGAATCATATGTATTTCCCCCTTTATGTATTAAAAAAGCAAACTCACGTAGTTTAATGTATCACTGAATATTTTAAGAGTAAATAAAAAAATCCCTACAACTACTCATTGTAGGGCCCTTCAATAAAGGGGTGTAATCACCTCTGCGATTACAAGCACCTTGATGAAGGCAAAGGGAGAGGAGAAACCGGAGGAAGAACTTATGGGGAAACGTAAGTCTTCTCCGCGGTTGGCAACAACATCGGTTAGATGATGTTGTTACTAGTCAGTATGTCCGTTTTAAACGTTCATATACCTGTCTTGTGAAATTCACTTTTTAATACATAAAAGACTGATAACATGACAGAGAAAAAGGGTAAATTTACGTTTATTATGACATATTAAAGCAAAGGAATTCTTCTGTGAACGAAATGCCGAATGATCTTCATAGGTGTATCTTTTAGAAAAGAATCAGTGTATCTAAGGATACGGTCGTAAAAGTCCAGCATAAAAGCAAGCTGCTGGGTTATTGCACAGAATGTATACAGCATTGAATAAATTGAGGATTTTTGCTAGTCTTTGTAATTCAAAATATGTTAGGATAATGAAGAATAAGGAAGTAAAAGTAAGGTAGTGATAAGGATGAGAGTAGTAGCAGGTTTATATAAAGGCCATGCGTTAAAGGCGGTTCCAGGATACTCAACCCGCCCTACAACAGATAAGGTGAAAGAAGCTATTTTTAATATGATTGGACCGTTTTTTGAAGGTGGAACAGCTCTTGATTTGTTCGGTGGAAGCGGTGGCTTGGGAATTGAAGCTCTAAGCCGAGGAATAGATAAAGTCATTTTTGTGGATCGGGATGGCAAAGCGATTCAGACGATTAAAGCAAACTTAGCATCTTGCCGGTTAGAAGACCGCGCTGAAGTGTATCGAAATGATGCAGAACGTGCACTGAAAGCGATAAAGAAAAGGGAGCTGACTGTCGATTTACTTTTGCTTGATCCACCGTATAAAGCACAAAAGTTGAAAGCGCTTATCGAAACGGTAAGTGAAGAAAACCTTCTAGCAAAAACAGGAATTATTGTAGCGGAGCATTCTCATGATGTACANTTAGATAATGAGATTGGTTTATTTGAAAAAATAAAAAGCGAAACGTACGGTATCATTGGTGTTTCTATTTATACATACAAAAAAGAAGAATCAGTTGAATAAATCAATGAGCTGTTAGATGTAGAAAGGGGATACGTATGGGCAGTATAGCTGTTTGTCCAGGAAGCTTTGATCCAGTTACAAATGGACATTTTGATATTATTAAACGAGGCGCAAATGTATTTGATACGATTTATGTGGTTGTTTTAAATAACTCTTCAAAAAGTCCTCTATTTACAGGGGAAGAGCGAGTAGCTTTGCTGAAAGAAGTAACAAAATCACTTCCTAATGTGGTAGTAGAGTCGTACAGCGGATTATTAATGGAATATGCAAAAGAAAAGCAGGCAAAAACCATTTTAAGAGGTTTGCGTGCAGTATCGGATTTTGAGTACGAAATGCAAATCACATCTGTAAATCGCGTATTAGATAAAGAAATCGAAACGTTATTTATGATGACAAATAATCAATACTCGTTTTTAAGTTCTAGTATTGTAAAAGAAGTAGCTAAATATGGCGGGAATATTTCTGAATTAGTTCCTCCCCCTGTTAGAGAAGCGCTTGCGGAAAAATTTGAACAGCTGTCTCAAAAATAAGATAAAAAAGAACGTGACGTTTTCTTTGCCGATAAGAAAACGTCACGTTCTTTTTTTTACTAGGAACGATGAAGAAACGTTCGTTTTGAATATATATAAATATAGCAGCACAGCGTAAAAATCGTTAAGAGCGGACCGTACACGTTTAGCCACTGCGATAGAATCGTAACGGACTCCAAGTGAGAAAAAACCGGCAGTGCTCCTTCAGATGCTTGAAAAGTAGTAATGGATTCTCGAAGAGGACCCCATAGAAAGATAGTGAATACTACCGCAAAACAGCCGTGAAAAATGCGTGCAATAAAAAATGGGAAAAATCGAATATCTGTTTCGGCGAGTATGCTAGCCACTTGTGCTTGAACGGAGAAACCGCTGAAGCCTAATACAAAGCTAACGATGATAATTTGATGAAACAGCAGCGTGTCTGGAGCTTCGCTTGCTAGACGGCTTCCTAGCGTGATTTCAAAAAGCCCTGAAATAAAGGGAAGGCTCAGTTCAGTCCCTATATGACACAGGGAAAATAAATAAGCTAGACCGCTGCTTAAAACGGCCGTGATATGAGTAACATATAAAAGTTTGTTTAATACAGAAAATAAAATGATAAAACCGCCAATCATTAAGAGAGATTGAACAGCAGAAGTAACCGCATCTCCTAGAAGCTTCCCGATAGGACGCTTATCTTTTAAACGCGTTTTATGCATTTCATGAAAAGCTAACGATAAAGAAGGTTTTTGAGTTACTTGTCCTTTCGGTTTTGCTGATCCATAAAAACGCATCACCAGCCCTACACAAATATTCCCTATGTAATGAGAGAGAGCTAATATGATACCGACAGCTGGATTGTGGAAAAAAGCCAACTGCCACAGCTCCAAAAATAAAAATAGGGTTAGATGAGTTAGTAAATGATACGAGTCTTTCAGCTTCGATAGCTGTTAGCTGCTTTTCTTGACGCAGCCGGGAAGTGATTTTTGCACCTGAAGGAAACCCAGAAGCCATGCCCATTGCTAAAGCAAAACCCCCTACTCCAGGTACTCGGAATAAAGGCCTCATAAACGGCTCTAATAAGATCCCAATGAACTTCACTACGCCAAACCCAATAAGCATTTCTGAAACAATAAAAAAGGGCAGCAGAGAAGGAAAGACGACCTTCCACCATGTGTTGAGACCTCTTACTGAACCTTCTAGCGCTTCTTTTGGATATACAATAAGCGCAATAGCGAGAAGCGTTACGCTCGTCCCGAGCAGAAGTGTTTTCACCATTGATTTATTCAACGAACGATTCATCTCCTTTTCTAAGCTCACGTCATCTTGATATGAATGAAATGAGGAGTTTTAGGCAAATGTACAAGTTCTTCTATATATCAATATACGAAGCTATGCATCGACTTTATGCCTATGAGTAAGGAGAAAATAAATTCATATTGAATAAAAAGGCGTCTTGTCACATTTGGAAATACAATTCATATACATAAATCAATGCACTTCTAGGATAGTCAAGGAGTAAAAAAACGTATACGCAGCAAGCGAAGAGTAAGAATTTCTTAAAACAACCTTCAGTATAGTATAATGCTTAATAACCACCGTGTATTGAGTAAAACATATCTTTAGCTTCATACTAAATGAACAAATAGAAAATGAAGAATAGTCCTACCGAATACAGGGCAACAATGATAGAGAAGCTCATCAAATGTTTTTACATTTTTAGAAGTCTATAAGGTAAAACGAGGGGGCAGGTAAAGTGGAAAGCCCAAAAATAGGAGTTGCGTTAGGCTCAGGTGGAGCTAGAGGTTTTGCACATTTAGGAGTAATCAAAACGCTAACAGAAAATAACATTCCTATTGATTTTCTAGCTGGCAGCAGCATGGGAGCTTTAGTTGGTGCACTATATGCGTCAGGTATTGAACTGGCAACTCTTTATAAAATGGCGCTAACGTTCAAACGAAAGTATTATTTGGATTTTACCGTGCCTAAAATGGGATTTATTACGGGCAACAGAGTAAAATCGCTGGTTCGCACCTTTACGCAAAATAGAACTATTGAACAGCTATCTATACCGTTTGCCATTGTAGCGACAGATTTAAAAACAGGAGAGAAAGTGGTGTTTAAAAAAGGACCTATCGCTGAAGCGGTCAGAGCAAGCATTTCAATTCCAGGAATCTTTGCTCCCGAAGTAATTGATGGACGATTGCTTGTAGACGGGGGGGTAGTGGACCGTATTCCTGTGTCAGTTGTAAAAGAAATGGGATCTGATATTGTCATTGGAGTCGATGTATCAAAAGCGAAAGTGAATGCAGAAATCAGCTCTATTTTTGATGTCATTATGCAAAGTTTAGATATTTTGCAAGATGAGCTAGTAGCTCATCGGACCATTGCTTCAGACATTATGATTCGTCCTAATCTCGATACTTTTAGTTCCAGAGCGTTTACAAACATTCAAGAAATGATTTCAATTGGTGAACAAGCAGCACATGAGCAGTTGCCTTCTATNCTNCAAGCAATTGATCATTGGAAGGAGAACAAAAAAAGTGAAATCTAGAATTAGAATTTTGGTATATTTGGCTGTTATTGCAGTGGTGGCAATGCTTTGTTTTTATCCTTTGCCGTACTACATTACAAAGCCTGGAATGGCAGAAGAACTTGCGCCTATTATTAAGGTAGAAGATGGATACCATGAAAAAGGGACGTTTATGCTGACAACTGTAAGAATGGGCAGAGCAACTCCTCTTTCATATGGTCTTGCGAAAATACAGGACTTTCATGAAATTTTCCCTACAAAGCAAATTTTGCAGCAAGGTGAAAGCGATGAAGATTACTCGACAAGGCAATTACATATGATGGATACGTCAAAAAATGCCGCTATTTCAGTAGCATACGAAGCAGCTGGAAAGAGCGTTTCCTATCTCAATAAAGGCGTATATGTTACATATGTCGTAGAAAATATGCCTGCACATGGAAAACTTCATGTTGGAGATGTAGTGACGAAAGTAGACGAGAAAAAAATTCAAACTGCTGAGGACTTAATCAACTACGTATCGACTAAAAAAGCAGGAGATTCAGTATCAATNTATGTAAAAAGAGATGGCAAAGAAAGCAAACATACTCTAAAAGTTAAAGCATTCCCTGACGAGCCGAAACGAGTAGGCNTAGGAATTGCCTTAGAAACGAACCAAGAACTAAAAGTTAAGCCCGATATACATATTGATACTGAAAAAATAGGAGGGCCTTCAGCGGGACTGATGTTCTCGCTTGAAATTTATAATCAGCTTGTTAAAGAGGACATGACAAAAGGCCATCGCGTTGCAGGTACAGGGACTATCAATGATAAAGGAGAGGTAGGNCCAATCGGAGGTATTTCGCAAAAAATTGTAGCCGCAGATAAAGAAGGAGCAGAGATTTTCTTTGCACCAAATGAAAAAGGGGCTGCGGGCTCTAACTACCGAGAAGCAGTGAAGACGGCTAAAAAAATAGACAGTGATATGAAAATTGTACCCGTAGATTCATTTTCGGATGCGGTAACGTATTTA